>OBEQ011073275.1_pt1 | contig 11860 bp, 9 predicted proteins | sample 1670901 | NCBI WGS metagenome assembly OBEQ01 (sample SAMEA104232315, study PRJEB22302) | groundwater metagenome | biome: forest; feature: aquifer; material: groundwater | place: USA | collected 2011-08-07 | depth 5.4 m | reverse complement strand
ATATCATTCAAAAGACCCAATTTTTGAAATAACACATAGTTGAACACTGAGGATAAAACATCACTCATATGGGGATGTCCATAGTCATAATGAGTAGCAACATATTGAAAATCCCTGCCAACATTTTGGTAGATACTTATTCTGGGAATTTCACTTTTTGATATATCAGGATTAAAAAAAATAGTATCGGTCTTTTGGAAATACAGTCGTTGTCTAGGCGTGACATTTTGCAATGTTTGCACTTTGATACTTTCTTCTTTTTCTTTATACAAATTCCACTCAAGAAGATCTGTATAATTTGTTTTTCCTGTGAGAAAATAATGAAGATAAGCTTGGCCTCGAGATAGATGACTTACCGCATCCCAATTAACTCCATAATCAGATAGGGTAGATAAAGACAAGACAAAAAACAAAAAAGATAATCCCAGTGCTATAACCTTAGTGCTGAGCTTTGATAAATAAATCATCACGTTCTATTGCCTCTCTGCCTTAACCTTGATATTATAAATCATCGTTAATCTCTCTCCAAAAAAAACCATAACAGAAGCAGTAAGCACTTTTAGGAAGATAGGGGCAGCTAGAACCGTAAAAACAATTGTGGCAACACTGGTCATACTAATAACAGTCGTCTTCTTCACAAAAACCCTGCTTTCATATTATCAGCAAATCCAATACAGTATTTTTTCACTTTCACCTATTAAAATCATAGCATCATTTTGCCTATTTTTGGGTTATTTGTATATGCGTGCTCTCTCGTGGAGGCTAATAATATATTTTCTAGGCGGATCCATCGGAAAACCAAACAGCTTCCCTGTTTGGTTTTTTAGCGAAGCCACGCGATATATACCCGGAAATGTATGGTCTTTCGCAAGCAGAGTGCATCTTGCAAGACAAAACCGCCTATCACAAAATGTATCATTATTAATGGTACCTGTCGAAATTTTAATTGTTACAGCAACTACAGCCATATTATCTTCCTATGCAATTATAAAAAACCTCGAAATTCTCCCTGGAAAGTTAACTTTCTTGATTATTGCGATCACATCCATAGCTACAATATCGGTAATGTTTTTGCTGCACAAGAAAATCAGAAACATTCTAAATAAACTGTTTACCCGAGAACTAAATTTAAAGGCGCTCTTCATAGCACTATTGCTTCAATTCGTCAGCTGGTCATTATACAGCGCTGGCACCATTGTACTCATAAGTAATTTGGCAGATGTAGATCTTCTTCCACTCTTTTCATCAACACTTCTAGCTTGGCTGATAGGGTATTTGAGTATAATCACCCCCATGGGACTTGGGATAAGAGAGGGTGCATTCGTATTACTCACAGGGCAACAAATTGGTATAGCCCAAGCCTTGCTTATCGCAGTGCTAGCCAGAGTAATCTTGCTTATTGCAGAACTAACCAATCTTGCCTTTTGGGTAGGCATAAACAAGTTTGCATTCAGAAATGTAAACAAGATAAGGGGTATATCTACTTAGTTTGCATATCTAACAATATATCCCATCTTTTCAAGTTGAACATAGGTTAGATACTCTACTTCAGCATTCTTTATACTGAGTTTAACCTGTGAGGGGAGTAGAAATTCGATCTTTTGTAAAACCGTCCCTCCTTGATCGACAAAAAATAGTCCGTTGTTATCTATACCAGGTCTAAATTTATACCGCTTGCATACCGGTTCCAATAGTTTATATTTATCAGTATAAACACAAATTTTTCCGTCAATGCCACTTTCTGCAAAATATCGTGACAAAATCGGTATATCGCTTGCGGATTTCATAAACGTAAATGGATCCTTCTCTATTGCATCAGCAAGACCAATATCCAGATCGGAAAATTTACTTTCCAGAACCTCTATTTCTGATATCTGTGGTGGTCCATCAGAGACCGTACTATAAATTGTAAGTTTTACAAAAGCACAATCTGCATTTTTGAATTTATCAGTAAATGGCTCTGCCTTTGCAATCTTGTTTTCAAAACTTGCAAGTTGCTCCCAACTGGCACCGTCCGTAGAACACTCATAGATATATTTTGTGGGCACTCTAGGAAGAGAACCAGGTATAATCCTCACGGCTCCAATCCGCCTCACTTCCCCTAAATTAAGTATCACTTCTTCTTTATGTTTATCATGCCAGCTTAAGTCGTTTCCTTTCCAGCCACTATCTTCATCTCTGTCTTTTATATTCCCAATCCCGGCATATCTGGCTTCTGAAGTCGCAGTAACAAAAACCTTGTCATAATAACGATCTCGCGACAAAAGAAAAGGAAAATATCTAGACAAATCCACTTGCGTCTCTGTTGAGTACTTTACACTAGAAAAGTCTATATTGACTCCTGAAGAAAACTTTAATATTACAGGGGAATAATATGTAAGATTAATGTCACTACGCGCACCGATGTTTACCTGACTTCCGTCGCCCCAAAGAGTTTTCTTAGTTTCTTGAGTCGTATTTACTAAACCATCCTGTCTGCTGTAAAAAAAAGTATATATGTTGTCTTTTTCAACTTTTCCATCTCTAACCAGAGAAAGAAGTTCCGAAAATGTTTCTGCAAGATATATGTCCTGCCATTTCAAACCATAATATACGGCAAACGAAGCAGTCGCACTCATAGAACCAGCTCCAAGAGCAGCATCGCGCGCTGGCTTGCTAATTCCATCGTTTTTTGAATCAATATATATTGCGGATTGCTTGGGAAGGTTTTGTACCTCTCTTATAAACGCCTGCCAAAACTGACGTGTGGGCTGGCTCCTATTTTGAAGAAGACTGACCTGTTCAGTACGTACCAAAACAAGATTTGTAATAACAATCAATATACAAAAAAACAGATACTTACGTGTACTTCTGAAAACTTCACCTAAGAATATACCCCAAAAGAGAGCAACGCCAACAAATGATATAGTTAGGTATCTGTGGGTTGTTTCTTGGGAAGTTCCGGGCGATCCATAAAAGTAAACGAGATAATTTGCAATAGCGAATATCAAGCAATAAATGAGCAGCTTACTTCGTTTCCATGTTAAAATACCAAACAGTATGCCAATAAAAATCAAAAGAGGAAAGTTAAACTGATTAGGTATGAATAAATTCTCCAGAGTTTTGAAAGGGGTCAAAAGAAAGCGATAATTTTCTTGCGTAAATATTATTTTGGCAAAAGAAGAAGCTTTTGATCCTTGATCCATAACACCGCTTAATGAATAAATATAGAAATACCAATAACTTAAGACGAACGGCAACATCCGGATAAGTGACCTTATTGGTTTAAAGTTGAAAAGGATTTCTATCCCAAGAATTACCAATATGATGCCGTGCGCCCTATAAAATGAAAATTCTGAAGTAAATAGATAAAAAGCAAAAGCCAGGAGATAATATTTCATCTTTAGATTTTTTACGTATCTATAGTAAAGTGCAGCAGATAAAGAAATAAAAATGGCAGCAAGTAAATTTTGCCAGCCTACAGCAAGTCTATACAATGATCCTGACCCTACATATCCAGAGGCAAAAATAAGAGCTGAACCAAAAGCAGCCTTTCTACTACCAGTTAAAGTTTTTGCCAAAAAATAAACTGCTAACGCCGCCAGAAAATAGAGAATAATTTCTACAAGATAATAGCCTTGGGGATTAAGCCCAAAAAGATGATAAAAGGGAATAAAGGGTGTAACTGCGTATCCATAAGGGCGCCCAAATACTCCTGAACCATACCCTGCGTCCGAAGAATTGGGATTTTGTATTGAATAGAGTATTAAGTAGTCCTCCAAAAAGAAATACATCCCGGTAATCTGTCCGTAAGCCAGAAAACACACCAAAAGTACCAAACTCCCAGCCATCAAATGTGGGTATCTCTTAATTACTCTGAAGAAAACTGACATGGTATATGATATTATATTTATAGTAAATGATAAAGAACCCAAAAAAGAAAACTAACAAAGTTATTGTTGTACTTCCTGCATATAATGCAGAGCGGACTCTTGAAAAGACTTATAACGAAATTCCCAAAAGAATTGTTGATAATATTATACTCGTCGACGATGGCTCTAAAGATAAAACAGCTATCGTTTCAAAAAAATTAGGAATTAAAACAATTGTTCACAAAAAAAATCAGGGTTATGGAGCCAACCAAAAAACTTGTTATACAAATGCGCTTAAAATCGGTGCAGACTACGTAATAATGCTCCACCCCGATGGACAATATGATCCGAACGATTTACCAAAATTTATTAAAACACTTAAAAAGGGTAAGGCGGATTTGGTTTTGGGATCTCGATTTATGGGGGGAGGGAGGGACGAAACCCCTTTTTATAAATCTTTTTCAATCAAAATTATCACCTTCTTATTTAACTTAGTACTAGGAACAAAAATCTCTGAGGTCAATACTGGATATCGAGGATATACTAGACACGCTCTTGAAACTATCCCCTTTATGAAAAATGGAAGTGGTTATATCTTTGATCCCCAAGCCATAATTCAGATTGTAAATGCTGGATTTAAGATTGCCGATGTACCAGTTAGTAAAAAATATAATAAAGAAGCAATCTCTCCAAACTTTAAAAAATCAGTTGAACATGGAATCGAAAATATTAAACTTCTTTACCAATATATCTTGCATAAATGGAGTATTAAGAAAGCTGATTTTTTAGTTGGTATGCATTAACCACTCTCTTTATCCCCTCGCGATAATTGACTTTTGCATTCCATCCAAGCCTATTAATTTTTCTTGTATCCGCAACAAAATTGGTTATTCCCACTGCTTTATGAAATTCAGGTGGTTCAATTTCCGAAAGGCTGGATTTTCTCCCGGTCAACTTATGAACATAATCTATCATATTCCGAAACAAAACAGGTCTGCCGTAACCTACTAAAAAAGTTCCATTTTTTACCTTTTTACGAATTAAAAACTTCACAGCAGAAACTACATCATCCAAGTAAATATAATCCCTTTTGAAATTGCCGCCCTTGTACACCGAAAGAGGTTCGCCTTTAACCGCTTGCATTATCATAAAGTTTAAGGCTCCTTTTTTCTTGTTGTTAAAGTCTTCAGATTCATGATAGACATTAGTGAGACAACATATAATATAATCAATTCCATATAATCGTGAATATAGTTTTATTATACTTTCCGCACATAGTTTAGTAGCCGGGTATAAAGCTAGTGGTTCAGTTTTTGACTCTTCGTTGATCGGAATTTTTGTCCTGTCATACTCGTTACCGTAAACAAAAAAAGTTGAAAAGAAAACGATTTTTGGTTTTCTCGACAACTTTTTGCATGCTTCAAGAAGCTTTATTGTTCCCTTAAGATTTGTATCTATGTCTATATCTCTGTCTGTGAGTATGTGGTAGTTATCAACAGTACTTGCACAATGATAGATGATATCATGACCTCTCACATCCTTCTCTGTTACATCCATAAGATCTTTTTGGATAATTCTAGTTTTTCTATTCTCAATACGTTCTTTGTGGTTGTCAGATCTTACAAGAAGTGTCACCTTGCCGTTTGTTGCATTCGCAAGGGCAGAACCTATCAAACCATACCCTCCAGTAATAAAATATGAAGGTGTAGTCATTACCCATAGATTGTACTATACACATATTATAGATGCTATGACGTTCTCCCCGCGCTTGGGAGCGCGGGGTTTCTCTTCGAAAAGAGAACGACATATCAGGTTCAATTCATCCCCCGACCGAAAGTCGGGGGTTTTCTTGAAATCTGATATAATAGCGCGAAATGACAATCAAATCGAACGTCGGAGTAATCGAAAGAAAAGTTCTATACGCTAAGGCTGTTTATGGCAAGGAAGAAAAAGAGGCGGTCCTTCGCTCTTTAGAGAATGGGTGGCTTGCCTCGGGCCCTTTAGTTAAGGAATTTGAAGAAAAAGTGGCAAGCTTGTTTGGAAAAAAATACGGCGTTGCTGTTAATTCCGGATCTTCAGCAAACTTATTAGCTCTACATGCACTTGGAATAGAAAAAGGATACGAGGTCATAACTCCAGCTTGTACCTTTGCTACAACAGTATCGGAAATAATAAACAATGGTCTTGTTCCACTGTTTGTAGATTCGATAATCGGAAGATATACAGTAGACGAAGATTTGATAGAAAGAGCGATTAATCCCCGGACAACAAAAGCAATGATGGTTCCTCAACTCATTGGCGGCATTTGTGATATGGAAAGACTAAGAAGAATCGCAGATGAATACAATCTCTACCTTATTGACGATTCATGCGACACTTTTGCACCAACTTTTAAGGGCAAAACAGTTGCAAGTTATGCAGATGTAAGTACGACCAGTTTTTATGGATCGCACATTATTACTGCGTGCGGGATAGGAGGAATGGTCATGACTGACCATCAAGAATTGGCAGCGAAAGTTATAACTCTAAGGGATTGGGGGAGGGTTGGAAATGACTCGGAGGACTTTGATAAACGATTCAATTTTTCAATAGATAATATTCCTTACGATGGAAAATTTCTTTATTCTGAGTTTGGCTATAATCTGAAAATGAACGAGGTGTCGGCAGCTTTTGGATTGGAACAGCTGAAAAAACTACCCACTTTTATTGAACAGAGGAGAAGAAATTTTTCGGCATTAAAGGACTTTTTCTCAATATATGAGAAGTGGTTTTATTTACCTTACCTAATTGAAGGAGCGGCCAGCACTTGGTTGGCATTCCCCCTTTGTATAAAAGAAGGTGCGCCTTTCACGAGGTATCAAATACTAGAACATTTAGAAGCCGATGGTATTCAAACAAGAGTTCTGTTCTCAGGAAACATTACCCGACACCCAGTCTACAAAAAAAATGGCGCGTGGAGAGCCGCAAGTTCTTTAGATAAAGCGGACTATATTATGGGCAATAGCCTTTTATTGGGATGTCACCAAGGGATGGGCGAAAAAGAGGTAAAAATAATTACCTCCTCAGCCCAAAAATTCTTTAGTAAATTTAAATAACTGAAGCGGCTATAATAATTTCACTCGGGATAGGCGGACCAACCAGTATTATTTGACGCAGCTTGCTTCCAAAGCACGTAAAGGGGGTTAATATTTCCTCATTTACCTTATTATTATTTAATGGAAATTCTTTTACATACCAAATCCCTCCAATCGCGAGTGGAGATTTTTTTTGCTTGTCCCAATCAACATCCTCAGCACATGCATACACTAATGCCAAAGAGTTAAAGCTTGGACTCTTAAGAAAAGTGTTTAAAATTTCTTGGCTATCAATGTAGTGCTTATTAATCTTTTCTATGTCTGACATTGCCTGGTCTTTCATGACTCTGGCTAAATTTAGCCTGGACTCGGATGGAAGCTTATTTATAGTTTGATTCCTCAAAGATTTAACAACAAGAGCCCCGTCAAGACTTTTTATACTAACAAATAATGGTTTGTTCTCCATTGTATCCCAAATAGACAAAGCGAAGGGATCTTGATGATTTTCTTTGGGCTCATAACCGTCAACATATGGATATCTTACTGGCAGCAATCTTTTTTGTATCAAAATAGAGAATTTCCGAGGTGACAATATACGTTGGCTAAAATCTTCAGAAGAATAAATCCCTCTATTGAGAACTAATGGAAAAATATGATTATCTGTTTCTGTATAAGATGTAGTCAAATTTACAGCTCGAATTAGTTGAGTTGTATCTTGATCAATTCTATTATCATACAGCTCTTGTCTTGCCAACTCTGAAACATCCTTAAATGTTTGCGTAAGGGGATTGTTATAAAAAGCGTAAAAATTATTTTTCTCATATATTCCACTTACAATCCTTTCCCGAACATTCTCAAGTGAATTGACATATTCAAGTTCACCAATTTTATAAAAAGCATGGAGCCAGTCTCCTATATTCCCATCTATGGTATTCCTTTCGGGATTTGCTGAATAAAGAAGTTTTTTCTTACCGTCCTTTGGAACCATTGCAAAAATACTATTTGGTACCGCACTCGCTGTGGGATTAATATTCTTCAGGGCAGATATGTAACTTACTCTATTTAAATACGAGTAATATACCAACAGGCTAAACATAAGTACCAAGAAAGCGCCCATATACTTTCTATGTTTTGCAACTACCCAATGGGTCATAACGGCAACGAGCAAGCTTAAGCCCATCGCCGAGACAAACACATATCTAATACCCGGCCCATTACTAACACCTGTATTTGAAAATCTTTGGTCTACTGCTGTCGGATCATTATACCCTTGTAGAAAAAGAGGAGTAAGAACTAAGTGGGCAAAGATAGTTAAAATCGCAAAAATAACTAATCGTCCCCAGCTTTGCCGTATATACCTTAAAGCAATTAAGCCAGTTATTACTAACACCCCAATACCAAAGACACCAAAAAATAAAGTAAGACTTATACTTGTAGGGATAAACATATGTTTTAGTAAAAACTCTTTTATGTACGGATAATAAGACTCCGCGACTTGACTCGGTATAAACAAATAGGCAACCAGCATAGAAAGCACTACCAAATAGCCCTCGGTATTGAGCGTTGCACCACGAACTGTTATCCCTTTTTCAAATACATGGCCTGGTAATATAAAAACCGTTAATAAAAAGCTTAAAAAGATACACAGGAACGGTAGTGCTGACAGAGCAAACCTTTTAATGTCTGGTCGTCTAAAGCGGAGAGACATAGCCGGGAACAAACACATATACAAAGGCAATGCGATAAAGGCGTGTAACCGTACAAAACCGATTTTTAACATTGAAAGATAAAACATTAGAGATAGGACATAGTAAAGAAATTTAGAAGTTTTTTGGTAAAAAAATAAGTCAAGCTTGTTACTGTGTAATAAAAATATAAGGCTCACTATGCCGGCAGACAAGGCTATCGGCATTCCGGAAAAATTCGACTGCCAAAAAAACATATCCATATAAGCTGGCGTTGTAACAAAAAACAGTGTCCCAACAAGCGCAGGTATGACTTTTTTGCTAAGTAATAGGTTGAGGAATATATACAGAATAATTGCTGTGAGGATATACAGTCCAAGAGCTACACCGTTATACAATACTGCCTTTGTGTAAAATAGTTGATAGGACAATACATATATTCCGTAATGATAGCCGCGTAAAATACCACCTACTAAAGCTTCTCCGTGTGTGTTTAGTATTTGAAGTAATATTGTAGTCGGCTCCTCTCCCATAAAATAATTACCCAGTATCCACCCGTGTACAACCAGAGAAGTGATAACAATAATCAAAATGGGTATAACTTGAACCGCTACATATTTTTTCACTGCACTTATCGGCACATATTTTTTAATAACTACAAACGCCGCAATACTGGTCGCTATTAAAGGTAAAAACTGGTCAATAAAATACGCGTATCCTACACCTACAATATCAACCAGGAGCCAATATATACGATATTGGAAAATTGGAACTGAAAGAAGAAGTATTAAAATAATTTGAATCATCTTTTAAATCACCAACCCATAACTGTAACTTTATAGTTTTTTAAAACACAAGACTGGGATTGTTGTGAGTTAAAAATAACGGAGCGCGTCAGTCTTGCCGGAAACATATAAACGAAGGTATTTTCATCCATGCCTATATATTGCTCAGGAGACTCTGGATCAGTGAGGGGACCAGGTTCCGTCACCCAGTTTTGCATGTCTTGAGAAACAGCCACAAAACCATCTTCACCTTGCTTCTCACAGCCAGCAGTGGAATGTTCAATAATCAACCGTGTTAGAAAAACCTCTTTTGCAAAATCCACCCTTAATTTTTGTTGCGTAACACCAGGTGGTATCTTACTGTCTTCAAGAGCAACAGAAAGCGGTTTAATTACAACTTCCTGCTCATATCCTTTTTTTGTATGCTCAAGGTCGTTTTTCCAAATCTTAAGAAGAGGAACCCCGTCAACAACCACTTGATATACAGGTTCAAGAAACGTTTCATAGTAGGAATATTTGTACCGCGATTTTAGGGGCCAATCAAAATCCATCTCCATTCCATACTCCCCTTCCCGATTTGGTCCACTAAAGTAATGGTTGTCAAGGTCTATATCCTGACGGAGTTTGAGCCTTGGTATTGAGCTGACATAATTTACTGGCAAAGCCAATATTGCGTCCTGTCCGGCATTCTCATTCAGCCACTTAATCCCCTGTAAATACACATTCCCGAATGTATTACCCCAAGAAGGAACCCTTTTTTCCCGAGCACCTTTAAGTCCGCCAACTAACTGATTAAAATAAATGTTTTGATTTGGGTGAATACGAACTAGCTCGAAAACAACAAACGCCAAAGAAGCAATAATAGATATAGCTGTCAATCGCGATATCCATATCCTACGAGGAGCAATAACGACACTCATCTTTCGAACAAGGAAAAAAGCACCCACCCCGGCAAGAATGGCCATTGCAGGAACAAACTCCATTATCTGACGAACACCACCATATACGTTCATCCCAGGCCACACCGCGCGTACAATCGGCATAGTAAACCAAAGCAAAACCAAAAACGCTGTAGCATCTTGTTTGCGCAACACTAAAAATATGCAGTAAAACATACCCAATAAGGACAAAAACAATATCGGCAAAGGCGTGGTATAAGCAATCCAGACAAAGGGATAAGTATTCCACCCACCAACTAAATAACCGGACAGTTCAGGTAATGTTCCTGTTCCTATATCTTTATAGTAGTTAACTATCCCCATAAACCTTCCAACCGGTTCACCCCATAAATAGGGGGAAAAAAGGTAGAGTACTCCCAAAGCAATAAACGGATAAGTCAAAATAGCAATAAATACCTTCCACCCTTCCACAAGATTCACCAATCGAAATTTTCTCTTATCTCTCTCGCGATACCGAATGAACAAAGTAAACAAAAACCATGGACCTAATATAAAAGGGAGAAAAAGTGTGTTAAATTTAGTCCCTAACGCAAATCCAGCAAAGAGTGCAGACAGTAAAATGTAAATTGGCTTACTTTTCGAAAAACCAAACCAAAATGCCAAAATAGCAAGGCCGAAAAAAGACATCAACACAGGGTCTTTAACATTAAAGTGCGATTCTGAAAAAACCAATGGATATAACACCAAGGAAGACGCGGCAATAAAAGAAGCAAAAAGACCCCAGTTACGATAAACCCATAAGGAAACAGCCACCAGCAAAGCAAAAGTCACAAAAACTATAAACAAATGGTATGCTTCGATGTCACCAATTACACCTAGTTTCTGAAAGAAAATATAATTGCTAAAAGCAACCAGTAGGTCATTTACTTCCGGGTGGGTATGCACATGTTTAGTTATAAAATAGTCAAATGTATAAAAATCAGACTGGAAATAACTTCGACGCGCATTAAAATTTTCTACTTTCCTGTTTACTGAATTAGCATTAGTCAGACCCTCTGCCTTTTGATCCACATAATCCGGCGCACCCTTTGGAGGAGGATATGCGGGGAGGTCAAGAAAGTCGTGCTTTCCTGTTAAGATAAAATGAAGATAAGACTGCCCACGAATAAAGTGCTTGGAATCGTCCCAGTTTATACCGTAATCCCTTAGGGTGAGCAATGCCACTACAAAAAACGCTATTGGCGCCAAAAAAACAAGAAGTAACTCTTTTAAGCTAAACGAGGCTTTCATGATCTTTGATCAAGTTTGTGTAGATTTCACCAAAACTCTGACTGGTTTTCTCCCATGGATACTTTGTTCTTATAAGATTTAAGCCGTTTTGTGCTAGTTTTCTATAGAATGTTTTGTTGGAAAAAAGGTAAATAATTTTTTCTGCAAGGCCTTTAAAATCTCTCTCTTCAAACAAAAGCCCTGTTGATTTTCCATCTATAGAATCAATAAGTCCTCCAGACCGACTTGCCACAACAGGTGTCCCTGATGCACGTGCTTCTAGTACAACGTTTCCTT
>OBEQ010906461.1_pt1 | contig 11861 bp, 12 predicted proteins | sample 1670901 | NCBI WGS metagenome assembly OBEQ01 (sample SAMEA104232315, study PRJEB22302) | groundwater metagenome | biome: forest; feature: aquifer; material: groundwater | place: USA | collected 2011-08-07 | depth 5.4 m | reverse complement strand
TGTGATCTCTGTCCATGCCTTCGTTGCGAAATACTTCGCCAAGCTCGTATATTTTTTCAAACCCGCCTACCAAAAGGCGCTTTAGATAAAGTTCTGGGGCGATGCGTAAATATAAATCCATATCAAGCGCGTTGAGATGCGTTTGAAAGGGCTTTGCCAAGGCGCCGCCTGCCAAGGGCTGGAGCACAGGCGTTTTCATTTCCAAAAAACCAGCGGTATCCAAAAATTTCCTTATTTCTTTTAACGTCAACGACGCTTTCCATAATCGCTCTTTTACTTGGGCATTCAAAACCATATCCAAATATCGGCGACGAAAGCGCTCTTCTTTCTCTTTTAACCCAAACCATTCCGAGGGCAAAGGCAAAATGCTTTTTGCCAGAAATCGCCAACTTACAAGCGCTAAACTTTTCTGCCCTGTTTTACTAATGTACGCGCTACCCTTGCACTCAAGAATATCCCCTAAATCAAGAGTATCAATGAGAAGCGTAAATGCTTTTGTTTTTTCAAGCGTGGCAAAAATTTGCGCCTTTCCTGAAAAATCCTCCAAATCTAAAAACGCCGCTTTTCCATGCACGCGGATTGAGCGCACTCGTCCGGCAAGCACAATTTTATTCGCGTTTTTTTCGTACGCATCAAATTTATCGAGGAATTTATTTATTTCAGTGTCGCGAAACGAATCAATTGGATACGGATTAATATTGCGGGCGCGCAATATCTCTAATTTTTTTAACCGCTCGTCTTTTAGCTCTATGAGTGTTGGCATAGTAGAATTAGTATCGCATATTTTTTTCATTCCTCAAAGATTGACAAAAATGTCAGGGCATGCTTGAATTACTCAGGGTAATGAAAGGCAATAGAAGAGTAAGAGTGCTAATACAGTTCAACAAAAGAGAAGGGCAAGTCACCCTTCTCTTTCTTTTTTTCTACCAAAATTTTTTGAGAATATCCGATACGCCCAATACCTCTGCCCAGCGTGTAATATATTTTCTATCAAGTATATCGCCCGAAATGCTAAAAATTGATTCTATGTCTTCTATTTGTCGGGACGATTGAGATTCCCTGTACCAATCCGCTTTTATTAAAATCAAATCTTCCGGCGAACTAAACCATATTGTTTCTCCAAGGATCGTTTTTTTAATTTTTCGTTTGATGCGCGATATATCAAACGCGCTATCTTTCAAAATCCAAAAGTCAACTTTTACGCCCGTGGTTCCATCAATAAAATTAAATTCTCCTTGAGTGGATAATGCCTCTATAATTGTATCTTTATCAATAAATCCCTTGCGCCCCAATGCTTTTAACGCCCACTCAAATTCTTCGATATCTTTTCTTTGAAGTTCTATTACAATATCAATATCTGCTGTAAAGCGTGGCCTGCCCCAAATCAAAACCGCCATTCCCCCACTCACAATGTAAGGAATGCGCATTGCTTTAAGGATTCTTGCGATGCCCGTCAATAATTCCAAAGGATCTTGGTGGGACATAATTCACTTTATCGCCAACCAACGTTTTAGCTAATTGCCATAATTGAGAACCTAAGAGCATTTTTTTTTGTGCTGACATGCGGCGGAATATGTCATCTTGAATTTCCTGCGCTGATTTTTTCTTAGATTTTTTCATGCGACAATTTACTAATCCACTTTTAGGATGGTGTATTGTTTTATCTTGCCTTCTGGAGTTTTTATTGATATTGCATCCCCAATTTTTTTACCCAACACCGCAAAACCCAAGGGCGATTCAACAGAAATGTTATGGGGAGGATTTGCTTGTTGGGAGTCAACGAGCGTGAATTTGACGCCGCCGGAAAGCTCAACGGCATCGCCGATTTCCACGATATTTTTTAAGTGAGGCCTCTCCACAAGCTCTGCGTCGCGCAAGAGCGACTCTAATTGTTCGATTCTGCCTTCGTTGCGGCTTTCTTCTTCGCGCGCCTCATTGTAGGCAAAATTTTCGCTCAAATCGCCGTCCACTTTTGCTTCGCGAATCCTTTCCGCGATTTCCCGTCGCCCCTTTACTTTCCGCTCATTTAGTTCCTTCACGAGCGCGTCATAAGATTCTGTAGTAAGAAAATGTTTTATCATAGTTCTTAAATATAAACCACTTTATGCTAAAAGTAAATGTTTTTCGGTTATCCTCACTTTGGATTTTAGGTTTTGAGATTTGGATTTTCTTGCAGGTACCATTCTAAAAATTTTTTGGCAACCGGGACCGCACTTTGCTCACCGCCAATGCCGTGCTCCAATAAAATGGTGACCACAATTTGAGGATTATCGAAAGGCATAAAAAGCGTTACCCACGCATGAGGCTGGAATCCTATACCCGCTTGCGCGGTGCCGGTTTTTGCGCCCAAATCGACTCCCAGCGAAGATAAGCGATATACTGTCCCCTCTTTTACCGCAAGGCGCATGCCATCGCGCACGATATCAAAATATTCTTCGGGCACGATATGTTCTTTTATTGGTTTAGGTTGGTAGGAAAAAATAATTTTGCCTTCTTCGTTTTTTACTTCTTTAAGCACATGGGGCGTGTAGATTGTTCCTTTATTGGCAACAACTGTTGTCGCAAGCGCCAACTGAAGAGGCGTGACGCGCATATATCCTTGACCAATGGCGGTATTATAAGTATCGCCGATATACCAATTGGTCTTTTCATTTGCCTGTTTCCACGCTGGCGTTCCGATAAATCCTTGTTGTTCTCCGGGAATATCTATGCCGCTTTTTGCGCCAAATCCGAAACGCTCTAAATATGTTTTCATTCTCTCAATGCCAAGCCCTTGAATATCTTTATATCCTCCTCCTACCGTATAAAAATAAATGTTGCTTGAGAGCGCCAACGCGCGGCGCATATCTACCGGGCCCAGCGCTTTCCAGCTTTTGAATATCCACGTTACGCTCGGATCAAAAGCGCTTGATATAAAAATTTTCCCCTCGTCTTTGATAATTCGCGTGGGGGAAATAATATGTTCATTGAGCGCGGCGCTCGCCATAAATGGTTTTATCGCGGATCCCGGGGGATATTCGCCTGCCAAGGCGCGGTTGAAAAGCGGGCGTGCGTTATCTTCTAAAAGTTCTGGCGTGATTGCGTTATTGTCAAACGAGGGAAGGCTTATCAAACTCAAAATTTCTCCATTGCGCGGATTTATAACCACGGCCGCTCCCGCCTTGCTTTTAACGTCAGTCATTTTTTCTTTAAGAAACCCTGTGAGCGCTTTTTGCATTGAGGCGTCAACGGTAAGCGTAAGGGTATCTCCGGGCTTTGGATTGCTGACAAGGGGCGCTTGGAGTGAGTCGCCCTTTGCACTCATGGATTTTTCAATTTTTCCATGCACTCCCGCCAAAAAATTTTCATATGAGGATTCAACTCCTGACTTTCCCACTAAATCAAACGGAAGATGGGTTTGCGCGTCTTGTCCTTGACCCGGCAGAGCGATATTTTTTGGGTATAGTTCTTTTGCGTCTATCCGTCCGACATATCCAATAATTGAAGAAAAAAGTTCTCCATCAGGATAAAATCGCTTAAATTCATTTGGATTCTGCCCGGGAATATTATATGCCAGAGTCGCGCCGTTTCTATCGTTGATAAGTCCGCGAGGAGCTAAAATCCATTCTCTACGATGATGGAGCGACTCATATACCGCGCTATATTCTCGCCCTTTTATAATTTGCAAATACACAGTGCGCAAAAAAAGCCCTGCGACAATAATGCTCACGGTAAAAAGAATCTCATAGAAACGTGCTTGGAAAATAGGAATTTCAAGACGCTCAAAGCTCAATGAATGCCCTTTGGTCGGAGTCTTTTGCGCTTTCTTATTCTCAACGGGTTTATTCTGAAGGGGAATATATTCAATCGAGCCCAAGTCGTCCTTATTAATATGATTGTTTCTTTTGAAAAGCGAACGCATAGCAAGGAGAAAGACAAAGAATATAAAAAAGATTTAAGAAAAAAACATCGCTCAAAACGCGCGCGTCCGGAAGTACGATAAAAGAGTTTTCTTGGTTTTTAGCGATCTCTATCGATGGGATTTGAATTTTAGCATCGATAGCGTAAAATTTTTCTTGAGTCGCTGTTTGGTTTGTATTGGCTGATTTATTCTCTGGTTGATTCGCTCCCGCAAAAGATAAAAAGGTGAGCAGAAAGAAAGTTGCGCCCGCAAGCGCCGCAAAAGTAATTTTTCGGAAAATCAGTATGCGCGTGCCATAAAGGAGCAAACCGCCTATGCTAAAGCAAGCTACCCACCATACCATATTCCCTACTATAAATCCCCATAATATACCGCTTGCCATTGACCAGGCGATAGTTGCTCCAATGGTTTCATATAGCGCTGACCAAATAATAATAAGGGGAGAAAATGGCAACCCCGTGAGTATCGTGAGAAAAAATCCACATAAAAATATCGGCAACGACATATCGTTCAACCTTTCTTGCGTCATTATCATTGTTGTATAATTATACCCACGCTATCAAGGAGGTAGGGATCAAATAAAAGTATTGCCTGTGTTTTTTGCACGGGATCCGCGGGATGTGAAAGTACAGGGCCTATTTTCCCCATGACTAATCCTGACGGGGTGCCGATATTTTCGTTTGCGGTTAAGATGAGGTCGTTTTCTTTCACCTTTGCTCCTTGCGATATTTCATCAAAAATAATCTGGCCTCCTGTCGCGCCCTTTATGACACCTGCTAGACCGCTTAAGCTTTGGGCTTGCGCTTGAAACCCGTTATCAGAGATAAGCTGTATTGAAGACGTTTTACTTGATACGCTTGTTACTATCCCGATGAATATATTGGGTGGGATAATCACCGCGTTGCCCGGCTGAATGTTTTCCAAAGAACCTGCGTCTATCAATATAACTTGAGCGCCAAACCCAAATCCTTTTGCAATGACATTTGCATTAACGAATCGTATTTCTTTCTTTTTTGCTCCTAATCTCTCATTCTTTATTCTCATTGGATTTATTCTCATTGGGTCTATTCCTAATTCGCTTTTCAACAACGCATTTTCCTGCTCTAATTTTTTGAGCCCGATAAGTTCTTGAGTAAGGTTATTAATATCTCCTTTGAGCAAAGCTATAGTATCTCCATATTCTTGCGCATGATAAATATCTTTCACTATTGAATAACTTTTCACCCGAATATGGTTTATAAATCCACCAGCTTGCGAAAAGAAAAAAAAGCCGCCTGCGATAATAATGAGGGCGATAACAGGCAAAAAAAAGTTTCTTCCCCATAAACGCTCTCCTCCCGAAGGAAAGCGCAGGGTTTTGTGTTTGAAATTCATCATCACATTTTTTAGATATTACCCTCGATTTATCCTCGCATGGAACGCAGAAATTTTCGGCGGCGGCATTATTCAAAATGCTGTAGGTTTATTTGATCTGCTGTTTCAAAAAAATTCTTATGCAGTGATGGTGTACTCTCAATTTCTCTTATAAATTTTTTGACACCCCTTCTAAAGTCGGCGGCAAGTTTCGGAACAAATACTTGCCATATTTCTTTTCCGTTTTGTTTGAATAATACTACTCCGCAATTTACTTTAGAATCATCAAGACCATTTGTTAAATTATCGGCGTAAAGATCAATAAAGGAATGAAAGTGATGAATTTGATCTTCAGTAAATTTATTTTTACCAGCTTGATAAATAATAAATGGCCTCTTTTTGGGTAAAAATTCATGGGATAAGCCACACCTTAATTCATCGTAAATTTCCTTGTGTGCATCCAGCAATTGCTTATATTCAGGGCCTAAATAAGAAAAGAAGTTGTTAAATCTCTCTGTCAATGTTGTTTTAAGCTTGCCATTTATGCATTGTGGACATTCCTTACATTTTTTATTTTTCGGGTTGTGTATTTTGATTCCGCCGCTCTTCTCTTTTTGAAAAAATCCCAGACGGAATGCGCCCAGTGTCTCCATATAGTTAAATAATCCTAAAGCAACCAAAAATTGTGTTTGGGCAAGATATAAAGCTAATTCGGTATCACCATACATCCATCTTGTAAACTCTTTGAACTGATCGAATTGTTTCTGTTGTTTTGATGTCATAAAACTAAACTTCTTTTAAAAACTCATATTCAACCTTTGAAAATAAACTATTGGGCAAATCATTTAATCTCTTTTGAGCAACTTTGATCGCTGGTTCTGACTTATCAATTCCAATCCAATGCCGATTGAGTAATTGCGCCGCAATAAGCGTTGTACCGGAACCCGCAAAACAATCAAGCACTAAATCTCCCGCATTTGAGGACGCTTCAACGATAAACTTTAATAAATCCAAATTTTTTTCTGTTGGATATTGGGGATATTGCGGGTCTTTGAATTTCCAAATATCCTGCATTTTTTTTCCTTCTTTCTCATCAAGAAATATCTTTTTGCGTGGAACACCATTCGCCGACCATTCAATCAATCCTTGCTTGTCCCATTCTTCCAAAATAGTCGGATCGGTTCGCCAATGGCGGCCTTTTGGTGGCTTCATTCCTTTCCATTCTTTGTTTGTATTGCCATTTGATGTTTCACCAGGCGCATGAAGTGGAATTGTTGTATATCTCCGTCCGTTTTTATCAAATTTTTTGAATAAACGTTCCTCGTCCTCTTCCGAAAAAGGAACGCGCGGGTCATTCCAAATAGGACTTTCCGATTTGGAGTAAAACAGTATCAAATCTTTTATATTGCCGTATGCTTTGCGATGAAAATTCTTTGGGTTGCACTTGATACGAGTAATATCGTTGCGGAACATGTCACGACCAAATACCTCGTCCATTATGAGTTTTACATAATGTCCAATTTTGTAATCAATATGAAGATAGATTGACCCGCGTTCCGATAAAAGTTCGCGCAAAAAAATCAGTCGCTCGCGCAAAAATTCCAAAAACTCTGCCCCGACAAGAGTATCGCTATAAGCAATTGCGTCCCCATTACTGCTACTGATTGTGTTTGCGCGATCTTCACTGATTTTAAAGTGTCCGTTTGTGGCAAATGGAGGGTCAATATAAATCAAATCAACCTTGCCTGAATAGTCGTCAAGTAGGGTTTTAAGAGTATAAAGATTATCGGCGTGAATGAGTTTATTTTTCGCTCCCTTCCCCGATATAGTTTTTAGTTCTGCTCTCGAAGTTTTTTCGAGAATATCTTTCTCACGTTTTTTATTGTCATAGGTGATAAGCATAGACGCTATAGTTGGTAGAGAAACTCACGCAAAACAAGCGCGCTCATTATGTTTTCCTCTTTGAGTTTTCCTGTTATATCTTTATACATTTTGTTTTTGCCCTTGATGTAGAGGACTCCATCAAGAATCGCCACCTTAATCGCTTTAACATTTTTTGCTTTAATTGTTGCAATGGCATCATTAAATTGAGCATTTTGGTGTCCGCCAAAATCGGTCAAAAACTTTGCTTCGCCAATTACATATTTACCGTTAAAGCGGCCAATGAAGTCTAATCCTTTATTGTGTTTGTAGTTCAAATATGTTCGGGCAAATCTCATCATTTCAGCATCACTCGCATCTAGAACAGCATTTTCTTTTGTCGCCATAAACTGTTTAAGTTTTACCGAATCGATTCCAAGTACTTTCTTCTTGAGCCATCGTTTGAAAAGCGGTCCGATTTGTCGGTTAGTTTCCTTTGGCTCTGAACAACGAGCATAAATCGCATCTATCCCCATTTCGTATAAACGACCAGAAATACGAGCGGCGGTTGCCGGGTTGCGCTCTAATGCTTCTTTATCTCGCTTTAGGTATGCAACATAAGAATCCTTGATCGGAAATAAATTTAGCTTGAGAAGATTTTTTAAAAGCATAATGTTGTTGCGCCCTTCAAACGATTTTTCCACATCTTTCCAAAGCTCTGTGTTGAGCTCTCGGATTCCTTCTGGAATCGTCGGATATACCTGAAACAAATCGTCCAAGTAACTACGTTGACTAGCATAATCAATGCTTAACTGTATCCAATGATTTATGTTCTTTTTCATAGTTATTTCTTTCGTAATCACGCCGCTTCGCGACTATGAAAGAAGCGAGCGCATCGTATCGAAATTTTCTAACATAAGTCCTTCGCCTCGCACTACCGTTGTCAGTGGATCATCGGCCAATCTACAAGGCATTTGCGTTTTCTTTTCCAAAAATTTGGGAAATCCTCGCAATAATCCTCCGCCGCCCGTAATGATAATGTTATTCTTTACAATATCCACTGCAAGCTCCGGAGGGGCTATATGTAAAACGTCTTTGAGCGTTTCAGCGATTTTTTCAAGCGAGTCATTTAGGGCTTCGCGTATATGCTGATCGGTTATCGTTATCTGACAAGGAAGCCCCTTTGATAAATCCCTGCCATAGACGGCAAGCGAAAGCGGCTTTTCTAATACCATCGCGGATCCTATCTCTTTTTTGATACGTTCTGCGGTGATACTCCCGATGAGTAGATTAAATGTGGATTTTATATATTCTATAATATCCTGATCAAATTTATCGCCCGCGATGTTAAGATTTTTTTTCACCACTAATCCACCCAAAGAAATCAAACCAATTTCCGTTGTCCCTCCACCGATGTCAATGATAATCGAGCCCGATGATTCGCCAACCGGCAAGCCCGCTCCAATCCCCGCCAATAAGGGTTCTTCGATAAGTATAACTTTCTTAGCCCCTGCCGAGCGCACCACATCCTCCACCGCGCCCTTTTCCACTTCGGTTATGTGGGTTGGGATGCCAATGATGACAAACGGCCGCGACATAAATCCTCCCCATCCTTGCTTCAAAAAATTCATAAAATAGGAGAGCATGCTCTCGGTAACTTCAAAGTCAAAAATAATGCCGTTGGTTAGCGGCCGCGACACTTCAATATGCTCGGGAGTTTTAGCGTACATGGCGTATGCTTTTTGGCCCACGCCCACGATTTCGCCTGATTTTTTATTGAACGCAACATACGAGGGTTCGTTAATGACAATCCCCGAACCCTTAACGTATATGAGCGTGTTTGATGTGCCTAAGTCAATACCAACCTCTTTCATAGAGAGAGCGACTTTCGCATCTGGCGACATTTTAAGTGAAACGAGAAAACAGTGAGCGAAGCGAGCGACCTTTCTTCGTCGAAATCTGCGCTGCTCCTCAACGTATGTTTCTCATACGTCTCGTTTGCTCCTCGATTTCTCCTCGAACTGCACTCAACTGCGCAAGTCGCATAAAAGTTAGAAATTCTTAGCACGCTTTGTGCGCTAAGAATTGCCTGATGTTCTTATCTTTTCCAATTCTTCTAAAAATTTCTTGAGGGAAATGAGTCGCGATTCTTTTTGATTGCGTTGCTTGACTTCGATTTTACCTTCTTTGAGCGTGCGCTCGCTTATGACCACGCGCCAGGGAATGCCGATTAAATCCGCCTCGACTAATTTTACTCCGTCGCTTACGTCCTCTCTGTCATCATATAGTATATCAATGCCGCGCGCCTGAAATGTCTTATAAATCTCATCGTCTTGAACACCCTTAAGTTTTAAGAGGTGAATGCCAAACGGCGCAATTTCTTTTGGCCAGATGATACCGCGCTCATCATTATGGACTTCAACGATTACGCCCATGAGGCGGGAGATACCAATACCATAACACCCCATCACAACATCCTTTTTTTCTCCTTCTCGCGTTTGATATAAAAGACCAAATGGCTCTGAATATTTTTTTCCCAGCTTAAAGATATTTCCCACTTCGCATGCATTGATTTGTTGAAGCTCCTTTGAACAAGACGGATAATTTTTCTCACTTTCAATAATCTCTTTATTTCTGGCAAAGCCACAACTCTTACAATAAAAGACCACGTCCTCTCCTGCAGAGGTTGCAACTTGATATTCGTGCGAAAATTTGCTAAACGATCCTCCGCTTGCTTCAACTTTTATTGCGTCAAGTCCGCACCTTGCAAATATTTTTTCATACGCGCGCGCAACTATTTCATAATAAGAGTCCAAGTCTTTTTCGTCCGCGTGGAAACTATAAAGATCTTTCATTAAGAATTCGCGCCCGCGCAAAAGCCCTGACTTTGCTCGTGGTTCATCGCGAAATTTCGTTTGGATCTGATAAAAATAGAGGGGCAAATCTTTATACGATTGGATATTTTTCTTTGCCAGCGGCACCACAATTTCCTCGTGCGTCGCGCCAAGCGCATACTCTCTATCCTCTTTTGCAAGGATTTTATAGAGCGCGTCAAAATTTTCCCACCTGCCGGTTTTTGTCCAGTATTCTTTGGGATGAAGCGCGGGAAGCAACACCTCTCTTCCTCTAATCGCATTCATTTCTTGGCGCACCAAAGAAGCAATGTTATTGAGTACGCGAAGTCCTATCGGAAAATACGAGTAAATCCCTGCCCCTACTTTGTTCACAAAACCCGCGCGTGAAAGGAGTTTGGCATTGAGCGCTTCTTCGTCCTTTGGCGCTTCCTTCAAGGTCTTTAAAAAAAATTCAGTTTGTTTCATGATGATTTACAGTTTTAGGATGTCATGAATGGTGATGATTAACATGAAGGTTAAGAGGATCGCGAACCCAAGCGTGTGGAGTTTTTGTTCAAGCTCGCGTTTGACCGGCGACCCTTTCACTTTCTCGATTACGACAAAAAGCAAGTGCCCGCCGTCAAGCGCGGGTATGGGAAGCGTATTGAAAAATGATAAGCTCAAAGAAATCGTTCCCACGAAGGCGAAAAAATAACTTATCCCCAGCGAGTAAAATTTCCCCACCATTGACGCAAGGCCTATGGGTCCTGCCACTTCGCCAATGGCGCGCCCTTGAGTGAAAAGAGTTTTAATAACCAAGAAAAGCGAGTACGCGATAAACCACAAGGTTTGGAATGCCCATATCCACGCGTGAAAAAACGCGCTATACCAGGGATATCTAATAAGCCCGACGTCAGCAAGGCTAATGCCAATGCTCCCCTCCCCTTTCGGCGGATTTTTACGCGCGAGCACAGTCTTTTCAAGCGTCTGATCTCCTCGCTTAATGACAAGCGTTAATACTTTTCCTTTATTTTTATTGATAAATGTTTGCAATTCGTCAGAATTTGTTATTTTGGAGCCGCCGAGAATACCCTCCGCTTTCAGCGGAGGGATGAAGGCGGGGGAGAAACGAACCACATCCAAACCCTGAGCTTTGGGCGTAGGGTGGTTCATTTCTCTCTTAATTCCTAATTCATTATTCATAATTCGAATCACCGTATCGCCCATTTCAATCCCCGCGATCTTTGCCGGGCTTTGGGGCGCGACATCCAGAATTTGCACCGACCGAATAGTTGGCGAATTTGCCATATCTTTTTCTATCGTGGCAGGATAGCCGATGGTAAACGTAATCCAAAAAATACCCACCGCGAGCAAAAAATTCATTACAACGCCGGCAACCAGCACACTGCTTTTTTGCCACGCAGGGCGAGACGAATAGGATCGCGGGTCATCTGCTCCCTCGCCTTCTTCACCCAAAATTTTTACAAACCCCCCGAGTGGCAGAAAATTTAATGAGTAGCGCGTCTCCCCTTTTTTTATTGACACAATGCGCGGCGGAAACCCGATGCCAAATTCTTCCACCTTCATACCAAAAAATTTTGCCGCCAAAAAATGCCCAAATTCATGGACTAACACCAATACAAAAAGAACAATGATGAAAATGATGATGGTCATTGGAGTGAAGCGATTTTTCGCTCGGTCATCTCGTCGGCTTTTTTATTGTAATCGTCAACCAATTTTTGAAGCTGATCTCTGAATTTAAATTTATCATCTTCGCGGATTTCGCCCTCGCTCTCGGCCTTTTTTATCGCCTCCCAATAATCATCGCGCACTCGCCTTATCCCAATACGCGCTTCTTCTTCAATCTTTTTTACTTCTCGAGTAATAAGCGCTCTGCTTTCTTGCGTGATGGA
>OBEQ012195629.1_pt1 | contig 11863 bp, 10 predicted proteins | sample 1670901 | NCBI WGS metagenome assembly OBEQ01 (sample SAMEA104232315, study PRJEB22302) | groundwater metagenome | biome: forest; feature: aquifer; material: groundwater | place: USA | collected 2011-08-07 | depth 5.4 m | reverse complement strand
GGTCACGGCAGCCTTCAACACGTACTTCAAATAGTCCCAGAATATCTTGGGTCGGTAGCGGAAGCTCGAGACGCCTCGACCGTCCGGTCGCGCGGTGAGGGTATTGGGGATCTCGTGATACGTTCGGGCCAGACCGCGCAGGTAATAGAGCTCCTCGATGATGATACAAAATCCGCTTTCCGTGAGAGGGAGCCGATCGAGCAGCTCCACTCGGGCCGCGCGAAAGCCGTTGGTGCAATCGGTCATCGGAAGACCCATCAGCGTTCGGGCGAGCCAGTTTCCCACCACCGAAATGACGATTCGGTAGAGAGGGACGCCCTCCACTCTCCCGCCGGGGACGTAGCGAGAGGCGTTGATCACGTCGACTCTCTCGCGCATTTTCTCCACGAAGCTTGCGATGTACTTGGGATGGTTGGTGAGATCGCTGTCCATGAACAGCGCATACTCGTATCCGCGCTCCGCGGCCCGGCGGATGCCCGAGCGTCTCCCCCCGCCGTACCCCAGATTCCCCGGATGCGTGACGACATCGAGGCTCGGATGACTCTTCGAGAGCTCTCGCAGGATGGCCGGCGTCGCGTCGCGGCTCCCGTCGTCGACGACGATTAGCCCGGTCCGCTCGGGAAAGGTCGACAGCACGTCGGTCACGGCGCGCACGCAGGCCTCGGCGTTACGCGCCTCGTTGTACATCGGAATGACGACGCAGAAGCTAAGCGCGCGCTCTGGCGAGGGTGTCATTGGACTCGAGGAACTTGAAAACGAGGAAGATCGAGGTCGCTTCGACCGCGATCGTGATAAGCGGGCCGGAGAAGCCCCGGACCCATATGGGCAGCGCGACCCAATTGATCGCGTACAGAGCCACCGCCGGGACTGAATAGGCGTTGACCCGCAGGTACTCGAAGAAAGTCTTCCAGAAGAGGCCGAAGAGGAACATGTAACCCACGGCCCCGAGAAAGCCGAAGTCCGCATACCCCTCGCCGATCGTCGACTGCGTCATCGACGTCCCGGTATAGCCGCCTTCGGGAGACAAAGAGCGTAGTCCGGGCGCGAGGTCGTCTTGAATCAGCCCTGGGCCATACGCGATGGGCTTGGACGTCCAGAATTTACGCGGGATCGGCCAGAGGAGCGACCCAAGGGCGAGTTTGCCGTAGTAGTAGTCGCGGTTTAAAGGATAGTGCTCCACAACTCCGACCAGTACGTCCCAGTCGTGGTAGCCGGTCAATTCGTATCCGAGATTTTCGGCCAGACGGGAGGATCCTATGCTCGCAGCCTCGAGGGAGCCCCGGAAGGCTCCGAAAAGCGAGGAGACAAAAAAGAGAGAGGCAAGGATCAGTCCAAATCCACGGATGTTCAATCTGCGAAACGCGTAGTGCCAGACGACCACCGTGGTGGCAGGAACGAAAAGAGTGGTCATTCGAGAGCCGAATATCGAGAAGCAAGCCGCAATCACCAGGATCGTGGCGCCGAATCGGATCCAGGAGAGCGTTCCGACCCGCTTTGAGGCCCGGAGTCGGCCGAAGGCGATGGCGGCGAAGAACCAGCCGGTCATCCGCAGGAAGTACGACTTATCGCTGTCGTTGGCGCTGATGCGCGCCCGATTGAGGAACATGTAGGAAAGAGAGAATCCCCCTTTTTGGAAAAAGTAATAGATCAGGAGGAAAAAGACGCACGCGCAAACGATCATCACCAACTGCGAGCGGCGAGGCGACCAGGGAGCGGAAAGGCGCGGCAGCTTTGAGGCGAACGCCTCGGGCAGCGAGGACCAGTAATAGGCGATCAAGAAGGCAAGTATCCCGCAAGCCGATACCATGAGGCTGTACGGCACGGCGGGGGAATCGTAGTCGATCGGGAAGAACCGCAAGCCGAAGAATTCTGGAGAGACGATCGTAGCGATCGGTTTAATGAAGTACTCGAGAAAGATGGTCGCGATATATAGATAGATGGGCTCGAAAAGGTCGAGCTCCCCGCGGCCGAGAGCGATGAAGAGAGGCAGCATGCAGAGCAGGCCGATGAGCGCGAGCGGAAGCGCGCTGAGCCCGAGGTAGTCCATTTGCCACACGAGGGTTGAAACGATCCCGATGCAAAGCACCAGTAGCGGAACGAGAAAGCCCTGGTCGTTGGGGCGGAACGGCGCAAGCGCGGGGCCGGGCCGGGCGGGGGCGTGGGACACCGAGGTCGATATCGAGGGAATCATCGCTCAGAACCATGAGATCCCGACTCGATGCAAGGCGGCTCGCAGCAGGACGTAGCCATAGCCGGTTACTTCGCGGAAGAAATGGAAGTGCGAGATTCCGCGTGGCACGAATGTCTGCGAGCCGGGCACGAACTCGATCTTTCCTCCGGCGAGCCGGATCTTGAGTACGATCTCCGGAATGAGCGCCATCCCATTTGAGCGAATGCCGATCGCCTGCAGATAGACGCGGTCGACGAGCTTAAACGAACACGTGGGATCGCGGACGTCCCAGCCGAGCAGGAGGTGGACAAAATTGCGATAAAGCGCCTGATACGCTTTGAAGCGCGGCGGTATGTTCTGATGGTCCTCAGGCCGCTCGTAACGCGAGCACTGCACGAGTTGGGCGCCTTGCCGCGCCTTGGCCAGGTATTGCGGCAGCATATGGGTCGGGTGGGCCCCATCGGCGGTGACGAGGAGGCAGTAGCGCCCCGATGCATAGGCCATGCCGTAGCGGATGATGGCTCCGTATCCGCGTCGGGGCTCGAATCGACGGATGACCCGAACGTTCAGGAGAGGGTGCCGAGTCTGCAGTTGCTTGGCGACCTCGATCGTTCCGTCGTCGCTCGCGTCATCGAGGATCAGAGTCTCGATGTCGAGGTCCGAGGCGATGCACATGCTCTCCAGGCGGTCGGCTAGCTGGGGAAGATTTTTCGCCTCGTTGAGGCAGGGGATCAAGACACTGATCTCGGGCATACCTAGCAGGTCACAAGTTTATCACATTTGAGCCAGTCGAATTTACCAGCCTGCGCCCCGATATGAACGAATCAACTCATGGTCGGAAAGGGTTCGCCCGCACTTTTTACCTAGGAAATAATACGACGAAGCCGCATCGAGAGATCCGGGTTTGTCCATGAGAAAGTAGTCAAAATACTTCAAATAAAATGAGGTTAGATTGGCAAATATCCTGATCAGCTTTCGAAGTGGCTTCACCGAGGTGAAGCTCAGCAGAAAATATTTATAGGACCAAGCCAACGCATATCCGGGTCCGCCTCCAATTCCACTGTCGATCTCGTCAAAGTCTCGGAATAAACGCCTATGTCCCAGATGGGTAAACCGCGTGAAATCAAACTGCGCGCCGTGAACTTGCTGAATGAACGGAGTCTCGGCATAAACGATGCCGCCGGCTCTAAGAACACGAAATACCTCGCTCACGCATCGATAAGGGTCGGCAACGTGCTCAAGAACCGACTCGGCGATGACGGCGTCAAAGGAGCCGTCTTCGAAGGGGATGTCATGCGCATCGCAAACCAGCATGGTTCTTGGCCCCAAAGAGACGTCGCTCTCAATGAATTCAATGGAACGATTCGACGTCAGGACGCTCATGGCATTACTCAAGACGCCCCCACCAAGAACCAGCACCCTTGAGGACTCCCTTAGACTCACAAGGTGTTGTGAGAACTGGCGCGTCATGCGAGTTTGATTGAAATCGATGCCGCCTCCGTAAAGCAGGCGACCCAACGCATCCTTCCAGGCGCTCGGCCGTCTCGCCGGGTCGAAGTAAGTTTTCCGCTTAGCGACAAAATCATCAATCGAAAAAACGCTTGAATTTGTGTTGATCAAAATGGGGATATCCTCGATTAAAGGAAACGAGGCGCGACAGCGTTCGCTTTGGCATTGAAGCCCATCCTGAGCCACCGCGAGTTTGCCCGCACAGATGGGGCAGCGAAGGAGGCGCTTCACGCTGTCCGACAAGGTTCCCGTAAGCAAGGATTTACTCACGGTTCGCGGGCGACGCGCTCCGGCGGCAGCGGAAGGAAACCCGGCAAGTCATCGCCATTAGTCCCAGCAGCAATCCGAGGATGATGCCTAGCTTTGAGCTGAAAAGGAATATCAGCAGCCGGTCGATGGCCTTCTTCCGCCAAGAAGACGAGCGAACGAAATCGATGGGAGCGCCATGAAAGAAGCATTCGACTTCCGCAAAATCCGCGGCCAGCATATCCTGCACATCGCGCAGGCGAAAGTGCACCATATGCCTGGGAAAGTCGAAGCCCGCCCAGTATTTCCCATACATCCTGTGATCCAGAGAGTCGCGAACGATGGTGGAAAAGAGAAATTGTCCGCCTGGCTTCAGCTTTCGGGCGATCTCGTTGACGACTTGAAATGGATTGCAGAGGTGCTCCACGACCATGCTGGTGATGACCACGTCGAAATGCCCGTCCGGAAAGCTCGGCAGGATGTCTTCGACGCGCCCGACCTCCACATGGAAGCCCAATGACGACGCCTTGGCGGCTGCCGCAGGGACCATTTCAATGCCATGCAAGTGCGCCCACCCTGCTTCCTTCAGCGACTGGAGCCGCCCACCGCTGGAGCAGCCGATCTCGAGAACTCGGCCTTGGGGAACGACGTCCGGGACCAATCCGATGCCCTTTTGTCGCCGCCGTGCGAAGGAGTCGATCACGGGCATGCTGAGAATCAAACGTATCAGACGTTTCACCCCACCCTTCAATCCCCGCATGGCGGCGGTGGGCGGACCTGTGGTAACACTGGCGTGTGGCAGGTAGTTCGGCGGGTATAGCGAAGGATGCCGCGCTTCATCCGGCATTGGATTCTGAAACCAAAACCCGCAAGCGGTGCATTCGGAGACGAAATATGTGCCCTGAATGCCGTGCAAGTAATCCACGCCATCAACGATGACGGCACTTTCTCCGGAGTCGCACTTGGGACAGGGAGTCGTGACGAATGAACTCTCGCCGATTTCCCTATACGAGATGTCTTCTCTGCTCATCAGGTCTTGGCGCAGAGAAGCAGATCCAAGGTGAACGGGATGCGGTGGGAAGCTGGATACGAGGACGGATAGCGGATCGACTCCCCAGGGGACTTGAGTCGGAGCTGATAGCCGAGCGCGTCGAACCAAGCCAATAGCGACTCAAGGTTCAGGAAGCGATAGGGGCTGCGGTGGCCAAGGTATTGTTGCACGGTAAGATGGGTAGGGATATCTCCAGCGCTGACTCGGGCTAGAACGAAGGCGCGAGGCCTGAGCCCAGCCAGCCGTTCGATCAAGCGGGCTGGGTCCTCGACGTACTGGAGCGCCGTGGCGATGTACACGACGTCTACGGTTCCCAGCATCTCGGGGCTTGGGATGTCCGAATGAAACTGCAAATCGGCGTCGCTCCCGAAAGCTTGGCGGCCGGCGTGGCAGACACCCTCCTTCTCAACGATATGGTAGAAGAGCCGGCCTCCGCCCAGATACTGTCGGCGAAGGCGCTCGTACATAAGGCCGATACCTCCGCCGAAGTCGACGATCCGCGAGTCGGAGCCTTGGCTCAGCCAGGCCAACGTCCAGGCCAAGGCTCCGGCGTCCTGCGGGAGTCGGGGGGCAGTCGTCGCCGTCGACTCCGCCCGCAGCCACTGAAGGGTCGTCAGCTCATGCTTCACCCATTCGCCGGAATCGAAAATTTCCGAGGCCCTAGGCAATTCTTTGGTATCGCGGTAGATCCCCTCGAAGCAACTGGGCGTGCCGTAGCGTAGGCGGCGGTACGCTTCGACGACCAAGGGCGGACAAAGCCCCCGGAGCAGGGGCGTTAGGCCTGCCACTCGGCCTCCAGCGGTCTGTGAATCCTTTGGGATGCCGCGGTCGCCAAACCCGAGGCTTCGGCGGAGCCGATTGCCGCGAAGCACGCGATGAAGGCAGCTAAACCGGCGAGACAGCCGACCGCGGTTGCTGCCCAGTCCGACGAAAACGGGCGCGCTGCGTACCATGCAGCTGCCGCGCCCGTGGCCGCGGCGAACGAGGTCTTCGAGAACGACCACGCGAGCTTGTATCCGCCCGGGCCGAGTCGCCATAGGAGATACGCGCCATGGGTGAGGAGCGAGAAGGAATAAAGGATGACGAAGGCCCAGGCTATCCCAGCCACCCCGAAATTAAGGCTGAGCTGCCACGCCGCCACGACGTACAGGGCTGCCTCGAACAAGCCAAGGCCGGTGATGATCGCGGAATCCTTGAGTGCGTAGAAGACTCTCCCAGTGATCGACGCGAGGCAGCCCCCGACCGTGGCCAGCAAGTAGACCCTAAGTAGCGATGCGACCGCGTGTGAATCGGCCGCGGTGAATTGGCCCCGTTCGAAAAGCATCGAAACGACGCCCGAGGCTAGCGCCCAGCCGATCGCGACCGTCGGCGCGACGAAGAGCCATACGTAGCGAAGCGCGGTGGAAAGCGTTTCCTTTAGTCGGCTCCGGTCTCCTTCTGCGGCGCTTTGCGCAAGGGTCGGAGATACCACCGTGGCGACGCCGGACGACAGGAGCACGACGACCATGGTGGCGAGCCTCGAAGAGTAGCCCAGGTGGGAAATGCTGCCGACGGTAAGGTCCGACGCAAGGTACCGGTCGAAGACAGTCGTGCACTTGGAGGCCAGGCTCATCGTTAGGACCGGAGCGAGCAGGTAAAGCGCCTCGCGGACACGGCGGTCGACGACGGGGATCAATCCCCAGCCTCCCCAGGCGAACGGAAGCAGCAAGGCGCATTGAAGCACCGCGCTCGCTAGCGCCGCCCAAGCGACCCCGACGATCCCGAACCTGCGAACGAGCAAGGGCAGAAGCAACAGATTTAAGAACGCCCCGAACACCGGAACCGCTCCGGCCCAGACGAAGCGCCGGCAAGCCTGATGGAACGCCGCCAGGATGGACGCCAGGCCCGCCGCCGCGATCGTCGGCCAGCTATAGCGGGCGAGCGTCACGGCGAGTTCGAGCTGTTCCGGACTCAGGCCGGGGACCGTATGGCGCAGGAGCGGTCTGGCCAAGACGGCGGCTCCCAGGGCCGTAGTCGCGAGGGCGAAAAACGCCAGCATGAGGATGGATCCGATGGCGCGTCTGCTGGCCGGACCGTCTTCCTGCAGCCATGAGACAAACAAGGGAACGAGCACCAATCCCAAGGCTCCAGACAAGGCAACGACCAAGTATTGAGGTAGCGCGGCGGCGGCGAGGAACGCATCCATCTCGGTCGACGCGCCGAATCTCGCCGCGATGACGACCTGCGCTGCAAATGACACTATCGGACCGAGAAGCCCTAGCCCGCTCACGAGGATCGCCGGCACGGCAAGCGAGCGCAGCCCGGCTACGGGACCGACCGGTGCCAGCGTCATGTCGGATCCACGGCCTGGGGCATGGCGGCGCCGAATCTGACCGAGCGCAGCAACGCGACGCTCCGCTCTATCCCCTCGCGCAGGCTGCCGCGAAACTCAAATCCGAGGGCGCGGAATCTCTCATTGCGGACGGTGTAAGAGAGTTGGTTCATAATCGCCGAATCGACGAGTTCGATCCGCACATCCGGCACGAACTCTCGAATGGCGTCGACGATCTCGGCGACCGAGGCATTGTCCGTCAGGACGTTGTATATCCGGCGGTCGAAGCGGCGCTCGCTCAGGAGAAAATCGATCGCGCGGACCGCGTCACCAAGGTCGAGGTAGGGGCGCTTCTGGTTCAGGGCTGTGCGCCATACCGGCAAGGGCTCGCCGAGACAGGCGCTCCAGACGAATCGATTAACGGCGGTGTGAAAACGCATGCCTATCGAGGCGCCGTAGATCGTGCCGAAACGGCACACGACGAAGTCCAATCCCTCGGCCATGCCTTGAAGCATTTGCTCCGCGCGGAGCTTGCTCGCGGCGTAAGGGCTCTGGGGCTGGAGCTCGTCCGGCGGGCAATCCTCATCGACGACATCGCTTTGGGTGCCGTAGACGCTAGTGGTCGAGAGGAAGAGGAGCGGGACGCCTGCGTTTCGGCAGGCCTCCGCCATCCGCTGGGTGCCCCGAAAATTTACTTCCTCGACCTGCTCTTGGATCTGAAAGCTGCCGGCGGCGTTGGTGATCGCGGCCAAGTGCACTACGGCCTCGGCCCCCTCCAGGTGCGGCTCCAGCACTTCCTTGCAAATGTCCGCCTCCTTGAAGCGGAACGGGATCTCTGTGGGAAGGTCAAAGAGCGAGCAGTAGCGCTGCGTGGAGAGATTGTCGAGCAGCAGGACCTCGGTGTAGCGCCCGGCGGGTAACGACCGGATCAAGCGCGAACCGATATGGCCCAAGGCGCCGGTTACGACCAGTCTCCCTTCATTTGGCCGGCTCATTTCGTATCCTCGACCACGGCGCGCAGCCTCTCGAATACCAAGGGGACGGCGAATTGTTGTCGAGCGGTCCGTAGTCCGTTGCTCGCGATGCGGCGGCGAAAATCCGGCTCGGTGATTAGGCGCTCGAGCGATCGCTCCCACTCCTCCGAGGTCGACGCGAGCATGCCGTTGGTGCCATGCTCGATGAGCTCTGTAGTCTGGCCGACCGGCGAGCCTACCACGGCGGCCTCGCCCGCCATGTAGACCGCGGCCTTCAAAACGCCGCGAACTCGGGAATAGTCGGTATCTTGGAGCGGAAACAACCCAATGTCCATATTCAGGACTTCATCGATCATCACGCCCTGATCGTATTCCGCTACGGTCGAGAATCGGACCTGCTCGAACGCGGGAAGCTGTCGGCGATCGCGGCCTGCGCCTACCAAGCGAAGATGGATATGGTCGTGCCGGGAAAACAGGCGTTCCAGCGCCTCCCACACGATGTAGAGGTTGTATAGAGTGCCCGGGCTGCCGACCCAGCCGATCACCAAGCGTCCGTCTGAACCCTTCGCCCCGGGGCGCCTCCGGCGATCGAATTCCTCCACTTGAGCCAAGTCGGGGACGACTGCGCACTTGGGGTTTAGAGGAAGGACGTGGCGCCGAGTCCACTCGTTGTCCGTGGAAACATCGTCGACCAAGCGCAGGAGCTCGTCGAAACCGGGTCCTGCCTGCTGTGGCATCCACATCGCGTCGCCGAAGTCCAAGATCAGTCGGGCTCGGCTATGGGAGCGAAGCAGCGCGATGAGGCGGCGTGAAACGATCTTCTGTAGAAACACCACATCGTACGATCGTGCGAGCCATGCGAGGCGCCATTCGTTGAAGAACGGGAACAGGCGCGCAAGCCCGGGGATCCGGTGCCAGCGGGGATGGGAGAGATTGTGGCATTCGATGCGGACATCGTGGCCGCGAGCGCCGAATTCGGAAAAGAGGCGCTTGATGAATACTCCGCGTGCATACATCTCCCCGTACGCAAGGATCACCAGGATGCGTTTGGGGCGGAGAGCCTTCGTGGAAGGCACCGCGCTCAAAGATATTTCTGCAGGCATGGCTTGAAGTAGTCGGCGGTCGGGGCGAGACCGCCGGCCAGGTCCGTCTGCGCCTTCCAGCCGAGGCGATCGCGGATCTTCCGGCTGACGATGACCGCATCCCCAATCTCGATGGCGGCTCGCTCCTTAGGCCAAGGCACGAACCGAAGAGTGCCGCCGATTTGGCGTACGATCGATTCGGCGATCTCCTTGACGCTATAGCGGCGGTCCGAAGTCGCGAAAAAGACCTCTCCATCCGACGCCGGATGCGTGGCGGCGCGGATCAGGGCATCGACGCAGTCATCGATGTAGGTGACCGTGCGGATCTGCGCCCCATCCCCGAAGACCTGAATCTCCTTTCCCTGGAGAGCCAGCCCGATGAAAAAATTCATGAATCCGAAGTCGGGGCTTCGGATATTCGACCGGGGCCCGAACACGTTCGCAAGCCTGATGACGCAGGTGTGCATCCCGTATGCGCCGGAGTATACCAGAACGTACTTTTCGGACGCCGCCTTGTTCGCGGAATAGATGTCGACCGGGAATTCAGGATGCAGTTCGTCGACCTCGCCCTTGACCATGCGCCCGATCTGCGTGCTCGTTCCGACGTGCACGACCTTGACCTCCGGATTGAACCGCCTGGCGGCCTCCAAAAGGTTGATGACCCCTTTACAGTTCACATCGATGTCGATGAGAGGCTCCTTCATCGACTGTGGGTGCGAGGTGTAGGCCGCGCAATTGAAGACGACGTGCTTGCGGCGGACATGAGTGCTGAGCCCCTCGAAATTCCTGAGATCATTCACTACGACCTCAACGGAGTCCTCGATGTCCTGCAGGTTGTAGAGATTTCCTCCCGAACGGGGATCCAGGCAATCGTAGACGGTGACCTTCGCGCCGAGATCCAGGCAGCGGCGGACCACATTGCTGCCAATGAAGCCCAGACCACCCGTGACCAGAACGGACTTGCCTCGCAGGTCCGTTCCCCCGTTCTGCCCGGTCATTAGCACGCGCCGAGGAGCTCCCGAACGCCGCGACAGATGGCCAAGGCTTGGTCTTCGGTCAAATCTAAGGACCCCGGCAGGTTTATCCCGCGGGAGCAGACGTCGTAGGCCACTGTGTTGAGGTCACGGTACGTCGCCTCAGCGCCGGGATATGCCGGCAAAGACGAAAGTGGGTAAAAGAAGGGCCGCGAGGGCAAGCCCAAACGGTTTAGGCGCTCCATCGCTTGCTGCTTGGTGAGGTTGTAACTCTTCCCGAGCAAGAGCCCCGTGATCCAAACGCTGTTGAACACGCCTTGAGGCTCCGCATTGAGCTCGATATCAGGAATCTTTCCCAACTCCCGCCGGTAGATATCGAAGATCCAACGCTTGCGAGCCACGAGTTCGTCGAGCCGCTGGAACTGAGCGTAGCCTACGGCCGCCTGGAGATTGAACGGCATGTATTTGTACGTCACTTCGTAGTTGAAGTAGGCCGGTCCTTCGGGCTTCCGTCCGTGATCCCGCAGGAATTTGCATCGCTCGAAGAGCTTGTTGTCGTCGAGCAGCAGCATGCCTCCTTCGCCCGTGACGATGGTCTTCGTGCGGTGGAAGCTGAAGACGGAAGCCGCCCCGAACTTTCCCGCGCGCACTCCGTGGTAGGTCGAACCGAGCGCCTCGGCGGCGTCCTCCAGCACCGGAATGCCGTGCCGTTGAGCGATCTCGAGGATCTCCTTCATGCGGGGCATGTTTCCGAATACGTCGACTGGGATGATCGCGCGGGTCCGCGGGGTGATTGCCCGCTCCAGAGCCTCGGGATCCAGACACCAGTTTTCGCGCTCGATATCACAGAAAATCGGAGTGGCGCGCAAGTAGGTGATCGGCGCGGCCGTTGCGATCCAGGTGTTCTCTGGAACGATGACCTCGTCACCGTCTTTGATGCCCAACGCCGTCAGGAACAAATGGATCGCGGTGGTGCAGTTGGGCGTCATCAACGCGTATTTTCGATCGTGATATGCCGCAAATTCTCGCTGAAAGCGCTCGACATAGTCGTAGTTGTACCAGCCGTTGCGCATGCAATCTTCGACCACGCGGATCTCGTGCTCCGTGATCCACGGGCCCGACATGTGGATCGGTTGCGTCTTCACCAGGCTCATGCGACCTCCTTCTTGCGGCGCAGTATCCGCGCCGGAACTCCTATTACCGTCTGCGCCGCCGGGACGTCGTAGATGACGACGGCTCCGGCGCCCACCACGGCATCGCGCCCGATGCTAACCCGCGGGAGCACCGTGGCCCCTGCACAGACCCAGGCTCTCTTGCCCGCCTGGACCAACCCGCAAAGGACGGCGCCGGGCGCGATTTCGACGCCGTCTTCCAGTACGCACTCATGATCGACGCTGGCGCGCGTGTTGACGATGCACTGCCGCCGCAATGTCGCCCGCGCCGTAATTACTGCCCCCGCCAGCACTTGGCAGCCTGCGCCGAGCGTGACGCTCGGATCGATGAATGCGGTGGGATGCGCGACAGTCAATGCCTCGAGTCCGGCCGC
>OBEQ010635605.1_pt1 | contig 11863 bp, 8 predicted proteins | sample 1670901 | NCBI WGS metagenome assembly OBEQ01 (sample SAMEA104232315, study PRJEB22302) | groundwater metagenome | biome: forest; feature: aquifer; material: groundwater | place: USA | collected 2011-08-07 | depth 5.4 m | reverse complement strand
GCTGTCGCCGGCGGTGCTGTTCGGGCCGGCTCGGCCTCCGCAGTGGCTCCGGCTGTCGCCGGCGGTGCTGTTCGGGCCGGCTCGGCCTCCGCAGTGGCTCCGGCTGTCGCCGGCCGGACGGACGCCAGCGCGGAGATCGGATGGTGGATGCTGCACCGCTGGATCGGCCGGCAGGCGGCGGCCTACCAGGCGTCGTCGATCGCCGGGCTGCTGGCCCCGGTGGAGGGCTCCCCGGTCTTCGCCCCGGCGCGCCTCGCGGAGCTGCTGCGGGCGCTGCGGGCCGACCCCGGATTCCTCGCCCGCACCGACCGCGATGGCGCGCTCGTCGGACGGGACCGGGTGCTGGGGTACATCCTCGCGATCGCCCACGCGTTGGCGGTGGAGACCGTCGCGCTGCCGGAGGTCATCGTCGAACACCTGGGCATCGGCGACCCGGTGGGCCTGCCTGAACTGCGCGACACCGTGGCCGACGCCGTGTGGCAGCCCCGCGGCACGGTCCTGGTGCTCGGCGCGAGCTGTGCCCACCCGGCCGTCGAGGTCGCGCTGCGCGGCCACGTGGAGTTGGTGAACCAGCTGCTGACCGAAGCGCAGCGGGCGGCGGCCGAGGAGCCGTCGCTGAAGGAGCTCCCCACCCACGTCACCACCGAAGCGCTGCACCCCGGGGACAGCGGCGGCGTCCCCGCCTACTCCTCGGCCGGGATCCGCTTCCGGCTGGCCGAGGACCGGGTGCAGGAACTACTGATGGGCAAGCAGCTGTACGGCGATCCGGGGCTGGCGATCCGGGAGCTGTACCAGAATTCGCTCGACGCGTGCCGGTACCGCGAGGCGCGTACCGAGTACCTGTGGCGTACCCGGGACTTCGCGGACGGCTGGCAGGGGCGGATCCGCTTCGCGCAGGGCAACGATGAGCACGGTCGGGCTTACCTGGACTGCGTGGACAACGGGGTCGGGATGGGCGTACGGGAGCTGGGTGAGGTCTTCGCCCAGGCTGGCGTACGCCTGGCCGACCTGCCCGAGTTCGGCGAGGAGCAGGCCGAGTGGGCCCGGCTGGACCCGCCGGTGCGGCTGTACCCGAACAGCCGCTTCGGGATCGGCGTACTCAGCTACTTCATGCTTGCCGACGAGATCACGGTCGACACCTGCCGGCTGGGCCGCGACGGGCGCCCCGGCGACGCGCTGCGGGTCTCCATCGCCGGTCCGGGCAACCTGTTCCGGATCCGCAACCTGGGTCCGGGCACCGACGCCGGTACCACGGTCCGGCTGCACCTGCGCTCGGAGGGCCAGCTGCCGGACTGCGTGGAAACGCTGCGGGGGCTGCTGTGGGTCGCCGACTTCCACACCGAGGCGGTCAACGGTACGGCGCAGCTGACCTGGCGGCCGGGTGAGCTCTCGGTGACCGCCCCGCTGGGCGGGCAGAGCCACGACGAAGTGGAGCAGCGCCCAGCGGTGGTACCCGCGGCTGGCGCGACCGTGTGGTGGTGCGAAGGCGACGGCGGCATCCTCGCCGACGGGCTCTGGGCCGGGCAGGAAACCTTCGGCGCGGTGGTGAACCTCAGTCGTGACCTCGCCCCGCAGCTCTCCGTGGACCGCACGAAGATGCTGTCGTACCGCGAGGAGGACGTCGACCGGCTGCTGCGCGAGGCGGTACCGGCGGTGAGTACCCCGGAGTCGCCGGTGTTGACCATGGATTGGATGTACTCGCTCGCCGAGGCCCGGCCGCTCATCGCTGACATGATCCTCGACTGGGCGCTGGCCGCCGGGCACCGGCACTGGCCGCTCAGCGCCGAGAAGCGTGGCAAGCAGGGCCGGGAACAGCGCCGCAAGACCGTGGACGTGTCGGTGGCCGGCTGCTTCCCGCTGGACAACGACTTTCCGTCCGGCCCGCCCCAGGTGGTGGCGTGGCGGTTGACCGCGTTGACCGCGGCGGGGCGCTATCGCAGCGTGCTGCGGCCGATGCCCGACTGGGCGGAGCGGGTCGTCCGGGCCCATCCGTCCGACGCCCTGATCCTCAGTCGTGACCTCGACGCCAGCCAGCCGTGGCTCGAACCGGCCGAACCGGTCCGGCGTGACTTCGTGCTGCGCGCCGGGTACCGCACCGGACGATCCGCCGCGGACGTCGCGGATCGGCTGGTGGCGCTCGGGTTTACCGTGGAAGCCGGCTACGAGACGCTGGGTACCGACTCCGACGATCTTGCCCTGATCAGTAGCGATCTCGACGCCGCCCGGCCGTGGCTGAACCCGGCCGAGCCGGTGCAGCCGCCGCACCTGCTGCGGGCCGCCCAGCGCCTGCGGCGCCCGGTGCGCGACCTCGCGGCCCGGCTGATCCAGGTGGGCTTCACGATCGGGGTCCCGGTCGACGTCCTCGGCGCCGTCGCTGACGGAGGCGTCGGCCCCGATGACCTGATCCTGGTCAGCCGGGACCTCGACGGCCTGCGGCCGTGGCTGGAGGTGGCCGAACCGGTGGCGGTGGCGCACCTGGTCAAGGCGGCGCACCGCACCGGGCGTACCCTGCCGGAGGCCGCTGCCCGGCTGCTCGCGTTCGGGTACTCGATCGAGGGCGACCTGGCCGCGTTCGGCACCGGTCCCGACGATGTGATCATGATCAGCCAGAACCTGGACGGGGCGGCACCGTGGCTCGACTCGAGGCATCCGCTGCCGCCGGTTCAGCTGGTCCGGGCCGCGCAGCAGACCGGGCGTACCGTCCGGGACGTCGCTGCCCGGATGACCACGCTCGGGTACACCATGGCCGGCGGGCACGACACCGTGGTGGCGATCACCGTCGACCAGGTCGGCCCCGACGATCTCGTGGTGGCGAGCCGTGACCTCGACGGCGTGGGCCCGTGGCTGGATGCCGGCGAACCGGTGTCGCTGCCCCACCTGATCAAGGCGGCCGAGAAGACCCAGCGCGAGGTGCATGACATCGTGCTGCGCCTGGCGGCACTGGGCTACACCATCGGGGTTGGGCACGAGGCGATCCAGATCAACCCCGACGACCGGGTACTGATCAGCCGCGACCTCGACGGCTCCGATCCCTGGCTGGACCCCAGCGCTCCGGTGTCGATGGCACACCTGGTCCGGGCCGCCCGGCGGACCGAACGCAGCCTGATCGAGGTCGCCGCCCGGATGGCGGAGCTGGGCTTCACCGTTGACCACGCTGCTGTCGCCGCAACCGATCTGGACCGGTTCAGCTCGGATGACCTCGCGCTGACCAGCCGTGATTTCGACGATTCGCACCCGTGGCTGAGCGTCACCGCGCCGGTGCCGCTGCCGCATCTGCTCAAGGGGGCACTGCGCACCCGGCGTACCGTCGGGGAGATCGCCGCGATCCTGGCGGCGCTGGGCCATACCTTCGAGATCGACCCCAATACGATCGACACCGACCGGCTGGACCGCGACGATCTCGTGCTGACCAGTCGCGATCTCGACGGCGAGCAGCCGTGGCTCAGCGCCACCGAACCGGTGCCCCTGGCCCACCTGTTCGCGGCCGCGAAGCGGACCAAGCGCAGCATGGACGAGGTCGCCGCGCGGCTGACCAGCATCGGCTACCAGGTCCCGGACACCGAGACCCGGATCCCGCGCTCCCGACCCGGGGGGCAGTGAGCGGAACTGTGACGTTGCCCGGGGCGCTGGCTGTCGCGCGGGGCGCGGCTGTCAGAATGGGCGGGCCGTGACCGAGACGTACCTGGCCGGCGCCGGACCCTATCCCCCCGACGCCCCGGCCTCCCAGCTCCTCTTCGACCGCGCCCGGGCCATCGTGCCGGGCGGGGTGAACTCGCCCGTCCGTGCGTTCCGGGCAGTCGGCGGTACCCCCCGGTTCATGGTCCGCGGCGAGGGGTGCTGGCTGTACGACGCGGATGGCCGGCGCTATGTCGACCTGCTCTGCTCGTGGGGCCCGTTGATCCTGGGCCACGCCCATCCGGAGGTGGTGGCGGCGATCACCGCTGCCGCGGCCCGCGGTACCAGCTTCGGCACCCCTACCCCGGGCGAAGTGGATCTGGCGGAGGAGATCGTCGCCCGTACCCCGGTGGAGCAGGTACGGCTGGTCAACTCGGGTACCGAGGCGACGATGAGCGCGCTGCGGCTGGCCCGCGGGTACACCGGGCGCAGCAAGATCGTGAAGTTCGCCGGCTGCTACCACGGTCACGTGGATGCGCTGCTGGTCGCGGCCGGCTCCGGGGTGGCCACGCTGGGCCTGCCCGACTCGTCAGGAGTCACCGGGGCTGCGGCCGGGGACACGATTGTGCTGCCGTACAACGACATCCCGGCGGTGGAAGCGGCTTTTGCCGCGGCCGGCGGGCAGATCGCGGCGGTGATCACCGAGGCGGCGCCGGGCAACATGGGTGTGGTCGCGCCCCGCGACGGCTTCAACGCGGCACTGGCCAGGATCGCGCACGCGCACGCGGCACTGCTCATCGTCGACGAGGTGATGACCGGCTTCCGGGTCTCCCGCTCAGGATGGGCAGGACTGGATCCGGGCGTGGCCGCCGATGCCGACCTGTACACCTTCGGCAAGGTGATGGGGGGCGGCCTACCGGCGGCGGCGTTCGGCGGCCGAGCCTCGATCATGGGTTCGCTGGCCCCGGTCGGGCCGGTCTACCAGGCCGGCACGCTCTCCGGAAACCCGCTCGCCTGCGCCGCCGGGCTGGCCACGCTGCGGCTGTGCACCGACGAGGTCTATGCGCGGCTGGACTCCACGGCCGCCGTCGTGGGCGGGCTGGCCGCGCAGGCGCTGACCGCCGCCGGGGTGCCGCATACGGTGTCGTACGCCGGAAGCCTGTTCTCGGTCTTCTTCGGTGCCGCAGCGGTGCGCGACTACGCCGACGCGCAGCAGCAGGACACCACGGCGTTCCGGGCCTTCTTCCACGAGCTGCTGGCCCGCGGGGTGTACCTGCCGCCGAGCGGGTACGAGGCGTGGTTCGTCTCGGCGGCGCTCGACGACGCGGCCCTCGACGGGATCGCGGCGGCACTGCCGCCGCCGGGCCCAGCCGCCGCTGGTGAGGCAACGGCGTGAGCGGGACGACGGTGGTTCATGTGCTGCGCCACGGCGAGGTGTTCAACCCGGAGAAGGTGCTGTACGGGCGGCTGCCCGGGTACCGCCTTTCCGAGTTGGGCGTGCAGATGGCGGCGGTGGCCGCGAAGGCGCTCGCCGGGCGGGACGTGACCCACCTGGTCTCCAGCCCGCTGGAGCGTGCGAGGCAGACCGCCGAGCCGTTCGCCGCGCAGTTCGGCCTGCCGGTCCCGATCGACGACCAGCTGATCGAGAGCGCGAACTCGTTCCAGGGCCAGCGGGTCGGGGTCGGCGACGGTGCGCTGCGCAACCCGCGCAACTGGTGGAAGTTGCGCAACCCGTTCACCCCGTCCTGGGGCGAGCCGTACGCCACGATCGCGCAGCGGATGCACGCCGCGCTGCAGGCCGCCCGCGCCGCCGCAGCCGGACACGAGGCGGTCTGCGTCTCGCACCAGCTGCCGATCTGGACGCTGCGCCGGTACGTCGAAGGCAAGCGGTTGTGGCACGACCCGCGGCGGCGCCAGTGCGCCCTGGCCAGCCTCACCTCGTTCCACTTCTCCGGCGAGCGCGTGGTCGACATCGAGTACTCCGAACCGGCCGCGCACCTCATCGCCGCGTCGCCGAGCGCCCGGACCGCCAAGGGCGCGTGATGCGCCGGATGCGCCAAGGGCGCGTGCTGCGCCGGAGGCGCCGAGGGCGCGTGCTGCGCCAGCAACGCTGCTTCGTGGCTGTGCTCGTAGCGCTGGTGCTCACCGGCGTCTGCGGCGCCGCGGCGCTCGGCCTGGCCGGCTGCTCCGGTAGTGCCGCCGCGCAGAGCGGGGCGAGCCGGGTGTACCCCACCGCCGAGCGGCACCCGGTGCCGGTGGTGAGCGGCGAACTGCTGGACGGCGGTAGCTATGAGCTGTCCGCGCACCGGGGCGAGGTGGTGGTACTCAACTTCTGGGCCTCATGGTGCGCGCCGTGCCGGGCCGAGGCCGCCGAGCTGACCGCCGTCGCCGAAGCGACCCGTGGTGAGCGGGTCACCTTCCTGGGTATCGACATCCGTGACGACCGGGACAAGGCGCGGGCTTTCCTTGCCGCACACCAGATCGGGTATCCGAGTCTCTTCGACCCGTCAGGCACGGTGGTGCTGGGCTTCACCGAGGTCCCGCCGACCACCATCCCGGCGACCCTGATCGTGGACCGCCAGGGGCGCATCGCCGCGGTCTTCCTCAAGGCGCTGCTGCGCGAAGACCTCGAACCGGTGGTACGCCAGATCGCGGCGGAGCACTAGATGGGTACCCGGTTCGCCGGCATTGCCGCGTCCGGGCCGCTGGCCCTGGCGGTACTGGTCTCCGCGCTCGCCGGCCTGGTCAGCTTCCTTTCCCCGTGCGTGCTTCCGTTGGTGCCCGGGTACCTGTCGTATGTCACTGGACTCTCCGGTGCCGACCTGGACTCCGCCGACGGAGCTGCCGGAGCTGCCGGAACCGGCGGCGCTGCCCGGTCCGGCGACGGCGCCGCGGCCGGGGGTGGTGCGGCGCCGGGCGGGGTCGGCTGGCGTCGGGGCCGGGTGCTGGCCGGTACGGTGCTCTTCGTTGCCGGCTTCGGCACGGTCTTCATCCTGGCCAACGTGCTCGCCGCGCGGTTTGGTCGGGTACTCATCGCGCAGAGCCGTACCGCACAGATCGTCGGCGGGGTGCTCATCATCGTGCTGGGCGCGGCGTTCCTGGGGCTCGTCCCCGGGCTGCAGCGTGAATGGCGGATCCACCGGCTGCCGGCGGCGGGGCTGCTCGGCGCGCCGGTCTTCGGTGCGGTCTTCGCGCTCTCCTGGGTGCCCTGTGTCGGGCCCACGCTCGGCGCGGTGCTGGTGCTCGCCTGGGATGGCCACTCCACCGGCCGGGCGGTGCTGCTCGCCGGCGCGTACTGCCTCGGGCTCGGGCTGCCGTTCATCGCGTTCGGGCTGGGCTTCCGTCGGCTGATCGGGGTCTTCCGGGCGGTACGCCGCAACAGCCGCTGGGTGACCCGGATCGGCGGGGCGATGCTGATCCTGGTCGGGCTGGCGCTCGTCACCGACGCCTGGACGTCCTTCGTGGACTGGCTGCGCGCCGCGGTCGGCGTCGGGGAGGTGCCCCTCTAGATGTCTACTGTGGACGATCGTCCCGCGGCTGCGACCGTCGGCGGCCCGGCGCCGGCTCCGGCGCGGCCCGGCGGGTTCAGCCGGCTGATCGCACTCGGTCGGCGCGGCTGGCGGCAGCTGACCAGTATGCGGACCGCGCTGGTGCTGCTCTTCCTGCTCGCGGTCGCGGCGATCCCAGGCTCGCTGCTGCCGCAGCGCAACCTCTCCCCGGAGAAGGTGGCCGGGTACCTGCGGGAGCATCCGCAGGCCGGGCCGTGGCTGGATCGGCTGGGCGGGTTCACGGTCTACTCGTCGCCCTGGTTCTCCGCGATCTACCTGCTCCTGTTCGCCTCCCTCGTCGGCTGCCTGGTGCCCCGGCTGCGCGGTCATGCCCGCGCGGTGCTGCAGGCGCCGCCGGACGCCCCGGCGCGACTGGACCGGCTGCCGGTGTACGCCAGCGGATCTGTAGGCGGCGACGGTGCTGCGGGCGGCGACGGTGGTAGCGACGACCGGGACGCGGTTGCGGCGAAGCTGGCGGGGTTGCTGCGCCGGCGGCGGTTCCGGGTCGCGGTCCGGGGCACCACCATCAGCGCGGAGAAGGGGCAGCTGAAGGAGAGCGGCAACCTGCTGTTCCACTTCGCGCTGCTGGGGCTGCTGATCGGGGTGGCGCTCGGCTCCTGGTACGGCTGGCACGGCTACCGGCTGCTGGTCGCCGGACCCGAGTACGCCTTCTGCAACAGCGTGCAGCAGTACGACGAGCAGCAGCTCGGGCCGAGGCTCTCCGCCGGCGACCTGCCCCCGTTCTGCGTCCAGCTCGACGACTTTCAAGCGTCCTATTTGGACAGTGGACAGCCGGTCTCCTATGTGGCGTCGATGCGGTACCACGAAGGCGGCGGTGCCGAGGGTACCCAGCGGGTCGAGGTGAACCACCCGCTGCGGTTGGACGGCGCGAACGTCTACCTGCTGGGCCACGGCTACGCCCCACAAGTCAGGTACACCGACCGGTACGGGCGCACCCAGACCGTGGCCACCCCGTTCCGTCCGGAGGACGACGGGGGGTTGACCAGCCCTGGGGTGATCATGTTCCCGGACGCCAACGTGAACCCGGCCACCGGCAGGCAGGACGCCGGGGGGCAGGTGGCGTTCGCCGGGGTGTACCTGCCCACGCTGCCGGCGGACCACGCGATGGGGCGTTCAGCCTTCCCGGCCGAGCGCGACCCGCGGCTGATGGTGGTGGCGTACACCGGAGATCTGGGGCTGGACGCCGGGATCCCGCAGTCGGTGTACACATTGGACCAGCGTCAGATCGACGCCGGCCGGCTGACGAAGAGCGGCGAGCCGCATGCGCTGCGGTTCGGCGAGGCGTGGACTCTGCCCGACGGTTCGCGGCTGGAGTTCCTCGGTACCCGGCCGTGGGTGGCCGTCGCGGTGCGCTACGACCCGGGGGAGAAGCTGGTGCTGGGCGCGGCGACCACGCTGGTCCTCGGCCTGCTCCTTTCGCTCTCCGGGAAGCGGCGCCGGGTCTGGTTCCGGGTGCGCGAGGACGGCACCGTCGAGGCGGCCGGGCTGGCGCGCACCGACTACCCGGGCTTCACCGACGAGTTCGACGCGATCGTGCAGGCTGCACGCAAGGAAAGGCTGTTCTGATGGGTGCGCTCTCCAACCACCTGCTCGTGGTCTCGATTCTGGCGTACCTGCTGGCGATGCTCGGCTATGCGGCCGAGTACGCGTTCGGCGCGCGCAGCGCAGCGACGCTCGCGCAGGAGCCCGCGGCGCAGGCGCGCCCGCTCGTCGCCGTGGCCGCCGGTGCGGCCCCCGCCGCCGTGACCGCAGACGCGGCCCCCCCGGGCCCCGCCCCGACAGGCCCCACCTTCGGAGATTTTGGACTCGACCACCCCTCAGAAGGGGTTGCGGAGTCCAGGTACTCGGAACGGTCCGGTGACCCGCAGCGGTGGTGGGGGCGGGCTGCGGTTGGAGTGACGGTACTGGGGGCGCTGGCGCATGCGGGAACACTGGTCGCCCGGGGACTGGCGGCGCACCGGGTGCCGTGGGGCAACATGTACGAGTTCGTGCTCGCCATCTGCCTGGTCGGCGTCATCACCTGGCTGGTGCTGCTGCTGCGCTGGAAGGATGCGCGCCACCTCGGACTTCTCGTCACCCTCGCGCTGGTGATGCTGCTCGGCTTCGCCGGGGCCCGGTTGTACGCCGCGGCCGCGCCCCTGGTGCCGGCACTCAACTCGTACTGGCTGAAGATCCACGTGACCGCGGTCTCGATCGGCTCCGGAATCCTGATGATCGGCTTCATCGCCGCGCTGCTGACCCTGCTGCGGCACGGGTACGAGAGCGGGCGCCGCGGGTTTCCGTTCGCCCTCACCGCGCGGCTGCCGGGTGTCGTGCGGCTGGAGCGGATGACGTTCCGGCTGCACACCGTCGGTTTCCCGATCTTCACGTTCGCGGTCATCGCCGGCGCGATCTGGGCCGAGGCGGCCTGGGGCCGGTACTGGGGCTGGGACCCGAAGGAGACCTGGTCGTTCATCACCTGGGTGGTCTATGCCGGGTACCTGCACGCGCGCGCCACGCCCAGCGTCAAGCGCACCGTCGCGACCTGGCTGGCGGTGGCCGGCTGGGCAACGATGATGTTCAATCTGTACGCCGTCAACCTCGTCATCTCCGGCCTGCACTCCTACGCCGGAGTGAAGTAGCCGGATAGCCAGGATCCCGTGCATCCGCGACCCGAGGTCACCAGGGAAAGGTCGCGGACCGCGCGTCGGACCGCGGACAGCTATCCGGCGCTGCTATCTTCATCCGATGGCGACCAAGACCGCGCTCGCGCTGGACGACTACGTGTACGAGTCGGCGAAGTCGTGCTCCGCAGCGCTCGGGCAGACGATGACCGAGTGGCTGAACAATGCCGCGCGCGCCGCGGCCCATCGACAGAATGCCGCAGCATACCTGGCGTGGGAGGCCGCAGCCCACGGCTCAGGCCCGGACGAGTTGGACGCGGCTACTGCTGCCGTGTCACTTGACGGCGCCGCGTGGTGAGTGCTGGCACCGCTGCGCGTGGCGAGGTGTGGGAGTACGTGCAGGGCTCCCGTCAGTACCGAATCCTGATCATCTCGAACGACGCGTACAACGAGCTGCCCGGAGCGGTTCCGTGGGCGCTCGTGCTGGAGCGTGGTGCCGCCGGCATCCCGGGGTACCTGGTGGAGTTGGTCGCCACCGACCCGCTGCCCGGCGCGATGGTGGTCATCCCGCGCGTGCTGCGCTGCGACGCCGCTGCGCTGCGCCACAAGCTCGGTTTCGTGACCAACGAGACGATGAACGCGGTGGAGCGGGGTCTGCGGGAGTTCCTGAACCTGCCATAGCAGACTGGGCAGCATGGCGGCACGCGGTTTCCCGTACCACGACCTCAAGGATTTCCTCACCGCGCTCGAGCGTGCGGGCGAGCTGCACCGGGTCACCGCGCCGGTCGACCCGACGCTGGAGATCAGCGAGATCGTCACCCGGACGGTGCGCACCGGCGGGCCGGCACTGCTCTTCGAGAAGCCGACCCGGGGCGAGATGCCGGTCGCGATCAACCTTTTCGGTACGCCGAAGCGGATGGCGATCGCGCTGGGTGTGCAGAGTGTCGACGAGATCGGTGCCCGGATCGGTGAGCTGATCAAGCCGGAGCTGCCGGTCGGCTGGTCCGGGATCCGGGACGGGCTCGGCAAGCTGATGCAGCTTAAGTCGGTACCCCCGAAGCGGGTGAAGTCAGCGCCGTGCCAGGAGGTGATCTACCGCGGTGACGAGGTCGACCTGGGCCGGCTGCCTGGACTGATGACGTGGCCCGACGACGGCGGGATTTTCCACAATTTCGGGTTGACCCACACGAAGCACCCGGAGACCGGCAAGCGCAACCTCGGCCTGTACCGGCTCCAGCAGCACAGCCGCAACACGCTCGGCATGCACTGGCAGATTCACAAGGACTCCACCGCGCCCCCCGCCGTCGCCGAGCGGCTCGGGCAGCGGCTGCCGGTGGCGGTCGCGATCGGCTGCGACCCGGTCGTGTCGTATGCCGCCACCGCCCCGCTGCCGTCAGACATCGACGAGTACCTCTTCGCCGGTTTCCTGCGCGGTGAGCGGGTCGAGATGGTCGACTGCCTGACCGTGCCGTTGCGGGTACCGGCAACCGCGCAGATCGTGCTGGAGGGGTACGTCGAGCCCGGTGAGCGCCACCCCGAGGGGCCGTTCGGCGACCACACCGGCTTCTACACCCCGGTCGAGCCGTTCCCGGTGCTGCACGTGGAGTGCATGACCACGCAGCGCGATCCGGTGTACCACTCGATCATCACGTCCAAGCCGCCCCAGGAGGACGGGCCGATCGGCAAGGCCACCGAGCGCATCTTCCTGCCACTGATCAGGATGCTGGTACCCGACATCGTCGACTACGACCTGCCCACGCCCGGGGTGTTCCACAACTGCCTGATCGTGTCGATCGCCAAGCGGTACCCCAAGCACGCGCAGAAGGTGATGAACGCGATCTGGGGCGCGCACCTGCTGTCGCTGACGAAACTCATCGTGGTCGTCGACGACGACTGCGACGTGCACGACTACCACGAGGTGGCGTTCCGGGCCTTCGGCAACGTGGACTACGCACACGACCTGCTGCTGACGACCGGTCCGGTGGACCACCTGGATCACGCGTCGTACCAACAGTTCTGGGGCGGCAAGGCCGGCGTGGACGCCATCCGCAAGCTGCCCGGTGAGGGGTACCACCG
>OBEQ010807411.1_pt1 | contig 11865 bp, 12 predicted proteins | sample 1670901 | NCBI WGS metagenome assembly OBEQ01 (sample SAMEA104232315, study PRJEB22302) | groundwater metagenome | biome: forest; feature: aquifer; material: groundwater | place: USA | collected 2011-08-07 | depth 5.4 m | reverse complement strand
CGTCAATCGTTCCCAGCTCATATTCTCCTCCGGTTTAGGTTTTGAGAATATCTTAACGCTGGTTTTGGTTTGTGTATTTGTCTTTCTTAATTTTTTATCATCGGTTAATTATGGGATAAATTCTAGCAACATTAGGGCCTCCTTGTGTTTGTTGTGTTTTGTGGCACAACTACTTATAACACTGGAGGTCCTTCTTTTTTATCTGAAAATTAACTTTCTTATGTCGAACTCACGTTAAAGTAGCGACGTATGGCAAAACTCGGAGTTAATATCGATCATGTGGCAACTTTACGGCAGGCCCGTCGGGAGACGGCGCCTGATCCTGTTTTAGCGGCTTTGATTTGTGAGCAGGCCGGGGCAGAGAGCATCATTGCCCACCTGCGGGAAGATCGACGACATATTAACGATAAAGATATTCGTAAATTACGCCAGGTTGTTCAAACGCGCTTTAATCTCGAGATGTCGATGAATAAAAAAATTGTGGAGATTGCCCTCGCGGTTAAGCCCGACCAGGCAACGCTCGTTCCAGAATGGCGTCAGGAAATCACAACCGAAGGAGGGCTGGATGTGGTTAGAAATTTTTCCCGTCTTCGCCAGGTTACAGAACTTCTTACCCGTAAAAATATTGTCGTGAGTCTTTTCATTGATCCCGTTGTCGAACAGATCGAGCAGGCAAAACGGTTAGGCGTCGATACAATCGAATTCCATACTGGTTGTTACGCCCGGGCTAAAACAAAATCCACGATAGAGCGTGAGTTTCGTCAACTGGCGCACATGAGCGCATATGCAAAAGAGCTGGGTTTCACCGTCAATGCCGGGCACGGTTTAAATTATGAAAATGCCAAGAGTGTGGCTCGGATTCCCGGCATGCTAGAATTGAATATCGGACATTCGATTATTTCCCGGGCGGTATTTGTGGGGTTGGAGAATGCGGTTAGGGAGATGATTATTTTGGTTAATTAGGATTTTGAGTTTGTTGAGAGTTTAGAATTTAGTTTAGGATTTTATCCTATAATATTTTTATGATATTGGGAACCGGAATCGACATCATTGAAGTGGAGCGCGTTGGCAAAGCCATCGAGCGATGGGGAGATGTTTTCTTGACTCATGTCTTTACCGACGAAGAAATCGCCTACGCGAAAAAGCGCCGTTATCCACAGCAGCATTTTGCCGCACGCTTTGCCGCCAAAGAGGCGGTCTTAAAAGCCTTTGGTAAAAATTCTCATATCAGCTGGAAAGATATTACGATCACCAATGATGAAGATGGAAAACCCCTCTGCTGCTTCAGCGATAAGAATTTCAAAAAGAAAATTTTGATTTCACTCTCTCACACCTCGAATTATGCGGTTGCCAGTGCCATTATCACGTCGTAAAAAGAATTCCCACAAAAATGACTACGGTCATGTCTTAATTTTAGCGGGTTCCGGAAATATGCTCGGTGCGGCTGCTTTGAGCACTCTGGCTGCGATGCGCTCGGGCGCGGGGCTGGTGACGGTGGGAGTTCCGCGGAGTCTTAATCTCATTTTGCAAAAAAAATGCTCCGCGGTAGTGATGACGCTGCCGTTGCAGGAAACGTCAACATTATCTTTGGATCTTTCTTCTTTTAATAAAATCAAAAATTTTCATTGTGATGTTATCGCCGTCGGACCCGGTTTATCTTTGGAACCGCGCACCCGGCAATTGGTTTTAAAGATTATTTCGAGTCTCGACAAACCGATTGTGATCGATGCGGATGCTCTGAATGCACTGGCCACAAAACCCGATATTCTTTTGAAAACCCCAGCCATAAAAATTTTAACTCCTCACCCGGGAGAGATGGCCCGTTTGAGCAAACTTAATAAAAATTTTATTGAAAAGAACCGGAAGCAAGTGGCGCTTAACTTCGCCCGGAAATTTCATTCGATTGTGATATTGAAAGGACACCGAAGTGTTATCGCTTCCCCCGACGGAAAATTCTATATCAATAAAACCGGAAATCCCGGCATGGCCACCGCCGGAAGCGGGGATGTCTTAACCGGCGTGATCGCGGCTTTTTTAGCGCAAGGCTTGCCGGGCTTTGAAGCGGCGAAGTGGGGATGCGCTGTGCACGGCCGGGCCGGGGATCTGGCGGCTTTAGAGAAAACACAGATTAGTATGATCGCAACGGACATCATTGAAAAAATTCCTGAGGCATTGAAGAAGTATATGAATTGATTTCTTGACATCTTATAAAAAATTTTCTATAGTAACGCCATTCAATTTTGTTGAATGGAGAAAATTTTATGTTAGCTTTTTTACTTTTGATTTTTGGGATTATCTCTCGGTTTGTTGTTCACCTCCCGAATTTCACCCCGGTTGTTGCCCTGGCCTTATTTAGTGGTACTTACCTGCCCAAAAGATACGCCGTTATCTTTCCTTTATCACTTATGATCATTTCCGATTTTTTTATCGGTTTTCATGATACGATTTTGTTCACCTGGGGAAGTGTGGTATTGATTTCCATTCTAGGATTTTGGACACGTAGGCAAAAGACTTCCATCACGATTCTAAGCTCAAGTTTACTGGCGGCTTTAATCTTTTTTGTTCTGACCAATTTTGGGACATGGTTGTGTTCGAACTTATATCCGCGCACCCGCGCAGGACTCAAAGAATGTTTCATTTTGGCTATTCCATTTTTTAGAACCACATTGCTCAGCACGGTGATTTATACGTTTGTCATTTTCGGTCTTTACGAAATTGTTGGCCGGAAGGTCAAAGAGACCAGATGGGAACGCGTTCTTTTAAAAGTCTAAAATAATCTTACTGGTGTCCCGACGATTACGTCGGGATTAAAAGGGAAGCCTGTTTAAATTATCAAAAATTTCAAATCAATCAGGCACGGTCCCGCCGCTGTAGCTGGGAAATTCTATCTCGAAAGAAATGCCATTGTTTACTTAAGGTAAGCGAGAAGGCAAGTGATAAGCAAGCGATTGTTGTCAACGAATCGTTTCACCCAGGAGTCAGAAGACCTGCCAGTCAATTTAGTTCGATGCTGCGCGTGACAGTATAATGAACACATAGATTTTGGGAATTCAAATCAGGGAAACTCCCAATCACTTGTGCACAGTAATGTGCGAGGCGGTTGGGAGTTTTTATTTTAAAGGAGAAAAGATGAGAAAAGTTTTTTTAAATTTTGTTACGTTAATTTTTTTTATGGCAGTACCTGTCTTTGCTGAAAATGCAGCGGATCAACCCGTCGAGCTCGGGAAAATTGTCGTTACCTCTAGCCGCATGGCCCAAAATGATTATAAAGTGGCCGGAAATGTCACGGTTATTGATCGAGAACATATTGAATCCTCCAATGCCCAAAATATTCCGCAAATTTTATCCGAGGCCTTGGGCGTTCATGTGGTTGACAATAGCAGTGGCAAGACAGCGGTTTTGGATATCCGAGGGTTTGGGGATACCGCGGCCAGAAATATTTTGGTTCTGGTTAATGACAGGATTTTAAATACCGTAGATATCTCGGGACCGGATTTGCTTCAGATCCCTTTGAGTGCAGTGGATCGTATTGAAATTATCCGCGGAGCCGGTTCAGTTTTATATGGAGACCGGGCGGTTGGCGGGATTGTGAATATTATTACCAGAAAAGGGAAGGGCAAGCTGACCGGACGTCTTGGCTTTTATATAGGAAGTTATGACCGACGAGGAACAGATCTCGAGCTCTCCGGTTCGAAGAAGAAAGTTTCGTATTTTTTCTATTCCCGTTATGATGACAACCACGGCTACCGGCAAAACAGTGATGTGCTGTCCAGAGATTTTAATACCCGATTAGGATATGAATTTTCTAAAAAACTATCGGTGGACGTCGATTATTCCTATCATCGAGATGATTATGGTCTTCCCGGGGCTATCAGTGGAGCGAATCTTTCGGCTTTTGGTCCGCGGGCGAGCACACATCTCAATGATTTTGCTAACAGTAAAGATAATAATTTGAAATTAGGGTTTAATCTTACTCCCGGGGCAGAAAATTTTTATTTAGGCGATTTGGTTGTGGATTTTTATTTTCGTGACCGCGATGTCTTTGATAGTTTTTCGGGTTTTGATACCAGTCGCACAATTGGCACAACCGGGATCACCACAAAATATATTTTTGATCACCGGCTCTTCGATAAAGAATTTCATTCTGTAGTCGGAGTAGATTTCTATGACACGCAAAATGATACTATCGGAAGCGGGAGTAATACCGACGATTTAACAATTTCTAAAACCGATATTGGAATTTTTAGTTTCAGTGAATATGAGACGATTGCTCATCTGTTTGTGAACGGCGGCGCGCGTTATTACAAAGCGGATTATGCCTTCAGTCAAAGAAATGGGGTGAGTGTCGATGAAAAGCAGCATCCGGATGTATTTGTTTACCTGGGAGGATGGAAGTATGAATATGCTCCAGGATCGAACGTGCATTTGAATATCCAAAAAACATTTCGGTTTCTGGCAACAGATGAATGGTATAGTTCGTTTACCGGAACATTAAATACGGATCTGAATCAGCAAAAAGGGATTCAATATGAGGTGGGCGTTAAGCATAACCTCAATGACATTGTTACGCTAAGCGTTACTCCGTATCTGATGGATATTACCAACGAAATCTTTTTTGATCCGACAACCTTTTCCAATAGCAATTATGATAAAACCCGTCGGTACGGAGTGGAATTTGGGCAGGAGACGGATTTACGGAAAATTTTTTCGGTACCGTTTCTCAATAGATTGAAGTGGACAGCCAACTATACGTTTCAAAGACCGCAATTCCAAGGCGGTGTCAATAGTGGCAAAGAGATCCCGCTTGTCCCTCATCAGCAATTTAATACCGGAATGGCGACCCAATTCTTTCAAAATTACAACTTTTCAGTGATGGGACATTATGTTGGCTCGCAGTTTGCCATCAACGATCAATCGAACATCGCCCCCAAGGTTAAACCGTATTTTACCGTTGATAGTAAGATCGCCTACCAAAAACCCAACTACGAAATTTATGCGACCATCAATAATATTTTTAATCAACAATATTCATCGACGGTTGTCAAGTCGACATTTTCGAACGCGGAAAGTTTTTATCCGGACCCCGGAAGGAATTTTAATGTGGGGATGAATGTGAAGTTCTAATTGTTATTAGAGATAGCGTTCAACTGGCGGTTCGACTTTCTTCACCTTGAGCTGATTATAGGTGGGCGTACGACCAAAGCAGATGTCGAGATTTTCATAGAAGGAAACCTGATTTAAATCCACATAACGTTGCTTGATCGCTTCTTGGGTGTCCATATAACGAATCGTGTCACCGTATACACCGACAATCGTGACGCCGGAAATATTCTGCAAAAGCAGCAAGACCGCGGCCCCGCCGGCTTCTTTTCCAAAAATTACATCATACGGCGAGGAGTGTCCGCAGCGCACCAGATGTCCTGGAACAACCGCGCGGACTTCCGGAATTTCATAAATCCCCTGGACGTACATTTTTTGTTCTTTCATAAATGCCGGAATGGAGGCATCACTCTTAAAACGTTTGGTCAATTCCTGGCAGACGTATTTTCCGGCGCCGGCCAAACGCTTGTGCCCGAAGGCATCGATCCCGGCGGACTCATCGACGATCTCGCGGCCCGAGGCATCTTTTGAGCCTTCGGCGACGATAATGATGTATGTTCCGCCTTTCACATCACTTTGTTTAATCCGGTTCATGTACCGGTTTTTGGCATGCTGATAAAGGATATCGAAATCAATGGCGATTTCCGGAATCAAAATGGCATCGGCCTCCGCGGCAATTCCTCCCCGGAAAGCTGTGTGCCCGGCGTAACGCCCGAAAACTTCCATGACTAAAATCCGCCGATGGCTTTGGGCGGTCGTTTTTAATTCCTGGGCAAAGTTGGCAATGCGGTGGATCGTTGAGTCGCCTCCGACGGAATACGTTTGTAAATCGAGATCCATCGTTTTAGGCGCATGCACACATTTGATGCCTTGCCCGATGAGATCCACCAGAACACTTCCGGAATCATCGCCGCCGCTGATGATGAGTCCATCGATTCCGAATTTTTTCAAGCCTTGTTTGATTCTTTCGTATTTATTGGGGTCTTGAATCGTTTTAATCTTGACCCGCGAATGTCCGCCTTCGGAACCGGCTAAGTTGGCATCAATCAGATCAGATCGTTGGAAGTCCAGTTCAACCAAATGGTCGAATTCAATGAGGTTGTACAGCCCGGCGTAACCGTTGGGTATGATATAACAGCAAACGCCTTGAGTTTGGGCCATCTGTGCGGCCCCTTTCAAAACGGCATTCAATCCACCGCAATCTCCGCCGCTGGTGATGATTCCGATTTTCTTCATGGGAATACTCCTTGCTTTTTTTGTGCTAAGTTTTAACACAAATTTATCGAAACACGTTTCGAAATACGATTACCGGCTCGCTTTCGCCAAGAGTTCATGCGCGTGCGTCACCGAAATCGTACTTTCTTTTTCGCCGCTCATCATTTTGGCCATCTCTTTAACCCGGGTTTCGCGATCGAGCAAATGAACGTTGGTGACGGCCCGTCCAGCTTTAACCAATTTGGTAACTTTGAAATGATAATCGCCAAAGGCCGCAATCTGCGGTAAGTGGGTAATCAAAATCACTTGACGGTTTTGGGAAATTTCTTTAAGTTTTGTCCCGGTCACCGTTCCTAATCGACCTCCAATCTGGGCATCGATCTCATCAAAAATAAGCACCGGAATGGGATCCACTTTCATCAAAGCTTTTTTTAAAGCCAGCATCAATCGCGCTGCCTCGCCGGAGGAGACAATTTGTGAAAGGGGTTTTAAGGCCTCCCCCGCGTTTGGGCTGATATAAAACGTGACTTTATCCTGACCATGACGATTGAGTTCGTTTTTTTCGATGCGGCTTTCGAATTGAACATGAACGATTCCCAGTTCCGACAATTCTTTTTCAATGGTTTTTTGTAATGAAAGGGCGGTTTTTTGCCGCTCCGGAGTGATTTTAGCCGCGATTTTTTTTAATTCTTTTTCTTTTTGGGCTAATTTTTTTTTAAGCTCGACGTCGTTTTCTTCGAGATGTTTAAGAAGTTCATAACGGCTTTGGGCTTCCTCGAAAAATTTTCGGGCGTCTTGAAGGGTTGGGCCATATTTCCGTTTGATGTCATCGTAGCGATCACAAAGCTGATGGATCTCTTTGGCTTGATGCGGCTCAAATGAGAGGCGTTCCCCATAGTCATTAAGATCAGACACAAGTTGATTTAAATTTTCTTGGAGCTGATTCAAAGATTCCGTGAATGGGGCAGTCTCATCGTCAATCTGATTTAATCCGCGCATAGGGGAAAACGCCTGGCGGATATTCTCGCTGATAGAGCTTTCATCGCCATCGAGAGTTTTCAGGATGTGGGTGACGTATTCATAAAGTTTTTCGGCGTTGTTAAGACGTTTTTGTTCCTGCCGTAATTCTTCGTCTCGGGATGGACTAAGAGGCAGGCTTTTCAATTCATTGATCTGGGCTTCTAATAAATTTAAGTCGCGTTCGCGGGACTTCCCGATTTCTTGCAAATTGTTTAATTCTTTTTGAACTGCGAGATATTCCTCATAAAGATTTTGATAGTCGATTTTAAGGTTCCTTAAGTTGGCCAGCTTGTCTAAGATTTCTAAATGCGATTCATTAGAGAGGAGCATCTGATGATCGTTGGGGCCATGAAAATCGATCAGATGATTTCCAATTTCTTTCAACTGACTAACCGTCACAAAAGAGCCATTGATTTTGATCTTAGTTTTTCCATCGGGATAATGGGTGCGGTTGATGATGAGCTGGGTTTCGCCGGATTTCAGGTATTCCGCGCACAGAGTTTGATTTCGGATGTCTTTAGAAACAAGATCAAAAACCGCTTCCACAAAACAAGGAAAGCCGGTATCCCGGATTTGGTTGGCATTGAACCGGTCTCCTAAGACGTAACGAAGGGCGTCAATCACAATCGACTTGCCGGCGCCGGTTTCCCCCGTCAAAACATTCAACTGCCCGCAAAATTCGAGCGACAAACGTTCAATGAGTGCAAAATTTTCGATGGTTAAATAGGAAAGCATAGGATAATCGATACTCAATAAAAAAGACATGGTATCCTAGCAAAAAAAGGTTTTTTTGGGAAGCGGTTTGATGATTTTAAGAAAACATTCTTTAGAAATTCATTCTTTACAGCTTTGAAAAAGTCTGGTATAAATTATTCTCGTTTTCAGAAAATAACAATTGCTGGCGTAGCTCAGTTGGTAGAGCAGCTGACTTGTAATCAGCAGGTCGGGGGTTCGAGGCCTCTCGCCAGCTCTTTGCAATATCGACGATGGCAGTCCCGCCTTTATAAAGATTTTCTGTGGGGCGGGACTGCCCGTGATTTTTCTAAAAAAATACTGTGGTCATTACGGGCAGATACCCAAGTGGTCAACGGGGACAGACTGGACAATGCGTTTTGGCATTTGCGATATTCTATTGAAACGAGACCACTTGAGGTCTGTCCCGACGGAAACGGAAGTTTTTATCTTTAAACACTTTTAATGAATTTTAATCAGTTTTAATTTTTCCGATTTTTTTTCTTCCCTATCTTAATTCTCAAAAACCTTATAGCAAAGCACACAGTTGCCTCTTAAACGCTTTTTAGCTTTTTCCCCATCCCTTTGAAATTGTGCCACATATCAAAATCCTCGTCGACATACGGGGATTTTTTGCCTTATCCTTCTTTAACAGTTTTTAATGGATTTTAAGCAAACATAGACACTTTTTGGACACCAAAAATTTTTTTTATAAAAGGATGTTTGGTTAAGAAAACAATAAAACCCCAGGCTTATAAAATTAAAAAAGTGCCGAAGAAGATTGTTTCTGCGGCGAAGAGAGATATGAGGAGAGTTTTGAAGTTACTGGAAGATTTTTAAGGATGGATTTTGATGACTAGAATTTTAATAATTCAGCAGTAGTGATTTTTAGGGCTTTTGCGATTTTTTCCAACGAACTGACCCGTAAATCTGGTGGGTTCTTACCTTCAATTCTCTGGACATATTTGTAACTCGTTTTAACCAACTCCGCTAGCTGTTCCTGAGTTAGTCCTCGCTTTTGCCGCAACTCTTTAATCTTTGGACCTAATTTTAAATTTATGGAGGTTATCATAATAATTTTATTATCACATGGTGTCTTTATGTTTGACACCCCCATATTTGATGGTGTATACTTTGGGCAAAGATTTATATGTCTTACAGTAATGAGGGAAAAGATGGAGACAAGATTTCCTAAAAACGATATGGGTGAGAAGATCCGGAGTAGACTTGTTTGTCCAATGATCGCGTTGGATATTCTCCAGAGCTATTCGGATAAGAAGATTTCTGGTGAGTTGAGGAGTTTTCTTGAACTGGCCAAGGAGGATATTGTTTTTGTGGCCGATTTATCTTGGAAATTGAGCCCGGGTGTTCGATGGAGTCAGGATAGAAAAATACAAAATTTTTATTAGCGGTGTCCAGAAGGAACTTAAGACCGAACGGCGGGCAGTGAAGGCAGCCGTCCTTGGGGATGTGCTTTTGGCGGAATACTTTGATGTGTTCCTGTTTGAGGACGCGCCTGCCCGAGGAAAATCTCCAGAGAGTGCATATCTTGATGAGGTCAAAGAGAGTGATATTTATATTGGACTTTTAGGTGATCGCTACGGTGGTTCCGTTGGTGGGGGCATGTCACCTACGGAGGCTGAGCTCAGGGAAGCTCAAAAATGTCACAAAGAAATTTTGATTTACATTAAAGGTGAGAACGGCACAATCGATAAGAATCGTGAGATTGGCATTCAGAAACTAATCAAAGAAATAAAAGACTCGAAAGCTGGCTATAGTTATCGACGGTTCAAGACTACTGTAGGGAATCACCGTAAGGATACCAATACTAATCAAGATGGAGTCGGGAGGATTTTCTCGAAGATTTACTAAAGAATTATCTCATGGTTTGGAAAAATTATATAAAATTTGAATATTAGAAATAATATTTTGTTGAATTTGACTGTTTGGTGTAACTTAAGAATATCGAAGTTTGAGAAAATCGAGATCCAAATAACCACTTGGGTTTTGGAAATTTTTCATTGCTGGTTCGGATAATTGTTCCGTAAAAATACTGCTCATCGTTTGCGTTGGTTACGCCCGGTCGATAGCTCAACTTTGAACGGTGAAATCGTTGCTTAGTTTAATGTTAACTGGCAAGAATCAGATGATTGATGAGAATTGGAGACAAATGACACCATTCCATAACGCCCCCCAGTTAGATGCTCTCTACCGTGAGTTAGAAGACCTGCTTCAAGGATATGGCCAGGACTTTGCCATGCATGGCGCCAAGCCAGGTGTGCAGCGTTGGGGCAGTCCTGAACTCGTAATATGCATAATCGCTTCATAACTTGGTTTCTGAAAACAATCCTTAAAGTGATGCTTGAATATAGCGTGAAACAAAGACTCACCAATGCATCTTACAGGCTGGACGACAATATAGAAATTAGGTTGAAAGCACTCGAAGAAACGATGAAGACACTGGTCTGCGAAAGGGAGATTTTACGTATGCAAATCGAAGAATTGTGAGTACGACCCATGTTCGATAGCGGTGGATTCTCTTTCCTATAATGATACTGAATTAAAAGAGATACTCGTATCACTTGGCCTGACGCAACGCAGTGCCAAGAAGCTCACCGATCGTCTGATAGAAGTATTGCAACAATCCTTACGTCAGCGCATAGGAGGATCTCAGAAATGAATCTTCTCACCCTGGCCAAAGAAGTTGCCCAAAATAGTGGATCTGCAGGTTCGTCCATCTGGTCCTATTGACAAAACAGAGAAATTTTAATAATATATCTCCAAGGAGATTTTTATCTTAAAATAAATTCTTACAGCAGAGTGGGGCTGGCGATGAAGAGAATTTTTTTAGGAGTAATATTATTTCTGGTTTTTATTTTAAGCCCAGGACAAAATTCCTGGGCTATGTTTTTTTCTAACGGGGATTTTGAAACAGGAGATTTGACTGGAAGTTATCTCATAAATAGGTTTTCATAAAAGCTTACCTCCGGTAGAATGGAATTCAGGAGGTGAGCCATGGATTTAAAAGACGACCAATGGGCTTTATTAGTCCCACTTATTCCCAAAGAACCCAAACGACCCGACGGACGAGGACGGCCTTGGAAAGATACAAGAGCAGTAGTCAATGGAATGTTATGGATATTACGAACCGGAGCACCTTGGCATGATATGCCGGATCGGTATCCTCCATACCAGACCTGCCATAGACGCTTCCAAAGGTGGGTTAAAGATGGAACCTTTGAAAAGATTTTAAGAGCATTAGCTGAAGATTTATGTAAGCGAGGCGATTTAGATTTAACGGAATGTTTTGTTGACGGTACATTTGTCATTGCAAAAAAAGGGGTCTGGACGTTGGAAAGACCAAGCGGGGCAAAGGTACGAAGCTCATGGCAGTGGCAGACAGCGGTGGTTTTCCTCTCGCGGTGCACGTGGCCAGTGCTAGCCCGCATGAAGTCAGACTTGTCGAAGAAACGCTTAAGCGAAGACACATCAAAAAATCTCCCGAGAAACTTATAGGAGATAAGGCTTATGACAGCGACCCGTTGGATCAACGATTGAAAGCTAAAGGAATTGAATTGATCGCGCCTCACAAAGAAAATCGTGTTAAACCGGCCACGCAAGATGGACGAAAACTCCGGCGATATACTCGCCGTTGGAAGATTGAACGTCTGTTTGCTTGGTTGCAAAATTTTCGTCGTATTGTCGTTAGGTATGAATATCATTCTCAAAACTTTCTAGCTTTTGTTCAATTAGGATGTATCGTTATTTTTCTTAGACAGTATTTATGAGACAACTTCT
>OBEQ010141274.1_pt1 | contig 11865 bp, 10 predicted proteins | sample 1670901 | NCBI WGS metagenome assembly OBEQ01 (sample SAMEA104232315, study PRJEB22302) | groundwater metagenome | biome: forest; feature: aquifer; material: groundwater | place: USA | collected 2011-08-07 | depth 5.4 m | reverse complement strand
TATGCCGAGGATACCCGTGTTAGTGCAAAGTTGCTTGCGCGGTATGAGATTAAAAAGCCGCTCCAACGCCTAGACGCGACTACAGAGTTGAAAAAGGCAGAAGAGATTGTCGAGCGGCTGGAAGCAGGGGAGCACGTTGCGTACGTGTCCGACGCCGGCACGCCCGGCGTCGCCGACCCGGGGAGCCGACTGGTTAAGTTTGTAAGAGAATCATTTTCGCTAAATCTTCCTTCGAAAAAGTCCTTGGGTAGCCCTCAGACTTTTCCTCAAAAAGATTTAGCTACAATCACTGTAGAGGCAATCCCGGGTGCCTCAGCACTTACTGCAGCACTCTCTGTCGCAGGCCTCGACACGTCCGAGTTTGTTTTCTTAGGATTTTTGCCGCACAAAAAAGGCCGACAAACTGCACTCAAAAAAATTGCAGCAAGTGAGTACACAGTCGTGTTGTACGAATCGCCGCATCGCATTTTGAAACTTCTACAGGAGCTAGAAAAAGTTGGCATACAACAAGTAACTATCGCGCGCGAGCTGACCAAAATCCACGAAGAGCTACTTATGGGGGCACCAGCCGAGCTCAAGAAACAACTAGAGGCCAAGGGTGCCGCGCGCGGTGAGTTTGTGGTATTAGTTGAGAGGCTCTAGTGCGTCTATGTTAGAATAGGTATATGTCAAAGGAAACAAGCATTCTTGCTCTCGGCGTGTGGGTTTTTATACTGCCTTTTCTTGGTGTACCCGGCTCGTGGCGGACCGTTTTCTTGGTGTTATCCGGAATTGCGATAGTAATACTCGGCTTTCTCTTGCGTGGCGAGGCAATGGCCAAAGGCCCTCGTATACACCGTGGGCGTGGCCCCCCCTCGAGCCACTCGTTTGTTGAACATATACCCGAAGCCGCACATGATACTGCCGAGCAGGGCAGAGACGGAATCGGCTCGCTCAATTAGAGTACGTTATACTAGTGGTGTGCAAGAAGATCCGGAGAAAATAACCTATTTTGCGCAGACCAACTCGCGGGGTAAGGAGGTGCCTTTTGGCATAAAACGCCGCGACCGGGCGCGGCACTTTTACACCATCGGCAAGACAGGGATGGGTAAGTCGACCTTGCTCGAGAATATGGCGATACAAGACATCCGCAACGGCGAGGGGATTGCCTTTATCGACCCGCATGGCTCCACCGCCGAGCGCATCCTCGAGTACGTTCCCGAGCATCGCATAAAAGACGTACTCTATTTTGCGCCGTTTGATATGGACTATCCTGTTGCGTTTAACGTGATGGAAGATGTCGGCTACGACAAGCGTCACTTGGTGGTCTCGGGCCTGCTCTCCGCATTTCGTAAAATTTGGGTAGACGCGTGGAGTGCACGTATGGAATATATTTTGTCCAACACCCTGCTTGCGCTGCTGGAGTTTGAGGGCGCCACACTGCTCGACGTCAACCGAATGCTCATCAACAAAGTGTTTCGCAAGCGTGTGGTGGAAAATATTACCGACCCGATTGTGCGCTCGTTTTGGGTCGACGAGTTTGCTAACTACGGCGACCGCTACACGCAAGAGGCAACTCCTGCGATACAAAACAAGATCGGGCAATTTACCTCCAACCCGCTCATCCGCAATATCGTCGGCCAACCCAAGTCTTCCTTCGATATCCGGCGGATGATGGACGAGAAAAAGATTATTATTATGAACCTCTCGAAGGGCCGCGTGGGTGAGGTCAACGCAACCTTGCTTGGCTCGATGCTGGTAACCAAAATTTATCTTGCGGCGATGTCGCGCGCCGACGTGCCGGCTGCCGTGATGGCCGGGCTTCCCTCGTTTTATTTTTACGTCGATGAGTTCCAAAGTTTTGCTAACCAAAGTTTTGCCGACATCCTCTCGGAGGCGCGCAAATATAAATTAAATTTGATCATTGCACACCAGTACATCGAGCAGATGGAAGAGGAGGTACGCGACGCCGTGTTTGGCAACGTTGGCACCACCGTGGCATTTCGTGTCGGGCCGTTTGATGCCGAAGTCTTGGAAACTATTTTTCAACCGCAGTTTATGCAGACCGATTTGGTGAACCTTGGTTTTGCCCAAGTGTACCTAACCTTGATGATAGATGGTGTTGGCTCGCCGCCTTTTTCGGCCACCACCTTGCCGCCGTTTGACCCCCCGCCGCAGCGCTTTGTGGCACAGGCACTCGAGAGCTCACATCAACAATTTGCCCGCCCGCGCGCCGAAGTGGAGGCGGCTATGGCCAAATGGAGCGAGCCAGACGAGACTCCAAGAAAAGCCCCAAAAATCGAGCCCCCCAAGCCTGCTGCGGCCCCGGCTGCAGCTACACCGCCTCCCCTGGCCTCCCACGCCTCAGCTCAGGCCCCGCTTGCCCCGACACCTCCCAAGGCGCCAGTGGTGCCGCTTCCAGCCCGGGTAGAGCCCCAGAGGCCACCTCCTCTTCCGAGGCCATTTGTTCGAAAGGAGTCAATTCCATACAAAAAACCCACCCCGGAGCGTCCTCCCTTGGGCGGCACAAACAGCTTGCGTGAGGCGCTCGCGATGGTTACTAACAAACCCCAACGTGAGGCCGAAGTCCCAACCGAAGCGCCGAGGAAGGCTCCTGCCGCTCCAATACAGCGCACTCACTCCCCGGACTTAAAAGAGACACTCGGTAAAATCATCGCATCACCTCCTCCACCTGCTCCTCGTCCACAAAAATCGGCACCATTAAAAGAACAAGTCTTGCGCGAGATGCTTGCGGTTGACCCTTCGATTACACTCGGGGCAAGCGACAAAATGGATGAAAGCGCGTAACTTATTTTTTATATTTTTTTCTCTTGTAATAGTAAACGCACTGCCGGTGCGGGCTATGGCCTCGGTCCAGATTACGGAGATTATGTACGATGTGTCGGGTAGCGACTCGGGGCGCGAATGGGTCGAGATTGTGAACCTCGGGCCCGGTGCAGTTGATGCGAGTGCCTTCAAATTTTTTGAGGCCAACACCAATCACGCGCTCACACTTGTATCTGGCAGTGCCGTCCTCCAGCCGCAAGTATCGGCGGTTATTGTCGAAGACGAAGTGAAGTTTCTTGTCGATTGGCCGAGCTTCCACGGTGCAGTGTTCAAAAGTTCATTCTCGCTCTCAAACACGGGCGAGTCTGTGGCAATAAAAGATGCAACGCTTAGCGTTTTAGATTCTGTAACGTATGACTCAAGTATGGGCGCCGCAGGCGATGGTAATTCACTGCGACGCAGTGGAATCATGTTCGTGGCAGGGGCACCAGACCCAGGAGTTTTTGTGGAGAACAGTAATGAATCTCAAGAAGAGAGTGCCAGTGATTCATCCGTGTCTACCACTAATAGCTCTATACAACCCCCTCCCACACCCTTGGGTGTGGGAGGGGCACTTCCCATTAGCGCGCACATTAGCGGTGAGACTATGGTGATGGTTGGCGGCGGTTCCTATTTTTCTGGCACTGCATTTGGCACGCAAGGTCTGCCTTTGCAAAATGCCCGCTATGTGTGGAATTTTGGCGACGGGGCAACGGGAGAAGGGCAGACGGTCTTCCACACCTATTCGTACCCAGGGAAATACGCAGTATCACTTGATGCTTCGTCAGGTTTTTCCACAGGTACTGACCGCGCCGTGGTGGAAGCAGTTGGGGCGCACGTGGCGCTGGAGGCCCAAGCCGACGGTTCGCTTGCGGTATTTAACAAATCAAAAAAAGATATAGATATCGGGCTATGGACACTCGCCTCCTTGCACGGCAGCTTTGTGATCCCAAAAAATACCATACTGCTTGCGGGGGAGGGAGTACGTTTTTCTCCCAGTATCACAAAGTTTTTTGGGGATACTGATGCGAAGCTTCTCTACCCAAATGAAGCCGTTGCCGTCTCAGCCGACCCGAGTGCCGACTCGCCGCTGCGTGGAGAGCCTATTGTTGCGCCGAGTGTACCTGCCAGTGTGGTATATCCAAAGGCTTCACCATCTCCTGCGCCGGTATCTTCTGCAGCAGCATCTCCCACCCCGCTGCGCGAGTTCGGTGCCGAGCCTTCGACAAATGCTGCAGCTCCAGCAGAAAGCGGTACCTCAATGCCTTTTTGGGCAGGAGTCCTCGGCTTGGCTGGGCTCCTCCTGGTGGGTATCGCCGGCGTATGGTATGTGCGCTCTCACAGCCCAGTAGCTAGCGAGAGCTCGCGGGAAACTGCTTTTGATGAGGGGGAGTTTGAGTTAGAGTAGGGGCTTATGAGCGAAGCACACAAAACCATTCTAGTAACCGGCGGAGCCGGTTTTATCGGCTCGCGCCTCTGCGGGCAGCTTGTCGCTTTGGGGCATCGGGTGATATCGCTCGACAATTATTTTACCGGCTCGAAGGAAAATCACGTAAAGGGTGTCGAATATCGCGAGGGCCACACGAAAGACATCGGGGTGCTTGTGCCCGAAGTGCCAGACTTGATTTATCACCTGGGCGAATATTCGCGCGTCGAAGTGAGCCTCAATGAGCCAGAGGTAGTATGGGATTTAAACACCCACGGCACCTTTGGTGTGGCAGAGTTTTGGAGGAAGACAAAGTGCAAACTGGTGTATGCGGGCTCCTCTACCAAATTTGCCGACGGCGGGCTGGGGCGTATACAAACACCGTACGCGTGGACCAAGGCAAGCAACACCGAGCTCGTGCAAAATTATGGCCGATGGTACTCGCTTCCGTACGCGATTACCTATTTTTATAACGTCTATGGCCCAGGCGAGCGTGCCGGCAAGTATGGCACGGTTATTGAAATTTTTAGGCAAAAACACAAACAAGGTGAGGCGCTGGGGGTCAATGCCCCCGGTACACAAAAACGCAACTTTACCCACATCGACGATATTGTTGACGGACTACTCTTGGTGGGCGAGCGGGGCGAGGGCGACGAGTTTGGGTTAGGAGACCAGGAATCTTTTTCGATTTTAGAGCTTGCACAGATGTTTGGTGGTGTGGTTGAGATGCGCCCCGAAGTCGCTGGTAACCGTATGGATTCTGTACTTGATGTGACAAAATCAAATGCCATCGGATGGCAGCCTAAGCGCTCGCTGCGAGAGTATATTTCTTCTATCATATGAAAAGGGTACTTATTTTCTCTCTCGCTTACTACCCGCATGTGGGTGGGGCCGAGGTGGCGGTAAAGGAAATCACCGACCGCACCCTGCCAAGCGATATCGAGTTCCATATGGTGACAATGTGCTGGAGTAACACTGAAGCTCGAGAAGAAAAAATAGGCAATGTGTTTGTGTACCGCACTTCGCCAGCAGGGTCGGGTAGACTTAACAAATTTCTTTTTCAGTTTTTGGCAGCACGCACGGCACTCCGTTTGCATAAAACATATCACTTCGACGCGATATGGGCATTGATGGCGCACTCGGCTGGCGTACCAGCCGCGATGTTTAAAACGCTTCATCCGGAAGTGCCCTATATTCTTAATTTGCAAGAGGGCGACCCGCCGGAGGCTATTGAGCGCACGATGCGCCCTTTGCGGAGGCTCTTTGTCCGCGCATTTACAAAAGCCGACATCGTGCAGCCGCTCTCACACTTTCTTGGCGCGTGGGCGCGGCGGATGGGATATCTCGGGCCAATAAAAATCATACCCAACGGTGTTGATGTAAAAAAATTTTCAGGTGCTGCTGTGCCGCACCGTGGGGTGGTACTTATAACCACTTCGCGGTTGGTACATAAAAATGCGGTCGACGATATTATACGAGCCCTTCCTTTTTTGCCACCCGATGTACGGTTTCAAGTGTTGGGCATAGGCCCCGACGAGGCGATGCTACGGGAGCTTGCAAAAAAAGAGGGCGTTTTAAACCGTGTCGAATTTGTCGGATACGTTGCGCACAAGGATATGCCTGCATATCTACACACGGCAGATATCTTTGTGCGCCCGAGCCGCTCGGAAGGGCAAGGAGCTTCGTTTATAGAGGCTATGGCTGCAGGTTTGCCGGTGGTTGCAACACAGGAGGGCGGTATTGCCGACTTTTTGTTTGACGCAAAAAAGAATCCGGATAAAGAAACAACCGGTTGGGCGGTCGACCCCAACTCGCCCGAGCAGATTGCCGAGCAAGTTAAAACTATCCTGCAGAACCCCGAGCAGACAAAAAAAGTTGTAGATACTGCCCGTGCCCTTGCCGTGGAGAAGTACGATTGGGATTTGATAGCAAATGATATGCGCGAAAAAGTGTTCGCCCAGGTGTTGAAAAAAGACACTAGCTCCTAAAACTTTCTGCTACACTTAATCTGTAATATGAACATACGTCAAAATAGTCGGGGGGGGGTACTTCAAAGAAATTTAGAAATTTCTCTGGCGCTACTTACCCCTCCACGGTCCTAACTCTGCCCAGTATCTGTTTTTCAGCGTTTCGCTTAGCCGATGTCCGTAGGTGTGTTTCAGCACGCCCAAGTATGACTGCAAAGTCGCGTTCATCCGCGTCCCTTCGATTGCTCCGTGCTGATACAGCGATGCGATATGCCTAATCTTGCGCATCATCCGCTGTCGGCTCTTTTCCCGCATCAGGCGATGGTGCGGGAATTGCACGTATCCAAGAAAATCCACACCCTCTCGGTATTTCACAATCTGCGTTTTGTCCGGGTGCAACCGCAGCCGGAGATGCATGTGCAAAAAGGTCTCGATCGGCGCGAGCAGTTTTTCCAACTCATCTTTTTGCGTGGAGATGATAATAAAGTCATCGGTGTAGCGAACATAGTGTTTCAACTTCAACTCTTGTTTTACAAATTGGTCGAACTCGTTCATATACACATTCGCAAACAACTGCGAGGTCAAGTTGCCAATGGGTACGCCGCTCGGGCGGGAAGGGTCAGGAAAACTGTCGACAATTTCTTCGAGCAGCCACATGACTTCCGGGTCCTTGATACGTCGCTCCAATATGCCCAGCAGTATTTCGTGGTCGATGCCGTCAAAAAATTTCCGCACATCGCACTTCAACACCCAGCATGGGCGCGTATTGTTGCGACTTACGGTGCGGAGCATCTGCTTCAATCGCTCCACGCCCTTGTGAGTACCTTTGCCGACGCGGCAGGAAAAGGAGTCGGCGATAAAGCCCGGCTCGAACAACGGATTAAGCAGGTTGAAAATGGCGTGATGCAGGACTCGGTCGCGCACCGTGGCTTTGTGGATGTGTCGCAGCTTGGGGTCGGAGATGTAGAAGCCGGTGTAAGTGCCGTGTGTGTACGTTTTGTCGCGCAAGTCGCGGTGAAGTTCAAAAATATTCAATTCCAAATCGCGCTCAAAATTCATCACATCCGGTTTGCTGCGCTTTTCTGCTTTAAACTCATCCCACGCCGCAAACAAATGCTCGGGCGAAGTCATGCTCTCGAATATTCGTTTGTAGGTTTTCATAAATATGACTGATGCTGACATTCCCATCCTCAAAAAAGCGTACGATCTGTACCGAACCTTCAACGACTACCGCAAGCTCGTGCCTAAATCCGATCGCTTCACAATTTATGAGCGCAGCGAGAATGCAATTTTAGATATGACCGAATGCATACTCGAAGCCGGTTATAGCAAGAGCAGTGACAAGGCTGCCATACTTGAACGCGCCAGCATGAAGCTCAATCTGCTACGCTTTTTCGTGCGGCTGATGAAAGAGACGCGCTCGATCGACACAAAGAAATATACTGCGCTTCAAACCCACATCGACGAGATCGGCAGGATGCTCGGCGGATGGATTCGCTCGCAGGGAAGCAGATAGCGAAGGGGCGCTGCGGTGCAGCGCCCCTTGCCGCTGCTGTGTGAGGGAGACTTCGGAACGGACCACCCCGACGCGGAGCCGTAGTTGTCGTTGGCATTGTCGACGAATTTCGTGTCGACCTTGAGCTTGCCGTCGTTGAAGTTGGCGTACGGAGCGTGGTCGAACGGCGCATCGGAGTTCTGCGGGTTTTTGCTTTTGCCCATCCTTAACACCGAAGCTTGAAAATCCTCTCCGTTGGAAACGGATAATCCTCTCGCTCCTGGATTTTATCCGGCGGCAGGGGCCTCAAAGCTCAATCCTCCACCTTGAACAAAAGCAAGCAGTATCTCCTCATACTGGCGCTCTCCTGCAAACAATAGTCGGCAAGACTCTGGCCGTTTCTCTAGAAGAGAAAGAGTTCGGCGACAGCCATCCGTGAACGGCTGTACATGAGCCTAGACTCGCCATACAGTATAGGACAGAAAAGTCTTACGATATATGGTATATGTGCCCTAGTAGAGTGTCATTGACTTGGGGGCTACAATCTGATATGCTATTTGAGGATTTTGACATACGGATCACTCATGAGACGAGCTTCTTGCTGCTTACGGTTTAGGCACTAAAAAGCTCGTCTCATACCGGAACGGGCATTCCGAAACCAAACCAAGGAGCACGACGATGCCGACGCAAGCCGCGTTGTCCACGTCCACTGCCATGACGCTCGTCACCGCCGACCACCCGAAAGGGCAGAAGGCTGTCGAGGTTTTCCGCGCCAAGTACAACCAGGCGCGCCTCGACGACGAAAGCGCCCAGCGTCTGAACGAGAGCCCCGAGTTCGCCGCCGCCATTGCGGATGCGATCGCGAAGTTCTCGGTCACCAATCAGTACGCCGACGAGGAGCGGCCGTCAAACTACGGCTACATCTCCGGCTACAAGCCGCGGAGCATCACTGAGCAGACCAACCGTCTGCGTGAGCTGTTCCCCGGCATCGGCTACGCTAACGAGGCGTTGGCCGAGCAACCACTACCGCAGGGTGCCGAGGGACACTTTGCCATGCCGCGTTGGGACCTTATCGGCAAAACCTACACCGCCGCCGCTGAGATCGTCTGGCTGAAGTTGAAGGAAACCCGCAAGGGCAAGTTCTACAACTACCGCGACGGCCAACTCGGGCCCGACCGGCTCCGCCAGTCAGCCAAGTCGGCCGCCATGTGGGAGCGGCTCGGGCAAGCGCAGGAAGGCAACAACCTCCTCGTCGTTCCCGCACAGTTCGGTATTCGGCACCGCGGTCGCTCGGTCCGCCGGGCACGCGAGGTGATGAGCGGCGTGGAGTTCGGCCTCGGCATGTTCGCGGTCGGCATCATGCTGCTCACGCACCCGGAGCGCCTCCAGCACTATGACGACCTCTGGGTCGACATGGCTGGCGACGAATACCACGACCCGCAGTGCTCCGGTGCGCCGTTCGACCACGCTCCGTGCTTCAACTTCTACGACGGCAGGCTGAGGTTCGGCACGGTCTGGTCTGGCCGTGCCCTCGGCGACTACGGCTCCGCGTCGGGGTGGTCCGTTCCGCAGGAGTGATCCTCGCACCTTGAACTCTTGAATCTTTTGAATTTTGATTCTTGAGTTCGCCGCAAAAATGGGGCCGTCCGAGCAATTCTCGGGCGGCCCTACTTTCTTTTTGTGACTTCTCGCGCATAAAGGGGGTTTACTATAGAGTAATTAGATGAAGATACTGATAGCCACGGGGCTCTACCCGCCGGAGGTGGGCGGGCCGGCAACCTACACCAGGCTGCTTGAGGAGCGCCTACCGGCGCTCGGTTTTGACGTTGCCGTGTTGCCATTTAGTGTGGTGCGACGGCTGCCAAAAATCTTCCGGCACATCGCGTATTTTTGGAAGTGTTTTAGGATGGCGCGGCACGCTGATATTGTGTTTGCACAAGACACGGTGAGTGTCGGGTTGCCGGCAGCGCTTGCAGCAAAGTTGGCGCGCAAAAAATTTGTCCTGCGCGTGCCGGGCGACTATGCGTGGGAGCAAGGCGTGCAGCGTTTTGGAGTTAAGGATCTGCTCGATGAGTTCCAACACAAACGCTACGGAGCTCGGATAGAGTCTCTGCGCGCCGTTCAAAAATTTGTTACCCGCCAGGCACTAGCGGTTATTGCCCCGAGCGTGTATATGAAAGGTATTGTCGACACGTGGGCTGACCCAAAAAAAGTATGTGTTATCTACAGCAGCATCGACCTCTCTGTCCCGTACGAACTGCCGCCGGCCCGGCCAGAAGGTTTTTTAGTAGTGAGCTCGGGCCGCCGCGTGCCGTGGAAGCATTTTGATGCAATCGAGCAGGTAGTGGCGCGCGAGCCAGGGTGGCATTTCTATCTTGCCGAAAACTTGCCACGCCCACAAGCTCTGGGCTGGATAAAAGCGGCCGATGTATTTGTGCTCAACTCCACTTACGAAGGGCTCTCGCACACCCTGGTCGAGGCGATGGTGCTCGGCACGCCCATTATTGCAACTAAGGTGGGCGGGAACCCTGAATTAATCACAAATGGGGTAGACGGCTTGCTGATACCTCCAAAAGACGAAGAGGCGCTATATGCCGCTTTGCAAAACATACAGCAACATAGAGAAGAAGTGCGAGCTCGGGCGGAGTCCGCTCGCGCAAAGGTAGGCCTGTTTTCTATCAATAAAACAATAGAAGAACTTGCACAGCTTTTGAAAAATTTATGAAAATCCTAGTAATTACTGGAGATAGAAATTTTAAGCCCGGCAACCCACGCTACGATTTGCAGCGCAGCGTGGTTGACGAGCTCGCGGTTGTGTTTTGGGGGCGGGGGAGCTTGTGGCCAAAAATCCCTAAAGGCCCATTTGACGTTGTTACCGCACAAGACCCTTTTTGGCGTGGGCATCTTGCCGCCCACTTGGCGTGGTTTTTTGGGGCACGTCTCAACTTGCAAGTACACACTGACCTCTCGGCGCTGCCCTGGCTCAAGCGCTGGTGGGCAGTTTTTAATCTCTGCAAAGCAGACTCTGTTCGGGTTGTATCGGAGGATATAAAACAGCAGGTCCAGCGAATGGGGGTGAAAGCACCTATATCTGTTTTGCCGATTTTTATTGACGTGGAGCGATTTCGAAATGTCTTACACAAACCACATAATCAAAAAACAATTCTTTGGATAGGGCGTTTTGAGCCGGAAAAAGACCCGCTCTGTGCAATTGCTGTTCTCCAAAAAGTGCGCGAAGCTGGAATGGATTCAAAACTTATTATGCTTGGTACAGGAAGTCTCGAGAAATCTTTGCATGCAGAAACCGTGAGGTTAAGCCTCACGGAATATGTGGAGTTTCCTGGCTGGCAAAAACCAGAAGACTACGTAGCTCTTGCCGACGTAGTGTTGTGTACCTCCAAGCACGAAAGTTACGGCGCAAGTATCATTGAGGCGCTCGCAGCCGGGGTGCCGGTGGTCGCGCCTGACGTCGGCGTTGCCCGTGAGGCCGGTGCTGAAGTTTCATCAAGGTTTAATCTTGATGAAAAAGTGGTTGAAGCCATTCGATTGGGTACAAAGGGCGAACTTAAACTCAAACTTCCCACCCCCGAGGAATGGGCAAAAGCGTGGAGAGAAAGCGTAATATGAAACTTTTAATCTGCACACAGGCGGTTGATAGCCAGGACCCGGTGCTCGGGTTTTTTTTGCGATGGATAGAAGAGTTTGCCAAACACTGCGAGCAGGTGGTAGTCATTTGTTTGAGAGAAGGAGAGCATACACTTCCGTCAAACGTGCAGCTATATTCTCTCGGCAAGGAAAAAAATAAGTCTTCACGTTTGGGGCGGTGGCTCAAAGCACTACGATATATCGTAGTGCTGCGCCACCAATACGATGCTGTGTTTGTGCATATGAACCCGGAATATCTGGTTGTCGGGGGCTTCGTCTGGGGCCTGATGCACAAAAAAACTGCTCTATGGTATACGCACAAAAATGTTGATCTTAAGTTGCGTATTGCCGAAAAATTTGTCCATACTATTTTTAGCGCATCTAAAGAAAGCTTCCGCCTTAGCAGCAAAAAACTCCACATAATGGGACACGGGATAGATACTGATTTTTTTACTCCCGACCCGGGTGTTGTCCGCGGCGAGTGGGCGCTCTCGGTTGGGCGGCTCACAAAAAGTAAACGGCACGAC
>OBEQ011309834.1_pt1 | contig 11867 bp, 15 predicted proteins | sample 1670901 | NCBI WGS metagenome assembly OBEQ01 (sample SAMEA104232315, study PRJEB22302) | groundwater metagenome | biome: forest; feature: aquifer; material: groundwater | place: USA | collected 2011-08-07 | depth 5.4 m | reverse complement strand
AGCATCAGAATAGAATTCGCTTTATTCATTGGTGGGATCGTCAACGATCTCGGGACTTCACTCGATATGTAACCACCTTTAGCATTGCCTTCGGTGCTGTCATCGCGGCTCAAGAAAGGCCAATGATTTTAACTGTATCAGGAAATCAGTTTGCGGCAAGGAATTTCTCTTATGGTCATAGAGTTTTTGCTGATAGTCAGCCAATGGGTATTACCTTAATAAGATCAGTGAATGACGGTGACCAATCGGAACATTTTCGTCAAATGACTGAAGTAATTGAATAAATTTATGTTGACATTAATTATTGCTGCTTTTAACGAAGAAAAGGAACTCCCAGTTGCCTTGGGATCGTTGGCACGACAAATTGATAGTGAGTTCAATATTATTTTTGTGAATAACGCCTCAACAGATAGGACACGAGAAATATTAGATGATTTCGTTTTTCCTTCCCAAACGAAAAAGATTGTCATTGACGAACCAAAGATAGGAAGAATTAACGCCTTGAAAGCGGGCATTTCTACTGCACTTGAGCTGGAAAGTACTGATTTATTAGCCTTCTCAGACGCGGATGCTTTTTTTGGACCATCATGGTCATATGAAACTAAAAAACTGTTTCTGAATAAAGATGTAAGTTTTGCTTATAGCACTGAAAGATTTAAAAGTGAGGGGTTACATTTGTTACCTAATTTTTCCCAATGTTTGGCAGACTATACTTGGATGCTTTACCAAATGCGGTCAAAAATAGGTGGCTATATTAATATGGGCCATTATATTGTCAAAAAAGATGTATTTGTAAAAATAGGAGGTTTGGATGAGGAATGGAAGAGAAGTGAGGATACATTACTGACGATGAAACTTTTGTCTAAAGGTTATATTGGCACCTACTCCGCTGGCCAAATTTGGTTTAGTGCTCGGCGTTTACTTGACCGGGATAATATTGTGAAGTGGTGCAAGGACCAAGATTATTTGGAATTTGTTTCGATAAATGGTGGAACGACCTTGAAACCGATTAGGGTTACAGAGAACATGAACTTTGTTGGAGAGGATATCAGTCCGTCTTTAGGAGAAGAAGCCCTAAGTATTCGTTCACAAAGGCTTTTTAGACGACTTCTTGTTCTGACCATTTTTGAAATGGAGTCTCAAAGCTATATCATGACAAAAGCTTTTAGATATTTTCCAGAGTTGGTGCAAAAATGGTCCGAAGATTTACCATTGATCAAAAAAGGCGTTTTTGAAGTGAGCTCCTCGGTACTAGAAAGATATAAATTTGCCGATGGGTATGTAAGATCTCATTATCAGGATTTAATTAGATTGGGTGGAGAAGAAGTGAAAAACGTATTTGGAAAGCCTGGAAAAGAATTTAATCATATAGCGCTACCTTTAATAATAGAAGAAGAATGGAAAGAATAATCTTTGTAAGGCTAGATAAGGTTTTGGGGATGTTATACTTACCGAGTGGAAAATTATCCTACGGAATAATCCACGCCAAAGGAGGTCCATCCTTTGGGGACTCGGGGGAATCATTTCTCTGGCCAATAGCCAAAAAATATAACGCAGCACTTTTTGTCCCTGATTACATTGGTTATTGCCGGTCTTATGGAGTTTTTAACTTTAGAAACTGTGTGGAAACACTCTATGAAGTTGATGATTTTTTGAGAGGTAAACGTTTTGGGATAAATAACCAGACTGGTAAAGCGATAAAAATAAACTGCCCTCAAGTAGTGCTGATGGGAAGCAGTTGGGGGGGGGCGATCGTTCCATTTATTGAAAAATATAAGAAAACAGCAATTGAACATATTGTTTTGGTTAAACCGGTTACTGATTGGCCAACTCAAGGTAAAACCAAAGACCCTGAGGAAAAGACAGAACAGACCGACGAGTTCTTAAAAAGGGGGTGGAAAAATGTCTATCGAGGTTATAGTGAATCTGAGTGGCCTCAAATTCTAAAAGGTAAGCTAAAAGAATTTAATCCCAAAGACAATCTTAACTTACTGAAAGGAAAGCATGTCTATATTGCCCACGGTCTACACGATGAGGCTATAAACTGGAAAAAAAGTCAGAAGTATTACCAACTTTTAAAGAATTCGGGAATGGCGCAGAGTGTTTCGTGGAAACTTTTTAATGATGGTCATAGTTCACAGATGAATGCCAGAGGTCTCAATTATGCACTCCAAAAAATAACTACTAAAGAAATCAACACTATTCAATATTTGTCCCACGGTAATGCGTAAGTGGAGCGGTTATGACAGGTACTTTGACAACTTGCGGATAGAGAGGTGAGGAAGAGAGAATTGTGGAGTCAGAGGAGAAATCTTCTGAAACCCTTTTTTCAAGGTCACGTCTCCCGGGCCTTTTACTTGTCTTACAGGTATTTACACCTTTAAATCTCTATGTAAAATAGAAAACAGAAGTGGACAAATAAAATTATGAAAACTGTGGGAATTATTGGTTTTGGAAGATTTGGGCAGACTTTATACCGTCTTTTAAAAGACGACTTTTCACTGGTGCTCTTTGATAAAAGTGCTTTGGCATTTACGGGAGTGGCACTAAACAAAGAAACACGGGTGGTTGGTAGTCCAGAAGAAGTTTATCAGCAAGCTGAGACTATCTTTCTTTGTGTTCCCATAGAAAGCTTTGAGAGTATTGTCAGGTTGCATAAAAAATGTTTCCGCGAACAACATCTCCTCATTGATGTTCTCTCAGTCAAGATGTACGCAGAAAAAGTGCTGAGGAAATATTTACGGGGAACCAAAACCCAAGCCATTTTGACTCATCCGATGTTTGGTCCGGACAGCAGCAAAAACGGCTTTGTCGACCTTCCGGTGGTTATGGATCAATTTTTAGCCTCACCGGCGAACTATCGATTTTGGAAGGACTATTTTCTAAAAAAAGAATTACGAGTAGTGGAAATGGCCGCCAAGGAACATGACAAGTTGGCGGCCAATTCTCAGGGGTTGACGCATTTTGTTGGCAGGCTGTTGGAAGAGTATGATTTTGCTTCAACTGAAATTGACACACTGGGAGCAAAGAAGCTTTTGGAAGTCAAAGACCAAACTTGCAACGACACCTGGCAATTATTTTTAAATCTGCAAAACTATAATCCGTATACCAAAAGCATGCGCTTGAAACTAGGGAGAAGCTACGACAGGCTTTTCGATAGACTGCTTCCCACCCGCGTAAATTCTAAATGTATTATCTATGGCATTCAGGGCGGAGCGGGCAGTTTTAATGAGCAGACGATCCTGCATTATATCGAGAGCAATAAAATTAAGGACTACAAAATAAAATATCTCTATACTTCAGAAAAAGTCCTCAAAAATGTTCATGAAGGAAACATCGATTTTGGTCTATTTGCCATCCATAACTCAGTGGGGGGAATCGTAGACGAGTCGGTGGCGGCAATGGCTCGGTATAAGTTTTCCATCATCGAAGAGATAAGCATTCCGATCAAACACTATCTGATGAAGCGAAAAGATATACCGACTCATAAAATAAATGCCATCATGGCTCACCCGCAAGTGTTTCGTCAGTGCCAGTCGACGCTCAAGGAAAAATATTCTTATCTAAAATTACTCAGCGGAGTGGGGGATTTGATTGACACGGCAAAAGCGGCCCAAGCACTGGCAAAGGGGACTGTCCCAAAGACCACAGCAATTTTGGGGCCAAGGCGCTTGAGTGAGTTATATGATTTGGAGATAATCGCAAAGAACCTACAGGATGACAAGACCAATAATACGAGCTTTCTGTTGGTACAAAGATAGTTAGATTTGTTTTACAATGTGGCTATGGATAAATGTGTCTTTTGCAAAATTGTTAAAGGGGAGATTCCGACGCAGGTGATTTATCAGGACAAGATGCTAATGGTTTTTCCCGATCTACACCCCAAAGCGCCCTTACACCTTTTGGTTATTCCTAAAGCTCACGTTTCTGACTTCTCACAGGCCAATGATGAGCTCATTTTGGCACTCCGAAAGAAAATTATCGATTTGGTAGACGAAAACAGTCTCATGACGAAGGGTTATCGGGTTATTGTTAACGGTGGAATGGCTATGGCCATTCCGCATCTCCATTTTCATCTTCTGGGAGGGGTGGGAATCGAAAGAGAAGTCTAAATTTGCTTATCCACACTCTTGCTAGAAGTCTGTATAATAAAGGTTATATTAATAAGTCCGCCTTCGTTCTGCTTCGTTTCATGCACTACGTGTATGCCAACGAAGTCGCACTTCGGTAGGACCTAAGAAACTCTAAATTCGTAAACTCATCAAGAGTTTCTAAGGGAGGTGTTATGAATGGTCGTTGTCAAAGCACAACCAGGTCAGTCTTCGGATCAAGTGATCCGGGCATTTCAACTCAAAGTCCTCGGGGAGGATATCATTGGTGAGCTCAAAAAAAGAGAGTTCTATCAAAAACCTTCGCTCATTAGAAAAGTCCGGAATGCCTCTAGGAAGAGAAATGGGGGACGGAGAAGCCGGTAGATCATGCTTTTAGATCAAATCCAATCAGATTTAGTCGCGGCGCAAAAGAAAAAAGATGCCACTGTGGTCGAGACCCTGCGTTTTTTACTAGGCGCCATTGGGTATCGTAGAATAGAGCTTTCGGTGGCAGAAGACCGAAATCTCAGTGATGAGCAGATCCTGGCGGTGATCAAAAAACAGGTCAAAACCCACAAAGAATCGATTGAGATGTTTGAGAAGGGCAAGCGAGATGATCTTGTTTCGAAAGAAAAGGCACAACTGGTGATATTGGAAAGTTATTTACCTGAGCAACTTGGAGAAGATAAGATACGGGGAATTATAGCTAGTATAAAAGCCGCCAATCCGACTGCTGATTTTGGGAGCCTGATGAAGCTTACATTGGCGGAGTTGAAAGGCCAAGCAGATGGCAGTACAATAGCAAAAATACTAAAAGAAGATTAAAATCGTTTGATTGTTACATGGTTCGATTGTTCGATTGCCCTAAAATTATTAACAATGTAGCAGTGAAGCAATTGAGCAATGAATAATATTCTAATTTCCGCGGATTCCCGCTATCCAATTTCCCGTCCAAAGATTAAAAGGAATCTAGACAAGATTCTTTTAGACAAGAAGATTTCCAGCGCTGTGGAAATCTCGGTGTTGGTCTGCGGTACAAGGCAGGCCAGAAAATTGGCTAAGAAATATTTGCGAGAGGAAAAACCGCATAACGTGTTGTCATTTTCTCAAGAAGATCGAAAGCTCACCGGTTGGTCAGTAAAACTTGGGGACAATAAAACATTTTTGCTGTTGGGCGATATTGTTGTTTGTTATCCAATCGCACAAAAAGAGGCCAACAGAGATAATATGATGGTCGATGAAAAGATTAATGAGCTGGTCGGCCACGGACTTTTGCACCTCCTGGGAGAACACCATGAGTAGGTACTAGGAGCCTAGGTTCTAGGTACTAGCAGGATATAAGTTTCTTCGCTATTATGTTTCTCTAGGACCCAATACCTAGAACCTGACTATGTACTACACCAAATATCGGCCGCAAAAAATTGCTGACTTGGATAACCTCCATATTAAAGAAACGCTCGGGGCAGCACTTCTTTCTAATCATTTTGCTCATGCCTATCTGCTTACTGGTCCTCGGGGATCAGGAAAAACGACCACGGCCAGGCTCATTGCCAAGATAGTAAATTGCACCGACAGAAAACCAGGTGAAGAGCCATGTGGTCACTGTTTTTCCTGCAAAGATATTAGCCTGGGACGCTCCATGGATGTTCTGGAAATTGATGCTGCTTCTAACCGGGGCATTGATGAAATTCGCGCTTTGCGGGAGAAAGTTAAAATGGCACCCAGTGCGGGCAAATATAAGATTTACATCATTGATGAAGTGCACATGCTCACCACTGAAGCTTTTAATGCTTTGCTTAAAACCTTAGAAGAACCTCCGGAACACGTCATCTTTGTTTTGGCAACGACCGAATTTGCCAAAGTTCCGGGAACGATTGTGTCGCGCTGCCAGCATTTTCAATTTGGCCCGGCGACTGCTCAGGAAATTGCGGCCTGTTTGGAAAAAATAGTTAAAGACGAAAAGTTGGAAGTAGAGCCTGCAGTTTTGGGAAAGATATATATAGCCAGTCTTGGCTCGTTTTGAGATGCGCAAAAGATTCTGGAACAGCTGAGCGCAATGTCGACAAAAATTACCCTGTCAACGTGGCATCGGCTCTACCCAGAAATCAATGGGGAAGAAGTAGAACACTTTCTCCAAATCTTGATGCAAGGCCAAAAGTCGGAAGGATTAGAATGGTTACGAAGCTTTGAGAAATCCGACAAGAAAATCAAAGATTTATACGAAAGCTTAATTTCCTATCTTCGAAACATTTTATTATCCAAAAATGGTGTACTGGATTTTAAATCTGAACTTATTATTTCTCCTAGCCAGACTGTAGATCTATTACAGAAACTTTTAGCCGCCCATGAATTGACCAAAGATTCGCCAATCGAAGTTTTGCCCTTAGAGCTTCTAGTGAGTGAATGGGAGGGAGAGGGTAACTCGAATAAATCAAATAAAAGTGACCTGGTGACTCAGTTACCCAGTAACCCAGTGACATCAGTGACGAGTGAAAGTAGTCAAGATACTAATGAAACGACAAATGATGGTCAGATTGTCCATTCCGACAATCTGGAGATGACTTCTGAGGTTGTGGTCTCTGTTTGGCCGCAAGTTTTAACTGCTACCAAAGAACATAATCATACCTTGGTTGCAGTTTTGCGAAGCGCAAGACCGATGGGATTGGATCAGGCATTTTTAATAATCGAAGTCGACTATCCTTTTCACAAGCAAAAATTGGAAGAACCAAAAAATCGGGATATTGTGGAGAAAGTAGTATCTGATATAATGGGAAAAGAAATTAAGATTAAGTTCGTATTAGGTGATAAGAATAGTAATAAAGTGGTAGCTAGGTAGTAATAAGCAGCTTCGCTGCATAATAGTTTGTAATTACAACAAAAATGTTTGATGCATTAAAAAAATTGGGGGACATGAATCAGATGAGGCAGCAGGCCCAGGCGATTCAAAAACAACTGGCTGCTGAGCGCGTTGAAGTTGTTACCCAAACTGCTAAAGGCCAATTGAAAATTGTCTTATCTGGTGATCAGAAAGTCATCGAAATCTCCTATGATGGCGTTCGAGATTATGAACTAGAAAAAGCTTTTTCTGACGCCATCTATAAATCACAAATGGTAGCCGCTGGCAAATTGCAACAAATGACGGGGGGTCTCGGTGGGCTCATGGGTGGAAGCCAATAAAACAGTAAATCAATAAAACACTAAATCAAAAGCGAAAACTTCTTTTTCCACTTTATCTTCATTGATTTACTGGGTTACTGATTTATTAATTTATTACGCATATGGTTTTTCCCAAACAAATCCAAAATGTTATCGATTCTTTGGAGAGTCTTCCTGGGATTGGTCCAAAGACTGCAGCACGTCTCACGTTTTATCTCCTTCATGTTCCCGAACCAGAAATTAAAAAAATTGGAGAATCAATAATAAATCTTAAAAAAGATATCTTTTTGTGTTCGGTATGCAAAAATATATCCGATAGTAAAGTCTGTTCTATTTGTGCGGACTCCAGTCGCAACCAAGGCTCAATTTGTGTGGTGGAACAAGCCTTGGATGTCTTTTCTTTGGAAAAAGCGGGAACCTATGGTGGTCTCTACCACGTTCTTGGCGGTGTCATTGATCCGCTGCATAATATTGGACCGGAGGAACTATTCATTGGCGAGTTATTGGGGAGATTGGGGAATCCGCCAGCTGGCGGAGGGGAGATAAGGGAAATAATTCTAGCTTTGAATCCGACGATGGAGGGAGAGGCGACGGCAATGTACTTGGCCAAACAGTTACGAATAACGAATAATGAATTACGTATTACGAGGTTGGGGATTGGGATGCCGATTGGTGGAGATTTGCAATATGCGGATGAAACCACTCTTACAAGGGCGATGGAAGGACGGAGGGAATATTAGTAAATCAGTAAACCAGTAACAACAATAGAAATAAATCGAATAAGCAGAGCTTGGCTGTTAACGCAACTAAATGAAATGAATCGAGTAACTAAAATAAAGAGGATAGAAGATGAGGTCAGAAAACGATTAAAATTGGTGATGGATCCGGAATTGCACGTTAATATTGTCGATTTGGGATTGGTTTATGGGATAGAGGTAGACAAGGAGGGTTTGTGTACTGTGATCATGACTCTTACTACTCCGGGTTGTCCGATGATCCCCCTATTTGAAGCCATGATCAACAGTGCTTTGAAGAAAGTGCCACAAGTAAAAGAAGTGAAGATAAATCTGACTTTTGAGCCACCGTGGGATGCTTCGAAGATGACAGAGGAGACAAGGGTGGCGCTGGGATTTTAAGGATAACTACAACCGAGATTTTTATCTATGTAATTGTAAGGATTCTCCAAAGGTACTATAAAGGTCGCAGTTGCCTCACTTCTCAGTTTTGGTTTTAGTTTGTGTTGAACGGTGACTGTAATTTTGTGTACTCCAGATTTCTTAAAGATATACTGCAGTTCCCCTTTATAGAGATCGGTTGGACAAATCGGTTGTTGGCTCGATGTCCAGGTAACATCATATTTATCGTCACATAAATTATCCTTGCGGCAGATTCTTCCGGCTTCAGCATCTAGAAAAGAGACTTCCCATGAGTCGTTTTGACCAATTATTTTCTGTTTGTTGTCATATTCTAGACTAGGATAAGCAATGATGCTAACTGCCAGATCGGTCTTTTCCGGCAACATGATAAATTTTTCTTGAGTCAGTTGGTCAATGGAAAAGACGTCAGTAATTGTTATTCGAAAGTCAACGGTCCTATCTGGAGAAAAAAGGTTGGCAAAGTCGACATTGATGCTTTTTCTGCTATTGGCATCGGTAAAAGTTACCACCTCCCAATCATGGCTTACAGTTTTGGAATCTATAACTAGCCAAACTCTCGTGCTAGCAGGATTATCTATATCCCAGGCTATTGCATACCCGTCCTCAATACGTCCATCACTATATTTTTGTTGCGCAGGTTTTTTGGTGAGACCAAGAATCTTAGGACTGTGACTAGGCCGTTTCAAAGACCAGATTATGTTATTACTCGCAAGCAATTGGATTTCTTGGGCTTGGGGATTAAAAGGGATGGTCAGCGGGCCAAATGCCCCCTTCGAATTTATGGGAAGTTCTTCTTTAGATGATATACAGTAATCGTCTACGCAAACATTTGCTGTAAGGGGATGGATGTCTTTTTTGCCAGATTGATCCATGACTACGATGCTTAAGGCGCTCGTTTTATTATCTGGGTTAAGCGGCAGTTTTTGCTTCGGAGAGAATGGAGTAAGATCTACATTTGATACTAGGTAAGTACCGGCAGTATTTCGTTCAATCAAACCACCTATAAGAAAAAAGAAGTTAGTCTGTGTAGTTTTAGACGGAGATAATGATGCAGGAGACGCGACTGGCAAGGAAGCTTGAAAAGTGTTAGAAGGTGATGGCTTTTTCCACAAAGGCAACCAAGCTATTGCTCCGATTAAAGAAATAGTCACGAAAATACCGACAACCACGATTATTAAGGAGAACCCCTTATGGAATACCACTTTAATTAAATTCTAGATGGAAGTTAGGAACAAGACAATAGTATAATCATTACTATGAATAATCCCTTTTCTGATTTTACCGAGGTTGGGTTTGAACAGCTGCGGGATACCGGGAAAAAGATAAAGCAGGATTTGGTCAAGGGTGTCCCAGCGGCGATAAAGCAACAGCTGACACAGAAACCGATGGGTAATCAAGGTAGTCTGGGCGATCAGGGATCTGGGGGAGATGAAGGAGTTGGGGGGATGGAAAAAAATGCTAAGCAAAAGCCGCCGGGAACAAAAATTGATCCGGTGACTGGGAAACCCATTCCTTCGAAAAAAATGCTGACGCATCTTTCTGACGCAGCAGCCAAAGTACGTTTGCAAAAATTGCAGCAAGTTCGAAAACAATTGGAAGAGCAGCGTTTAAAAATCACCGAAGAAGGAGCCAAGAAGGATATGCTGGTCGGAACGGCACCAGGCCAAGGGCCAGCCATGAAAGTGGAGACCAAACCAAAGTTAAAAGATGATGCTGTTGCCAAGACGCTTCGCAAGTCACAATCAACCGGGGAAACGAGGATGGGAGCAGAGTAGTAGTTAAAAGTGCAAAGTTAAAAGTTCAAAGTCACAGTTTAAAGTTAAAAATTTATAATTTTGAATTGTAATTTTGCACTTTGCATTTTGAACTTTGAATTTATGTTGAAATTTTATAATACCTTAATTCGACAAATCGAGGAGTTTGTACCCCTAGAACCTGGCAAGGTTTCAATGTATTCCTGCGGGCCGACGGTGTATGACTATCCGCAGATTGGTAATTGGCGAACGTTTGTTCTCTCAGATGTGCTACGCAGAACTTTGGAATACAACCACTATCAGGTGAACTTGGTGATGAATGCCACTGATGTCGGTCATCTCAGTGGGGATAATTTGGGAGATGCTGATGTCGGTGAAGATCGTTTGGAAAAAGGGGCTAAGAGAGAAGGAAAGACGGTCTGGGAAATAGCCCAAATTTATTTAACTGATTTTGTGCAAACGCGAGAGTGGCTTAATATTTTGCCGCCAAGTCAGTTCGTCCGTGCAACTGAGCATATTGAGGAACAGATCGAGCTAGTAAAAAAATTGGTGGATAAAGCATTAGCCTATCAAACTGAAACTGGAGTCTTTTTTGATGTCAGCAAATTTCCGGACTATGGGAAGTTAGGTGGACAAAAGCTCATTGATAAGCGGACAGCGGCACGGGAAGAAGTGGCAGAAGATAAGACCAAAAAGCATCCCCAGGATTTTGCCTTGTGGTTTAAGAGAGTGGGAAAGTTTGCCGATCATCAGATGCATTGGGATTCTCCCTGGGGCGAAGGCTTTCCTGGTTGGCATATTGAGTGCTCGGCGATGTCGATGAAATATCTTGGTGAAACATTTGACATCCACACGGGCGGAGTAGATCACATCGCCATTCATCACACTAATGAGATTGCCCAGTCAGAAGGAGCAACCGGGAAACAGTTTGTGAAGTATTGGGTGCATGGGGAGTTCTTAACCGTCGGTGGCGGACGGATGGGAAAATCCTTAGGCAATGCTTATACCCTGCATGATATTAAGGAAAAAGGGTTTGATCCCTTGGCGCTTCGTTATTTTTACTTCAGCGCCCACTATCGGCAAGTGTTAAATTTTACGTGGGAAGCATTGACTGGGGCGCAGAATGCGTTGGAACGGCTGCAAAAAAAGATTGTTGATATGCGAAATTCCTTAGCCTCGCAAGGCGACGCCTTGGAAATGGCGTCTGGACAATATGAAGAGGAGTTCTTGGAAGCACTAAATGATGATTTAAATATGCCGAAAGCGTTGGCAGTGGTGTGGAAGTTGGTCGAAGATAAAAAGATGCCGGCGAAGGAAGCTTTAGAAAGCTTGTATCGGATGGATCTGGTACTAGGACTAGATTTAAAAAGTACGAAGTACGAAGTACGAAGTGAGAAGGTGCCCATAGAGATAGAAGAGCTACTAAAACAGCGGGAAAAGCTGCGGGGGGAAAAGAAGTTTGCGGAGGCGGACAAAATGCGTGAAGAGATTGAAAAAATGGGGTACACTGTTTTGGATACCGCACAAGGACAGAAGGTGGAGAAGAGTAAATCAGTAAAACAGTAAAACAGTTACACAGTAACCCAAATAAATCGAATAAATCAAGTAACTCAAATAAAATTCAGATGACTCGAGTCCTTACTATTTTAGCGATTTTGATAAGCTTTGTCGGGCTAGGGAATCTGCTTTTTTTGGACTATCTTTTTCTT
>OBEQ010036248.1_pt1 | contig 11867 bp, 10 predicted proteins | sample 1670901 | NCBI WGS metagenome assembly OBEQ01 (sample SAMEA104232315, study PRJEB22302) | groundwater metagenome | biome: forest; feature: aquifer; material: groundwater | place: USA | collected 2011-08-07 | depth 5.4 m | reverse complement strand
GGAGAGGATGGATAGTCCCTCCTGGGGATGATGGGAAGGTGCTTGAGGCAATTCGTATTATCCGAACCAATCCAGAACGTGCTCGTGCCACAGCGGAAAAGGGGCGTGAACAGGTAAAAGCGTTATTTGCTGTAGAGATCATGCAGAGAGATATATTAAGGCTCTATCACGAAATAGGAATTTGGTAAAAGGCAACGCTGCCGGCAATCCTCTTTCCATGTCAGCCTTGTTCTTCTCATCTCTTTTTCTTTCTCTCTTCCTAAGCCTGACGTTGGGTAGGTTAGCACCGCGAATAGGCTTAATGGATCTTCCTAATCAGTCTCGTAAAACCCACGTTGGGCCTGTGCCTTTAGTAGGAGGGATCGCTATTTGGACGGCTACCATGCTTGTGGTTTTACTTTTCCATAGGCCGTTTCCGTGGAAAGAATGGTGGTGGATTTCGTTGATGGGTTTTGTTGGTTTATGGGACGACTGGCGAGAGTGTACACCATGGAGTAAACTAGTCCTGCAATTTCTTGTTGCTTTTGGTTTGTGGTTTTTTGTGTTGAAAGGGACTCATTTCTTGGGAGATTGGAAGACGGTCCTCTTTTGTTTAGGGAGTGTGGGATGGATGGTTTTGCTCGTCAATGCCATCAATTATACCGACAATATCCATGGGCTTTGTGGGGGGAGCCTATTGGTCATGATGGTTGGACTTATCGTCATTGGAATGTCGAGACGGTGTGAGCCATTTTATCTTGTGGTGCTTGCGGGTGGAATCCTTGGTTTCCTTTTTACAAACTTTCCTTCGGGCAAGATTTTTCTTGGAGATATGGGCAGTCATTTTCTTGGGAGTTTGATAGCTGTGGAGACGATACGCTTGTGGGAGAGTGCCATGGAATGGGGATGGATTGCGCCGCTGTTGCTTGTCAGCTTTCCGTTGATTGATTTTATTCAAGTGACAATGGGTAGATTGTTTCGGGGACAACCCATCTGGCAAGGGGATGCCAATCATCTTTCTCATCTTTTAGTGCGGAGAGGTTTTACGCTCATACAAGCGGTCTTAATTTTGTGGGGTGTTACTGTGCTCGGTGTGCTTGCTGCGATCTTGTTGATGATCGTATAAATTGTGGGTGATGAGAGGGATCGTATTTTCGGAGGAGCATATTTTTTGGGATATAGATGGGATTTCCCAAAGACGGTAGTTTGCGGTAGGTTAATTCTTTAGAGCGAATTTTAAACCGCACTCTTGACTATCATGAAGGTTCGTCTATTTCTCTTCCGTTTGTTGCGTTTGCGGGTTTGGCTTACCGAGTTACTCCGCCCTCGCGATCTCCAAGTCACGTTGTTTTGGGCTGGGTTAGTTGGTTTTATCGGAGGCCTCTCATCCGTCCTGTTTCGGAAATGCATCCATATCGTCCAATGGGTATTTACTCATCATCAGGAAGATATTGCCAAAGCGGCCATAAGCTTGCCGTGGGAAATACGGCTCATGATTCCGACCCTGGGTGGTTTAATTGCAGGATGGGTTATTCATTTGGGGATGCGTTTTACACGAGGACAAAGTTCCACAGATTACATGGAAGCGATTGTGGTGGGCGATGGAGTGATTCGTTCGCGACCTAGTTTGGTCAAGAGTGTTTCGTCTTTGATGACGATTGCTTCGGGAGGGTCGATTGGACGAGAAGGACCGATGGTACAACTCGCTGCTATGTTAGCTTCGTGGATAGGACGGCATGCACATGTGTCTGTCCCTAGATTGCAGCTTCTCGTGGCCTGTGGAGCTGCCGCAGGCATTGCTTCGGCTTATAACGCACCCATTGCTGGGTCTCTTTTTGTGGCGGAGATCATTCTCGGTTCGATCGCGATGGAGAGTTTTGGTGCGCTTGTTTTTTCGTCGGTGATCGCGGTCTTGACGATACGCCAATTCTTTGGTTCGGAACCCATTTTTGAGACACCCGCCTTTTATCTGGTTTCTTCCTGGGAAATGGTTGTCTATCTGATTTTAGGATTATTGGTAGGTGTAACTGCTTGTGGCTTTTTGCGTCTACTTCGGGAAAGCGAGCGCCTGTTTTTGAGTTGGAATGTGCCGATTTATGTTCGCATGGTTGTGGGTGGTTTCATTGTAGGCCTGATATCCATTTATTCGCCTCACATTTTGGGGAATGGCTATAGTGTGGTGGATTCGATGCTTCATGAGGATTGGATGTGGGGCGCCCTTGGGATGGTGTTGGTATGCAAGCTTGCAGCCACAGCTGCTACGGTTGGTTCGGGTGCTGTTGGTGGTGTCTTTACACCTACTTTATTTATAGGAGCAGCGTTGGGTTCTTTATGGGGTGTCCCAGTCCATGCTCTTTGGTCAGGAACGACCGCTACGCCTCATGCTTATGCTCTTGTGGGGATGGGGTGTTTTCTTGCTGCGACGACTCGAGCGCCTTTGATGGCAATCTTGATGTTATTCGAGATGACATTAGATTATTCGATTGTGCTCCCGTTAATGCTAGGTTGTGTTACGGCTTACTATACTGCATCCAGTATCGAGAAGGGATCCATTTATGCGGAATCTTTAGAGCGCAAGAAGCTCTCACAACCAGAAATACCTGTCTCCAAAAAAAGAGTTCGCGATCTGATAAAACTGGTTCCACCCACGATTTTGGAAACAGCAGATTTCGCCGAGATCGCAAAATGCTTTGTGCTTAACCAATATAATTATCTTTATGTGGTGGATTCGGAAAATCGCTTTCGCGGAGTGATCTCTCTCCATGACATGAAGACCCATTTGAATAGATCGGTCATTGCTCAATTAGTAACGGCGTATGACCTTATGGATGGGAAATTTCCTGTGGTGACCCCCGAAACAAGTGTGGAGGAGACCGTCGCCATTTTTTCCCGTTATGATAGTGAGCAACTCCCTGTTGTTGAGAGAGGCCCAGAGCGAAAGTTGCTTGGCAGTGTTTCAAAAACGGACTTGTTATTGATGTTAACTTTTCAGAGTAAACATCTGGAGAACAAAGATGCTCCATGATTTTGCTCCTTGTCTTGTTTGCTCCTCAAGTTTTTAATATAACCTTGGCGGGTAGAAGAAGTGATTTTTTCTCATGAGTTCCTTCCGTGATTGGTTTTTCAATGCCCATTTTTTGGGGGTTGCGCTGCCGGACCTGACCAAGTTTACAGCTTTTTTGGTGGCGGGGTTTTTGCTCGGAAAGATTTTAAGGTATCCCATCGCACGATGGTTGGAACGGATTACTCCAGAAACGGATCACACGACCAGTGTCCGAGTGGGCCGGTCAATTGAGCGGGCCGTTTTCCTCTTGATTTTTACCATTGTTTTGAAATCCGGGGCGGTTGATGTGCTGCATCTTCCTGGATGGGCATGGGAGAAATCTCAGTATCTCATCACCATCTTGATGTCGATTGCGGCCACCATGCTTTTCCTTCAGATTGTGGAAATCGTTCTCTTTGGTCTACGCAAGCGCTGGCAGGATGCGAAAAGTCAGGTGGACGATCATTTGGTCAATTTCTTTCGAAAGAGCATTCGTGTTTTCGTTATTTTGATTGCGGTTCTTGTGACGGCGGACAACATCGGTTTTAAGGTTACTGGCGCGATTGCCGGTCTTGGAATTGGGGGCGCTGCTCTTGCTCTTGGAGCGCAAGGTTTAATTGCCAACTTGCTCGGGACAATTGAAGTGGTGGCTGATCGACTTTTCCATGTGGGAGACAGGATCCATTTTGATGCGTTTGATGGATTTGTTACAGACATCGGGCTTCGTAGTACTAAGATTTGTGCACTGAGTGGGGAACGAATCATTATTCCAAATAAAAAAATGGCGGAAGCACAAATCCGCAATTTTTCACGGAATGGACTGGTTCGCACCACCACGACGATTGGGATCACTTATTCCACCACACATGATCAGGTAGGGCGTGCCATGCAGCTGCTAGATGAGATTTTTAAGTCTTTCAAGGAGGTAGGGTTACACCAAATTTATCTCAAAGATCTTGGGGCTTACTCTCTTGATCTGGAAATTATTTTTTGGGCACGTTACTCGACGACCTCCGAGTACAACACCCTCATGGGGAAAGTCCACTTAGAGATCAAACGTCGTTTTGACGAGGGAGCAATCGAGTTCGCTTTCCCGACACAGGTCCTTCATATTGCTCAGATGAGCAAGATTTCCGGGTAAAATATTATTGCTGAGCTTTATTTCCGTTGGATTTAGCTTGTTGGGCATAAGCCTTTTGCAAAAGGTTGATGATTTGTTGATGTTTACTCGCCTGAGCGATTTTAAACGCAGTCTGAGCGTTGCGATCCGTTGCTCGGGGATCGGCTCCTTTTTCGAGTAGGAGTTTAACGAGGGCTTCATCTCCTGACTCGGCCGCTAGCATAAGTGCTGTTGTTCCTGTGATCGTATGTTGGTTCACATCAGCACCACGGTTCAAAAGATTTTCAGTAAGGTTTCGGTTGCCGATCCAAATCGCAATGAGGAGGGCTGACCAACCGTCGTTGCGTTGTGTGTTTACTTGAGCGCCGGCATCGAGAAGCATCTGAACGATGTTTTTATCTTCCGAGCGAACGGCATCCATTAAAGCCGTTTGGCTTGTTCGGTCCGCATCGTTGGGATTAGCTTTGTGGGTTAATAAAAGAGAAACAGCATCGGATTGTTGCTCGTGGACTGCTGCGAGAAGGGCAGACCATTCCTTATTTGCTTTGAGATTTACCTTAGCTCCATGTTCAAGGAGCATATTCATGGCGTCTGTAAAGCCCATGGCTGATGCTACGATCAGGGGGGTACGGCTGGATGAAACTTCATTGACGTCGGTTCCTTGCTGAATCAGCGTTTCGGTTTTTTCGAGATCTTTATCCTCGATAGCTTTAAGGAGAGGAGATTCGCCTGCATGATGGGTACGTAACCATCCCAACGGAGGCCTTTTGCTTTTGTGTTTTGCGAGCAGTGGTTCAGGTAAGATGATGATCCAGAAGAAGAGAATAAGAAGAGAGAGCCTGCTAGCCAGCTGGAAGCATGTGGGAAGGAGAGGCTTCACATGGTTTTTGGATTCCTGAAGATCTATGCCAGAATGGGAAGAGCTTTAAATGTTTGACCGAGGACAAGTGAAGAATCCATAGACAACCATCGATCGAGAATGGTTGCATAAAGTTGGCGAAAGTCGGTTTGGAAAACGACGTCGCCCTCGGTCAGTTGTTCTAAAGAGGGGTGTGGTCCAACAATGCCAACCTTCACAGGTTTGCCGAATACGAACAAGGGCGCTGCTTGACCGTGATCTGTGCCGCGGCTTCCGTTTTCGGCAACCCGGCGACCAAACTCTGAGAATGTGAAGACGACAACCCGGTCAGCTTGACCTAAGGCTTCCAAATCATGTTGAAAGGCGGCTACGCCTTCAGCAAAAGTTTTGAGAAGATGTTCATGTACTCCTTGTTGGTTGGCATGTGTGTCGAAGCTCCCAAGTGAGGTATAATAAACCCGTGTGTCCATCCCACCTGCAATCATTGCTGCAATGAGTTTGAGTCCTTGGGCAAAGGGTTCTGGAGGATAGTTTGCTTTTGTTTGGACACTGCGCACGGAATGGCGAATATGCTCTGCAGAAATTTCGGCATTGAGTGCCGTCCGACGCAGGAAATCGAGTTGGGCAACAACCGCTGGGTTTATGATATTGTCCTTTTGAGGGGAGCTCGCGGTCTCGACACCCACGGAAGCTTTTGCCATTCGATAGAATTGTTCCGAATTGCGCAAGGCAACGCCTACTGGACAGTGACCATTCATTGCAGGTGTTAATGTTTCACCAATGCAAACGCCGAGTGTGGGACTTGGTGTTTCGTGGAGGTGCGCGTTGCCACAGGTGTGGTCAAAGAGTCGCCCGATCCAACCGGTTGACTCGAAGTTATCGGCCACCGCAGTTTGCCAGATTTCCATCGAACGGAAGTGGGAACGATCAGGGTTTGGGTAACCGACACCTTGGAGAACGGTGAGCTTACCAGCGTCGTAGAACTCTTTTAGAGGTGTCAACACTGGGTGTAATCCAATCTCGCCATTTAGTTTCAAGACTTTGTCTTTGGGAACCGCAAGAATCGGCCGTGCCCGATAATAGGGATCATGCGCATAGGGAACGATGGTGTTAAGACCGTCGTTGCCGCCACTGAGCTGGATCACCACGAGGATTTTGCCGTCGCGTCCATTGGTAGGAGCGATATGGCTTGTTGGGTCAGCTGCGAAGACAAGACTTGTACGGCTGAGAAAGCTTGGCACCGTTGCTGTCACTGCAATAAGACCGAGACCTTTTGTAAGGAATTCGCGACGAGTCAGAGGGCGAGGTGTATTCCGTGGACTCATAGATTTCAACACAACTGATATGCCGGCAATTGCATAATTTTGCCGATAAGTTTTTGCAGAGATTCTCCTCGCGAAGCTTTGGCAAGATGTTGCTCGAAAGTTTTGGCAAGAAGCTGAGTTTCTGCGTGAGAAGCTGGCACTGGAAGTAAGATCTGGACCAATCGTTCAACAATTTCTTGAGGTGAAGTAGCTGAGTCAATGAGCTCGGTGGCATCAAGGTTCACTTTGAGATGAGAAGGGAACATGGATTTATGTTGCCCTTTGCCCAAATTGCGCTTTTGGTTGCGAACCATTTCCATCGCTTCGTTACGTTGTTCACTGTGCTTCAGTTCGCGATCGCCTTTCATTCGCGGATCAATTTCTGATGGAATGGTGCCTTCGCCAATAATTTCCGCAAAGGCATACCGCGTCATAAGTCGGCTAGTATCGATCCAAGCATGTCCTCCAGGCCAACCTTTGACGTTGGGAGGAGAATAAGGGACCTGACCCATCATGAGAAGCATACGCTCATAAAACTCACGATTGCTTAAAGTCAGGCCAAGGATGCGTCCAGTTCCAACGACAAGTTGGATGGGACTTTTGATTTGAGTGCCCATGACTTCGGAAGCATAGAAGTCGGGATGACTGAAGATTTCACGAAGGAGGCTTTTGATGTCATACTTTGCGTCGCGAAATGCGACTGCAAGATCATGGATCGTTGTTTCGCGAGGATTTTCATTGGCGAAGTAGGTCCATAGTTTGAGAGCCAGGAATTCCGCGCAAGAGGGTTTCTCCAAGATAAGGTCAACAAAATCATTACCGTTCCAATTTCCTGTTTTTCCAAAGATGGTTTTGGGGGTGTTATCATGCTGTCTTTCGCGAAACTGAAAATTCCAGCGTTCGATGGACCAACCCGTGAGGGCGCGTGCGCCTTCGTGGATGTCTTGCTCGGTGTAGTTGCCAATACCAAGAGAAAAGAGTTCCATGAGTTCGCGTGCAAGATTTTCGTTGGGCTTGCCTTTTCGGTTTTGATCGTTGTCGAGATATCGGAGCATGGCAGGATCACGGATGATGGCATGCAACAAATCGGAGAAATTTCCCAATGCCAGATCGTGGAATCGTTTGAGCTGCGAATAAATGAATGGGGCTGCTTGGACTTTTTGCACGCTGGTGGCAAAGTGGCTGTGCCAGAAGAAGACCATCCGCTCGTGGAGCATGTCGGCGGGGGTCGGTGTCATTATCATGAATTGGACCCAGCTGGCAACGAGATCGCGCACGTGCATACGTTGAGTCATTCTTTGTTGTTGCCGCTCCTCTTTCCCGAGAGTTTTCAACTTGTGAAGATCCACAGCCATATCTTCCTCGAGCCACACAGGGGTTGGAAGGGTACGCGTGGGACCATGGAGTAATGCTTCGATAGCACCCGCGAGACCAAGCTGTGCAAATTCTTTAATTTCCTGAGGGCGACTTCCAAAACCGGCACGAAAGAGTAAGTGTTGTGCCTTTTCCAGATTCCAATTGGGAGACATCGGGGACGTGAGGTAATGCTATTTCTATTTCGAAAACGAAGGATCTATTAATCTTTAAGATTTTGCTCCCGCAGCTACGGGAGCGGGATGACACTCCTTGTTATCTTGAGTGAAAGAGAAGATTTCTTTTGCAGCTATGGGGTTTGTTGAGAGGATTTCGTTTTATGTCTTTCCTCGGAACGGCTGAAGGATTTGTCTTCAGCCGTCCATTTTCCTTGGGAGACATGGGAAATCTCATCCCCATAACTTCGAGCTTACTGTGTAGGATTGCTCGGTGGAGGTGGATTTGCAGTAGTGCTGGATGAATTTGCGGGATTGTTTTGATTCTTGATAGCAGCACTGGCGTCTGTTCTCCGCTGTGTTCTCGCCGCCTTTAGATTAGTGAGGTCTTGCTGAGCTGCGGTTCCATTGCCGGCCTTGACGTCTTGGTTTAGTTGTTTCCGATCGGCTGCTGTAGTTGCAACATCTTTCTGGACGTTTGGATCGTTTTTAAGCGTAGCATTTCGATCTTTGAGGTGCTCCAAATGTCTGCGATCTCCTCTCCGATCCTTTCTGTCTTGACTTATATCTTTCTGTTCTGTCTGGGCTCCGGCGATATCGCCTTTCTTGACGTCCTGGTATTCTTGTTTTCGATCGTTTTGAATATCACCCGTGTCCTTGTGTATGTCATGGCGAGTACTCCGCTCGCCCCGACCCCATTTCGCTTCTACATTTGAAGCGGTCATCAAGCCGATGGCCGCGCTACATAAAACACACCATACAATTTTTGATTTCATAGGTTTCTCTTTTTAGGTTCCTTTAAGGTTAAGTTTAGTGTCGAACTCCCTAAGTTAGGGTTGAAGTTGGTTCGATAACAATACTAAAACCATTTTTATGGAAAGGTGGCGAGCATTTTGGTTTTACCCGCCTACGCCAGAAAGTCACCATCCCGTGGCTGCGGGGATGGTGGAAGCTTCACTTTTCTGGTGTCATGGTGCATTGGTACTCTGGTGCACTACCTCCTGCGATCGTATCCTTCCGTTCTTGACTCAGCTCATTCCTTTTGCCGAAATAAGTCCCCATGCCCATCTTTTGCCGAAATAAGTCTATGCCCATCACGGCTGAGTCCATCCAGGCGAATGTTTCTCGAGTTCTTGCTACCCCGCAAAAGATGCCGATGCTTTCTATCGTTTTTCGACGGTTGAATTCTCGTCAGCGTGAAATGGTATCGCTTCTTCGTCGCACCTCAATTTTCGCGACACTTACCGAGTCGGAGTTGGTCGAGATTTTACATCTGCTTTACGAACGAGTTTATGCAACAGGAGAAGTTGTTTTTAGTGAAGGCGAGCCTGGACTTGGTCTTTATGTGGTGTTTAAGGGTGAGGTAGAAATTGGGAAACTCGGTCAGGATAGCAAGGGGCAGCTAGCACAATTGGGGCCTGGAGAAGTTTTTGGTGAGGTTAGTTTTCTGGATGGTGGTAGCCGCTCTACCACAGTGACTGCAGGTGTCAAAACTGAATTGATTGGGTTTTATCGAACAGAGCTCATGGATCTTCTTCAGCGAAAACCGGTTTTAGCCTCAAAGATTTTGCTTGCCCTGGCTCGGCAGATAAGTTTGCGCATGCGGGCCATGCTTCAAATGGTTCAGTCATGAATCTCTCGGTACCGGTTGCCCCTCATCAACGTAGGCGTTTTAGCCGATGGGTTCAGATCGGGTTACCCATTTTGGGATTGGCATTGCTCTGGTTCCTCTATCATGAGGTACAATTGCTCTTCACCTCCCTGGTAATTGCTTGGGGACTTTACTACATCCTCAATCCTCTTGTGAATAGGATTGAGGCGCAATCGGTCAACCGGACCATGGCTAGCGCCATCGTGTTGATTGGTCTTATTGCAGTGATGTATCTGGTGTGGTTACGATTTGTAACATTCAGCGAAAATCTTCGCGATAAAACCGATTTGGATGTCTTTCGAAGGAATCTCGTCGGGATTATTCAACAGTTCATCATTTCTGCTGAGACCAAGGTTCCTTTCCTTGAACGCTTCATTGAACCGAAGCAGCCTATGATTAATGAGGGAGTAAAAAATCAATCGTTGAAATCCCGCTTCAAATCGCGTCTTTCGTCTTCGACATCTTCGGGGCCCGAGGTTCTCATAAAACCCTTATCTGAGCGGATTGAAGATTTCGTTGAAGAACAATTAATGGCGTGGGCTCCGCTGTTTGCCAAAAAACTTGCGGGACTTCTTCCTAACCTCATCCTTATTCCTTACTTTACCTTTTTCTTCCTCAAAGATGGGCGTCTGTTCAAAAAGACCATGATCGAATGGATTCCTAATCGTTACTTTGAACCGGCGCTTAAGTTTTTTTATGAGTTAGATCGCCGTATGCATTCCTATCTCCAGAATTTATTGCTTGATTGCATGCTCGTGGGGTTGTTGGTGGGCATTGGGAGTGCTGTGGTAGGCGCCCCTTATCCTGTTGTGTTGGGGTTAATTGCTTTTGTGTTGAACACCATTCCTTTCTTAGGCCCAATCTTGTACGGGATGATTGGTGTGGTGCTCACCATTGGGGCTGGGGAACCTTCGGAAATTATCGTGGGCTTTGTTGGAGTATTCTTCTTAAGTCGTCTGTGCGATGATTTGATTTTCGTTCCGACCATCTATGGGAAAAGTCATCACATGCATCCGGCTCTCGTCATTTGTGTGGTTTTGCTTGGAGAGAGCTTGGCAGGGATCTGGGGAATGTTTCTTGCGATTCCGGTTGCTTCTATTTTATTTTTAGGGTTGGGTATCATTCGCGAAATTTCAACGGGCGAAGAAGCTGTAACTTTACCGCCTTCTCTTTTCGCACCCTTTGCTTGAAGCCTATTGTCCTCGCTTTTGTTCTTCCATTCGAGTTTGACCTCAAGGACAAAAGCAAGGACGATAGAATGATAGAATATGAGCAGACAATACAACAAAACTATTAAACGCCGTCGTCGTAACGCTTATCTTAAGCGTCGGAAAAAGGTTGCCTCACTGAAAAAGTGAAACCGTCCGTATGGATCTTTCGGATCTTTCGAAAGAGTACAATGAAATCATTGCAATTTGCAATATGATCGCTTTGCTAAGCAATGGGCAAAAGAACATGGATTAGAACGGTCTGAAAAAGAAGAGCGGTGGCTAAAGGTAGGTACCTCCACCCCCGACCGTTTTATTCAAAGTGACCCTTAGCGGGGACAATTCGTTTTTTTCTGTGATTCGTCGCTTAATTTTACAATGACGGGATTTGATTCAAAAACTGGACTGTCTTTGGTCGGTTGCAGTTTGACTTTTACGGAATAAGTCTTATTGGTTTCAAAATCAAACCACTCTTTTAAATTAACATCCAATGGATGTGATTTAACGTTTGGTTGTGAACGTAGAACTGTATTATCGCGTGGACCAGGGCCAGAATATACACCCGAATAGTTGAATTTATACAATAACTCAGCAGCGGTAGGCTTATGAGGCTGGGCTTTTATTTCTGACAGCGCCGTTGTTTTTTTGTCAACATTCGCCCAAGGTGACTCACGAGGAAACTCAAGCTGTCGCATTCCAAAACCACTAGGCAATTTCGATGGTACAGTTTTTCCGGTCTCATCAATTGCTTCAAGCCAAAATACCTGTGGTTTGTTCCAGGATTTGCTTTCTAAAGCCCCAACTATCCAAAATTCATTGCAGCTATGATTCTCGACTTCAAACTTGAATGACTTCTCGTCAGAAAATTGGGCAAGTATCTTCAGCCCTTGGTTCTCACTGACGTTTTTAGAAAATGAAGCAGATGCAGACAGCATCACAATAATCAAATAAATAGGAATTTTCATGGTGTGTTTATGAACGTGCAATCATATTGTGGAATGGCATTTGTTGTAAATCCCAAAGGCAATCCAGGGCAGGGCAAACGCATTAAAATTCAATTTAAACTCTGGAATTGTGTTTAAAGAGTCGTGGGTTGGAGGCTCTATCAACACCGAACCTTCTACCAGGAACTCACGCGGTTGCCGAGCGCCTCCGCCGCTTGTGTTGCGCAACG
>OBEQ011969498.1_pt1 | contig 11868 bp, 6 predicted proteins | sample 1670901 | NCBI WGS metagenome assembly OBEQ01 (sample SAMEA104232315, study PRJEB22302) | groundwater metagenome | biome: forest; feature: aquifer; material: groundwater | place: USA | collected 2011-08-07 | depth 5.4 m | reverse complement strand
TTGTAGGGTGGGCACCGCCCACCAAATTACTTTTACGACACCCTCAGGAGCATGGGAACGAGAAAATACCAGAGCCGTTCACACAATGGGCACAATGAAAACTAAAAAAAAATCCAAAAGTAAAACACCTTCGCCGGGCACCATGCCACCAAGCACTATGCCACCAAACTCGATGCCAACATTCGAACAAGCCGTTGCGTTGCATCAACAAGGTAATCTCGAGGCCGCTGAAACGCTGTATCGCGAGTTGTTAGATGCGTCTCCAGAGCATGTCGACGCGTTAATTAATCTCGGCAAAATATTGCGCGACCGAGGCGATTCAGCGCAAGCGCAAGTTTGCTATCAGCAAGCCATTGACACGCCCCATCCGCCGAAAGAAGTGTTTTATAATCTGGGCAACCTCCATATAGACCAACACAGACTGCAAGAAGCCGAACAATGCTTTTCGCGGGCACTGACCGTCGATCCCCAATTCAGTGCCGCCTATTATCAACGCGGCCGCGTGTGGCGCGACTTACAACGCTGGACTGAAGCGATCGCCGACTTCGAAAAAGCCCTGCAATTATCGCCCAAATTGACCAACGCCTGGCTCGATTGCGGCAACGTCAAACGCACCGTAGGCAATGAGCAAGAGGCCTTATATTGTTATCAGCAGGTGCTTAAACTCGATGCCAATAATTGGAAAGCGCACTATTCCATTTTGCGCATACTCGATGACGCTACACCTATGCCATTGCGTGAAAGCCATTTTAAAGCAGCACTGCAACACTGCCCTGATCCCTGGCAAGTTTATCTGGGCCTCGGCCAAACCTATATCGACCGAGGTCAGTTTAACGAGGCGCATGGTCTGTTACAAAAAGCCCTTGAGGTTGATCCGAATCGATTGCAGGCAGCACTGCCGCTGGTGCAATGCCTGCTTAAATTAGGCCATCACGACGCCGCCAAAACATGGTGGGAGAAAATATCCGCCAGCCAACGGGTGGAGCTAATTACCGAACTTGCCGATATCATCTGGCAATTTAATTATTGGCAAGATGGCATCGAACTACTAAAACAAGCAGCGAATATACAACCCGATGCAGCAACCTTTTTTAATCTCGCCAATGCCCACGAACGCGGTTGGCAACTTAACGACGCGCTAACCTACTGTGAAAAAGCCCGCCTGCATGGCGCTGACGAATCACGTTTGCTGGCGCTCGAAGCCAGCGTCAATTCGCGGCGCGGCGATGTCGAAGCAGCCTTTCAATTGTACCGAAAACGCTATGCAGAAATCGGCCCGCAGAGTGCTAATTCAGTCTATGCCAGCGCACTCTATGATTGCGCCAGCAGTCTGGCCTATAGTTCACTGTACAGCGATCAATTCACGGCGCAACAGTCGATAGATTTGCACCGTGAAATCGTCGCGCCCTGGGAACAGAATAGAGAAAATGTCGTCTTCCCGAATACCAAAGATCCACTCAAACGCATTCGTTTAGGTTTTGTCACATCGGATTTACACTTTCAACACCCTGTCGATATTTTCTTGCAACCGGTGCTCGACGTTTACGACAAAAACCAATTTGAAACCTTCGTTTATTATTCAAGTCACTCCTACGATACTCACACCTGGGAGGCGAAAAAGAAGGTCCATCACTGGTGTGCCTCGGCTGGTTGGTCTGACGAGCGCCTACGCGCGCAAATCATGCATGACCAAATTGATGTGTTGGTCGATACCTCGGGGCACACCGACAAACATCGCTTAAAAATGTTTGCCCGTCGCTCCGCACCGGTGCAGGTGTCTATGATAGGTTACCCCCACTCCACCGGCTTATCGCAGATGGATTATCTGGTGGGCGACAATTTCGTAACCCCAATAGAATATGCCCATTTATGCAGTGAAAAAGTGATGCGGCTACCGCACTGCGTGTTCGCCTTCCCGCGCGAAGATATCTGGGGCGAAGTCGATGCAGCACGCATGCATAAACGCCGCGAGATCGTCTTTGGGTCATTCAACAATATTCCCAAATTGACCCCTAAGACCGTGGCACTTTGGGCACAAATACTCAAACGTCTCAGCAGCGCCAAACTCCTACTCAAAGCGCCCTCTTTCCAAGATGCCGGCACAGTCAGCCGTTACATCAATTTATTTGCCGCTCAAGGCGTGAAGGAAGACCAACTCCTGTTTCGCGGCCCCACTGGCTTAAGCGTGATGATGCAGGAATACAACGATATCGATATTGCACTGGACCCCTCACCTTACAACGGCGGCACCACGACGTATCAAGCCCTGTGGATGGGCGCACCGGTGATTACCTTGGCCGGCGAAAACTTTTGTCAACGCATGGGTACGTCGATTTTAACCAATGTCGGACTTGTAGAATTGGTGGCGCAAAATGCTGAGGAGTACGTCGATATCGCCTGTCGCTTGGCAGAAGATCGACAGCGTTTATTCGAAATGAAATCGGCATTGCGGCCGATGATGATGACTGCGCCTTTGTGTGATACCAAGATATATACGAAAAATTTAGAGAATGAATTTCGACAGGCTTGGGTTGAGTGGTGTAATTAGTTTGATTCATTTGCAACGCACCCGACGATTTGGCTTCAAACGAGGACCACAATGCAAACAGTGGAAATAAACGGCGCCATAGCCTCACCTTCCGCCGACATAAGCACAATCGCAGCCCATCCGATGGTGGGCGCTCTCATAGGCCTCGCCGCCCATTGGGGTCAACCCATTTCCTACGCCTCGCTCACCAACGGCATCGACGTGCGCTGGGATAATATCGCCGAATCGACCGGCCGCTTATGCCGCCGTGCCCGCTGCCGCGTAGTCGCAGTAAAACGCACACTGGAAGAACTGACCGCCTTCGAATTACCCGCACTGGTCATTCTAAAAAGCCCAGCAGAGGATGATGTAAAAAATCAAGATGCCTGCATTTTATTGGAAAAAATCAACGACACTCGCTGGCGCGTGATCAGCGGAAAATCGGGCGGTATCGTCGAGTGGCCGGCCGATATCATCGCCCAACATATGTTGCCTGAAGTCTACCTACTCAGCCGCGATCCAACCTATTCCCCCAGCGCCGGCACGGAACAAATCGATGGCGATCACTGGCTAAAAGATGCAATAAAACTCTGCACCCACGAATACATACACGCCGGCTCCGGCACGGTGGTGGTGAACCTTTTGTCCTTAGCCTTGCCGCTGGTGATCATGGTGGTGTATGACCGGGTCATTCCCAATCAAGCCATGGAATCGCTCACCGTACTATCCATCGGCATGTTATTAGTGGCCGCCAGCGATTTTGTGTTGCGTTTGATGCGCAGCCACGTGGTTGATGTGGCCAGCCGCCGCATCGATACCGTCTTAGGCAATCACCTCTTTGAACGGCTGATCGGCGCCAAAATGGGCACTCGCTTTGATCGCTCAGGTTCGACGGCCAACACCTTGCGCGAACTGGATTTATTGCGTGAATTTCTCAATTCCAGCACCTTAGTGGTGGTAGGTGACCTGCCCTTTTTGGTGTTATTTCTGTTGGCATTAAGTTGGATCTCCGGACCCGTGGCGTGGATTCCACTGGTGCTGATTGTGATCGCCATCATTGGCAGTTGGTTGTGCCAAATGCCCCTCAATTCACTGACCAAACAGCATATTCAAACCAGCGGCAGCCGTAACGCGGTATTGATCGAATTGCTCAATGGTTTAGAAAGTATTAAATCCAGCGGTGCGGAAAGCTGGGCTGCAAAACACTGGGAACAAGCCCATGCCAACACGGTGCGCAGTCAATTCGCCACCCGCCTCTTATCCCAACTTTCAGTACAAATTATTGGGCTGATCCAGTCGTTGTGTACGCTGCTGGTGTTGGTCTATGGCGTCTACTCCATTCACCAAGGCACTCTCTCGATGGGTGGATTATTTGCCGCGGTCGTTCTCAGCGGTCGCGCCATGGCACCCTTGGCGCAAATTATTCAAGTGGTCAGCAAAATTCACAGTGCCAGTATCGCTTATCAAGATTTAAATCGTTTAGTCGAATTACCGCAAGAGCGGCCCCTGACCACGCAATTTTTACACGTCGAAAATTTGCAGGGTGAAATCACCTTAAACAGCGTTGAGTTTGCCTACCCTAAACGCTCACCCATGGCGCCGCCCTCGCCGAAAGTGCTGAAAGGGATTTCATTTACGCTGCGCCCGGAAGAACACATCGCCATTGTCGGCCCCATCGGTTCCGGCAAAAGCACATTGCTAAAATTGCTGTTAAAACTTTACGATCCCACCGTCGGACAGGTGCTGTTCGACAATATCGACCTCGCGCATCTCGATCCCGCGGACGTGCGTCACCACATAGGTTATGTGCCGCAAAACCCGCATTTTTTCAGTGGCACCCTGCGCGACAACATTCTGCTTAATTTTAAAGCCTCGGATGACGAATTGATACAAGCCGCACAACGCGCCGGTGTCACCGACTGGCTGAAAGACTTCGGCGTTGGCTTTAATTTTTTTGTCGCGGAACGCGGCGAAAATATTTCCGGTGGTCAACGGCAATCGATCGCCCTGGCGCGCGCGTTAGTTCGACGACCCAAAATACTCTTGTTGGATGAACCCACCAGCCTGCTCGACAGCAGAACGGAAGCCTTGTTCGTGCAAAATTTAAAATTGATTCCAGGCGTCACCTTAATCGCCGTCACCCATCGCCCCGCTTTGTTATCGGCGGTAGACAGGCTCATTGTGTTAGATCGAGGACAAGTCGTTTGCGATGGTCCCAGAGAACAAGTGCTGCGACAACTGGGCAACCCTAATTAAGTAGAACCGTTAAAAAGAGAACTCCATGACCACCACCTACGTCAGCCACGACCTGCTCGCGCCCTCCAACAGCATCTACGGCCGTGTCCTAAGCGGCAGCGGGATTGTGTTGATCGTCCTGCTACTCTGGGCCGCCTTCAGCAAAATTGATGAAGTCGCTTTTGCCCAAGGCAAGGTCGTGCCCGCCGGAGAAATAAAAACCGTGCAAAACCTCGAAGGCGGCATTGTCGAAACGATTGAAATAAAAATTGGCCAACAGGTAAAAGTCGGTGACGTTTTAGTGCGAATCAACAACGAACAGTTCGCGGCTGACCTGGGTGAAAGCGCCCAACGGCTGTTTGGCCTGGAAGCGATGCTGGCAAGGCTCAACGCAGAAACCACCGGTAGAGCCCTGGTCTTTACCGAGGAGCTCCTGCACAAAGCGCCGGAATTTGCTAAACGTGAAATGGAACTTTTTAAAAGCCGACAATTGACATTACGCGGCTCCATCGATTCCATGGACGATCAAATTAAAAAGTTAATCGCTGAACAAGACGAAATTCAAAAACAAACCACCTTTCTCACTGACAATATTCAATTGCTGCAAGAAGAAATTAAATTGAGTTCAGAATTAGTCGCCACCGGTGCCGTCTCGCGCGTGGATTTGCTAAAATTAGAACGCCAGCGCAATGAATCAAACGCCAATATTCAAAACGCCAAACTCAAGGAATCCTCCAATCACAATCAGCTGTCTGTGCTGACGCGCGAACGCAATGAGCGCCGCGACAGTTTTTTCAGCGATGCGGTCGCACAGCGCAATCAAATTGAATCAGAGCGCCAAGAGTTACTGGAAAAAAATAAAGCCAATTCAGATCGCGTGTTACGCACCGAAGTGCGTTCGCCGGTGAATGGCACAGTCAATCGCATCTACGTCAACACCATCGGCGGTGTCATCAGACCCGGCATGAGCCTGGTAGAAATTGTACCGAAGGAAGACAGCCTCGTGGTTGAAGCCAAAGTGAAACCCGAAGATATCGCCTTCATCACCCCCGGCCAACGCGCGGTAGTGCGCTTAAGCGCCTATGATTACGCGGTCTACGGCATTTTAGAAGGCCAGGTCGAAACCATCGGCGCCGATACCATCGCCGAACCCGACGGCGCGCAATTTTACCAAATACGCGTCCGCACGCAATCGAATACACTCAAACGCGGCGATAAACAATTGCCCGTACTGCCCGGCATGGTCGCCAACGTTGATATTATTACCGGCAAACGTTCCGTGCTCGATTATTTGATCCGCCCGACAATGCGAACATTGGAGCGGGCGTTTAAGGAAAATTAATGTAGTAAGAGTTTCTCGTTCCCATGCTCCTGAGGGTGTCGTAAAAGTAATTTGGTGGGCGGTGCCCACCCTACAAGTAGTGCTAATTCGCAATATTTGCCTCTAAATGTAGGGTGGGGACCGCCCACCGTTAGACTTCTACGACACCCTCAGGAGCATGGGAACGAGAGATTACCTTCAAATGATCTACACCAACCAACCCAGCCCTAAACAACGCTATCAATCACTAGTAAGTGAAGGTGCCGTTAACGACGATCTCAGTCAACAGCAAGCGTTAAACGCACTTGAAGCACTGTACCTGCAACTTGGCCAAGTGCGTAATAAAAAAAATCAGATTAAAGGCGTATATCTGTGGGGAAAAGTTGGCAGGGGCAAAACCATGTTATTAAATATTTTTGCCGCGAGCTTAAAACCGGAACACTGCTTACGCCTGCACTTTCATCATTTCATGGCATCGATACATCAACAATTGCGCGAGATTTCGGGTAACGCTGATCCACTAAAAATTATCGCCAAAAAAATTAGCGCTCAGTATAAAGTTATCTGCTTTGATGAATTTTTTGTTACGGATATTGGCGACGCCATGTTACTCGGCAAATTAATGCAGTACCTCTTCATTTATCAGGTCACGCTGGTGACATCCAGTAACACAGCACCAGAGCGTTTGTACTGGGCCGGCCTACAGCGCGAGCGTTTCTTGCCAGCGATTCAAGCCATTCTGACTCATACGCAAAGTATTCACCTTGACGGTTTAAAGGATCACCGAGCGCGAACGCTGCAGCAGGCGGAAATTTATTTTATCGAACCCAATGAACCACAAAAAAAGCTGGAACAGATAAACCAACTCTTTACTAAATTGGCGTTGCCCAGCCTGCACGAAATACCAGAAACGGTTACTGTATTAGGGCGTAAAATTTCCTACCGGTCACGTAACAACACGAGCATCTGTTTTGATTTCTCACAGATCTGCGAAGGACCACGTAGCCATTTTGATTACATAGAAATCGCCAAGCGATTCGACACTATACTGATATTGAGTATTCCACCGCTCGGAGGTCAGGTCTATGAACGCATCAAGGCGCGTGGTACTGAAGACGGCAGTCATGCAACCACAATCACCGGCGCACGCGAGGTGATGCTAGCACCCATGGATGACGCCACTCGTCGCTTCATCGCACTTATTGATGAGTTGTATGAGCGTAAGGTAAAACTCTTCCTCACCAGTCCTGTAGCCCTGAACCAACTCTACACTCAAGGCACCCTAACCTTTGAATTTGAACGGGTTCGCAGTCGTTTACTCGAAATGGCCTCTATTGATTATCAACAGTTGTGTCATTTGGGTTGAGTCCAGCAAGCGCAGTGAAACATTAACTTTGGCCGAATATGCCTAAGCCATATGTCCCCAATTCACCTTCGACCGCACCAATTTACTCTATACACTGCTAACAGCTCACTGCAGAGCACCCAAAGTAATTAGCCTAGGGGCACACACGTATGAACACAATAACAATAAAAAATATTACGCATAGAACACCCAAGAATGTTTTGAAGAATATGCTTTTCAGTTTTGCTATGCCGATCGCACTGTTTTCTGCATCGTCATTTTCTTACGATTATAGCTGCGGCGATTCTGAAACGTCATGCGTGAAAAATTTTAACAAAGAAGCCACTAATACCAATACAACAGAAACTGTCAACATAGTACGCGTTACTCTAGCTGGCAAAGATACGCCCTCGATAGGCGAAATCAAAGGCAACGTAAATCAGTTAAATAACTTTTATGACACTGCTTCGCGAGACCAATTCCACCTGAAATTGGGCACAGCCAAAACCGTAGAGGTAACTAGTCAAAATTGCTCGAAGGCAAAAAACCAAGCTATGGAACAGATTAGTTCAAATGCATTTATTACGGTATTTTCCATGCCAAAGGGAATATGTGATAGCTCTAATGCGGGACAACATAAAATTTTCATGAATGACGGCCTCTTCAGGACTTACGCCCACGAAGCAGGACATATCATGGGCCTTGGTCATGGCAATCGGATAGATGCAAATGGCAATTTTGATGCATACGGTGACGCCAGTACTTATATGGGTAGTGTGCCATCGGATAATTATAATATCCCACAATTGCATTGGTTAGGTTGGACCAAGAAAGAAGAGGTCGTGAAGATCAACGACCCGATTGATAATGGTGGCTCTATAGAGGTAGAACTCCGACCTGTTGACCGGAATCCAGCAAGCGACAGTGACATTCCACTAGCTTATGTTTATGAAATACCAAATACCGATACCCGACTTTTTATTGCAATACCAAAATCACGCGAGAGCAATGTAAACCGGATCGATGGTGGGGAGATATTTGTTTATCGAGCGCCAAAATGTAATGGTTGTAGAGGCATATCCATGGGCACTACACATATAGAACGAATAGGCCCCAAATCCAACAAAGATCATGAGGTGAGTGGTTTAATCATTAATCCTATCCGTTACGAGAGTGAAAAAATAAGTTTCGAGGGACGCAAGATAGATAAATTCAAGTCAATAACACTCAGAATCAGTAAAGCGCCAAATTGAAAATGAGCCGGGCTTGCCTGCAAGCCCGGTTGTTTTTCTAAGTCATGACGCAGGAAACAATTTATCCAAAAAAGAATTAGTAAACACTCGGTGCGGGTCGTAGGAATTAAACGCGGCCACTGCCGCATCCCAATTGTCATTGCTGAGATAACCATCGCGCCAAGTAGCCGGAAAGGTTTCGGTTAATATCGTATCGTTCGTCCAGGCTCCGCCGTATTGGCCATCAGCTGTATAGGCGTAGCCTTTCGTCCACTCCGGTCGAACGATGCCATAACTCTGGTAATTACTCAAAAACCATGCCTCGAGCAGACTGTTAAATTGGGCGGCTTGGGGTTGGTCCACATTATTGTTGATCGCAAACCAGATAATGACATCTTTTTCGGGATGATCCGGATGGGGGCGTGCCGCTGAGAGCGTGGGCTCTACCGCGTTTTCCACTAAGACATCGGCAGCGCGATCTAAACCCTGCGCGCGCAGCTCGATTGGGCCGGTGTAGGGATAGGCGCCAGCACTTTGAAAAGTCTCAATCAGACTCATGATGTAGCTGTACAATTCGCTCACTGCGCGTTGAATATTTTCTCGCGCTACGATCACACCCCAGGCTGCCACCGTAACACGTAATGTCTGCGGCTTAACATAAAATGTGGTGGTGTACGCTGACCCCCAAATATCTTTTGTTTGTGTGTCTGGCTTAGTGTCAGCGAATGCAGCCTCCACATTGATCGCCGAAGTTCTATTAAATCCTGGAACAATGGTCGGCAGTGTTCGCAACGTGGAGGTTACAAAATCGGAGATTGCGGGAGTAAGGTTAGGTACGCGGTAATTATAGGGCTTGAAAACTTCGCGCGAGGAAGTAGGTTTAATCGGTGCGGGAGTCCACGTTTTTACCCAGGCAGTTTTCTTTGCATAAAATGGAAAAAATAACACATCTACCGCGCCATACTGATCGATAAGATGGGCAAAAGAATTCTCTGTCTGTATTGCTGGCGCAGCTAATATATCAGCCAGCGCCAGATCAGTTCGACTAATACAGCGCATCTTCAGGTTAGGGCCTAACTGCAAAACTACCTGGGTTATAAAAACCCGCGCCACACAAGTTAATAAAGGCCCGATGGCGGGATTATCGCGCGCAAAGGTTTTAAGCACATATTCGCCAAGCGCCTCATCCCAAACAACCGCCGTTAACGCTAACACCAGATTACTCAAGGTACCCCATGAGTGACCCGGCTCCAGGGATTGCCCAAGTGCAGGCAGCGCCGCACCGTGCACATTCATTGCCAGCCCGCCGGCAACCGTGACACTACCCGGTGCCGTGGTGTGTAACAAACCCAAATCGTAACTTTCGGCTGCGCGGCAAATATCCTCTAGCAATGCGCCGGCTTGTGCCGTAACGCATTTAATCGCGGCTGTAGCATCGATTGAAATGGCGTTAAGGTAATCGGCGGTATTCACCAAAACAACATTTTCGCCATTCTCACCGCGCGGCAAGAGTGTCGGGGCAAAGCCATGCCCGCTGCCAAAGGGCCGCACTTTATAGTTATTTTCCTTGGCCCAATTCGCCACTCGCACAACATCGGCTGGCGTTGCAGGTGAGCAAGTCCAAAGACTCCGTATTTTTGTTTCACGCGCCCAATTTTCATAGGCTTCTTGGTAGAGCAAAATACCTTGGGGAAAGTTGGGTGGTTCAGGGATAGTGTTGTTGCCCGAGCCTGCCACGATTCGACAACCAGGTAACACACTGGTTGCGATGGCCGCGGCGATCGTTCTGCCAATAAATTTTCTGCGGGTTATGACAGGGACAGGATACTTCTCAGAATTCATCTTGATCTACCTGAAGTTGTTATTATATTTTTTTTAAGGTTTAAGGCCATTCTAATTTGGACAGCATGATACCTCAGCTCAATGCTTGCTTCATATACGTACTACGTGGCAATGCAGGAGGAGTAAACTTCTCTTTACCTGCAAAAGTAGGTTGATTTTCAACCTACATAAAGATGGTTAGATCTACTTAGTGGTGGCATGTCAAATGCCTGTAGTTACTTCGTTAATAACGGCTATTTTTCCGGTTAATGCGCACCTTTGCATGCTGCAACCTGCTACTCATGCAACCTGTTTCTACGCCGCTGGTAAATTCCGTTATCCAAGCAACAAGTAATTCAGGATGAGTTAGTGGCAACCAATGTTTGGCGTAGATCTCACGACGATAGAGATTAGGGGCCCAGCGGGGCAGGTCTTCATATAAATGAGCACCCACAAATTTGTCCTGTGTGGGTACAATGAGTTGTACCGGACAATCTGCATAGCGTTCTTCCTGTGTCGTGAGTTTGTTGCGTAAGTTAGCGCGATACAGCTGCACACCATATTTGCCATCCTCCCTTTGCGAAGGATTGAATGTCATTGCCGAAACCGATTCCCAGGCACAGAGATAGCGCGGCCACAGTTTGTCTAAACCCGCCGACCAGGCCAATTGGGGAAGAAAAGGTAGGTGTAGAACGCCTACATACCAAGAGCTGATCACTTGCTTAAGCAGTTCGACCTTACCTCGTAGCGAGAGCGAAAACGCCCGTTGACGAAGCCAATGGCCTACATGATTCAAGCAAGGACCAGAGATCGAGGTGAAAGAGATGATGCGGTTTTTGAGTGGCTCTGTAGAAACGGCTTCCCAGCCTTGCACAGAACCCCAGTCGTGACCCACTAAATGAAAGCGACGACCTGGAAGCAATTGGTCGGCAATATTGGCTAAATCAGCTACTAGCACATTTAATTGGTAATCAGCACGCAGTTTGGGTTTGTCTGATGCCCCCGCGCCGCGCACGTCATACGTGATGACGTAAAATTTTTCGCCTAACCTTGAAGCTACTGCATCCCAAACTTGATGGTTGTCAGGATATCCATGCAGTAAAACGATGGGAGTGTTCTGCGAATCACCAAAACTCACGGTGTGCAGACGTGTGCCATTTGATGTTAAAAACAGGTTTTTTTTCATGGTTGGTTTAGCTTCCTTTCCTTTGAATACCCATGACTATTTTTTATTTTATAATGAATCGTACTTTCAGGTCATAGGTTTTAATGAATGACGCTGGCAATCCTTTCTCGTTCCCACGCTTCTGAGGGTGTCGTAAAAGTAATTTGGTGGGCGGTGGCCACCCTACAAGTAGGGCTAATTCGCAATATTTGCCTCTAAATG
>OBEQ011488250.1_pt1 | contig 11869 bp, 9 predicted proteins | sample 1670901 | NCBI WGS metagenome assembly OBEQ01 (sample SAMEA104232315, study PRJEB22302) | groundwater metagenome | biome: forest; feature: aquifer; material: groundwater | place: USA | collected 2011-08-07 | depth 5.4 m | reverse complement strand
GTTGCTTCAAGTATCCTAAGCGTGCCTTTGTCAGTTATTGCAACGTTGTAGCGTTCTTTTTCATTTGGATTTTTACTTTTAACTTGTTGTACAACCGCAAAACCGCCAATCTGTTTTATGAGATAAACCAAATCGCCTGCTAGTTTTCTGCTAACCGTTGTTCCAGACAAACGGCAGCCTTTTTCTGAGAATGCCAATGTGCCATCGCCGCGCAAGTACCCGCGTAGAAATTCAAGTTTAACTTCCTTAGGCGCATTGAAAATTACCCACGGGATTTGCTTGTTTTCAGCGCCTTTACCGCATTGAAATACTTTATCAATGATTTCTCCAACAAACGCGCCGCCAAACTGGACTCTTGCTGAAGAGTTGCCTTTTTGTACTGTAGCCCTGATGTTGAATACTTCTTTAGCTAAGCTAACTGCATCTTGGACGTATGTGTTTTCTTCGTGGCTTCCAAACGTTAACTTTACACTACCTTCAATGTGTCCTTCTGCAACGTAGTAACCTAGTAGCCTTGCTAGTGACGGCGAAACGTCTAATTCGGGTTTAAAGCTTAGCTCAGATTCCCCGTATTTGATCTTGTTTGGGATTCCTTCAAATGTTAAAAGTGGTTTGAATTCGCCGTTTTCATTTGCAGCGCGTATTTGTTTTGCCAATTCTGGAATCTCTTTTATTTTTTCAACTAAATCTACTTTTGTCAGCGCTTCATTATTTGGCACCGTATGCATCGAAATCAAATAATCAGTGTTTTTAACGTCTTCTGGCCGTCTGGATACAATTTCAAATTCTTCGCTATCAAACACTTGTAAGCTGTGTGATTTAGTGACGCGCACTGAATAACCTGCTTGGCTTTGAATTTCGAGAAGTGGCTCTTCAATTTTATGCCTAACTGCATTTTGTATGGCGCCGAGGTTTTGTTTACCATGTGAATCAATTTGCATTGACTGTCCAAAAGCGAAGCTTTTCTCATGCGTACCAAGATTTGTAATTCCGTAAGCGTTCATTGCAGTATTTACAAATTCACCAATACGTGGGCGGACTATCAAACCGCTTTCATTCATTATTGTTATTGGTTCTCCAGCGTCTACACTCAGCATATAGCAAGGTATTTTCAACTCACTGCTTAGCCTTTGCAACAACCGTCGTGCTCCACGTGCTGCTTGTCCAGCTGTTGTCATCAATAAACACTTGTTCTTTTCCCAGTAACCATCTTCATTTAAACGGTCAAAAATTGCGTTTTTCTCTGCAACTAACACGTATTCGATTCCAACGTCTTTGAATTCAATTTGTTCAACGATTGACGGAACTGCCCAGCCGCCCGAACCCATTTTTGAAAGGTCGATACTGTCAACTTTGTCACGCACGCGATCCAGTACAACCATGTCTCCTGCCATTCTTCCTTTTGGCTCTGCACGAAGGTGGAGGCGTTCACGGAAGCTATCCATCGCAACTTCTAAATCGACAATTGCCAAGTCGCTTTCCTTCTGCTCGTCAATTGTATCTTCCTTGAAACCTTTTATTGTGCGTTTCTTTGCGTAGTAGAGGTCACGAAGAGTTGCGGTTAAGTTGTTTTCCAACAAGTCCTTTTTAACATATGAGGCAACGAGCATTGTTTGCATAAATCGCCTCGCGTGTGCGACGTTGAACAAGTAGCGTTTTGCCATTTTCTCGCCGAGGAGGATTTTCTTTTCTTTTTCGTCGAATAATACGTTTGCACTGCCACGTATAGGGATGTCAATGTGTAAGTTGTCGCCAGCGTCCACTTCTTTGACTAGCTCTTTGCCTAGCTCGCTGATCTTCGCTTTCATCTCTTCTCGCTTTTGCTCTGGAGTCTGCGTTTTTGACTTGTCGGTTTTTGCCATAAATATGTTTCACAATTTCAAATTTTTATTTTTTTAAAGTTTTATTCTTTTAGCCCTCTTCCTGTATCTCTTTTTCAGCTGCTTCTTCCATTTCTTCTAGTTCCTTGTCGTTTTCGTCTTTTCCATCCATTGCTTCAAGCAAGGCGGTTTTCTTCTCTGCAATTTTACGCAGCTTTTCCTCAAGTTCTTTCTGAGGCTTGCCAGTAACGTCGTGCAGTGCCTCTGCAACTTCGCCGATGTACTTGAAGAAAATCTGCCTGCGTTGCTCCTGCTCTTCAGCTTTTTGCAATGCATGGAGGTAGACGCTGATGTCTCGTGCGCATTCCATAATCGCGTTGCGGATTTCCTGTACAATTTCTTCTTCTGGGCTTATTGCCATTTTACCCGCACCGGTGTACGGAACGTAAACGCTTACGAGATTTATGAAAATGCTTATTGGTTGTTCTTCCCAGTTTTTTAAGTCATAGCGGTTCCAGTCGATGTTCTTCACCGCTTCCATTGTTGCGCATGAACCTGCGTCGAACAACAACGGAGTGCGGTTTGCGAAGCGTAGCACTTCGGCTTTCTTTTGTCCACCTACGATTGTGCCTGCCTTGCCGCCGTAGGCGATTGCTGCTTCTACGAGGAAGGGGATTCCTCCTTTGAAAACTTTTGGCTTTCTTTCAATTACCTTCATCTGTTCTGGTTGCAATAAGTTTTTGAGTGACTTTTCAATGTGAGCTTCTCCAATTGGGATCATTGCGTCGGTTTCGGGTGCGATCCATTTTACTTTTTGAATCGTGTTTATAATTTTTTCAGCTTCTGGCCATGTCAAGGCGCGTGGGGCGCGGTCCATGTTGACGTCTGGAATAAGTGCGGAAATTTCCTTTACTTTGTCTGAGGAGAATCGTGAAAATTCACTTGTGAGGAACGACGCGATTTTCCTTGCGGTTGACGCGTGGGCCATTTCAATTAAGTCAGACGTAGCGATTCCAAGCGGGTGTGGTTGGATTGCCCTTGGCTTAGCTGGAATTTCCTTAACCGCCCGCGGGAAGACGACTACTTCTTTGTTCGGTTCAATAAGCGTGATTTGCGCATGGGGATTTGCCAACGCTGTCCTGCGGAGATATTCGTATACGCTGTACTCGCTTCGGTTGTAAGTGACTTCTGCGAATTCAAATTCAATTTTTACCCCGCGGTACTTTTGTGAGTATTCTTTTTCATTTATGATGACTGGCATGTTGCTCTTGACGTCAATTGAAATGTCGCACTCGTAAGCCTTGTGGTCGCCAATTCCGGTTTTAACGTGGGTTATTTTGCCAGTAGTGAGCTGCGAAAATAAAACCGCGTATGAAACGCCGATTCCCTGCTGGCCACGCTTCTGCTTGCGTTGGTGAAATTTCGTGCCTGCTAGTAACTTGCCGAATGCTTGGCCGACGTTTTTCTTCGGTACCCCTGTGCCGTTGTCTTCGGCGATTATTTTCACGTGGCCATCTGGTAACTCCTGTACTTCGACAGTTATCTCTGGTAATATGCCAGCCTCTTCAGTTGAATCTAAACTGTTGGTCACAAGTTCGTGTACAATTGTTGTCAACGAGCGGACTTTGCCCGAGTAGCCAAGCATTTGTCGGTTGCGTTTGAAGAACTCGGCAACTGAATACTCTTTGAACTCCTTTGACAGCTGCTCTTCTGTTGCAACTGGAGGCGTAGCTGCTGTCTTTGCCGCTGCGGTTGTAGGTGAAGCCGCTGCTTTTGCCGCTGTTGTGGTTGATGCTGCTGCCATATTTTGTTATAACACTCTTTCCCGTTTGCTTTCTAAAAAGCGGTAGACGCTTTCGTGTGCCGCGCCTTCAACTAGCCTTATAATCGCTTCTTTTGCGTTTTGTAAATCTTCGAATGGTCCGATTATTGAAACGTTGTTAGTTGAATTGGAAACCAATATACTAGTTCCGCTTAGCTCTTCTAGTTTTTTCCTTGCTTTGCCGCCTTCGCCGATTATGCGTGACTTTGACCGTTTGATGTCTTTTTCTTTTCGCCGGAACGCCGCTTCTAAGTCAATGATTTCAATGAAATACTGGTCGTCGAACAGCTTAAACGCTTGTTTTACTTCAAAGCCGTATACAATCGCTTTGACAACCTGTTCAGCAATCCACTCGTTGCCGCCCTTGTCTTCGTCAAGGCTTTCTATCTCTAGTTCATCATCTTTGTTTATTTTAAGCTTTACCTCGCCCCGCTCTTCAATTGCCTTCAGTGTCTTTACGTCGAGGAGCTTCTTGCCATACCTTGAAATTTTAAATAAACGCATAATTAATAAACCAATTCACTTTTTTTTCTAATTTTTCCTCTAGAGTTGAAATATTGACTAACTAAACAAAGCACTTCAAAGTTTTAAAACGCTTGCCAGCACTTCTTCTTTGCTTGTGTCTATGCCTCTTTTTTTGAAAAACTTGGCAATGTTGTCGCAGTCCTTTTCCAAAAACAGGAGGGAAAGAGGGTGTTCTTTTCGAACTGCTTGTGCGAAGTCAATGAACCAGACTTTTCCCTGGTCTGTCATTATGTTAAACTCGTTGAGATCCGCGTGGACGAATCCATGCCTCCAAAACTTCTCCATGTTTTCAACAATCGCTTCGTAAACTATTTCAGCTTCTTCGTTGTTTTGAAGTGGGTAATCCTTTAGTAACGTGTACGAAATGCCGCCTTCGCCGAGGAATTCCATTACGACGATGTTTTCGCGTTGTTTGATGGGTTTCGGTGCGCTTACGCCTGCATTTTCAGCTGCTTTTAGGTTTGAAAATTCTTTTCTCGCCCAAAGTTTTACTAGCTCACGGTGGTTTAGCTTCATGGAAGGGAATCGCGGGTCGCCTTGGATGTATTTTGCCATGCTCCGCTGGAGAAAAGTTGAAGTTTCATACTTGAAAACCTTTACAGCTACGTCGCCGTTTTCAGACCTGCATTTGAACACAACTGCTTCTTTGCCTTCAGAGATTGGATAGTCGAATCCAGTGATCACTTTGTTGTTGCGTAAGTGGCCAACGACTTCCATTGTCTTGTTGTCAAAAACGTGGTCAGTGATCTTCGTCACAGCTGAAAGTGGTTTGTCTTCGCGTGTTGGGCGTTTTCGCTTTTCCATTCTACGTGCCATTTCTTTTATTCGCCCCTCTGTGCTTTTTTGTAGTACTTCGATTTTGTGCCGTAGTTTTCAACTGCCCATTTAGCGTAGGTTTTGAATGTGCCTTGGCCAAAGTATGGAGTTGTTGTTTTGCCTGGTGGTTGGTTGCTTCGCCGGGCTAAGGTTTGTAAAGCGTTTAAACTCTTCTTATTTTTTTTTCCTTCAGCGTCCCAGGTTCCAGTTGGGCTAAATTGTTTACTCCAGTTGATTTTTTTAGGTGGGTGTTTTTCAGCCATTGCGGCAATTGTGCGGTGTATTCTTTCGTCGCTCCATCTTTGGCCTGTTAAGGTGGAGACGCTGTGCTTTGCCTTTAGATATGCTTCAAGGGTTTCGTAGCCGAGGAAACGCTTGCCGTCAACTTTCCTGCGGTAAAGTATGTCAAACAAGTTTCTCAAACTTCTACCTTGGACAACTGGTTTTTTGTTAGTTACCCATTCAACTGGATTTGTAACTCCGGTTTTTTGAACTGCTTCCGCTACCATGCGGTGGATTTCTTCTTGGGGCAACTTGTGCGCCGCGTATCCTGGTCGAATTGGTTTAGCCATGAATAATTAGTTATTAAGACGTTAGAGGTTTTTTATTACTCCCATTCGCCTTAGGGTGTCGGCTTGGACTTTTGTGTAGCGGTAAGCGATGTCGCCTTTTTCGTTTGGCTCAATGCTCCAAGGCGCAACTATGACGTAGTCGCCTTCAACTACCCAGATGTGCTTCTTGATTTTGCCAGGAACTCGGCACATGCGTTCCTTGCCGTCGACGCATTGTACCGTCATACGCGCGCCTCCCATCAACTGCGTCACTACGCCTAGCACTTCGCCTTTGCGTGGTAGCCTCACGCGGTATTCTTGCTGTGGTGGTTGGTTGTCCATGTTTTAAATTTATTACCTCTATTTGAGTTTTTTTACTTCAATACTTAGTTTAACTTAATCGCGTACAGTGTTAGTTGCGCCGCATGCTTCGCATTTCAATGTTTTTACGTGTCTGTCCCCGCCGGCTTCTATGTGTGTGTCTGGTTTGCCGCACTGGCTGCATAGAACACGGGTTTTGCAGTATTCTGCGAGTTTTTCGTTGACTTGCCTGTCGCGGAACTTTCCATGGAGGAGTAAGCGTCCGCCTTGTTGTGACTCTCCTGGAACTGCGAGTTCCTTGAATAAATATTTTGCAACTTCCGCTGGAGTTCTTCGCAATTTAGCGCATGCGCCGTCGAAGTTCTTCACTATTGTCTTGTTGCCTTGGATGAGTACTTCTACAATTGGGCATTCGAACCGCTCTCCCGTAGAAAGGTTTTTTTTCGGCAGCTTCGCGTACAAGTTGTCAAGTAGAACGTCGTAATTATACTCCATAGGTAAATTTGGGCTACGTTGCTATAAAAGCGTTGCCAAGAGTATTCCCGCAATTGTCCCGATTACGATTGGCGGTAAGGCGGGCAAATACCCTTTTTTCTTCTCCAAGTAGAAAAGCAACGCGGCCATTCCGATTACTGCGCCGAATATTCCCGCAATTGCTGCAATTGAAACTGCGTCTGTTCCAAGGTGAAGGCCGATTTTTCCAATTCTATTCGCCGCAACAATAAGCATAGCTGGGACTACTACGTCGCCTGTTCCTAGTTCTAGCTTGTCTTTTCCCTGTGTTATTTTCAGCGAAAACGCGGCTTGGCGACTCGTTAGCTCTTTTGCAAGTGTAACCATGTGCTTTGTGTAGAACACTGCGATTACATCGTATCCAGCGAGTAGGATTGCAAGTAGTGCTGCTGGTAGTATGTCGAGGCTTGATCCAAGTAAGCCGCCTACGATTGCAATTGTTGCCATTAGTAGTAGCTGGCGGGTTTGTGGTAATTTGAGCCGGAGCAGGATTGCTGCAAGTGCAATTAACGTGGGAACTATTCCGCTAGTGATAAATAGCCCAGCGAGGAGTTGTACTGCTGTGAATTCCATTGCTAGTTCGAGCAGGAGGAAGAGGAGTTTGCCTTTGTAAAGTTTAAGCACAATTAAGAGGATAACGGCAAAAGCGACTATTGTTGCGAATAGGTAAACTGAGTTATCCGTGCTTGCAGGGTTTTCAAGCACTGAAACGTGTTGAGCTGTAAATTTTAAACCCGCAAAGAGGGCGGCTATTTGGACTAGGGTAAACAGAAAAAGCGTCTTTGTAATTATTGGCTTCAAAAAAATTTCACTCGTGGTATTGAGTTAGTACGGCGAGTGTTAAAAGCTTTTCTTTTTTGGCGCCACGCCTGGCACCTTTTTTCTTTGCGAAAGAAAAAAGGGGCATGGCTGCTACTTGCCAAATATCGTTGTGCATAGTCCGCCTGCGTTTTTGTCCTTTTGGATGCATTGTTCGGCAAAGCCGTCGCTAGTTGTCTTTACGCTTTGGATAAGGGTGTTGACTTGTTCTTTGCTTTGTTGCGGTAAGCTGGTTTTGGAACTGTTGAGAAACTCTACTACTTCGTTGATTTTTCCAACTCCTGTGTTGCAATCTCGGGCTCCTTGTTTTTCTTCAACGTATTTCATGCAAAATGGCTTTAGTACAAATTCGTAGATTGGGTCACGTGGCTTGGTTGCGCTTCGTGTAGTTGCAATTGCTTTTGTTAATTTATCCTCTTGGCCGTTTACTATGAACGCTGCTGAAAACGGAAGTGAAGTGGACAAGTCGCTGAACTGCAAACTTTGAGTGGCGTCTCGAGATTCGCATTTTGCATTCATCGTGTCGGTTAACAAGCTAAGTAAGTCGTCTTGGCTGGTTGTGATTGCCCTGCACTTTTGGCTAGCTGGGCCAGCGTATTGGCACCTGTCCTCTAAATAGGTTCGGCATTCGTTGTACGCGTTTTCTGGCCTACGGCAAAACACTGACCTTAGTTCAGTTGTGGCTGTAACTTCTCGCCTGCAAGTTGAACGAATTGACTCAGTTGCGTAGCTTTCAAACACTTTTGCACGAAGTTGGCTAACGCAACGCGTCTGGACTTCCTCTTGGGAAAGCAAAGCAATTGAACTATCGCTACTTGTTCCGCTGGATCCAGCGCCTATAACTAACCCGCTTGGCGAACTTGGAGCTGCAGCGATTCCAGATGAACACCTGCCGCTTGAGCAATTTAAGCCGCTTGCGCATGTAATTAAAGTTGAAGTTGGAGTAGATGCGGTTGGCGAACTGCAATTGTATTCAGTCACGACTTTCGGTGCACTGCAAAAGTCAATACTGTTGCTCATCGTTGTACCGTTTGAAGCGGTTACTATAACTGTTCCAGTAACTGTTACGTTGTTACCGTGGTCGCTGTCAGTGCAAGTGTATGTAACTTTTGGAGGTGTGCCTCCAGAGCCTCCAACGCATCTTCCGCCTGTGCAATTAGCGCCATTTAGGCAATTAATTGTAGATGCAGTTGCGTTTGAAGCGGTTAAGCTGGAACACGTGTATTCAACTACTTTTAATGTGTTGCCACACGTATCGACACGAGTAGTAACTGTGCCGTTTGAAGCGGTTATTGTAACGGTTCCACTTACTAAAGAGTTGTTGCCGTCGCTGTCTGTGCAATTGTAAGAAACTGGGCTTGACCCACCGTTTCCAGCAGGAGGCGCGTTTGGGTTTATGCATGCGCCAGGCGAACCTGAACAATTTGTGCCATTTGGACACGCGAGAGTTTGATTTGTAGGCGCGGATGAATTTGATTTCCTGCACGAGTATTCAATTACGAAGTTATTTTTTGAGCCTATACACGTGTCAGCGTAACTAGTTATTTGGCCGTTGGAATCATTTATTGTAACTGTTCCAGGTATAGTTACATTTGCCCTTGTTTCAGTGTCTGTACAAGTATAATTTACCACTGCGGCTGCCCCGCTGCCTGATCCTGGTGTCCCTCCATTGCCTGCGCCGTTGCTTCCGTCATCCATGCCGCTTTGATCCCCGCCTCCATTTCCTGAGCCACCGCCTCCTCCGCTGCTTCCGCCGCCTGAGTCTCCATTACTTCCCCCTCCTGAGCCACCGCCTCCTCCGTTAATTGTTATATCGGGGTTTCCATTGTCTATGTTAATATTTCCGCCGCCTGTGCTTCGAACGCCGCATTGTCCAACTCCGTTTAATGCACTGTATTGAAAACCGTGTGAAACGCAAGCTTGGCGGGCGACTGTACTGTCAACTGGCCCGATTCTAACGTCTCCGCCTTGGTAATTTTCTTTGAAGTTGTTGCACCGACTTGCAATGCTGGTTTCAAGCAAAGCCAAGTCTCCAAATAAAGTTTCTCTTTCGTTTGTAAGCCGTTCAACACATTGCCCTTCAAGTTGGCTATCACTTAAACTGCAAGTTGTAGATGAGTCGCGAAAAGCGTCGCAGTTTGTTGTTGAGCAAACGTTTGAGAACTCGTCTGTACCTGCGCAGAGTTGGTTTGGGTTTAGTATTGAAAGCGCTGTCCTGAGCCGGGCGGTTATGCGTGTTGTTCCGCAGTATTGTAAAAAGCGGTCAAGTGAAAGGTCTTTGAAAGCGGATGAAATTGAATACTGCGCTAGTTCGTCGGCGTTTTGCCCGCTTGCGATTGGAAAAATCCTATAAGTGGCAACCAGCCCAGACTCGAGGTCAACCTGTTGGCCATAAGCAGCTACAAGTAAACTAAACGTAGTAAAGGCGAAGAGTAACGAGTACAGAATAACCGCTTTACGCATATGGATAGTTAAAGGTAAGTGGAACTTTTTAAACCTCGTGAAATAGCTTCCAAGATAGGTAGAGTCGGTTAGGCATCTGCTTCTACCACTCGCCTTTTTTCCTCGCTGCTTTTATGTACCCTGGTTTTGGTTCGTATAAGTCGCCTTGCTTCTTTAGCTCGTCTACTATTTTACGCGTGGTTGTTTCGTCGATGTTTACAACGCTGCACTCCTTCACAACGTCATCTACATCCACCAAGTCAAATTGCTTTTCAAGCGACGCAATCACGTTCATCAACGTGCGGAGCTTGTCAACCTTGCTCTTCGGCTGGCCAATGTTCACAATGTCGCTGTCGATTAAACCAGTTTCCTTATCTGTAAACACGTCGTGCAACACGAAGCTGACAAGTCCAATTGCGCGTTCAGCGTCTTGCAATTCAACGCGTGGCGATAACCGGACCTTTGCGCTTGCTTCGGATAAGCGGATTACTCCTTCGATTTGCCTTGCCGTAATTGGAAACGTGTTGTTATTTTTGCCCATTCTGCGAAGTTCAAGGTAAAAGTCCTTAATTTTTTCATTCGCTTCATTTGTAAGCATTGGAAAACAACTTCTCCTAGCGTACGCGATGAACTTCCTCAAGAGGTCAGGCTCAATTGTAGGCAGAATTGCGCTGTCACTTGCTAGTTTTTCTTTTGTGCTTCCAGCCATGTGGCCGAGGATAATGTGCTCTGCGAGTTTCCTGTCGTGCGCTTCGTCTATCGCGTCTTTAATGGTAAAGATCAAGTCAAACCTACTTAGCAAAGCGGGGGGAATGTCAAACTGGCTTGCAGGTGGGGCATTTGGGTCAAACCTTCCAAACTTCGGGTTAGCCGCTGCTAACACAGAAGCCTTGGTTTGAAAAGTTGTTAACATACCCGCCTTCGCGATGCTTATCGAGTTGTGTAGCACCATATTATGTGAAATGAACGAATGCGTTGGCTCTATTCCAATGTCGTAAACCCATTTTTCTCCGCTGTTTGGGACTTGTTCAATTTTAACAACTGAATTCCAAGCAACTTCGCTTTCAACTAGGTTTTTTACCTGTTCTACTTTTGGAGTTGCTTCTGCCAAAGCGCGCTGAATTCTAGCAGCTAATCCTTTTATCAGTAAATTTAAATTGTTTCCACGTTTTTCCCAGTAGGTCAAAGTCTGGCGCTTAATTTTAAGTTCTTTACTTATCTCTTCTTGTGAGAAACCAAGCGCACGCCTAGCGTTAAGATATTCTTGTATTGTTGTTGCTTGGTTTAGAGTTATGTTAGCTTCTTCAAGCGCAATGAGTTTTGCTTGCATAGTTGTTTTGATTTTTTCAAGCGATTTTCTTGAGAAGTTTTCAGTTGCATTTTTCTTGTACGTTATTAAGCCTATTAGTGTAGATTCTGGCAATTTAAGTGAACGGCACGTTTCAGCAACTAGTTGTCCAATTGGAAACACGTCTTTGCCACTTCGGTAAATTTTGCTTGCGTTTGCTATTTTGCCGCTTAGTTTTTTGTTTTTAGCACTGGAAATAAAGCCAATAAACGCTGCATATTTTTCAACGTTTTCCTTGCCAGTTATAAAAACCCTGTAAACTTCCTTTCCACTTTTTAACTTTTCTTTCCATATCTTTGACTCTACGCTAGCGCAGCGAAGCAATAGCGTTTGTACTTGCTGTGCAAGGGTTTCATTTCCACTTATAAAGCCAATACCGTGGTCACTGGCCCAACCATCAGATTCAAACATAGCTCGCAGCATTTCGACAACGTTTGCATTGGTTGTTTGCATTATGGCTGGTGGAATTATTTTGTACTCGCCGGTTTCCGCTAGTGATTTATCCAACGCTTTTAGGTAGGCTAGTGCTTTTTTTGAAATGAGCCGCGCGTTTAAAACTTGGTTTTTATTAATTGAAACTTTTGGCTCTATGCCGAACACAGCTTCGGCACATTTAACGTAGTCGTTTATAACTTCGAGGTTTTTATTTGCGAATTGTATCCCGTTCTTTTCCCCGCGGTTAAGCTCGTAGCACCCGTCTGTGATGTGGTACCCGATTAAGCGGCATAATTCTGGTCCGTTATGGTATTCGAATTTGCCATGAATTTTTACTTTTAGTTCTTCGATTTCGTCACGTAGATATTCTAAGTTTTGTTCTTTGCCAGGTATCGGCAGCTTACGTGGAACAGCGACGTAGTCCGTTTCTTTTAGTTCACTGGCGGGGTTTGGTTTT
>OBEQ012769609.1_pt1 | contig 11870 bp, 11 predicted proteins | sample 1670901 | NCBI WGS metagenome assembly OBEQ01 (sample SAMEA104232315, study PRJEB22302) | groundwater metagenome | biome: forest; feature: aquifer; material: groundwater | place: USA | collected 2011-08-07 | depth 5.4 m | reverse complement strand
CGATTTCGTGTAACACCTTCAACCGGTCCCGCTCTCGTTCGTTCAACTCGATCCGCTCCTCTCGCATCGGGCCTCCCGGCCCCTAGAAAAGCGGACATTTCTACTTTGCACAATCCGGACATTCTCACTTTGCGGCTACACGGGAGCCTTTTGTGTTGACATTCGATTTTGTTTTGCTAGCATGCGGCTGTCATGTAGCCAATGGCTCCAAAATGTTGCACTTGCGACTGCTTTGAGGGAGGTTGAGCCATGGTTTTACGACCGGCACTCTCCATCGCGCTGGCTCTCCTGCTTGCCTTCCCCGCCTGGGCCAATCCCAACGTTGTCGGCAGCGTTTCCAGCAGCCAATCCGCCACTGTACGCGGCGCCAACCTGACTCTAAGCTCGACTGTCTTCAGCGGGGACACCATTGATGTGGGTGCGCTCGGCAGAGCCCAGATCATGCTGCCGGGCGGGGCGCAAGTGCGCGTCGCAGAGAACAGCCAGGTGCGTCTCACGCGTATGCGCGGCGTCACCCAGCTCACCATTCACCGGGGCAGCGCGTTGTTTCGCACCGTGGACAACTCACCGGTGGAAGCGTTGCTGGCCGACGCCACGATTCGCTCCGCGGACGGCGGACCTGCAGTGGGCATGATCAGCGTGCGCGGCCCGCATTCCGCCATCATCGGCGCGGAGAAGGGCACCCTGCGGATCACCACGGCGCACGATTCCAGCAGTGTCACGCTCCGCGAAGGCGACGCCGCAGAAGTGAGCGTGCTCCCGGCCAAGCCCAAGGAGGCAGTGCAGGGCGGGACATCACCCGCCGGCTCCGCGGGCGCGGGCCAGGTCGTCATCATCGCCGTGATTGTCGGCGGCATCACAACGGCAATCGCATTATTGCTCAGCCATCACGAAGCCCAATCCACCGGCAAACAGAAGTGCGACTCCGTCAGCCCGTTCCGCTGCCCGTAGCCTAATCTCTCCTCGCTCCCGCGAAGCGCACCCGCCATGTGCGGCACGCTCCTGGTCTTGGCCTCGCGCCTTCACCGCATGGCTCAGGTCATCAAGTAGGTCTCGGGGAGACATCCGCGCTTGGCTGGGCGCTGCAGGCTCGTTGGTTCGCTGCTCGGGGGTAAGGCCCGGGAGAGAAACCTCAAAGATCAAGCTGGGCAAGCAGCGCCTGGAGGTTGCTCTCGTCCACCTGTAAGTCATGCTGCGCGCTGGTCAGGTCTTCCAGCTCGTCGAAGGCCTGGAACAGCCGCATCTTGGCCACCGCATACTCCTCGGTTCCGGTCATTGCCCGGCCGACGTTTTTCGCCCACTTCTCCAGGGCACTTTGGCGAATGAAAATCCGCAAGGGGAAGACCTTTTGGCGGTCTACGGAGATCATATAGACGTATTCGGTGCCAGGGGAAAGTCCGCGGCGAGTCTTCTGCACCTCGTAAAAGTAATACTGGTAGACGTAGCCCGTCGCCGCAGAGTAGCTCTTGATGCGCCGGACTTGTTCCGGGCGAGCCATGTGGCGATTATTCGGCGGCAATCCGGCGAAGTCAACCAACCCAGCCACCCGGCAACTTGACCCCCTGAGACTGTGCCAGTCTGGAACGTCGGCTCGGAGTGAGGTTCCGGAATGAAACGTTTCCGGCTAACGATTTCGCCTTCATGTGTCTTGGCGGACCAGCGCGCACTTCGGACGCGAGCTTCGCAACACAACTTAACTCGCGGAGTCAAATGGTGTTAGCCATCCATCGCAGCCGCAAGAGTTCACGCCTGATCTCACCTGCTCCGCTCGTGAAACTGAACGTCTTACTTTGGCACAGTCTTTGCTTTTGCGCGGGCCATGGCCAGCATCACAACTGCATCGGCAGCGAGTGCCGTGGGCCGCTCGGCGATTTTACTCTGCGCCGTTCTCGCCGCCGGCGCAGGAGTCCTGGGATGCGGCGCAGCCGGTGTCAGCCCAGGGTCTCCGCCGCCCCCACCGCCGCCTCCAATCGTTGTCAGCGTCGCGCCCGCCACAGCTTCAGTTTTTCTTGGGGCCACCCAGCCATTCACGGCCACGGTCTCCAACACCATGAACACCGCCGTAAATTGGAGCGTGAACGGAATCGCCGGTGGGAACTCGACCGTGGGCACGATATCCGCTACGGGAGCCTATACCGCGCCGCAGAATCTGCTCTCCCCTGCCAGCGTGACGCTCACGGCCACCAGCGTTGCGGATCCCGCGAAGAGCGCCTCGGCCACAGCCAACGTCATGAGCGACGTGGCCGTCAGCCTGGCGCCGGGTAGCGCCAGCGTCGAGCTTGGCGCCACGCGCCAATTCACCGCCGGGGTCACCGGCTCCGGCAATCCCAACCGGGCGGTGAACTGGAGCGTGTCCGGGCCGGGCTGCTCCGGCGCAGCCTGCGGTACGGTGGATTCAAACGGGCTCTTCACCGCACCGCAAATCCTTCCGCTGCCGGCCAGCCTCACACTCACCGCGCTGAGCGTGGCGGACCCTTCGAAATCGGCTGCCGCAGCCATCAACGCGACCAGCACCTTTACTCTGATCGTGAGCGGCCCCACGAATGTCAACGCCGGCGCCTCCGCCTCGTACGCGGCGACCCTCACGCCGGCGCCGAATTCGAACCCCAGCCGCGTGTTGAGCTGGAGCGTTGCCGGGGTGGGCTGCCTCGGCCTCGCTTGCGGCAACATCACCGGTACGGGGGTCTACACCGCACCCGCATTGGCGCCCTCGCCCAACATCGTGAGCATCACCGGCACGCCCGCCGCCGATCCTTCCAAGGCCGCCGCACTGGCGGTGACCATCGGTGCCGCGGTCGCCGTGACGCTCTCGCCCGCGTCTGCAAGCGTGGCCTTGGGCCAGTCGCAACCCTTCACCGCCGCAGTGAACGGCACGCCCGACACCAGCGTCATTTGGGACGTCAACGGCATCGTCGGAGGCAACGCCACGCTGGGCACGGTCACAAACTCCCCCAGCGACTCGCTTCACGCCACCTACACCGCTCCCCTGAACATGCCCACGCCGGGCCAAATAACCGTGCGGGCGCGCAGCAATGCCAACCCCAGCGTCTCCGCCACCGCCGCCGTCACCCTCACCAGCTCGATCGTCGTCCAGCTCTCGCCCAGCGCTTCCACCCGCGCCATCAACCACCCACAGACTTTCACCGTTCAGTTGACCAACACCTTGAACACGAATGTGCAGTGGCAGGTGAACGGTGTCCCCGGCGGAAACGCCACCTTCGGGCAGACCTGCGTCGCCGGCGTCGCCCCGTGCCAACCGATTTCCGCCACGAGTGCAGGCAGCGTGGACTATCTGGCCCCGGCCAACGTGCCCTTGCTCAATCCGGTGACGCTCACCGCCATCAGCCAGGCGGATCCCTCCAAAAGCGCGAGCGCGCCGGTGACCATCTTGGCGCACGTGCTGGTCAGCGTGCTGCCATCGAGCGCAACGCTGGCGCCCGGCACCACGCAGCCTTTCACCGCTAAGGTGGACGGAACCTCGAACCAGAACGTCACCTGGCAGGTTTCCGGCGCCGGCTGCTCCGGCGCCGGCTCGCCCTGCGGCTCGATCGACTCGCTGGGGCTTTACACCGCGCCGCTGGCCCCGCCCTTGCCCAACTCCATCAGCGTCACCGCAACCAGCGCAGACGACACCTCTCGCTCCGCCTCGGCCCTGGTGACCATCGCCACCGGCCTCGCGGTGACCAGCCTGCTGCCGGCCAGTGCCACCGCCGGGGCGGCCGGCGGCTTTCCACTGAAAGTATTGGGCAGCAACTTCGTCCCCACTAACCCCGGCCCGGGTTCCACCATTGTTCTCAACGGCAGCGCGAGGACTACAAACTGCTCCATCGGCGCCGAGTGCGTCACCACGCTCGCCGCCGCGGACCTATTGACGCCCGGTAACTTTCCTCTGCAAGTCCGCAATCCCAACGCGGCAACTTCGAACCAGGTGGTGTTCGTCGTCGTACAGCCCGGCGCCGCCGAGGACGTCATCCCGCTGACCGCCGCAGCGCCCAGCGCCACCGGCAAGGACATCGTCGTCGTCGAGCCGAGCACGGCTGGCGGCAGCTCACCCGACTTGAACCTGAACCTGGCGGCGATCGGATTCTTCTCGCCGGCCACAAACTCCTGCGTGCTCGGTGCCAGCTCGCTGGTTTTGACCCGCCCGGCTCTGGGCACCGCGGTTGTGGACATCTGCGCCTTCTCACTGAGCGGCCTGGACCCCGCGCTGAACTACACTCTCACTGGGCCCGCACCAAACGACATCACCATCCTCAGCAAGCAGCCGCTCGGGCTGGGCATTATTGACCTCACCTTGCAGATTTCCAGTTCCACTCTGCCCGGCCCGCGCACGCTTTTCGTCGAGAATCCCAACAAGGACAAAGCCGCGGCCAGCGGCGCGTTGGAGGTGAAATGAACGTGACGCGACGTCTCCTGCTCCTTGCTGTTTCCGTGATTTATCTTGGCGGCACGACTGCCCGAGCGACGACCTTGGCGCGAATGAGCCTGGAAGAACTGGCCGCCGCGGCCCACGTCGCCGTGCGCGCGCGCTGCCTGGAGACCGAGAGCCGCTGGGAGAGCGGCGCCATCTGGACCTTCACCCGCTTCGAGGTCACCGAAACGATGAAAGGCGCCGTGCCGCAGCTGATCACCGTGCGCCTGCCGGGCGGCCGGGTGGACCACCTGCACGCCTTCGTGGACGGCGTGCCGCGCTTCCAGCCGGGCGAGGATGCCATTCTGTTCCTGGAGCGCACTCGCGCTGGCGACTTCGCGGTGACGAGCTGGGTCCAGGGAACTTTCCGCATCCACCGCGACGCCGCCACCGGTCAAGAAAAAGTTACCCAGGATTCGAGCGGCTTTGCCGTGTTCGATCCCGCCACACGCAAGTTTCGCACCGCGGGCGTCCGCAACCTGCCGCTCGAGGAATTCCGGCAGAGGCTGGCCACAGCCATGGAACGGCGGGAAACGGGGAGGGAGCCATGAGAAGCACAGCCCCGCGCAGCCTGAGAATCGCGGCCCTGTTGATCGCGGCGCTCTTTTTGCTGCAACTGGCGGGGCCGCAGGCGGCGCGCGCTTACATCTTCGGTTATACGGTGGCCGACATGCGCCAGCCCGCCGCCCAATCGGGCGGCTCAGCTTGTCCCATGCCCAATCACTTCCACGCGGGCGTGGCGGCCATTATTGATCGCCGCTGGAGCACCTCGCTCAATAGCAACCCCGTCACGATCCTCACCCAGGACCAGACGCCCGCCGGGCGCTTGAACGAAATCGAAAGCACCATCCTCGAGTCCTTCGCGGTGTGGACCGGCGTCACCGGCACTTCGCTCGGAAACGCGGCGCTCGCCCCGCTGAACCGCACCGCGACGCAATCCGCTTGCAGCAGCAACGACGGCCTGAAAACCATCTGCTTCAACCAGAACGGTTTGGAATTCACGGCGGGCGTTCTGGCCATCACCCGGGTGGTGACCTCCGACCGCATCGGGGCGCAGCCGTTTCCAAATGTTCCGCCCGCGAGCTTCATCGGGGAAATCCTGGACGCCGATATCCTGCTGCGGCCGAGCGACACCACGATTACTTTCGCCACGCCCGCCGCTCTGCCGAGCCGGCCATCCGCTTACGACCTGGAAACTATATTGACGCACGAGCTCGGCCACTTCTTCGGCTTCAGCCACTCGGGCGTGTGGCGCGCGATGATGGCTCCCTTCGCGCCGCCGCGGGGCCAGTTCCTGGGCGATCGGCCGGCGCCGCAGCTCCCCGATGCGCCGCTCGCCGAGGATGACCGCACCGGCCTGCGGGTGCTGTACCCCGACCCCAGCGACACGCTGCACGTCGGTTCCATCAGCGGGCGCATCCTGCCTGCCAATCCGCTCTCGCTTCCCTTGCGCCCCGGCGGAGTGACGGGGACTTTCGGGGCTCACCTTGTGGCCGTGGACAATTCCACCGGTGCTGTCGTGGCTGGAACGCTGGGGGGATGGTCGTGCAGCGGTGCGGGCCCGGCGCAGTTTGACGGCTCCTACCTAATCCAACGCTTGCCCGTCGGCCCGAACCGCAGCTACAAGGTTTACGCGGAACCCCTCGACGGCCCGGTCAGCGCTGGCGATATTCTCTCCACCACTGCCGCGCTTTGCCGCAATACAATTACCGATCCGGGTTGGCCGGCGCAGTTCGCATGCACGGTCCCGGACGTAACCACGAACTTCACCACGCGGGTACGTCCTGGGCCGTAGTCTGTCGTTGCGCGCTGGAGTTGCTGCCGCGTGGGGGACGACCCGCGGCCGGCGGAAGGTTTACGGCGTCAGTCAGACTTGACCAGCTTCGGAATTGCTTCTCCACTTGGCGATCGAACACTTGCTCGGGTCTACGGATCGCAGAAACCCGCTTTGATTCTCGGAACTACTGAGTGATCTCCCGAAACGAAAGAATGGTCAGTATCTGGTTAATCCCATTCAGCACCATGCACGCGTTCTGATGAATAAAGATACTGCCCGACAGATTGGTAAGATTCGAATTGAATCTTCCTCCGCCAATGATGGCTCCATGGACATTCGAGCTGGCGGAGGTTCCCGGGTTCGCCGTCATGGTGATATCTCCGGTCACCAGGATGAGCCCGAAATAATTGAATCCGTTGCTGATGTCGATGGTCAGGCTGCCATTCACCAGCAGCACGCCTTGGCCGCTGACCGGAGCGCCACCCAGGACGGGAGTACCCAGAGTGAGGTTCCCGGGAGAGGTGTAAGTAACCGGCGTCCCCGGGCTGGTGATCGCGGTGATGGCTCCGCTGCTGTCGTAGGTGACGGTGGGCGCGACTCCAAGGACTGCGTGCGGGCCGCTGTAGCTCACCGGTGTTCCGCTTCCCGTGACCCCGGTTCCCGGCGAATCAATCGGGCTCGAGCCGGATTGCAGGGCAGAGATGAGCGCGGGAAGGTTGTACGGAAACGTTGTATAGGGAAGGACAGCGCCGGGCGATCCGGTCACGTTGCCGGAACCAGGAATAGTAATGGATTGGCCGGACTTCACGCCGTAAGTGTTGGGAAGCGAGCAGACCGGGTCGGTGTACCCTGTGACGTTCAAGGCGTCGCCCATGACCACGTCCAACAGCGTGTGGATGGCTGCATCCACCGGAACGGGAGCGAGCGGCCCGACGTTGTATTGCAGCATCCGTTTGCTTCCGTTGGGCAGCACGGCGAGGGAAGTGAGGCTAAAGACCTGGCCCCCCGTGGAGGTCAGGTTTTGATTCTGGCCATCGTAAAAGATGGGGGTAACGGCATTGAGGACCCCGTCGCCGTTCACGTCGATGCCGCTGGAGGCCTCGGTCTTGGCGGTAATGCGCACCCACTTGAACAGCGGCCCGGGCAGCCCGGCAACCGGGGAGACCGAACTGGTCATCTGCGCCGTTGCGCCGGTGACCGGCCCACCGAACTCCTGCTGGTACTCGAGGTCCCGGTAAGGGTTGTCGGGCGCAAGGTTGGTCGGGTCGACCACCTCTCCGGCAGAAGGATTGCGCACGTAGCGCACCTGACCCACGGGCAAGATGGCGCCCTGGGCCACGACAAAGGCCGGGTTCATGCTGGCAAACGCGTTGGGATGATTCGGCGCTAACCTGCCGCGCGCTTCCTCCAGACCGGCCTGTCCGGCGTAGAAGGCTTGTGTAGAACCGCGGTAGTTGGCGTTGATCGCCGATTCGGTGCCGGCCATCACAATCAGGGAAATGGCCACCCCGCTGATCAGCAGCAAGGCAAAAACGGCGATCAACAGGGCCACTCCACGTTCTGCGGCCCGGCAGGAGATAGGTAGTCGTGCGCTCATGATTCCTTCCTTCACTGATTTGGATTGATCCTGCGGACGAGGCCGGTAAGCGTCACCAGGCGCGGCTGGCCGGTTTTCGGATCCGGTCGGGGCGCGAGCACAATCAGGGTAATGTTGACTTGGCGGATGTTCGGGGGCGTGCCGGCCACGCCAGGGTCGTACGTATAGGTGAACATGGGCACCGGAGTGTTGCCCGGGAACATCGTGGGATAGTAGGTGCGGAAGGTAGTCATTTGCGCGGCGGTGGTGTTGTTCACCACGTTGTCCACATAGGGCACCAGATTCGGCAGCGTGGCTGCCGCGGGATCTGTGCCTGCCGTCTTGGTAGCGACGCCGCGGAATAAGGTCGTGCCCTGCAGTTGATAGCGCACCCATTCGATTCCGTTGTTGTTCTGCGGGTCCACGTCGGTCTCCACGATCAGGTCAAATGCATTCGGCACCGTGCAGGTCGCACCCACTAGGCACGGCGTCGCCGGATAGTTGGGTGTCCAGGCGAACGGTAGGGCCACCCGCTGCGGATTGGCGGCAGCGGTGGCGGGCGTGAACGAGTTCGCGGGAGGATAGCCGGCCGAGTGGATGTCGCGGGCCATCTGGTCCAGGGCCACGCGCGCGGTCTGCAGCGAGTCCAAGAACTGTGATTCCATTTGGTAGCGCTGCTGCGAGACGTTCAACAGCCCGAACGCCGCGCCGGCAATCAACGTGAAGACGACGATGCCGACCATTAATTCAAGCAGGGAGAAACCTCTTTCCTTTGGCAAGGTGGCGCTCCTCATCGCTGCATCCAGGCTTCGATCGTCACCGGCGGCATCACCTGTGTGGCGCTGCGCTTCCAGGCCCCCACGATGAATCGCTTGGCTACAACCCGGGTGCCAGCCATCGTGGTGATCACCGCCCAGCGAACTTCATAGGTGGGCTGTGTGGGATCATTCTGATCAAAATAAGTGAAGTTGTAGTTGGGCACCGCCGCGGCATTGAAATCGATCCGTACCGGGCTGGTGTTTGCCTGCACCGGGCCGCCGACCACCGTGTTGGGTGCGGCCGTGTTGCCCAATTGGATGGGGTTCCCGTCAACATCGTTAAACTGCGCCGCCGTCAGGGGCTGGCTCATCATCTGGTTGAGCTCCCGCTGGGCGATCACTACCGCCGTGGAGTCGTAGCGGTTGTACAGGTTGGATCGCATCGCCGCAGGGACTAACTGCATCACCATCACCACACCGACCAGAAGCACCAGCGTGGCAATCGCCAGCTCGATGAGCGTAAAACCCCGCTGCCTCGCTCGCATCCCGTTCTCCGGCATTGGCTCTTGTCCTTTCGCTTCCATCTCGACCGCTTATGGGCTATGCCACGTGCCGCCCGCCGAGGCGCCCCAAACCTTGGTTTGCCCCATGGGCGTTACGGAGACGGCCTTAAAGCCGTATGTGGGCTCTTGCGGGTAGCCCAGAAACATCACGTACACTCCCGCCCCGCCGGCGCCGAAGTTCACCGTGCCCCGCGCGTCAAAGGCAATGCTCCCGGCAGGCTGCTGGGCGTTCTGGAAGTTCATCGAACCGGTCCCCGGGGCCGCATTCGGGGCGATGAATTGCACTTCAACAGGCAGCAGCAGCATTCGCTCGGTTGGATCGAGCGCATTATTGTTATTGACGTCGACCCAAAGGACCGTGGTGTTACCCTGCGGCTGTATCCGGCAATTGATAATGGTGTTCCGACGGATGGCCTCGAAACGTGTCTGTTGCAAGATGTTAGCCACGTCCCTGGCGGTGGCGTTCAGGCGGTACTCCCGCACCGAGCGCAACACCGAAGGGATGGCAATTGCCGAGACCGTGAGGATGATGAAGACCACTACGACCATCTCCAGCATGCTGAAGCCAGCTACTTGCCGTTGGCGAACTGTTTTCATCTCCATGCTTTCTCGCCTCGCCCCTTCACATGCGGGTCGAGGAGTCTGCCTTGAGATAAGCACGTACTCCGCCACCCCACAGATCCCCATAATGAGAAGAAACCACAGTAGTTAGAGCTCCGCGAGATCCTTTGCGCTGGCAGCGCTCCTAGAGCCCTGGGTAGAAACGAAACAAGTTCAGACGTGCTCGCCCGAAGGGAGCCCAATTAGGCAAGAGTGCTCGGCCGCTAGCTTGGAGGCGTAATTGACCCCGTGCAAGTGCTGGTCGTACTTCGTGAATGGGGAAACCGCGCCGAATCAGGCGGAACTCATGCGGCACAGAGTCGCACGATCAGGCGCCGCAAGACCTCCGCGCAGGCGTCCACCGAATCCAGCTCGACGTGCTCCTCGGCGCCATGCAGCCCGCTGCCCCGCGGCCCAAAGACCACGCCGGGAATCCCCGCCGCGGCCAGCAGCGCCGTGTCCGTCCAGGCCGACATGCCTGCCAGCTCGGCCGAGCCGGTGACGCCGCGAATAGCTTCGGCGGCTGCGGCGGCAATCGGCGCTTCGGGGGAAATTTCGTAGGGAGGGCGCGAACCGAGCCGCCGCGAAGTGGCGCGGAATTCCGGGTCGCGCGCCTCCAGGCCCGCAAGCAGCCCACGGAGTTCCGCTTCGACCTGCGCGTCCGACTCGCCCGGCAGTGTGCGGCGCTCGATCTGCAACCGGCATTCGGCGGGATAGCTGGAAAGCTCCTGCCCTCCCGAGATCAGCGAAGCGTGCAACGAAGCGTGGCCCAGCCGCGCATGCGCCGGCTGCTGCGCCAGCTTGCGGTCGAGCGCATCGAGCAGGCCAAGCACGCGACCCATCATGCGGATGGCATCGCGGCCCTCCTGAGGGAGGCTGCCGTGAGCGGCGCGGCCCTGCGTGGTCACTTCAAACCACGCATAGCCCTTGTGCGCGACGCACAGGCGCAGGTCCGTCGGCTCCAGCACCACTGCGGCCTCGGCGGTGTACTCTTCCAGGAGCTTTTCCGTGCCGAGGCTATTGCATTCCTCGTCCACCACGGCGGCGAGCAGCAGGGGAAGCGCGAGCGGGATGCCGTCGCGCACCACTGCCAGCGCCGCGGCGCACATTGCCGCCACACCGCTCTTGATGTCGAGCGCGCCGCGGCCGTAGAGTCGCCCGTCGCGTTCGCGCGGCGTGAATGGGTCCAGCATGTCGCCCGGGCCCACCGTATCGATGTGCGCCACGATGGCCAGGGCCGCGCGCGGCTTCGACGGCGAGCTGCCCGGCGGCAGATCTGGGCCGAGCAGCGCCACGACGTTCGGCCGCCCGGGCGCGGCCTCCCGCAGCTCGGCAGGGATTCCGTCCCGGCGGAGAAAATCGCTCAGGAATTTTGCCGCCGCGGCTTCGCCTCGCGCCCCGGGCACCAGCGACGGATTCACCGAATCAATCGCCACCAGCCCCCACAGCAGCTCCCTCAACAACCGAGCGTTGATGGCCACGGCATTCCTCGAAAAGCAGCGGCGTGAGCGGGTCAGAACCAGGTCCGCTGCCGGTAGGCCCGATAGGCGTCGCCGAACTTCTCTTGCAGCACTTTTTCTTCCTTGCGCATGCGCACTAGCTGCAGCGGCACCAGCAGAGCGAATACCCAGAGCCATCGCAGGCGACCGCTGTAAAGAATGACGCCCAGAATCACCAGCGCGCCAAACAGATAGACGGGATTGCGAATCTTCGAGTACAGCCCGTGCGTGACCAACGCTCTGGCCTGGGCACGCACGGAAAACGAGCGGCCCAATTGGATCCTGGCGAGAAACCAGAGTGCCAATGACGGAATCAGGATCGCAAGCCCCAGCAGACAGGTCGCATCCCAAGGCCGGCCCCGGAAATGGATGAAAAGCGCGGTCAAGCCGGCAAGAACCAGAAGCATGTGTGCATACACGTTTCCGGCTTTCATCAGCGGCGAGTGTACAACACACCACAGCCCGCTTCCCACACGCCGGTGGCCCAGTTAAAACCCTTGGCAGGTCTCTCTAACCTGCCCTAGGCGGCACCGGGGAAAATGGGCTGTCAACGCAAAGTAGAAATGTCCGGTTTTTGGCAAGATAGAAATGTCCGCTTCCAAGGTTTCCTCCAAGGGTGGTCGGGAGGCGGGGTGTATTTGGGTTTGGTCTTGGTTGGGGGTTTTGGTTTTTCATTGGCAAGTCCT
>OBEQ012109367.1_pt1 | contig 11871 bp, 13 predicted proteins | sample 1670901 | NCBI WGS metagenome assembly OBEQ01 (sample SAMEA104232315, study PRJEB22302) | groundwater metagenome | biome: forest; feature: aquifer; material: groundwater | place: USA | collected 2011-08-07 | depth 5.4 m | reverse complement strand
ATTAACTCCTCCAACTAAAGTACCAACAATTGATGGTATCATTGAAGGACTTCTTATACTTCTATAAGTTAGCATTCCTATGAAATTAGCAGCTTCCTTTACACTTGGTCTCTTCTTAGATTTTAATTCTTTTAATCTTAATTCGGCTGCAATTATTTTCTTTTGCATTTCTATATCAGAAGCATTCCCTGTTCCAGAAATGACTAGATAATCATTAACTTTTACTGTTTTCTGAACATTTTTGGCCAATATAATTCCACCGCCAGTTGCTCTTCTATCTGAGGCCATTACAATTCCATCTTTACATACAATCCCAATTATAGTAGTTCCCGACTTTAGAATCATATTCTTTAACTCGTTTTCCATTTTGAATAAATTTAAACAATTCTTTTAGAATTTATAATATTACATACAATGGGGGTTTATAAATATTTTGATTTAAGTTTAGTATCATCTATAAGCCTGTATAGTATTAACTTTTGGAACTCTTCCAAATCTTTCGAAAGTCCTTCTCTCTCCAACCCTATTCTCTAATGCTACTTTAAATTGTGTAACAGTGTATTCATCAACTATTGGCTTTCCAAATCTATCATATCCAACAATATCTCTATATACATTTTTTTGATATCTTTTATATTGTAAATCATCGTCATAAAACCCATCTACTAATTCAACACCTGCAACTTTCCCTTTGAAGTATTTCTTCTTAAGTTTTGTTAATAAGCTCATTTTATTTGTTTCCTTAAAAAACATAATAAAATTGGATATTTAAATCTTTCTATTTGTTACTACTAAGAAGTTATCTATTCGCTATTATTCTGCTTACTCCACTTTCTTTTGAAAACCTAATAATGTTATCTACAAAATCTTCGATTTTTTGTTCATGGCTTACAAGTATTAACTGTTCAGTTTTCAATTGACTTAACACATCCCTCATTTTCTCTAATTGTTGTGATGAAAATCCGTCCGTTGGCTCATCTAAAATTACTAAGTTATTTGTGTTTATATTACTCAATAAAGAGTTTATTACTTGATTCAATGAAAGTCTATATGCTAGAGCTATTGCGGTTCTTTCTCCTCCAGATAAGAAAGAATAATCTAGCTCATAATCCTGATTTTCAATTATAGGAGAAAAATCATCACTTAGCTTGGCTGTAAGACCATCTGAAACAAGTATTGAAAACCATTTTGAGAATAATTTTGAAAATTCTCCTTTTAAAGTTAACATAACTTGTTTTTCTATAAATAAGATTAAAGGAATAAATTTTTCTGAAACCCAATATTCTATTTCCCTTATATTATCTGTTTTTTTCCTTAAATCTTCTTTTTTTCTTATTTCATCCTGTTTTGATCTTATTTCATTTTCCGAGAACTGAATTTCTTTATTAATTTCTGCATTTTTAATTGCTGCCTCATTTTGCTTTATTTTGGCTTCTTTAACTTCAGATAGAATTTTTTCATGCGTTGAAGTATAAATTAGATATTCTTTTATCGATTCATTAATAGAAATTACGTGCTTTAAAAAAGAATTAATTGTTTTTTGTAGGACTTCTTTTTGGCTTTCCATTTCTTTAATCCTATTTTCTTTTTCCTTCAGATTTTCCAGCTTTATTTTTAACAATTCCAAGTCGGATTGTTTCTTCTTAAATTCTTCTCTTATTCTTTTCGTTGTGTTTATATTTTCTATTAATTGATTTTTCTTGTAATTTAGTTCATCTATAGTTTTTTGAGATTCTAAAGATTCAAAACTTGTTTTATCTATTATGTTTTTCTTATAATTTTCAGAAACTTCCTGTAAACAGGTTGGGCATTTTTCTAATGCAGCTATTTTCCTGTTTAAATCGTCTAGTTCTTTTTTTCTCAATTCAATAGAGCTTATTTTTCCTATTATTTGAATATATTCTTTTTGGAAGTCATCTTCTTTTGTTTGTTGAAAGTTAATTCTATCTTTTAATGAATTATATTCTGCTTCATTGAAGCTTATTTTTCTTGCCTCTTGTGTCTGGAAATTTAAACTTCTTATACTCTGCTCGATATTTGTTATTTGTTGTTTCTTCTCCGAAACTAGAACTTCTATTTTTCCTTTTTCAGATTCTAAAGTTTTTTTTTCATTAATTTTATCCTCTATTTCTTTTAGATCTTTCTCTTTTGCTTCTGAAAATTGTGTTGTATTTTCATATTCTTGTGCTAAAATTATCTGATTTTCTTTTAATTCTATTATTTTATCTCTTTTTTCCTTTAATTCCTTTTTATTTTCCTCTAAATAAAAAGTTATCCCTTCGTTTATCCTTATTCTTTCTCTTAATTTTGCCGTTAAAAGATAAGCATTTTCTTCTATTCTTTTATATTTGTAAATTCCAAAAACATGTCTTAGTGTATTAAGTCTTATTTCTCCTGGCTCTAAGATTATTTGCTTCATCTCCTCCTGTGGAGTGTAAACAGTAAATTTATACAAGATATTTGTTTTTTTTGCAAATTCTAATGGATAATTTAATAATCTTAAAATTTTATTTTTGATTTCAGTTATACTTCCTTCAAATTTTTCATCATTTATAGTTATAGAGGCATAGTCCTGAGTTATGGATTTCTTTGACCTTTTTAATGATCTTTCAATTAGAATATTTTTTCCTTTTATTTCAAATTCTAAAATCGCACGGCCAGAATCAGAAGAGTTTCTTAATATTGAAGTAGCTTTTTGACCGGGCTGTAAACCAAATAAAGCAAATTCTATTGCTAATAATACGGTAGTTTTTCCTGAACCTATATCCCCTGAAAGAAGAATTGAACCCTTTGGAAATTCAATTTCCTGTCTTTCATAACTTCTTAAATTTTCTATTAATAATTTCTTTATTATCATATTAGTTCTATATCAAAAATTTTATTTAATTCTAAGAATAATCTTGATTCAAAGGTGGTTGATTTTTCATCTTCTTGCTTTTCCATGCTTAAACCATCCATTAACTGAAAAATAAGTTCATTCAAGGTTGATTTATTTTCTAATTCATATTTCTTGACTAAGACTTCTTCAACTTTTTCCATTTCGTTGGATTCTAGTTTTATTTCTATCTCTTCATTTTTTACTTCTAGCTTAGAAGTATTTTTGAGATAGCAATAAGCACCAGCTTTCCTTATATAATCTTCAATTTCTTGGAATTTAATATCTGATGTTTTTCCTTGTTCCAATATTCCTTGTACCTTTAATAGCACTATTTTGTCATTTAAATCTTTTTTTTCAAGTTCGTTTAGAATAATTTCTGTTCCTTTAAAAGAATCTATAATCTCAACTTCAATAGATACTATTTCCTTCAATTTTATTTCTTTTTTTGTTATTTTTGTGTAGCCTTCGACTTCTATAATATAAAAACGTCCTCCTCCTAAATCATCTAATTCTTTAAAATTATTAGGAAAAGTTGGGCCTCCATAAATAACTGGTTTGCCATCTTTTTCCTGTTCAAAATCGACATGAATATGTCCCATAGCATAATAATCTGACTTTGGCAATTCATCTAATGTTATACACTCTATTGGTAAATTACCTGCAACTTCTTTTAAAGTTGTATGCAACATCAAAATCCTAAAATTGTCTGAATATGGTTCCCTTATCTCAATTTTTTTTAAATCTTGAACCTCTAGTCCTGATTTTTTTCCAGGATAACCATAGATATAATAGGATTTATGTATTATTGGTCTCAATACTATTTTATCCGTTTCAATATCGTAATCATATTTACATATCTCACAAAAACCTGCTTTTTCCAAGACATCCAAAAAGGTTTTACCAGAAACAGAATAATCATGACTTCCTGCGATTACATAACACCTTATTCCAATATCTTTTAATCTTCTAAATTCGTGAAAAGCTTCTTTTAATGTTTCTATTGGGGGGAATGCTGAGTCAAATAGATCTCCTGCAAATAAGATAAATTCAACTTCTTCTTCTATGCATGTATCTATTGCTTTTCTAAATGCCTGCATATTTAATTCTTGTAATTCCGGCTGCCTCCAGCCTCCTAGATGATTATCTGCTAAATGTGCGAATTTCATATTCACTCTTTTAATAATTATATGAATTAATAGAAAATAGCGTATTATAAAAATAATGTCAGTCAGAAATATAGGTATTGAAAAATAAAAAAGAAAGAACTCTAAGATTTATTCATCTAGATCTTCTATGTCTTCCAAGTTGTCGAAGTCATCAAGGTCATTTAAATCTTCTTCGTATTCCTCCATTTTTACCTCCATATACTAATTTATCCATGTTTTTAGTATTTTTAAATTTTACTTAAAATCAACCTAAGTCAAATAGATATACAAATAATTCTTCAAAAAATAATTTTTTAGCTGCTACTTTATTTCTATTTACCTAATTTTTGATCGATTGCATTTTCAATAGCATCCATGCCCTTGCCACTTGATGTAGAATTATAAGTACAAGTTTGTGATAAAATAGGACTTCCTCCTGAACATCCAGAAGGTGAAGAACTGATTACAGTTCTACTTTGGGAACCACTAGAAGAACATGAACCCCAATTAGAATATGTAAAAGAAGTACAAATTGTAGGATTTTGAACTAGGGGTTTATTTTCTTTAGTGTATATATAAAAGAATATCCCTCCAATAATAACTAGAACTAAAAGTGAAACAAAAATTATAGTGCTGGTTTTCATCTTTTAACCTCTTTATCTGAACTTGTAGTTGCATCTCCAGACTCTATAATAGTTGTTGTGTCATCCTCATACATTGGACTATCACTATCTTGCCAAAAGTTTTGAGAAGCTCCTTCCCCCTCGTTAGAAAATGATAAGAAAAATGAGTGCATATTTCCACTTTCGTCAAACTTTCTTGAAAGACTTGCAGAGTATATTGGTTTAGTGGAATCTTTAACTATACTTGTTCCTTCAAGTTTTTTAGCTGACCAAAAAAAAGAACGAATTCTATTATAGCTGGTTGTTCCTTCATAATAATCATATGTCACAGAATTAATTAAGAATCTTTTTGAACCCTTACTTCCACTTACTTTTAAAAATTCTTCTGTAGTTAAAAGTTCTCCATCTTTCTTTAGCTCTACTATTCCATAAGTTATTGTTAAAAGTTTATCATCTCCAACTAAATCAGAAGCCCACGTTCCAGATGAATCGATATCAGCTATTGGTTTAGCAGTAAATGACGCAGCATACACTACATTCACATCATCAAAATCGTAAGTAACACTTTCTGCAGTAATAATTACAACCGTCAAAGTTAATACCAAAATTAACATAACGGATAATATTAACTTTTTCATAAAAACTATTACAAAATATACTTTAAAAATCTTTCAGTTAACTTGTTATACAATCATATGTTGAATGAATAGACAAATAATTCTTCAAAAAATATCTTTTTGTTAGCTATTTTTTGTGTTTTATAACCTAAATAATGTGATTCTTCTATTATTATTTTTGGATTGCTTAGAGAGGAAAAAACCATTAAGATCTGCCCATTTTTTTCTAGATGAGATTTTGCTTGCTTTAAAAACCTAATTATTATCTCATATCCTTTTTTTCCTGCTGTTGTATTTGTTCTTGAATCTTTAGGTTCTCTTTTATCTTCCGGAAGATATGGTGGATTGAAGATAATAAGATCAAACTTTCCTTTTATTTTTTCAAATAAATCACTTTCTATAGCTTTGAAATCCTTTTTTAAGTTTTTTATAACAACCGGATTTATATCAGAAACCATTAAATTATTAAAACTTAGTTCGCTGCATGTCTTTGCCTGTATGCCTGATCCGGTTCCCAAGTCTAATATAGATATTGACTTTTTTTTATTATTTAGATAATTCTTTAAACTGTTTGATAGTAAGTAAGAATCTTCAGATGGTTCGTAAATCATTTTAAAAACTTGAAAATAACGTTAGTAAAGCACCTCTAAAGATAAATACTAAAGCTAAACCAATGATTAATAGTAATAAAATAATAAATAATATTATCTCCTTTGTGTGGCTTCTTTTTTGTGGCCCTATTTTTTTTAATTCATTAGACAAATTAAAATAATTATTCTGATTATTTGTAATTGGTTGTGCTGGAGATATAGCTTTTTTTATAAGGGATCTTTCATCAGGCATTGTCAGATTTTCATCTCTCTTTGGAGTAAGAAAACTTGTAACTCCCCCTATATAATTTGAAGCTTCTTCAACATCATTTTGACTATAACCAGAATTTATAAGAATGTTTTTTGCTTCAACTAAGGATTCACCATTTTTAACTGAGTTTCTTAGGGCTGTTAAAATCTCCTCTTTTACCATACTAACCTGTAAGTTTTTTAGTATTTAAATATTTCAATCAATTTGTAATTTTTGACCGTTGCTTAGTAAATGAACATTATTTTTAGAATATCCCATTCCTAAGGCTATATTTTGTGCTGGTTCTGTTTTTTTCCTATCGCCATGGGAAGGAATTATATGTTCTGGGTTTACTAATCGTATAAACTCTTTTATATCTTCTTTTCCACCATGCCCTGAAACGTGGACGTTATTAAATAATTTAACTCCTTTTCTTCTAAGTTTTATATCTAACTCTTCTCTATTGGCTATGTTAATATCTGTTGGGATTACTGAAGATGAAAAAACAAGATTATCGTTTTTTTCAAATCTAAATGGAAGTTTCCCTTTTGACATTCTATCAAGAACACTTCCAGGCTCTCCTTGATGACCAGTACAAACTATCATGTATTTGTCTCTACTTTTGTCTATTAATCTCAGTTTTTTTTCTAATTGTTTTTTGTATTTAACAAGTTCTATGTCCCCAATAAATGGACATAAATTGACTTTTTTTGCAGCTAAAACATATTTGTTTAAACTTCTTCCAAAAAATACAATTTTTCTATCTAATATTTTCCCAAATTCTACTATTGATTTTAAACGAGCTATGTGTGAAGAAAATGTGGTTACAATTAATCCGTTATTTTGATTATTAGTGTGTAAAAGAACTTCTTCTAATAAAGTTCTTGCAACTTTTTCACTTGCTGTTTTTCTTTCATCTCCAGAATATAAAGAATCTACAATTAATGCTTTAACGCCCTCTTTATTAATTTCTTTTATCTTTTCATAATTTGGTTTTTGTCCCAAAATTGGAGTGTTATCTAACTTGAAATCATTTGCATATAAAACAATGCCTTCGTCTGTATGTAAGGCTATTAAAGAGGTTTGTAATGTGGAGTGAGTTATATTAATAAAATCAACCTTATATTTTTTATTTTTTCCTTGTACATAACAGAATGAATTTGGCTGGATGGTCCTTAAATTATTTCTTATAAAAACATTTTCATCTTTTAATAATGATTTTATTATTTCTATTGTAAATGGTGTTGCTATGATGTCTGCTTTATATCTATTAGCCAAAAATGGTAGGGCTCCAACATGATCTAAATGAGCGTGACTTGGAATAATTGCACGTACCTTATTTCTTAATCCTAGTTTGTCTAAAAGAAGATCATCAGGGACGGCCCCAATTGAACGTAGTTTCTTTTCATTATAAACTTTTTCTGATTCTTCAAGCTCTACAATTGGAGGAAGAAACAACCCATAATCAAATATAATTACATCATCTTTTAATTCAACAATGGTCATATTTTTACCGACTTCGTTATAACCGCCTATACCATATATTCTCATTATTCACTGTAATCTCTTTTGATTATTAAAAACAGTTGATATAAATATGTTTGTTCAAATTTTTATTAATAGAAATACCAAAGTAGGCCCTAAAATCTGGCTTCTATATATAAAGCTTATGACACTATTTAATAATTACACTAATTATTAAGATATATTGCTTATGTTCTTTGTTTTTACTATATATATTTTTATAGCACATTTTCATTAAGTTATTATGAAAAAAGATGGTGTTACGATTAGTCATAATAAAACTTTATTTTGGATTATTATAGTTCTGTTTATTTTACTTATTTTTATTATAGCTTTGATTATTAGAAATGCTAAAAATGAAAATTCTGATAATGTTAATTATTGTAAAACTGATAGTGATTGTGTTAAAGTTAGGACAAGCTGCTGTGGTTGTAGTAGTGGCGGGCAAGAAGCCTGTGTTCTAAAAAAAGATGTTAATATTTATAATGAAAGACTTGCAAATTGCACAGATAAAGTGTTGTGTGCTCAGGTTTATAACTGCAAAATAGAAAGTTGTAGTTGTGTGAAGGGGGTATGTGTTTCTAATGAAAAATAAATTATTTTTTATTTTTATATTCTTAATTTTTACTCTTTTGATTCTTACTTTTTTTGTTAATATTACTATTGCTAATGATAATAGTAATAAAGTGGACTTTAATGTTTTAAATGAGCTACAAAAGGAAGAAAATGTTGGAGTTATAATAGAAGCTAAGGGAGATATTAATAAAACAATTGATAGTATAGAAAATATTTTAGATGAAAATCTAGGAAAAGAGGATGTTTATAATAAGTATATTTATGCAGAAGTCAATCAAGAAGAACTTGATAAATTAAAAGATAATAATAAGATTCAGAGCATAATTAAAAATCATGAAATATCTGCTTTTTTGCAACAATCAACCGGTCTGGTGAATTCTACTCTTACTAATAGTATTAAAATTTCAGGGATTAATTTAACTGGAACAGGAAATACTATATGTATAATTGATACTGGTATTAATTTTTCTCATCCTGACTTACTTGGAAAAAATAAAAGTTGCATAGTTGATTGTTATAATAAACTTTGCGTTCAAGATTGTTCTTTAGGAGATGATAATGGACACGGAACTCATGTTGCAGGAATTGCAGGTGCCTCTGGAAATATTTTTGGAATTGCAACAAATATTAGTTTAATTGGTGTTAAAATTTTAGATAGTGGAGGAGGTGGAAGCGGAAATGATTTAGATTTATCAAGAGCGATAGATTATTGTGTTAGTCAAAATGTTTCAGTTATAAGTATGAGTTTAGGAACAAGCAGTTTATACAATTCTGATTGTGCCGGTTCAATGGGTTCATGGACAACTTCTGTTGATGCTGCTTTTGCTAAAAATATTTCCGTTATTGCAGCAAGTGGAAATAATGGAAATTATACACATATAGCAAGTCCTGCATGTATAGCAAATGTTACTCCTGTTGGAGATGTTTATGATTCAGATGTCGGTTCAAAAAGCTGGAGCAGTGGGTGTACTGATTCATCAACTTATGCTGATAAAATAGTATGTCATTCAAACAGAAATTCTTTAGTTCAGTTATTTGCTCCTGGTGCAGTAATTAATTCTACCTATAATAATGGACTTTATCAACAATTAAGTGGAACTTCGATGGCAACTCCAATGGTTGCTGGAGCTTTTGCAATTATTCAACAATTCTTAAATTTAACAGGACAAACAAGAACTCCTTTACAAATAGAATCAACTTTAAACTCAACTGGAAGACAAATTAATGATAGTGGATATAGTAATTTGAATTATTCCAGTATAGATATTTATAATGCTATTAAATCTCTAGATTATTTTAATCCTAATATTAGTTTAGATAGCCCGACAAACGCAAGTTCGCAGATTAATCAAAATGTCTCTTTTACTTGTTCAGCATATGATGTTCAATTAAGAAATTTGACATTGTTTATTTATAATTCTACAGGAATTCTTAATAGTACTAATACTATTAATAGCTCAAATACAAGTGTAACATATAATATTAATTCAATTTTAGGAATTGGGACTTATAAATGGAACTGTTTGGCTTATGATCATCGTTTAAATTCAAGTTTTTCTTCAAATAATAATACAATAACGGTAAGTGAAATACAGAGTACACTTAATACTTTAAATAATAGTTATGCTAATCAAAATAAAAGTTTTAATTGTACTGCACAAACTGATTCTTCTTTTACTCTAACAAATACTAGCTTGTATATTTGGAATTCAAGCAATAGTTTAGTTTATAATAATACAAATAATTTATCAGGAATAATAAACTCAAGTATTTTTTCTCATAATCTTAGTAATGAAGGAATTTACAAATGGAATTGTAAATCTTATAATAGCCGATCTAATTTTAGTTTTGCAGAAAATAATTTTACTATAACTTACGATATTACGAAGCCTACAATAACAATTTTGAATCCATCTGATTCTTCTTCTTATAATTCCAATAGCCAATCAATTGCATTTTCATATAATGTTAGCGATAATTATAATGTTAGCAATTGTAGTTTAATTGTTAATAGTGCTGTAAGTTTGACTAATACAAGCATAAATAACTCAAATAATAATAGTATAACTCAAAGTTTTTCAGCAGGAACTTATAATTGGAATATAAATTGCACTGATTCTGCTTTAAATGAGAATAATTCTAATACAAGAAGTTTTACAGTAACTGCTCCAGTTGCCGGATCTTCTAGTGGAAGCGGGGGTGGAGGAGGTGGAGGTGGTGGAAGTGTAGCGAGTACTGGAACAACATATGTAACAACTGCAGAACAAACCTCTACAGGGTATACTCAGGAATTAAAAAAAGATGATAAAATCAAATTTTTTGATGAGAAAGGAGAACAGCATCTTGTTAATTTAACAAATTTACAGTCTGATAGAGTTATTTTGGTTGTACAAAGTGATCCGATTGTATTGACATTGGCCGTTGGACAGAGTGCTAAATTAAATTTAACTAATTCTAATCTTTATGATTTATTTATCAAATTGGAAAGTATTACAAATGATAAAGCCAAGCTGACAATACAAACTATTAATGAGCCAATAATTCAAACAAAAAATAAATCAAGCATAGAAGAGCCAAATTCTCAATTAAATAATCAAAATGGCCAAAATACTAATGAACTTGCTTCATTAGGAGTTGAAATATCTAAATTAAAATATATAACTTATACTTTTATAATAATATTTATAATAGTGATAGCGTTTATTATATTTAGATATATTATTAAAGGTAAGAAAAAAGATATTAAAGAACACAAAAATATATTTAATAGATTTTTAAGACCTAAAAATAAAAAATGAAAGCTTTGAAACCAAGTCATAGAGAAAGAAAAAGGTATCTTCTTATTGAGGGAAAAGATTCTGATAAGAATAGTATAGACACAGCCATTTTAGAATTTATAGGAGTTTTAGGATATGCAGAAGCAAGTCCTCAAATTATAAGTCAATCTAAAAACAAAACTATTTTAGCTATCAATCTAGAATCTTTAGATAAAGTAAGAACTAGTTTTCTTCTTTCAAATAAAAATATAATAATAACTAAAGTAAGTGGGAGTATAAGTAAGCTGAAATAAAAAAACATATGGAAACATCAATAGTTCACACAATAATATTATCGAGGAACAACAGATACCAATAAAGTAAATAATATAAAAATAAAATGATCACAAAAAAAGAAAACTATGTATCGTTTTTTATTTTTATAATTGGAATTTCTGTTATTGTTTTAATTTTATATCCAACATTTACTGGAAAAATTATAAAAAATGGCACTTGCGGTTAGATACACAAAAGATGACTAATAATGGCTGCACTCCCGATCAAGGCACGGTAAATCAGGCCAATCCCGGAGGTTATAATCTCTACGCAGACTGGTATGGCCCCAATCGAAGTGACTGGATTACCTCTTCCACATTTACACTGGGCAATATGGATAAACTAATACTTTCGGTAAACTATTCGACTGATCAATTTTCTTCAGGACAATGTCCACCGGGGATCCAATATACAAACAATAGTAATCAACCTGCCGCATTTGCGGATATGAACGTGGCAATTAACCAGTACGATCCGTAGACAAATGCCTACAAGGGAACTCTTTTTTACCAAACAGCTCTTTATGACAATCGGGCTGAGGTATCCCAAAATCCCAATTGGGCCTATGTCAATTGT
>OBEQ011531999.1_pt1 | contig 11872 bp, 11 predicted proteins | sample 1670901 | NCBI WGS metagenome assembly OBEQ01 (sample SAMEA104232315, study PRJEB22302) | groundwater metagenome | biome: forest; feature: aquifer; material: groundwater | place: USA | collected 2011-08-07 | depth 5.4 m | reverse complement strand
CCATTGCCATCAAGAGCATCACGGATACCGACACGAGTCGCATGGTATCGATAGAGATAGTCTCGCCGGGCGTAACTTGCTTGCTTGGCCAGATGATCACCACGTCATTTCAGATTATCGAGCTGCCCGCGACCAAGCTTCCATTAGATCACACAGATGCTCCGGTTACGGTAGGCTGTCTCCAGTAACCGGGTCGTTATCTTGGGAAGCGTTCTGTAATGCGCTCAGCAAGTATGTTGAGCGTGTCCTCGAGGTCGCCGGAGGTGAGGACGAGGACGACTTCGTTGCCGGTGAGTGCTTGCGCGGTGGCCTCGGGGCCGCCATACGTCTCGGCACGTGTGCCCACACGCTCCATAATCTCCTCGTGAGAGAGCTGTTCATGGGTCGCGGCGCCTTGGGTCTCGGGCGGGAGGATGAAGACGTGAGAAGCCTCGCGGAATATATCGTCATACCACGGCAAGCTCGCCCGATTGCGCCAGCTAAAGGTGTGCGGCTCAAAGACGATTACTAGGGGTTGGTTGTGGAAGTGCAGATGGACGGCCTCGATGGCCGCTCGCGCCTTTTCATAGGAAGAGCCAAAACCCTCGAGGACTGGCACCGACGAGTTGGGTGCGATGTTGTCTAGCCGACGGCGTACACCCGGGAAGTCGGCAACAGCCGCGGCTATTTTTTTGAAATCCGCCATTCCCCGCGACAGCACCCATGTCGCTGCCCCTACGATATTTTGAATGTTATGAATCCCAAGCAGAGGTGTCTCTATCTCCCCTAGCTTTTCCCGCTCTTTTACAAGGCTGAACCTTGTACGGGCTCCGGGGATGATGTTGGTGGCCCGGTACTGGCCGTTCTCGACGCCGTACGTGATGCAGGTCTTGCCGCCCCCTTGCGCCATCGCAAGGGAATGTGGCTCGTCAGCGCAGACGACGACCTCCCCATCTTCCGGAACCAGAGTAAGCAGTTCTTGGAATGGTTTTTCATAATCCTCCATCGTTGGGTACACATTCACATGGTCGTGAACGACGGAAGTCAGAAGGACATCATGCGGGTGTAAATGCAGGAATTTTGCGCGGGGGTCGTCGTGAGCGCTTGGGTACTCATCGCCCTCAAGGATGAATGTGGGCGCGCTGCCGGTAGCAGAGGGAGCAGGGAGCCACGCCGTAGCGACAGGTTCGGCGCCAATGAAGTATCCGGCATCTACTCCAGCATGTCGCAGAATATGTGCGATAAGCGACGTGGTGGTGGATTTACCATAACTTCCTGCGACGATCAGATTCTCACGGCCTTCCGTTATTTTTCCGAGCATTGCGGGGAATGAATACACTGGCTTACCGCTAGCGAGCGCAGTGCGCACTTCTGCGTTCTCGGCTGGCGCCAGCTTGGCATTGCGGCCGATAAGGAAGCAGTCAACGTCGGCAGGAATGTTTGCAGGACTATAGCCAAGCAAAAAGGTAATACCAGCTTTCTCTAAAATGTCTTTTGGCGGGCCATAGCATTCTGCGTCTGAGCCGGTGACGCACCAACCGCCCTCCTTCAGGAGGAGGGCGGTTGCGCTCATGCCGACCCCTGCGATGCCGATAATATGCACTTTCTTCATGCCGCCCATAGTACCAAAATAATGAGAAGCGGCCGTCCCGGGGGACGGCCGCTTATTTTCCTGCTACCGGAGCCGATGCAAGATGACGAGGTTGCGCCTCACGCGCATGGCCAGGTCCGGGTGGCGAGTATGCGCGTACTCCTCGTCGACAGGAAGGTACGGATAGCATTTGACATGAGGAATGCCCACCTCCTCGGCCTGCTCCCGCAGGAGGGCACATTGGTCGATGGCAATACCGGTGCCGGTTTCCCAGGCTGCCATGGTGCCACCCAAGGGCCTTTGGAGATCTCTCAGCAACAGCCGATTGAATTCCCCGTACGTCGGATGATTGTACGGGTGGATGAAGACGCTGGGGGCGATTGAGAATAGTCCATGCACCTCCATTCGCTGCGGAACAATGCCCCACCCCCGGAAGGTGTCGACTATTGAGTGCAGGACGCCTTCGAACGGGCGCTTGCTCGTGCTCTTAATCGGCTTCTCCGTATAGGCATTGATGCCGGACAGGAGGATTCGGTGCCGATCGATGAGCGAGTCGCGTCCGGCGTGGGAGAAGATCATCCGGAGATCTTTCCCAGGAGCTTCTCCGGTGGCGACGACAAACATGCAGCCGCCGGCAGGGCATACCAGAGCATCGCCCTTGGCTATTTCGTAGCCCTCGAAGGGCTCGGTGTCCGGGGACATCAAGAGTTCATGCTTCCGGTTGATGTGGCGCACCACCCATTCCCCTTTCGGCATGCCCACACGACCGTTGAAGACTGCGTGGGGAACGAAGGCGCGCTTGATGTCCCGCTCCTTCATGACGGCGAGTAGGCGCGCGTTATTGCCAGGTTCGTCCCTGGTTGACCAGCTTCCGCCAGTCGGCGGGGGCAGACATTCCGCAGCGAAATATGGCTCGCTCCTCCATGTGCCCCTGCCCGAAAGCCCCTGCATCTGCATAGTTCTACTCCCCATTCAATCACCTGAATACATAATCACATATACTATAAGTATAGTCAATAGTTATTGTCCGGTCTGAATATAAGGAGTAGGGTGCCTCTTAGAGAACTGCAATTGACAGGAGGGCGCAGTGGGGAAACGCATCGTCCCGATCATCGTTTTCGGATTCGACTATAACAACGATCGTACGGCGGCCGGTCCCGGTACGTGGTGGCGCTGCTTTACGGCTGCCGAATTGGCGAAAGACCTTCGCCGCACGACAGGAGCAGAATGCCTCTTTATCGTCAGCCCAGGCCGTGCGCCGGGTGTGTCGGTTTCCAAGCAGCCCTGCACGATGGCCGACATGATGGCGGGCGTTCTACAGGCCTCTATGCCCCCTGATGCTCCTGTGGACATCGTCGTGGGTGCTCCCGTATGGGGCACTCGTGCCGAGCTTGTTGAGGCCGTTCGGCTCATTGAGCAGAAGCGCCGTGCGGGGTTCGAGATTGACGAGGCATATTTGGTCTCAAATACCCTGCACGTAACGTGCCGCATCCGTTTCCTGGCGTGGCGGCTCCGGCGGAATCTGGGGCTCTGGTGGGAGTGGCGCCCGCATTCGTGCTGGTGGATGCTCCCCGCGTGGGGTCTGCGCGCCCGTGCGCGCGAGCTCGGGAAGTTTGCCGTGGAGCTCGTACGCGCCTGGGGCTGGCGCCCAAAGCTATAGTGTCTACACATCCGCCCGCGGCCCTTGGCCGCGGGCGGAACTGCTTTTATGCCGAATCTTTGCTAGTGTGCGCGTATGCATGAACAAGGAACGCTCTCTATTGTCGCGACACCCATTGGGAACTTAGGCGATGTCACCTTGCGTGCGCTCGATACGCTCAAAGCTGCCGACATGATTGCGGCGGAGGACACACGCGTTACTTCCAAACTGCTCTCGCGGTACGAGATCAAGAAACCACTCCTCTCGTATCATGCGCGTAGCGGTGTACGAGCCGGGGAGCGTATCCTCGGCCTCCTTGCCGAGGGGAAACGCATCGCTTTTGTTACGGACGCCGGCACACCAGGCATTTCGGACCCGGGTACTGAGCTCGTTGCTCTCGTTCGCGGGCGCCTCGGAGGAGAACTCCGTATCGAAGCGGTCCCCGGCCCCTCGGCCCTCACGGCAGCACTCTCGATCGCCGGCCTCCCCACGGCGTCTTTCCTCTTCCTCGGTTTTGCCCCGAACAAGAAAGGCCGCCAGACCTTGTTCAATGAGATCGCCGAAGAGAGGCGCGCTGTCGTGCTCTATGAATCTCCCCACCGTATCGAAAAAACGCTAAAAGCGCTTGCAGAGGTCCTCTCGGATGAGCGACGTGTTGCCATCTGCCGGGAACTCACGAAACTTCATGAGGAGGTGGTCTCAGGCAGCGCGCGTGAGGTGTACGAAGCGTGTCTCTCAAAGCACCTTCCGGCTCGCGGGGAATTTGTCATCGTGATTGGGCCTTGCTAATATTCCCGCATGTCTCGTCACAGCACGCTTATTCTTCTCGGCATATTCGCCATCGTGACGCCATTCTCTGGATTGCCAGCAACACTCCGAACGCTCCTCACTGTCATAGTTGGCGCCGCCGTACTTGGTATTGGTATGGCCGAGCGTGCCCGCATGCAGCGGAGCGCTACTGCCCCCGCCCTGACCCCCGTGCTTTCTTCTGCCGAGGAGTCTGCTGTCCTTGAGCCGTCCCACGTCATCTCATCCATTTGAGAACCTAGTGTTTGTGCGTGCTAGAGACGTCTCTCGGGCCTTTGCTATACTGGTCTCCAATGGATAATCCGGAGCGGATAACCTACTTCGCCGCCACTGACAGCCGTGGGAAGCATGTTCCTTTCGGTATTAAGCAGAAAGATCGTGACCGCCATATGTACGTCATCGGCAAGACGGGTATGGGTAAGTCGACCTTGCTCGAGAACATGGCGATACAAGATCTCCGCAACGGTGAGGGAGTTGTATTTATCGACCCGCACGGCGAGACCGCCAACAAGCTCCTCGACTATATTCCCAAGGACCGAATCAAGGATGTCGTCTACTTCGCTCCCTTCGACATGGACAACCCCATTGCCTTCAACGTGATGGAGGATGTGGGCTACGACAAGCGGCATCTGGTGGTCTCCGGCCTCATGGCCACCTTCAAGAAAATCTGGGAAGACGCGTGGAGTGCGCGCATGGAGTACATCCTCACCAACACACTCCTTGCCCTGCTTGAGTATCCGGACGCGACCTTGCTTGGAGTCAATCGTATGTACACCGACAAGACCTACCGTACAAAGGTCATCGACAATGTGAAGGACCCAGTGGTGAAGGACTTCTGGCTCAAGGAGTTCGCCAACTACGGTGATAGATACACGCAGGAGGCGACGCCCGCTATCCAGAATAAAATCGGCCAGTTCACCGGGAATCCTCTCATTCGCAACATCATTGGTCAGCCCAAATCATCTTTCGACATCCGGGAAATGATGGATAGCAAAAAGATTCTCATTATCAACCTCTCCAAGGGTCTGGTGGGTGAGACAAATATGCGGCTTCTGGGCTCCATGCTCACAACCCGTATTTTCCTAGGCGCCATGAGCCGGGCGAACCTCCATGGGGCCGAGCTCGCTCGGCTGCCACACTTCTATTTTTATGTCGACGAATTTCAAAACTTCGCGAACGAGACCTTTGCTGAGATTCTCTCGGAGGCTCGCAAATACAAACTCAATCTGATCATCGCACACCAGTACATCGAACAAATGGAGGAGGAGGTACGTGACGCGGTGTTCGGGAACGTGGGCACCACCGTAGCATTTCGCGTCGGCCCTTTTGATGCCGAAGTGCTCGAAACCGTCTTCTCTCCGGCCTTCCTCAAGGAAGACATCGTGAGTCTCGATAAGCGCCAGATATATTTGACGCTTATGATTGACGGCGTTGGTTCACTACCTTTTTCTGCGGTCACCATTCCGCCTATTGAGCCGCCGCTCGAGAGTTATCGCGAGGAGGTCATTGCGGCATCGCGTGCGCAGTTCACTGCGCCGCGCGCAGGTGTGGAGCAAGCCATCATCGACGAGCTTACGGCGAGTATGGCAAGTGAGGCCCCGGCAGATGCGCGCATGAAGAGTGCGCAGTACGGCGCGCCTGGCTCGGCACGTCGGGCCCCGAGCACCATGGCAATAGAGAAAGTACTTGCGAATCAAGCGAAGGAAATTACGACTCCGAAGGGCCTCTCGGATCCCGGCCCGGAGCATCGTGCCCCGCAACCCCCCGTGCATCAGAGTTCTCCATCGGCCAGACCATTTGTTCGAGATTCTGCCCCCCGGCCCTCGCCTGGCTCGCGCCCTATTGCGCCGCGACCTCCTTCACTACCCACCCCACCCACTAAGAGTGCGGAAGATTTGAAAAGCATTTTGCGTACCATGACGGAAAAGAAAGATGCAGAACAGGGTCACAAGGAGTCAGGCCAGAAAGCATCTCTCAAAGGAGCTCTTGCTGGCGTTCTGGGCACTGCTAGCCAGTACCAGCCTTCGAAATCTCAACCAGGCCCTTCAGTTTCACCATTACCACCTCCGGCGCCTCCACCGATTAGCGTATCGCCGCAGCAGCAGGCTGCAGCTCCTACCGCCACCAAGCCCTTTGAGGTTCCGGAAGAGGCCTTGCGCAAAGTCCTGGGAAGCGAGTAATCTTCCGTTCATGCGTTTGTTCGCCCGCGTCCGATTATCGGCACTCCTCCTGCCGGTCTTGTTTGTACCAATGCTCGCGTATGCGGCCCTCATAAATATAAATACAGCCGACTCGACTCTGTTACAGACTCTCCCGGGCATTGGGCCATCAAAAGCCACCGGTATTATTGACTACCGCACGCAACACGGGCCATTCGCTCAGATACAAGACATTCAGAATGTAAGCGGTATTGGCCCCTCGACCTTCGCAAATATACAGGCACTCATTACGGTGGGGGATACGATTCCGACTTCTCCGGTAAGTACGACAACGAGTGTTTCGAGTACAACTACCATCGTGTCCGGCGCCGCGGCGAGTACGTATGTGCCCCCACCTCCAGGCCTCTCTCTTGATGTGGGTAGCGATCGAGTCGCCTTACTCGATGTGCCAGCTATCTTCACGGCCATCGTGAAAACAAAAAGCGGCGTCATCGATGCTTCTGCTGAAGTCGTCTGGAGTTTTGGGGACGGGTCGAGTACCTCCGGCCGCATCGTAGAGAAGATCTACCACCACGCCGGTACCTACCTCGTTGTCGCCCGCGCGAGAGACGGTGAGGCGACGGCCCGCGCAGACCTTGTTGTGACGGCGCAGGCCGCCGCTGCGTACATAGTGAGTGTCGCGCCCGAGGGTATTACGATAGAAAATCGCGGCAAGGAGGCGCTTGAGCTTTCTGGCTGGCGCCTCGCGTCGGGTTCCGCCTCGTTCCGCTTCCCAGAAGGCATGATGATTCTTCCAACATCTAAGGCCCTCTTTCCGTGGGCCATTACGAATCTTCTTGTCGCGAACGAGGCCACTCTGACGTATCCCGATGGCGTTCTTGCTTCTCGGTATCCCGCTGCTCTTCTCGAATACAGTGGTAGTGCGACGACCACTTCTGGTACTGCCGCGCAACCTCCCGTGGCTCCAGATGGTTCTCATAAGGTACAGGCGGTCCGGTACGACGAAGTAGCGTCTGCATTTAGCACGGTAAGCCCCTCACCACATGAACCTGAAGCGTTAGACGCCCCCGCGGCGGCACCTACACTAGCCGCCGCGGGGGCGTCTGTGCCGCTGCCGAACACGTCGCGCGGCACTCTGCATTCAGGATGGATGTTTGGACTTCTTGGTATTATCGCTCTTGCGGGCGGTATCTTTATGATTCTCTAAATCTATGGCGAACGACATTCTTGTAACAGGAGGCGCTGGTTTCGTTGGGAGGCGGCTCTGCGAGCGATTGGTTGGCGATGGAGATCGTGTTATTTCGCTCGACAATTACTTTGCTGGGACGCGCGAGCACGCCGTTCCAGGTGTGGAGTATCGAGAAGGGCATACGAAGGACGTTGCTCGTCATATACCTGAAACTCCTGACCTCATCTACCACCTTGGTGAATACTCACGGACGGAAAAAAGCCTCACCGAACCGGACATTGTTCTTGATTTGAATATCACGGGTACCGCAGGCGTTCTTGAGTTCTGGAGGAATAAGAAATGCAAACTTGTGTACGCGGGTAGCTCGACTAAGTTTTCTGATGGAGGATTGGGACGTGATCAGAGTCCGTATGCTTGGAGCAAGGCGGCGAATACCGAGCTTGTCGCCAATTACGGACGCTGGTACGGGTTGCCATATGCTATTACCTATTTTTATAACGTCTATGGTCCCGGCGAGCGAGCGGGTGCCTACGGCACGCTCATCGAGATCTTTCGCCAGAAACGGCTTGCCGGAGAGTCTCTTACGGTGAACGCACCAGGTACACAGATGCGTAACTTCACGCATATCGACGATATTGTCGACGGCCTTGTCCGGGTGGGGGAAGGAGGACTGGGAGATGACTTCGGGCTTGGCGACGAGCATGCGTATTCTGTGCTCGAAGTCGCACAGCTCTTTGGAGGAGATATCCGCATGGGTCCCGCTTCTCCGGGTAACCGCATGACATCCGTGATTGATACCAGTAAGGCGCGAGCTCTTGGTTGGCAGCCGGCGCACGATCTCGCTACCTACATCCGCGAATCTCTATGAAAAAAGTCCTTATATTTTCCCTTACGTATTTTCCGTTTGTGGGTGGCGCAGAAGTTGCGATACGAGAAATAACTGACCGCATGCCGAACGAAGAATTTGAATTCCACATGGTGACCCTTCGTTTCAACTCGAAACTCCCGTTGGTCGAAAGAATTGGGAATATAACGCTCCACCGCATAGGTTTTGGAAGATCTGGAGCGACTACCGCCGACCTAAAGCGGTTTCCACTCCATCTCAATAAGCACTGGTACCAATGCGCAGCGGCCTGGCATGCACTCCGGCTCCATAGAAAATTGCATTTTGATGGCACCTGGGCGATGATGGCGCACGCCACCGGTATTCCTGCCGGAATCTTTAAAACCTTTCATCCAAGCGTGCCATACCTACTTACGCTCCAGGAGGGCGATCCGCCCCGGCATATCGAGCGCCTCGCATGGCCCGTGTGGCCACTCTTCTCTCGTGCGTTCACCCGCGCGGATGTCGTGCAGGCCATCTCGACCTTTCTTGGTGCATGGGCAAGGCGCCGGCATTTTACCGGGCCCCTTGAGATTATTCCGAACGGCGTAGACACGGCGCGGTTTGCTAAGGTGTATACCCCTGAGGAACGCGAAGCATCGCGGCATATTCTCGGCGTTGCGCCTGAGACCGTGCTTCTTGTTACGACTTCGCGTTTGGTACACAAGAATGCCACTGACGATGTCATTCGCGCCCTTGCCCACCTTCCGCCCCATGTGCACTTCATTATCTACGGCGTTGGCCCTGACGAGGCGATGCTCAGGACGCTTGCGAAGGAGCAGGGCGTCGAGAGCCGCACTCATTTTATGGGGCAGCTCTCGCATGAGGCGATGCCGCGCGCACTTTCTGCCTGCGATATCTTTATCCGCCCCAGCCGCTCTGAGGGCATGGGCAATTCTTTTATTGAGGCGATGGCGGCCGGGCTGCCAGTTATCGCGACCCAGGAGGGCGGCATCGCTGACTTCCTCGCAGACAGCAAGCGCAATCCAGACAAGGAGACGACGGGCTGGGCGGTCGACAAGGATGATCCTAGACAAATAGCGGATACCGTCGAGGACATCGTGGCTCATCCCGAGCAGGTGCGATTCGTTATCGAGCAGGCAAAAATCCTTGCCCTCAACCGGTACGACTGGAATCTGGTCGCAGGGAAGATGCGCGCAGTGTTCGATACACTCTTTATATGACGATCCTTATTGCTACACCCTTGTATCCGCCCGACATTGGCGGCCCCGCGGCGTACGCAAAAGCGCTTCGCGAGGAATGGACGAAACTTGGGATGACCGTTCGAGTGGTCGCCTATGGTCGTCTCGAGCGAGCGCTTCCTGCTGGTCTCCGGCATCTGGTGTACCTCGTGCGCATGCTTGTGGCAGTTCGTGGCGTTCGCAGCATTCTCGCTCTTGATACGTGGAGTGTTGGTGTCCCCGCCCTCGTGGTTACCTCACTGCTCCGGAAGCGGCTTGTGTTCCGTGTCGGGGGCGATTTCCTCTGGGAATCGTATGTGAACCGGACGGGTGACCTCGTCCACCTCTCAGAGTTCTATGCATCACCTCGAGCGCTTTCGTATAAGGAACGTCTCATCCGCCGTACTACAGGCCTGCTCCTGCGGAGTGCGGATGCTATCGCCTTCAATACGGCGTGGCAGCTGAGGCTATGGAGGGATGCGTATCAGCTTTCTCCCGAGAAGGTCTCCGTCATTCAGAACTTCTTTCCTGCTATCCGTGAACATACACCTGCGACGAATATGACGTTTGTAGCCGCTAGCCGTGCGACTGCGTTCAAGAATCACGCCCTTCTTGCGCGCGTATTCGAGCGGGTGCAACGAGAGTATTCTGATGCCCGTCTTGATATGCGGGCATTGCCGCCCGCAGAGCACCGTGCCCGCATTCGTGATTGTTATGCGGTTATTATTCCGTCGGTGAGTGAGGTGAACTCAAACACGGCGATTGATGCTGTTGCGGCAGGGAAACCCTTTTTAGCTCCTGTCGATTCTGGCGGCTACGAGGTTATGAAAGATCTTGGCCTCTGGGTCGATACGCTCGATGAACAGGCATTTGCAGAGGGTGTACGCGCGCTCCTTGATCCCGTCGTATATGCCGCCTTGCAGGAGCGTATCCGCGCATTCTCCTACACGCACTCTTGGGAGGCGGTTGGCCGCGAATTCCTGGCCCTTCTCGTCTAGCACCATGCATGTCCTCTCCATTGGTTCCGACCGTTCTCTCTTCGATGAGGGAAGTCGGGCGCGCATACGCGCTCGTGCGTATGCCGAGGCTCTCGGCACCCTTCGGATTATCGTCTTCACTTTGCGGCGTGATAACTATGTCCCCGCGCACGAGGGGAATCTTTCTGTGTACCCCACATGCTCTCGGACAAGATTCGGCTACGTCTTTGGCGCCGTGCGTATCGCGAAGCGTCTCCGTGCTGACGTCATTACCACCCAGGACCCGTTTGAGGCCGGTCTTGCTGGTATGCGCGCGGCGCGGGCCCTCAATGTTCCTCTTCATGTACAGCTCCATACCGACCCCTTTGCTCTTGCATTTTCTCGCGCTTCGATTCTAAATCGCATTCGTCTGCTCCTCATGCCGCGCGTCATGCGCCGCGCTACCCGTATTCGAGTTGTCTCGGAGCGTCTCAAGAACGCTCTTGAACGTCGCTACCATTCTTCTGTGCCCATTACGGTTCTTCCTATCTACACTGACCTCGCGCGTTTCCATGCTATCAGGCATACTCCCGAGCCGGGGCATCTCGTATGGGTAGGCCGCTTCGAGAAAGAAAAAGATCCCATGCTCGCTCTCGCCACTCTTGCGGCTGCTCGGTCTGCGGGTATCGATGCTCGCCTCACTATGCTTGGCACGGGCCGTCTCGAACCTGCTCTAAGGGTTCGTGCGGTGCAGCTCGGTATCGCTACGCATGTCGAGTTTCCGGGGTGGGCAGACCCGCTCCCGTATTTAGCAAAAGCCGAGCTTGTTCTCGCGACCTCGCAGTATGAGGGTTACGGTCTCTCCATCATCGAAGCTCTCGCCTCTGGGGTGCCGGTACTCGCTACCGATGTGGGCGGCGCCCGCGAAGCGGGCGCCATCATCGCTCCCTGCGCGGGCTACACCAAGGCACTCCTCGACTGGTTCAAGAGCGGTCCCCGCGAGGGTCGTCTTGTGGCGTATCCCTACTCCTCCTTCGAGGATTACGTCGCGGCGTATGCGGCTGATATTCGTGCCGCTGGGGCACCGTAACCCCGCATTCAGGTCTCGAGTTGTAGGGGGTATGGAGAGCACACGTATTGCATGATAGAGTCGCTCGTATGGCAATAGACGGGGTAGCAGAGAAGCCGCGTATCGGCTTTATAGGGCAGGGGTACGTTGGCCGGAATTATGCCGACGATTTTGAGGCACGCGGGTACTCGGTGGTGCGCTACGCGCTTGAGGAGCCGTATGTCGGGAACAAGGAAAAGATTAAAGAATGCGATGTTGTTATTATCGGCGTTCCGACGCCCACCCTTCCTTCTGGGGGGTCGACTCGTTTTGATGATTCTATTGTTCGTGAGGCCGTCGCTCTTGTGGGGGTAGGGAAGGTTGCGGTTATTAAATCCACCATACTGCCGGGCACGACGCAGGATAGTCAAAAGCAGTAT
>OBEQ011524620.1_pt1 | contig 11872 bp, 10 predicted proteins | sample 1670901 | NCBI WGS metagenome assembly OBEQ01 (sample SAMEA104232315, study PRJEB22302) | groundwater metagenome | biome: forest; feature: aquifer; material: groundwater | place: USA | collected 2011-08-07 | depth 5.4 m | reverse complement strand
TGCCGCTCGCCGGAATTGGCTCGCTCTTCCTCCCTCGTCGGTCGGCGTTCGGCTCCGTTCGAATCCCGTCTTCCTATCACGAAAAAAGCCGCCCAATAAGGACGGCTTTTTTCATGAACGGCCCCTGTGCAACTGCGTTCGAACCCATTTCCAGGAAAATCTATAGAAAATATGGACGGAGTTGAACAGAGAATTTTGTTGAATGGCTAATTTATTTTCTCGCAACTGAACGTAATAATCGTGACTTTGGTTGAACGTGGCAACCCGCGCGCCGGTCCTTCGGACCGTCACGCGGCCTGCAGTTCCGAGTGTTTCCATTTGCCCCTTGCCCTCACTCGTCCCAGCGACTCGCCCCGGTCTCACGAGGCCCGCGCCTCCTTTGAACCCCCCGCATCAAACAACCGCGCGGGCCGGGAATTTTTTGGAGATTTTTGCATATATGCAACTTTCAGCATCCAAACCTTTCCAGCCTTTCTTTTCTTTTTTCCCAATCAGGCAGAACCCTTTCCAAAAGTCGAAAAAATGCTCTACTGTGATTCTGATGAAAGGCGTGACATAACTCATGGATGACGACGTACTCAATGCATTGGCTCGGGGCCTGGATCAGTTCACTGTTTAATATAACTCGGCCTTGTTTTGTAAAACTCCCCCATCGTTTAGCCATTTTCTTAACAATTAATCGAGGTAGAGCATTTTCGGTTCTGGATACTTTTAGCCACCATTGCTGAATTTTGCTTTGAAGGTAAGCCTCGGCCTTTTGAGAATACCATCCATCAAGCAGCTTCATGATATCTTTTGAATCCATTGACCCTTTTGCAGATACCCAAAGAAACGGACCTTTTAACCTGACATCGGTGCGATCCCCTTGATGCACTTTTAGTCGATATTGTTTCCCAAGATACCAAAAACTTTCGCCTGATAAATATTTCTTAGTCAATTTTTTAGGCAAGAAGTCGGAAAAATAAACCTGTTGTTTAATGATCCACGGGGATCTTTTTTTTATTTTTAATTTTATGACATCCAATTCTGCATTGATGGGGGCCTTGGCTACAATTCGTAAATCGGGATGAACACTAATTGCGAGAGTTTTACGATGAACGCGCTCAATCGAAAATTGAATCGTTTTTGATCCAAATTGGATGGATTCCATCATACGCCGTATCTTCTTTTGGCAATGTCGAGTATTTTTTGAATGATGCTGTCCATCTCCTCTGTTTCGAGATTGATATTTTCAGCATCTTTAAGATCAAACAAAAGATCATCAACCGCATTGGCCATTTTATTCATAACATTTTGATCATGAACCCAGTCAACTTTCAGATATTTCTGAACCTCTCCATCAATTTTGAGAGCCAAATTTGCGGCTACTCGTTGGGAATCGCTCTCTGGCAAATGTATCTTCAGAGACTCGAACACCACCCCATAAAATGCTTTGGCCACTTCCTTGCCGTTCAAAAGATCGGGGATATCGTCTCCTGTGCGATTTTGGACAGCTTCCATAATTTCCAACACCGAGGCTAAGTAGCCCGCATCGTCAAGACGCTTTTTTCGCCACTCTTCAATCGTGTCTTCAAGAAGTTTTGAGAATTTGGCATAAAAGATTGGATCTTCTTCCATGTGCTCATGAATTGTCTTCTTTGTTCTATGAGCAATTGTGTCAGCCTTTGAAGTAGGATTGGCAATTTTTGAGACTTCCTGATTAAACTTTTCCTTGTCAAAAATATCGACGGGTTCCGTTATATTTACAATATCGGTTGCTCCAACATAGGTATCAATTAGCTTCTGGATTTTAGATTCATACTCTCTATGATCCAACGTTTCGGCATAACGCTTTTTGATCGATCCTCTAAGCTCAGAAAAGAACTTTAAGTCCTTCTTATAGCGCTCAACGTCTTTCTCAGGCGTTTCCTCGATAAATTTTACTGTGGATAAAGCTAAGCCAAAGGTCCGCGAAAAAACGGAAAGCCTCTTATAAAACTCTGGTCGAATCGCTTCATCACCCAAGAATCTTTCATAGGACTCAATGTCTAGTTTATTAGGAATGGCTTTAAAAATTCCCAAAAGATCGGAGTGATGTTGAGGGAGTTTTGAAAGCTCATTTTGAACACTGGTGATGGTGCCGGAAATGTCGCCTTCATCGAAATCAGCCAAAGCTCCATAAGCGGTTAATGCCTGATCTAAATTCCCCAAGATACCGTAGTAATCAATGATATAACCATAGTCCTTGCCTTCATACAGACGATTCACCCGGGCAATAGCCTGAAGCAGGGTATGGTCTTGCAGACTTCTGGTAATATAGAGAATCGTATTTCTAGGGGCGTCGAAACCCGTCAAGAGTTTATCCACCACAATAAGAATTTCTGGCTCATCTTCTGATTTAAACTTATCAATGATTTGCTCATTGTAATCTTCCTCAGACCCGTACTTATCCATCATCTTTTTCCAAAACTTTTGAACTTCATCACTGGGTTCATCGTAAATATCTTCATGGCCCTCACGAGTATCAGGACCGGAAATAATGACTTCTGTTGAAACCAGACGAAACTCATCAAAATATTTTTTGTATTTAAGGGCGGTCGCTTTATCGGGAGCTGTGAGCTGCGCTTTAAATCCCGTCTTTTGCCAATTTCTAAAAAAGTGATCGGAAATATCATAGGCGATAAGTTTGATTTTTTCTTCAGCCTTGTTGAGCTGATTAGCCGTTGAAAATTTTTTCTTTAAATCTTTCTTCTGACCGTCGCTCAGATCTTTAGAGACTCTCTCAAACCATTCATCGACCATCTTTTGATCGACATCTTGAAGGACATGACGGCCTTCATACAAAATCGGGACGACAGATTTGTCAGCAACCGCTTGATCGATGGTATATTTGTCAATAATTCCGCCAAATTTATCCGACGTATTCTTATCCTTCTTCATGAGAGGAGTCCCCGTAAACCCGATATAACAGGCGTTTGGAAAAACCCTCTGCATATGCACGTTAAATTGGCCATATTGGGAGCGATGACTCTCATCAACTAAGACAAAAATATCCGAAGATTCGTTGAAGCTCGCGTTCTTTAGAGCTGTTTCAAATTTATTAATGACCGTCGTGATGACTTCCGTTTTTGGATTTGAAATCAGCTCGCTTAAGTGGGTGCCTGTACGTGCTTTCTGAGGATCGAGATCACAGTTTTTAAATGTATCTTTAATCTGCCTGTCTAAATCCTTTCTGTCCGTCACGATGATAATCTTTGGATTCAGGATCGACGGTTCTAAGGCAATCGCTTTGCCCATCATCACCATAGTGAGAGACTTGCCGCTACCTTGTGTATGCCAAATCACACCACCTTGGCGTTTGCCTTTGACGTCCTTTTGCACCACGCGCGCCAGAGTTTCTTTGACGGCATTGTATTGTTGATAGCGAGCGATCTTTTTTTCGGGTTTATCGAAAACAATAAATTTAAAAACTAATTCCAAAAGTCGGGCGGGGTCGCACAAACTATAAAGAGTCCGATCCTGCTCGGTAACCACCCGTTGAGATATCTCTTCCATATGATCAAAGTAATTTCTCACATAGGCGAAGCGAGTACTAAAAAGTTTTTCTTTTTGTGGATTGCTTAAAGGCGTGTTGATAATTCTATGGAGATCCGGATTTTTAAAATATTTTTCCCGCCAAAAAGACCAGAACTTTGCCGGCGTCCCCGTAGTGGCATACTTGGCGTCACTCACACTCAGAGCGAGTAAAATTTGAGAGTAAATAAAGAGCCTGGGAATTTCGTCGGTCTTTTGATTACGAATATGTTGAGAGACAGCTTGTCCAACGGCATCTTCCAAATTTCTCTTTTTACATTCAATCACGACAAGGGGGATGCCGTTGACAAACAATACGACATCAGGCCTGCGAGTCTCCCGCGTTCCCGACTTTTCAACCTCGAACTCCTCGACGACATGAAACTTGTTTTTGTGAGGATTTTTCCAGTCAATATATTGAAGGGTAAAAGATCTGGTATCGCCATCGATGGTTTGTTCGAGGCTTTTTCCAAGAGTGAGCAGATCATAAATCTTTTCGTTGGTCCGTATCAGGCCGTCATAAGGCACGGTCTTCAACGCATTGACGGCATTTTCAATATTGGCATCGCTAAAGTTATGAGTTTGGCCCTTGAAAGTAATCGAATTGATGGCCTTCAAGCGCTCTTTGAGAATGTCATCCAGGATAACGTTTGAAAATTTACGGCCTCTTTTGGCTAAGGCTTCTTCGGGCGTTAAATATTCGTAACCTAGATTCTGCAAGAGTTGCAGGGCCGGGATTTGGGAGTCGTGGTCTTCTTGGAAGGAGGGGGTTTGTAAGCTCATGTTTTAATTGCTCCACACCTTTGCGGACTCTGCGTCATATAAAACTACCTCAAGAGGATATCTCTTACTTCTATCTACGCCGAGGGCAGAAGCCTTCCTAATGAAGGCCCGATCATAGCCCGTTTCCCGGTCTTTAAAAACGCTTACAAATATACGGGATATCTTGCCTTTTCTGATTCGGGATAAAATATGCTCGTCTGTCTCATTTAACGAATGGCCAAAAATAAAAAGATCAGCGTCTTTAACATCGCAGACAGATTCGAAACTCCTGAGAGCTTTAGAAAGGTAGCCACTATGATTTATTTTTGTCATTTTTTGATCTGAACTGCCTTCGGCGACAAAAAGTGGGTAAAGATTTTTCCCGATAGCTTCTCTAACCTGAGAAATAATTTGTTTTTGCGTGTCAATCCAAACATACTTCCTCGTTTCGCTTCCAGAATCAAAAAGATGCAGCCCTCCATGTAGAAAGAAAAAGGTTGGACTGTGTGGCGAATCAAATACGCGGTAATCGGCACCAAAGTCGTCATCTGGCAATCTAAAACCGTCATCGATATCTTCTACACGTTGTTTACGCCCATGAAGCAAAGTCCAATAAAGAAGTACGTCATAGTTGAGCGTGTAGATTTTATTAAAGTGACTCAAAAAAATATTGCAGGCGTTCTTGGCATCGTCCAGAACCTTGGTTGCATTTTCGGGGTGCCGGTTTGCAATTGTTGAGATAAGAATTTCCTTTAAGACTTCGGTGTCTTTTCTAATTTTCTCGGTCTTAGCACTCGGGACTTGGTAAATATCACCAACGATTGCACTATACTCTAAGGCGCGGATTACTCTCTCAAAGTCGGGTGTGCCAATCCTCTCAAATGCTTGGAGTAAGTTAGGATGTTTAGAGAAATCTGCTTCATCTTTTAGCGACTTGTAAGAAAAGATATCACCAAACAGCGCTGTGCTAAAGCCGTTGCCCAATAAAAGATAGCGCTTGAAGTGGCCTTGAGTCAGAGCTTGGGCGAATGTGATGGGTTGACTCATACTTTCACCCTGATCTTCCCTGTTAGCAGTTTTTGCATGAGCCCTTGCTTTTGATTTTGAAGCTTCTCGGTGAGGGTCTTAATCAAAATAGTGCTTTGCTCAATTTCATCCAGCATTAGGCCAATTGATTTTTGGATTTTGATGTCTGGTACATGCACATCAAGGTCGTAAATAGTTTCCCGATTGAGAGAAGGCACTCCCGATGATTCATTGTACTGTTTGAGGTTTAGAGAATAAAAAAGATGATAAATCCACAACAAGTCATAATTAGGGCTCTCTTCAACATAATAGGTTGTGTCGATTGCCCAAAATGGTTGAGTTAAAAACTGTGGTTTATCTATTGTGCCTTTGCGACCTATGACAACACCGGCTGATCTACAAAGAGGCGCTTTGGCTTTGCCTGAAGATCCACCCGTTCCTATAATCGGATACTTGCCATCATCTGACACAATCTCTTTTGGTGACTTGCCATAATTAAGAACGACTAAATCGCCCAAACGCTGTACAGCATAGGTACGATCATAGAAAAATATCTTCTTCCTTATGTTTTTTAAATATTGGCTATATTTATAACGTATTAATCTTACAACATCAATCCCCCGATCCCACGTCCCCAAAATCTCGGCGATTCTCTTTTGTTCGGGGAGAGGAGGAAGTGGGACAGGACAATCGAGAACCTCATCTTTTCTCAAATTTGTTTGACCTACGCCGGAGTCAAATTGCAGATAATAAGAATGTCTATTTAGAACGTAATATAAAAATCTCGAATCAACACCTTCTTTTGATTTTAATGAGCAGATTCTTTGGTTTAAAGTGTATTTGCCAGTCTGATCTATGAAGAAACATTTTGCGAGGGCCTTTCCATTGGGGATGTCGCTCATCACCATGACAATGGTGTCTTTTTCAAGTGGACTGAGGTTTTTATTTGATCGCTTATATTCTTTGCCCTCAGAGGCAATGAACTTTGAATTGACTACAATATAATCGCCATCATCATGGATACACTGTTCGTGAGCCTTGCCATTTTCAAAGTCAGCTACTTCTCCTAGTGATGTTTCTTGCCAATTATTCACAAATCATTTCTCGTGTCTTTTTATTCCATCGGTTGTCACCCAATAAATCTTTCTTTTTTCTTCAAGAGGTCTTTCCCGTAAAAACTTCGCATATTCTTTTGCATGATTGGATTCAGGATTATTCAAGCGAATGAACACTCCAGAAATTCGATAAACACCGCAGTCAGAACAATTGATATCTAACCCATCATACATTTTGTTCCTGTCCATGGCGTGCGTAACCTCGGCATCATGTCCGCATAAGTGGCATTGTTTTCTGTTTTCCGTCTCCATTGTTTATCCTTTCATTTTTAAAGGTATCGAATTTGCTACCTTTAAGACTTATCTCCCTTTTTCCCCTTCATTGATCGCGCCTTCTTCTCAAGCTGTTTAATCTTCAAAATCGACTCCTCAAAATGCCTCTCCACCGGACTCGGAAGCCGGGCTTGCGCCAAGGAGTATTTCTCATATTCTTTTTCGGCCTTGGCGATGGCGGCCTCGTGAGAGATTTTTCCGGCGTGGTTTAAAATTTCCCGCGAACTGAGTTTAAGAAAATCATCGAGCTTGGCGATCCAATCGCTCATCGTCATGGGCTTACGATCCAAAGCCTGCAGCTCAGCAAAATCAAGGTAGAGTGAAACAATCAGGTTGAGCGCCTTGAGTTCGTTTTCTTTAAGGTAATTCTTGGCAATACCAACATCGGATTTTCTGAGTTGTTTGCCAGGCCAGGAGGTCAGACCCATATTAGGCTTTTCTGCATCGACACGTTTATTGATGACTTCGGCGGCAGTATGACCATGAGCGGCCCAGTGCATTTTGTTTTGAACAATTTTGAAAAATTCTATCGAGAGGTCATTTTTAGGATCGTAGTCGATGCTGGTGGCGTAGATATCGAGGACCTTGCGCCAAAAGATTTTTTCGGAGGAGCGAATATCACGAATTCGTGCCAGCAATTCGTCAAAGTAATTGCCACCACCCAAATTTTTGAGCCGCTCGTCATCCATGACGAAGCCTTTAACGATGTACTCGCGAAGCTGTTGTGTGGCCCAAATACGAAATTGAGTTCCGCGGTGGGATTTGACTCGGTAACCTACGGAGATAATGACATCGAGGTTGTAGAATTCGACATCTCTCTTAACATTGCGTGGGCCTTCGCTTTGAACTGTTGCAAATTTTGCAACAGTTCCCTCTTGGACAAGCTCTCCCTCTTCAAAAATGTTAGAAATATGCTTTGATATTACTGACTTATCTCTATCAAACAATTCTGCCATTTGATTAAGAGAGAGCCAGACGGTTTCATTGATTAGCCGTACCTCGACCCGAGACTCTCCATCCTGAGTCTGATAAAGAAGGATTTCACCATTTGGTTTTGCAAGATCACTCATATAATCCCCAACTCCTTCAGATACCGATTCATCTGCTTCCGCACATCGACCAGCTCCCCTTCGAGTTTTTCAATATCGGCCTGCACCGCCTTAATGTCGATCTCTTCCTCTTCTTCAAAGGTATCAACATAACGTGGGATGTTGAGGTTATAGTCGTTGCCTTCAATTTCTTTGAGAGTGGCACGATATGAATATTTTTCAACGGTCTTGCGTTCACGGAACGTTGAAATAATTTTGGCAATGTCTTGTTCTCGTAATTTATTCTGATTTTTGCCTTCCTCGAATTCACGGCTGGCATCAACGAACAAAACCGTTTCCTTTTCTTTGTCGATTTTCTTTTGGCTACGGGATTTATCGAAAACTAAAATAGCCGCCGGGATTCCTGTGCCATAAAAGAGGTTGGAGGGAAGTCCAATGATAGCGTCCAAAAGATTTTCGTTGATGAGTTGTTGTCGGATTTTACCCTCGGAACCCCCGCGAAAAAGAACGCCATGAGGGACAATGACGCCTACCTTACCTTTGCCTTCGTAGGCCGATTCGATCATATGTAAAATAAAAGCATAGTCTCCCTTGCTCTTTGGTGGGATGCCACGAGTGAACCGCCGATAAGGATCGCTTCCCGCATGTTCGGCACCCCATTTGTCGAGAGAAAACGGTGGATTGGCAACAACGATATCGAATTTCATCAACTGGTCTTTTTCAATGAGTTTGGGATTGTTGATGGTATCGCCCCATTCGATACGGGCATTATCAATGGCATGAAGAAACATGTTCATCTTGGAGAGCGCCCAAGTCGATCCGTTGCTTTCCTGTCCATAGAGTGCGTAGTTGGAGTCTTTGATTTCGTTGGCGACACGAATGAGCAACGATGCCGAGCCATCGGCGGGGTCATAAATACGATTGCCGGGTTTTGGGTTCATGAGCTTCGCAAGTAAAATAGCCACTTCGCGCGGCGTATAAAATTCACCGCCTTTTTTGCCGGCATCACTGGCAAAGCGGGCAATAAGGTATTCATAACCATTGCCGATGACATCTTCGCTTTGAATTTTGCTGGGGCGAAAATCCAAAACAGGATCAGAAAAATCTTCGATCAAGTTTTTAAGGCGTTTATTACGATCTTTTGTCTGTCCCAAGTTGGATTCGGAGTTGAAATCAATGTTGCGAAAAACCCCGTCTAACTTTGCTTTGTTGGCTTCTTCAATCGCCTCAAGTGCAATGTTGATGATTTCTCCAATATTGGCTTCGCTACGCTTGTTATAGATGAAATCGAATGAAGAATCTGGTGGAAGGACAAAACGTTCGCGCTCCATTTTGCGTAAAATACGTGCTTCATCGTCACCGTATTGTTTTTTGTATTCTTCGTAATGATCTTTCCAGACATCGCTTAAATATTTCAGGAAGAGGAAAACGAGAATATAGTTTTTATACTCTGACGGATCGACTACACCTCGGAAGGTATCGCAAGCGCGCCAGAGGACGGCGTTGATTTCGTCCTGTCTGACCTTTTGATTATTCTGGTTCATATGATAAATCCTCCAAATTCCTTCATGGCAATGGCATCAAAAACACGTTCGTATTTTTTTTGAATTTTATGAATGAGATCGAAACAATGTTCTTCTGCCTCGATGAGCCTGATGATTTGCTGTTGCCTCTCAAGGCTGGGAACAGGTACTGGCATTTCACTTAAAATTTTCTTCGATAGCATGGAAATGGTTTGGCCTTGTTGGTTTCTTTCGAGATATTGCTGGGCTGGCTTCTGAGCAAGAAACCAAGCCAGATAACGACCTAATATTTTCTCCTCGGCGACTCGAACGATCAAAAAATTTGAGCTGGCGATTGTATCGGGAAGATCGGCATCAATGTAAGTGATCCGAACTTTTCCCCTAACCTGAATAAGAATGTCCCCTTTTTTTAAAAAATGGATCGGTTGAGGTTCTGTTGGTAACTCGTAGGTGCTGGGTCGGTCCCTTAAAACCGGAGAGTCCGAGATGTCGCTTATAAAAACAACGGCGTATTTACCATGTACATCGGGCGTGACTTTTTTGAGGAACAAATAGCCCGAACTCATCTCAGATATTTTGGCGAGCACGCTTTTCATAAAATAAACTGTAGGCCTAATACTTATAATTTTATTTTATGTCAATAAAAATATTTAGTAATTCTCCTACATTTAAAATTTTATTATTGTCGTTTGTTTTCATAAACTTGATGAGCGGGTAATTGAGAATCACGGCATGGCATCTGCCAGACCTTCGGCGAGTAACTCCGCATTTAGGAAAAATCCATTCTCGTAAACCTCTTCCTTCTTCTTGATCGTCGGGTGATAAAAAACATCGGCGACGTAACGCCCATACATGTCGGTTTTGTAGGTCTTGATGACGATGAACTCGATTCCTCTCAAACGATCCTCTACGAAGGTTTTGGCTTGATCGGCGCGGTCGGGGACCTTGCCGGTCCTCACTCCATTCTTGACCAACTCGGCCGTATTGATTCCACGAAAGCGGACCCGCTGACTGATCCAAACCTCGAATCCCAAATCGATCCGGACCAAGAGGGTATCGCCATCCACGACCTTCTCAACGACTGCCTTATAGATGTGGAGTGGGTCACCGCCGCGCTCAAGCGTGGCTTGCCCCGGCTTGAGTTTTTTGGGTGACTTCTGGAGAGTGAAGAAGTCTTTCTGAATGGCTTTCCTCAAGGTATCCCGGCTCCATTCTTCCAAGGCGGCCGATTGGAGGTAGAAGTCCCGCTCCTTCTTGTCCTTGATCGAGAGAAGTTCGACGTAGTGAGTCCAACTGAGCTGAGGTGCGTCTTCGGTCTTGGGAACGCCGTCCGGCCAGAGCCGGTAGAACTGCATGATCCGGTAAACAAGCGTCGGATCAATCACCAAATCCTCGGCGAGTTGAGCGACCAGGCCGGAGGCCTGATCTGGATCGGCAAGCTCTTTCAACTCCGACATCCTTTTTCCCATCTCCCAATAAGTGGAAACTTTGATTTCGTTTACGGCGTTCAACGCAGCTTGCTGACCTTTGACGATGAGGTTCTTGAGATCAGTGACGAGCTGAGTATAGGACTGAGTTTCGACCAAACCGGGCATCGTCATAAATATCTAACCTATTGACTTCACTTTGTAAATTATTATTTCGCTGACTGTGCGTAAGCACAGTTAGTCTTCTCTTTTCTTCGCCCCTCTTAAACGGACGGGGTGGAACCGGGGGGCGATCAGACCCCCGGTGGGGCGGGATGGCGATGGCCGGGTTCCTTATGCAGTACGGCCAGCCAACGCGACCGGAGCGAAGGCGGAGGGCGCGGTACAACCCAAACAACAATTTGTTTCAGAACCAGGAACCGGCGAGGAGCGAGTCCGCCACGGGGCAAGTTCGGAGGTGCGGGGGGAGAACTTGCCCCGTGGCCCCGGATGCAACTTGCTCTTTCTTTTTCTTGCGAGTCGCTGGGACGAGTGAGGGCAAGGGGCAAATGGAAACACTCGGAACTGCAAAAGCCGTGACGGACGTAAGGACGGCGCGGGTTTTGCGTTCAGAGGCTGGCGGCTAAATGACATTTTGCTGGAAATAAGTTCTAACGGTGTTACACAGGGGCCGCATCAACGAAAAACCGCCCCAACGCGGGTGGTTTTTCGTTGATGAAGAGGATGAGAACAATCCGCCGCGAGGCGGATCGTTCGACGACCGAGGCCGGGTGCCCGCATCGCGGGCGGCCGACGAAGTACCCGTAGCGCGAAGAGCGCAGAGGGTAATCCCTCCCCCTCCGCATCAATAAAAAAACGGGATTCGAACGGAGATTTGCGCTGAGCGATAAGCGAAGAAGAGGCCGCCAATTCCGGCGGCCGGAAGCAAATCTCAGACGCCCTGAGCCGTAATAACGAAGTCTTTAGGCGAAGGGCGAATCCCTCCCCCTCCGCATCAATTGTAAAAATATTCGCTTTCCACCGTAAAAATTCACACAACCTTTTAACCAGAACCGTCGAGGGAAGGAAAAATGCGAATCGTTCCCCCGGCAGCGTTTCTTTAGTGGGGGTGTGAGGAGTTAATGAAGCGACCTTCCCATTTTTTG
>OBEQ011243216.1_pt1 | contig 11872 bp, 10 predicted proteins | sample 1670901 | NCBI WGS metagenome assembly OBEQ01 (sample SAMEA104232315, study PRJEB22302) | groundwater metagenome | biome: forest; feature: aquifer; material: groundwater | place: USA | collected 2011-08-07 | depth 5.4 m | reverse complement strand
TCTATTTTGTCCAGGACTCCTTTTCTTAGGTTGGCCATTTCATTAAATGAGGGAATTACAACAGAAAGATAAATTTTGCTCATAGTTGGGCTTACTAAAAGATTATACAAGAAACAGAAAACGAACTCAATTTGTGAGAGCTCACTCTCTGAGCTAGATCGTTGATGTTATAATCTCCATATGAATGTTGAAGATATTGGAATAGAAGCTCTCAAGTCTGCATTTGAAATTCATGAGGCTCTTGGTGAAAGCGGAAAAGAAGAGCTAAAAAAGAATCAATTTGGAGACACCGCAATGAGAGGAGACTTTGAAGCGGAAGAAGCTGTAATCAATACCCTGAAAAAATATAATTTTCCTTGTCTGGTTTATTCTGAAGAGCATGGTCAAGTAAAAATAACTGAAAATCCAAAGCATCTTGCAGTTCTGGATGGAATAGACGGTTCATATTGGTATAAGGCTGAATGGGGTAAAGGACGCTACGCCACAATGCTTGGAATTTATGAAGGAACAAATCCCCAATATGGGGATTATATTTTCGGAGGAATAATGGAACACGCAACAAAACGGCTTTTTTATGGAATTAAAGGAAAAGGCTCTTTTATTCTTAATCTAGGAACTGGAACAACAGAGATAATTAAAGCCTCAAGCGTAAAAGAACTAACTAAAAAAACTAAAATTCATATAGACGAGTATTGGGATATCAATAACGAAGTATTTACCAGCAAGCTTAAGGGGTACAATGTTATGGACTATAAACACTGCTCTTCATTTCATTACGCTGATACCGCTATGGGAATAGCTGATTTGACCCTTGAATGCACACGGAAAGGAAACTTAGAAATTGCTTCAGCCTATCCAATTATAATTGAAGCGGGAGGAATAATGGTCTCAATAAATGGCGAACCTTTAGGAGACAAGCTCTATCTTGAATTTGGCCAAGAAAAGCATATCCCCATAATAACAGCAGCAACTCAACAACTTGCCGATGAAGCAGTGAGTTTCTTTAAGTGACCCGTCATCATCACTATTTGAATCATCCCTAGCTTGGTTAGATCACCTCAGGCAAGCATATCAGAATCAGGAAGAAGAATCATGATGTTTAAATTTCTAAAACTGGAAAATTTCTTTAGATGTATTATAAGAGAAAGGAGGTTTTATATGGCAGAAGGCAAAATACCGAAAGACTGGTTAAAGAAAAATGGTTATAAACTGAAAATTGTTTATAGCTACGTTATCGTTAATAAGCTAAATATCAAATCAAAAGAGGATATCCTAAAAGTTTTGCGGGAAACTTACCCTGAAAATGCTAATAAAGAACAGGCAGAAATTTATTCAAAGATGTTACAATTGTTTGGAAACAGACTTAGAAAAAGAATAGAAGAAAGTTTTTAAAACTAAGAAGCTACTCTTTATTAACAGAAATTTTAAGGCCAAGAGCTTTAAGTACTCTTTTAAATTTAGCTAGGGAAGGATTTGCTTCTCCTCTTTCTGTCATTGCGTAGAATGTTTCAGTTACTTTTGCCAGCTTTGCAACTTGTGCTTGAGTTAAATCCTTCTTTTCTCTAGTTTCTTTCAACTGTGCTGCCAGCTTTGGATCTATACGTTCGTTTTTGTTAGATTTCATAAATATATTTATAGTATAACATGTTTAAATAGAAAAATAAACTATAGGGGGAAAAGAGCAATCTTTAAACTTTTTTAAAGTTCAATCTCAATTATACTCCGGAAGAATTATACGGCGTTACTGGAGATGAGCAAAATATGGCCTATTTTATAGGCTCCTGAGGAAAAACTATCAGAGGGCGAAAACCAATGGCGTCTTCGTGCTCTGAAGCATAGGCGCGGAGGAAGCGAGAAAGACCACCAAGGCCAGAGCCACCACCGACCAAACGAATGCCACGCCCAGACTTATCCTCAAGCCATTCATAGGTTGATGTATTTCCCCACTCTGGATGGAATATATTTCCTACTACGTTAAATATTACCCCAGTTGGTATTGTCACTTTGGCTTTTCCTTCTTCAACTGCGGTGGTAAGGCCTAGTGTTTGAGTGAGCGCCGGGTCAAAATGTTCTGCCCTAGCATCATACGATATATTAAAACGGGAACCCTCAATCTCTGGAGAAAGCTTATCTCCCAAATCTAATATCAGTTTTTTGAAAGAGTCAGGTTCATACATTTGATTGCCATTTTGAGAGTCCGGCTTTTGAGTATTATCGACAAGAATGTGGCAACTGGGGAAAGAAAGTGTTTCAGGAGAGATATTCGGTGGTTGTACCCCTGACGGCCATCTGATGGGCTCTGTGTCTTGGAAAAACCTATCTTCCGGTACCTTCCAGTCGGGTATGTCTGAAAAAAGATATTTACGCCCACCGATTGTTATCCCATCCCTTTCCATATTCCCGCCCGGAAGATAGTGATACTCAAGGGAGGTAATTCCCGCTTCTTCTGCTGTGCGGAGTGTATCAACAAGAAGACGTGGAGGGTAGGGAACTTCAATTTCAGCACCAAAACGTGTCTGCCAAGCAGTTTTTTCACGAGCATATGTTGAATATGGAAGAATTTCGCAAAAAGGTCCGACTTTTACTCCTTCCCGGGAAAGTGTTTCCGTATCAAAGGTGCGGTGTAAAGCACCTTCCGCTACTGGTAGCTCAGGGTTGATACGGGCAACAACAACTGGTTTTGAAGGATCTATCTCAGATGAGACTTTGCCCACATATTCAAAACCTTCTTGTCCTACTTTGAAATATGCGCCCGGTTGAAGTTCCATAATATTAAGGTTGTTGAGAAAAAACTATCAGAGGACGAAAACCAATCCGGTCAAGCGAATCCCGAGAAAGGCGGCGTGAAAGACTAGTAATTTCGGAGCCACCACCGAACAAACGGCTGCCGCCCCCAAACTTATCCTCAAGCCATTCGTAGGTTGAAGTATTTCCCCACTCCGGGTGAAACATATTCCCAAGTACATTAAATTCTATTTCTTTAGGAAGCCTTACCTGGTTTGCATCTACACCCAGAAGTTTGGCAATAACAGGATTAACATGCTGGGAAATTTCATCAAATGAAATATCAAATCGGGAACCTGCGCGCCCACCAATAGTATTATGGATTTTCCCTTCATCTCTAAGTTTATTAAGTACTGTTACCAAAAAATCATCTTCATACATCTGGTTTCCGTTAGCATAATTTGGCTTTTGCATGCCATCCACAATCACCCAAGCTCCTGGAAGTTTCGCAGCATCCTTGTCGATATTGCCAACAGTAATTAGTCCCCAATACCAATCTAAAGGTTTTACCTTCCATCCCGGGTAATCATCCTCTTCCTTAAGGATTATTGGAGGAAGATAGTGTGGTTCAAAACTATTCACGCCTTGTTCTTTAACTCTCTTGAGAGCATCAACTAGTTCTTGCGGAGGATATGGAATTTCTTGTTCAACGCCGGAAAAGTTTTCTTCCCAAGCAGCTTTTTCTGCGACAAAGGATGAGTATGGAAATACCTCTCCGAACGGACCTATTTTTACTCCGTCTTTCTCAAGAATAGCAGGTTCAAAGATGCGGTGAAGAGCACCTTGAGAAGAAGACTCATCGGGATTAGTACGTGCAACGACCTTAACATTTGTCGGATCATCGGAAGACTTGTTTACACCAACGTACTCAAATCCTTCTTGGCCTACTTTGAAATATGCACCCGGTTGAAGTTCCATATCTAAAATACTACAATCATAGTATATCCAATTGGCGAAGTAATGTAAAAATTACTGCATTCCAAAGACTACAATATGGTTGAAGGACAATCAGAAAATACACATCCAGCATCTATCCCTAGCACAGAACTCGATACAACTTTATATGGCAATCTTGAAAGAGCCTTGCATACAGATCAATATGAAGTTGCTTTAAGAGCAACGGAAGAAATACAAAGTCTTAGAACTTGGCGCACGGCACAGCAAAAATCTCCCTCTCCTCATTTTTACCGATTATTTGAGGCGGCAACACGATTAAATGCCGCTCCTATTCCTCCGGAAGAAAGAACAAGGCTTAGGCAAGAGCTTTCGGACCGATTATTTCCCGTTGCCAGCAACCTATCTCCGCGCATTAGAGACTTATATATGGGTTTTATTTCGGAACTGGACGGTTCATCATATTCTCCTCAATTTTCCATGACGGAGCGCCAACTGGAGACATTAAGAGAATCCGGTGACTTTGCGTTGTTACAAAATCCTTCCGTACCTTGGGATATAAAACTAAATCGCATGCAGACCCGTATTGAAAGCGAGCTTTTAGGAAGAAAAGCGCTTGATAGAAAAGATAAAGAAACAGCAGGAGATGAAACACTAAGAAAAGAAGCAGAAAGAGAAAGAAGCGGAGAACAAGCAAATCAGTCACCAGCTCTTCCTCCTCCGGACAGTGACAACAGCAAGCCAAGCATGGATGAGATGGATAGATTAAAAGAGGGAGAAACAGCGCCTGCTATTTGGACAATAACTCCGGCCTACGGAGGTTATTATAAGGAACAGTCGTTTGACTCATGGGACAAAAGTACCAATACATGGAGGAAAAAAGACAGACAAAAAATTTCCGTTGATCCTTTATCGTCTTCTAACGATGCGCCAGTAGAACTAACTATTTCTACGCATATACCAATGCAGCAATGGACCCGCTTACCGATTCCCTATCATTATGAAATCCTAAATGTACACGTTGACAATTCGGCTTTTTCCTTAGCAAAAGATGTAAATGGAGACTATCTTCTTTGTCCAACCGATCGATACGCAAATGTGAGCCCGCATGAAGTAAGAATTTATATGGTAAAAAAAGATTCTCCGGATGTTTCTCAAAATCCACCAACCGAGGCACAAGCTATGAATGCGACTTTCTCCGAACAAACAAAAAAAGCACTGGAAGATATAAAAAATTCAAGAAGATCCGACATTGCAAAAGCACAAGCTCTTCTGGCTTATACTATGAGGCATTTGGAATATTCAAATGACAGCTCATTTAATGCTATTTATGAAAATTATCAAGACGGATATATCGGTGCAATTGATAATTTCAGAAAAGCAGATTGTGATGTAGCCAATACATATTTTGCAGCTCTTTGTATAAATCTTGGAATTCCGGTCCGTCACGTAGTTGGACACATGGTAAAGGATAAAGATGGTCTTGGTAATGCGCGTATTACCAGCGGAACCGGTCATGCATGGAGCGAAGTTTGGGATAAAGAAAGAGAGGTCTGGGTACGAATGGATGCCACACCCGCCGGCGATCCGCAGATGGAAGAGAAAGAACAGAGTGAGGGAATGCCAGGAGATTATGGCGGACAAGAAGCAGTCGGACCAACAGATGAAGAGCTGCAAGAATTAGAAACAAAATTACAGCAAACTGCCGAACGTTTAAGTTATACCAGGGAAGAGCGGGAGTTAGCCCAGCAAGCAGGTATTGAACCCAGAGAAGCACGACAGATTGTCAAAGAGATACAAGATGCAGAAAATACCCGTTTGCCAAACGGAGAAAAAGTAGTTGACGTAATGTCCCAACTGTGGTCACTTATAGCTCAATCCAGAATGGTTACTCAGCAAGATTACACGGGTCCGGTTCGAAAAAGAGAAGGAGGAGAGGAAATTGAAGACATTGTTGCTCACAAAATTGGCATTAAATCAGGCGAATCCGATCCTGCTTCCAGACAGAAAGAAGCAGCAAGGCAAATACCCGAACTTATTTTGAAATCCCTGGAGCTTTATGCGGTTTGTGATAAATCCGGTTCTATGGGACAAACCGTAAATGGCGAAGAAAAATGGAGATTGCAAAGAAGAGCAATGTATCTTACTCTCTCCTCTTTGGACAGAGCAGAACAAAATATCCAACGGGTTAAAACCAAAATGAAAACTCCGCTTGATATTTACTCGGAAGTTGTTTCATTCAGAGGATCAGGGGATGACGAAATCGATCTTGATAAGCCATTTTCAAACGAATTTTCTGCCCGTGACAAAGTAGCCCTCTGGCACGGTCTTGGAAATCAAGGATGGGGAAACGGAGATGTTCCTGCCTTATCACTTTTACATGAGGAGATAAAAGCAAAGCACGATAGACTTATTGAACAAAATAAAGAAGATGACGCTCTTCGCATTATTATTGCCTGTTCGGATGGGATGCCCGATGATCCGGGACAAGTTCATTCACTGGCGCAACAATTAGGTCAATTAAATACAGTCGTTGTGGGAGTCGGGCTAACCGAAACTGCCACACAAGTCCCAATTATTTTTGACACTCCTTTTTCCAGAGGAGACTTAGTAAGGGATCTAAGCGATCTTCCCGCTGTTGTAGCAAAACATGTAGTAATGGAAGCAGTAAAATTGTTCCCACAGCAATCAAGAGAGCAATATCAACATTCAATTGATAACATACTTGCTAAATTTGCTGCAGTAGAAAAATAAGTGATATACTGATTTTAATATGCCTGATATACCTGAAATCCGCTCAAGCGAAAAAGAAAGTCACGAAATTACTGAAATGGAAAGAAATATAAATCCGATAATTCTTAATAAAAAAGGAGATAAGTCTTTAAATAAAATCCCGAGTACGTCATTATCCAATGACGATACTCCCGTAGATCATGATCCGCGCCGCATTCATGGACTTGCCCGATGGGTTGGTACTCGTGTTTTAACTCCTGCAAATACAGTCGGCCTGCCGGATGTAGAAAATGAGTTTCAAAGTCTTTCTCCTAGGGAAAAAGCAGACCTTTTGCATGAAAAATTAATGGCTTTTTATCTTACCGAGAAAGTAGTTAGAGGAGAACAAAAACAAAATGTAGATGTCAGCCAGAATTCTGATGCAGGAGAAACCACCGATACGAAGCCAACATCCAGACCAAAATCTCCCGTTGATCCTTATCTAATTAGTGAAATAAAAACGCTTTGGGAAGACCAAGAAGCTCAAGAAACTTTCTCTTCTCTATATGCCGATTCCCGTACGGATGAACGGTTTTACCGAAACTCTCAGATGGGTAAAGATTATAAGGCGGTTAATCAAGCCATAGCCGATACAAAAGCTGTTTACGAAGAAGAGGCAAAGGAGCTATTTCTTCAAAGAGCAAGCCGTCCGGATCAGGTCTCAGCCGCCAGAGGAAGAACTACCCGATTTGCCCGGGAGCTAATTAGACTTGAAAAGCAAAAACAAAGCATAGTTACTCTTAAAGAGAAAACTCATACCGCAGAAAATACCGATGTTGCTGCCAACATCATGTTTGAAACACTAAGAGGTTATCATGACCAATTAAATGAAGGGTTTGTTTGGTTACCTTCTCGTATTGGTCTTCACGTTGAAACAGTTGAAGCTTTGCAAAACGGCCGTTGGCCTGTACTTCGCGGCGAAGCAGGAACTGGAAAATCCGAGCAAGCAGACGCTGCGGTTTTGGTACTTACGGGTGAACAGCCTACCCATCTTGCCTGTAGTCAAAATACAGGAGAAAGAAATTTGATTGCGGATAAAGATATTGATCCTAAAACGGGAGGCAGCTACGAGACTTATGGCCCTGCTATGCAAGCTGCTACGGGATACGAAGACTCTCTTGGAACAGCACCTCAGTTTTCATCCGGCCGAGGAGTCCGTTTTGACGAGTCCGGAAGACTGGGTGAATTAGGATACGCCATCATAAAGGAATTAAGACAAAAACGTACTGCTACTACTGAAGATATTCAAAGATTTAAAGATGGAAAACAAATTGATCCGGATAAACTTCTCCACGGCAAACCGGTGTTGCCCGGATTTACTGCCATTTTTACTACAAATCCCGAAGGACCCCGCTATCCAAACAGAACCGAACCTGATGCCGCTTTGCGCCGGGAACTTTCATATATTACTGTTGACTATCCGGAGCAAACAGTAGAAAATCCGGAGTTGTATGAATTTATGCTGGCAGGACTTATGGATAATAACTATCATATCGCAGTTCCCAAAGCGGAACTTGCTCCCGCATATTTTCTTACACGCGCTGATGAAACTCTACCCGACGGAAGAAAAGTCATTGCGCAGCAAGTATTAAAGGAAGACCCGACAGATCTCCAGCACGGCATGTTGTATCGGCTTAGTTTTGCAGTCAGATCACTCCAGGACGCCTTTAATAACGGGAATACGGATTCAATACCCGAAGATGCCCTTCGTTATGCAATTAACAGAGATGGTTCGATTAGAGTGAACAAAACTAACGGCGATCCCCTAACACTTTCCAACTCAACTATAACTTTAAAAGAAGTCCGAAGCTGGATGGAGGGATTCAAGGATAGAAACCTAAAAGACGATCCTAATTATCAGGTAGAGACTCTTGCGGAATGGTTACAGGTTAAACTCAATACTTATCTGACTCAGGCTGATGAAGTTGACAGAGACAAAATCCAAGGCCTTTTTGACTACTACCATTTGTTTGCCGAGGGTCCCAATGGGGCGGATTTACGAGACTCTTCTCTTTTAACTCCCAAGCAGATAGGATATCTTTCTCCACGGGTTCCAAGACCGTTGCATACAACAAATCCTATCCAAGAAGAGAAACCGACTGAAACAGTAAGCGGGGAGACAGAACAAAATCCACAACCGACAGTACATGAGGACATACAAATAATGCTTGAAGACGGAAGCACAGTTTTAGTTAATCCTCAACCGATAAGTGTCCAGATGAGAGAGACGAGCTAGTCTATGGAACTTCAACCGGGCGCATATTTCAAGATAGGGCAAGAAGGATTTGAATATGTTGGGACACAAAAGACTTCTGATAATCCCAATGATATCCAAGTGGTAGGCAGAATAAATCCGGATGAGCCGACAAGTTCGGGAGCTCTCCATAGAATATTCCCTCTTTCAGTTTTAGAGCAAGAGGGTACAAGAGTAGGGCCATTTAACGAAGACCTTCCTTACTCAGATTTTGTCGCAGAAAAAGCTGCATGGCAAACTCGCTTCAGTCATGATATAGATATGCCCTATCCACCGCATCTTCTTGTTGATACACTCAAAAGGGCGAAAGAAGCGGGAATTACTTCCCTTGAGTATCACTTTCTTCCCGGTGTAACTATGGAAGAGGATGGAATAATAATCGATGGGCACAAGCATCTTTTCCCAGATATACCTGATTGGAAGGCGTCACCTTATTGGTTTTTCCAAGACACAGAACCTATCTATGAAGCGCTCACCTTCCCAAGTTGCCACATTCTTGTTGATAACACTCAAAAGCCAAACTATCAAGATGATAACCAAATGTATGGATCTGACCCTTTCAAAAAACTAATAATAAGTTTGGCAGATAAGCTTCTCCCACATATTGAGGGTTCCCGCTTTGGTATATCGTATGACGCCAGAGCAGAACATTTCGACCCCGCACTCGCTCAAACATTAGGTCTTACCCAAGCAGTTGAAAAAGGAAAAGCCAAAGTTACAGTACCAACAGAACTAATGTTTAACGTAATAGGAAATATGTTCCATCCGGAGTGGGGAAATACATCGACCTACGAATGGTTTGAAGATCAATTTGAGGTCGTCAACCGTTTGATCGGTGGTGATTCTGGTAGTGGTGGTCTTTCAAGCATTGACTGCGAGCTTACTCGGAGTCCGAATGGGAGTGTTGGTTTTCGCCCTCTGATAGTTTTTCCTCAAAAACCTTCAACTCCTTGACAAGATCTATCTAAGGACTGCCGTTCCTCTTTTGGCAAGGGTAACATGTATGCTTATACTCTTGCGATGGCAGAAATATACAAATAATTATTGATCGCTTAAATATGACGTGTCTATTCTTCCTTTAATACTTTCCAAATCGTATTATCACCAATTCCTTGTTCTATGGCTTTCTTGTAAGTAGTGAGCGCAAAAACCATATCCCCAACATCATATGATTTATTTAGCATCTCTTGAATATATTTGGCTAATCTATTAAGTTTTCCTTGATACGGAAGAATGAAAAGAATTTTAGGAAATTTGCCATCTATGCCATCGACTAGGTTTTTCCATTTTTCTTCAGTGCAGAACTTAATATACTGTCGCACTTTGTATTCGAGTGCATATTTTGGAATATGGGGAGGAAATAAATCTAGAAAAAAGGTTGTGGAATCATCCCAGTTTTTTGTCAATTTTTCAATGTAGAAATCAGGGTAATATTCTTTCCAGTTTTCAGAATCTTTGTAACTTAGAAACAGCGTACAAAGATCCGTTTTGCTCATACATTCATATTCCCATTTATTTCCCTCCAATTCTTTAAATTGTAAGTAAAGATCACAAAGAAAAACTGAATGATCAATAAAAGTTTGAGAGGCGGTTTTGTCTGCGTAGAATTTTTTTACTGCCTTCTCTTCTAAGTTATCGTAAGACCCACGATCCATTTGGCCCTTAGACCACAAGATACCATTATTGTGCAAGTAATAAATTGCCGGTTTGGTATTTTCTAAAAGCTTATGGGAATAAATTCGACCTAAATACTTCTTCTCAACTAAATCTTTAAGCCACGCATTAATCCGGTGGGCATCCTTATGTCCTAAAATCTTTTGGATCTGTTTCCTATTAATGAATCGAAACTTTAATACGAGGGCGACAATTTCTTCTTGTTTTTTTGTTATGTCAGGTAATTCTTTAAAATACATATATCTAGAATAAATTAGGCAGAAGTATTCAAAAAATATAAAGAGCAGATAAAAATTAAAAGGGCAGGAAATAAACTATATAGGCAGGGACAAACATGGACAGAAGATACAACAATTATACTACAACAAATCAATACCCATATTCATATCATTCATACGTCAACTCTTCCTTTACTTTAGTAAAGGGAAAGACCGGAAGTCTAAATTCAGTTTTAGGCTCAAATCCAGCGCTAAGATAGCCATGCTCTGTGTCCTAGCAGGTGGATACAGCATCCGTGCCTAGGCTTACACAATTCCCCCTTGACAACTGTAAATATATTTATATATACTGTAAGTATATTTACAGTTAGGTATAGAAATTAAGGTATGGAAAAGAGTGAAATACAAGCGTTAAACAGTCCAATTATTCCAAATGAAGATGTTTCTAATTTACCTAATCTATCCCCCGAATCTCAATTTAATCCCCAAGGAACATATGATCAATTAAATCAATTTTTTAGTGAGCAAGATAAACAACAAAAAACAGTTCTTGAGGCAAGAGAAATTCTCGGAAGTTCTGCAGATAATATCTCTGATGCACAGGTATACGATCTGGTGAATGAGGTCCAATATCTTGTTGATTCATGGCTTGAAGAATATGAGCAAAAAATTTTTGAAGGAAAAACACTTGATGAAATTTTAAGCTTTAAATCAAAATGAGCCCACAAAATCTTACGCCATATCTTGGAGAGAAAAAAGCCGTTATATATACCCGTGTTTCAAGCGAAGAACAAGTTGAAAACTTTTCGCTACAAACACAGGAGGAAATATGTCGAAGGGAAGCAAAGTTCAAAGAATTTGAAATTGTTGAAGTTTTTAGAGAAGAAGGAAAATCGGCCAAAACTATTACTGGCAGAGTAGAGCTTTTGAGATTACTCGATTTTTGTAGAAATAATAAAAAAGATATTCACGCAGTATTTGTCTATCGACTAGATAGACTTTCACGACAAACGCAAGATTATCTAGCACTTCGAAAAAGACTGTTTGATTACGGTATTGCTATCATCTCAGCAAATGAACCCACTGGCAATTCTCCTACGGAAAAGTTGCTCGAAACCATCTTAGCAAGTTTTGCTCAACATGATAACGACGTAAGAAGTGAACGGACGAAAAACGGTATGCGGGCAAGATTTTTATCCGGTCTTGTTAGTAATCATGCACCTCTTGGATACATAAACCAAGGAGGATATGCTCTTAAAGATCCGCAAAGCTTTGA
>OBEQ011046416.1_pt1 | contig 11872 bp, 10 predicted proteins | sample 1670901 | NCBI WGS metagenome assembly OBEQ01 (sample SAMEA104232315, study PRJEB22302) | groundwater metagenome | biome: forest; feature: aquifer; material: groundwater | place: USA | collected 2011-08-07 | depth 5.4 m | reverse complement strand
TGAAGACCGCCGAGACATCCCCGCCGGGGGTCACCTGGAACAGCCGGTCATCCGCCGGCGCAATCGGCCCGGAGACATTCTGATGGTACGCGCCGGAGCCGCCCGCCTTGACCGACCGCTCACGCCCGTTCTCGCTAAAGCAATAGGTGATGGTCGCAATCAGCGAGGCCCGCATGTTAGCGGGCACCGGGACGTTTCTTTTCCGCTGAAGCATCTGACTCAAAATAAGCCCGGCATGTTGGCAGGTCAACAGAAATGATTGTCAGGGGACTGCTCCATTTCCGCCGGTCTCTCGCATTCAATCCGATGTAGGGGCGGATCACGATACGCCCTCCCCTCTTTGTATCGAAGTGGATACAGGCACCGCAAGTTAAAAAGAAGACAGGCTACCTTTTCAGAGTTATACTTGTGCGCAAAGACGTAGGGGCCGGCATCAATTATCCGAGAAAAGCAGCCTGTACAATTTTCCATGTTCCAGGGAGAAGTAAGGCGGGACGACGCCTACAGTAGGGGATGAGAACTTACAACTGAAATGTATCCGGCCCTCCGTAGCATTAATTGGACCCGTGTTCGCTCATGGGACGATCTGGAAAAGGGCATCATTTCGTTACCAACAGAGCAAGCACGAGGGGAGATTTTTGAGGAGTTCTGTCAGGCCTTTCTGACGCTCCAGAAGGACTTCTATCAAGCCCAACAGGTCTGGCGATTTTCTGATGTTCCTTCTCAGATCCTTCAGAAACTAGGATGCTCAACGCATCAGGATGAAGGCATCGATGGGATTCTCCTTCACCATGACGGAACCATAACAGCTTACCAAGCCAAATTTAGAACCAACCGAACAGATATCCCCTCGCAACGAGAATTGTCGACCTTCTACATGGTGAGCGATCGGGCGGATTATCGCTTGATCATCTCCAATGTGGAGGATCTTCCTCGCGCTGCCAAGGCGCGGAAGGACCATGGACAAGTCCTGATCGAGGAATTGCTGGATCTTGAGGAATCCTTTTTCAAACAACTACAGGTATTCATCTCCATTGGGCATTTGCCAAAGTCACCACCACCAATCCCCAAGCCCTATCAGGTACAAGCAATCATTGCCATCACAGAGGGATTGTCTGCCTATCCTCGCGGTCAAGCTATTCTAGCCTGTGGGGCTGGTAAGACCTTCATCGGAAAGTGGGTCGTTGACCGATTACGCTGTAGACGGATTCTGGTCATGGTTCCTAGCTTGGCACTTGTGCGCCAAACTTTAGGGGAATGGCATCGGGCTGAAACACAAGCCTTTCGTTACATTTGTATCTGTAGCGATGAATCGGTTGATGCGCTGGCAGAGTCTGATGAATGGGTCGTGCAGCGGTCCGATCTCGATGTGCGCGTTTCGACCAACGCCACTGACCTCATTCAGTATTTACAGAGAAAGGAATCAGTCCCTCAAGTAGTTTTCTCCACATACCAAAGTAGTGCCGTCCTTGTGGAGGCACTTGCTGATCCGCGACTTAAAGAATTTCAGTTTGATCTGGTGATCTGTGACGAAGCACACCGTTTGGCTGGCGTTGCAGGACGCATGTTTAATCAGGTCTTAAATGATGACCTGATTCGGGCAAAGATGCGGCTGTTTATGACCGCAACGCCGAAAATCATCGCTCCACGATCTGGGGCTCAACGGGATGCAGAACAACTAGTTGAACTGTCGATGGACAATCCGCAGACATTTGGCCCCGTGCTCTACTACTTTGGGTTTGCCCAAGCTATTAAAGAGGGAATCATCAGCGACTATCGAGTTGTAGTGATTGGAGTGTCCGAAGAGGAGATCGCGCAGATCGTTCGTGCTGGTGGAACTGTTCAGACGGAGGATAAAGAAACCTGGCAGGCGGAAAACCTTACCCATCGGATCGCTTTGGGCAAGGCCATTACTACTTATGGAATTAAGAAGGTTTTCACCTTTCACAATCGGGTCCAAGCTGCTGCACGTTTTGTTGATGCCAGGTTGCCGGATGGATTTCCCCGAGTCTTGAAACGGATGTCTCCTGGTCTCGACTTTTCAGCTCAGCACATTTCGGGGGTAATGTCCGCAGGGTATCGGGCGAAGATTTTACGGGACTTTCGTATGAGCCCCCGTGGAGTGGTGACAAATGCGCGATGCTTGGGTGAAGGCGTGAATGTGCCCATTGTGGATGGTGTGTTCTTTGCAAACCCACGAAAATCCGTCATTGATATTGTGCAAGCCACAGGGCGGGCTTTGCGGCGTATTCCAGGGAAAGAGATGGCCTACATTATCATTCCGGTGCTTGTCCGCAAGAATGAAGATGCCGAACAGATCCTTGAAGGCAGTCGATTCCAGACGGTCTGGAAAGTGCTGAGTGCGATGGCAAGCCAAGATGATCGTCTCGAAGCAGCGATCCGTGAAACGCGTATCAAACAGGGGGGAGGCGTCTTGCCTGTTCTTGGCAAGAATGACCAGTTTGGCCCAGGCGAGATGCCAGATACAAGAACGATTCTCATGGGTTTTCCGACTCATATCCCCTTCTCCAAGTACCAAAGCCTCTTCACGCTCGAAATGATGGAGAAGCTCGGGGAACGTTGGCATTTGCGATTCGGCGCATTAAAGAAATACATGAAAGAGCATGGAGAAGAGCCCTCTTACAACACGGAATATGAAGGAATTAAAATTGGATCTTGGCTGGCTAACCAGCGAACTGCATTCAAGAAAGGGAAGCTACCGTCTGATCACGTGAAGTTATTAGATGACTTAGGCGTTCAATGGTCGTTAAGAGAATCCTCTTCAAGCTGGCATGATTATTTATTTGAATGTAAAAGATTTCTTAGGGATGAAAAGAGGTTGCCTGCCGGTGGAGAAGTCGGCCCTTTTGGTCTAAAGGTTGGTAGTTGGCTGCTCCATCAGCGTCGGTTATTCAAGAAGGGGTTATTGCCCAAAGATCGTGTTGAGACATTCAAAGAACTATTGGGTGCCAGTTTGGACCCGATTGGTGAAAGATGGGAACGCAATTTCCAAGCGTATAAGAATTATGTTGAGAGCACAGGCAAGCAACCACAAAAAAGAACTATTCACTATGGCCACAGGATTGGAAATTGGCTAGTGCAGCTCCGCCAAAAAAGAGAGAAACTTTCAGAAGACCAAATTGGGCGTCTCCAAGCCTTGGGAATGAGATTGCTTCCAGTGCGAAAAGAAAATTGGGAAAGTTACTGTCAAGCTTACAAGGAATATGTTGAAAGCGAAGGAGGGAAGCCCACTAGAAAAACGGTCCACAACAACGTTTGTATCGGAAAATGGCTTGAAACACTCCATCGGCAAAGAGGAAAACTATCTGCGAGTCAGATTAAGCAACTTGAAGAATTGGGGATAAGATTGTTTTCTCCAGAAAGTGAGACGAATGCGGGTAATGAAAAATATATAAGCTATGAAAATTACGAAGGCTGGAATGATTCCTATAAGATGTGTCTGGAGATTTTGAGGCTGAACATGGAGCTGGGGCCTAAAACTATATATCGAGGTAGAGAAATTGGAGCTTGGTTAGACTGGCAAGTGCAAACATATAAAGACGGACGGTTGCCAATAGACCTGATGCTACGCGTTGAAGGCATTCTTACACAATTATCAGGGTTGCCCCTAGGAGCAGTCAGAGAGAAGATTAACAGTCAGAAATGGAGCAATCTTGGATAGCCTAACGGTGGGGAAAAAAGAAGACAGTCTACCGCAGGGATATCGTGTGATCTGGGGGTGCGAGTAATTAGGATCAGACTCGACTTTTCAGAACTACGCCTCCCCCACGCCAAAAACCATCAGAGAACCGAGTCGGCCCTAATTACTCATTGATTCGCTGACAGGACACTGGGTTTAGCGATTGAGGCGGAGGTATCGCACGATTTCCATCATAACCTTGCAATCAGTTTCGTTGTATTGCTGTATCTCCTGCATTAGGTCAATGTCGACAAGGCGGACCTTTTTCTTGGCGGATTCATCGGCACACCACCAAGCACCAATCATTGCACCGAGCCCATCTACAGAACCGTCTTTCCAAAGTGTCTCAATTAATCCATGTCCGTGCAGTGCCTGCGCGACTGCTTTTAGTCCAAACGATAACGCCCCGCGTATTACTATTGGCTCCTCTTTGATTACTTCTTTTAAAAAGTCGAACCAGCGCAATGTCGGCCAATCTCTCGCCTTTTCTGCATGACGTTGTCTCGCGGCATTATATGCAGTCTCGAGAAATGAGGTTTCCGCAGGAGACCAATGGATAATCATTGGGTCCGTTTCCCTTGAGCAAAGTCGACTTCGTACTTCTTTCATATGCTCAAGCCATGTAACGATAATTGCTGCTTCTGCAACAGTGGTCAATGAATCTACCGTAAAGCATTTGAATTGCCACCGACCGTCTTCTACGTGACCACACCCGATCATGAAAATAAGAGTTTGCCCGCCACGTTTCGGAATCTGGGAGAAATCGTCATTGAGGTCATTGACCGCTTCGAAATCAACATAAAATGCCACTTGAGCTTCAGTTCGCCATATGTCACCTCTGGAAGCTACTCGTGCAGGCGCGACAGGAGGCCCATCAGAGGATTGATTGATATTTAAAATGGCCTGTAGGATCGGACCCTGTTTGGCTCCAGTAACTCCGACCGTCGACGCGGTAGTACCAGAATCTCGCCACATATATATTCCTGACTTATTGGCATCCCTGCGTTTGTCGTAGCCGACCTGCCAAAGCAATGTCAGCTCTTGAAGTTCTTTGGCTATATGCTTTTTGGCTGCTGACCACGGTGCATCTTGATCATTTTTCATATTGGGCCGCAATTCAGGAACACTTGGTTCAGGCAATACTGCCCACGCTGCCCCCTCGTATCGAACTTTTCTAATCCATGCGCAGGCCTCTTGGACCTTCTCCTCTAAGAGCGTGCCTTTTGCTAATGTCGAGTTTTGAGCCACTGGTGCGAGCCGATCCATGCAATTTTCTTTCCGACTTGTCACACTTTTAACTGTTTGCTCCCAACCACGACCTAGGACATATGAAACAGGCGGAAGATAGCCTTGAGTTCTGCCTAATGCCGCATTGTAGATAAAAAGCTCTGACTTATAGGCTGGTGCGGAGCCGCTATTACCTAGTTCCCCACCAGCGAGTAAATGAAGGGTCGTGAATTTAATGCTGACGACGCGGTAGTGCCATGGCTTCCCGTCAAGATTACTGGCAGGTTGAGCTGCTTCTTCACCAGAAAGTGCGTCCGGAAACAATCGTGCGAGTTCATCGCTTCGCACTAACAAATCTGGAATCCCATATGTGCGATTTTCGTTATTCCAGACGACCCCCTGATAAATTATCGGGACCCCGCCTTTCATCGCTTTCAATGTTTCGTTCACCATTTTAAAGTCTCGCGCATGACTGGAAGAGCTAGCGAATCCAACGTATGGGGCGAGAGCACCTAAATGTTTAATCACAGCAGCTTCAAATTCTCGACCCTTCCGGAGAATAAACTTGCCAAAGTCTGTCCTCGGGTCATAGCCGGCTAGCGAATCATCCTCTTGGAAACCTTTGTCATGACCATATAAATTGAGCCAATCCAATAATGGGTCTTGTAGCAAAGAGTTTCGAGTATCAGTAGCGCTGACCCATTCAAGCCAATCAACGTCGGCGGGAGCAATGATCGAAGTTTCTCTAACAGGTTGTTTAAGGTCATCCATGGTCATCGAGTCTGACCCTAATTACTCCTGAATATCGGACGGGTTACAGGCAGCAATAAATTGATACCATATCCTTGTCCGCTGGGTTGTAATGTGGTCTTGTCCCAGAAAACGTAGCATCTGTGATAGTAAGGCTTGTTAGCTCGTCAAGGCGAAACAACTTCCAGCCTTGTGGGTTTCCTGACTCGCTGTAGCCATCCGTTTGGTACGCACGAAGTAATTCGTTTCCATCTTTGCTTTCACCGTAACAATGCGGCTCTGCCATACGGAAGCCGCCGTCATAAAAGAATCGGATTACCTTTCGACCCTGAATCGCATTACAAATCGCTTGATTCATCCTTCTCTCTCAGTCACTCATCGCCCCGGAATCCTACCACTCCCCATCCGTAAAGTCATGCAGGAGAAAAATGAAGTAGGCGGAGGATGGAACGAAAAAGATACAATCCGGCACAGGAAGGGGGCCAGGCACCATTCAGAAATGGGGCCAGTCCCCGCTTACGTGCGGAAGCCAATGTGGCGTGACTTGGGCGGGAGCTCTATGGGAGTCATGAGTTCGCGGATCGCGTCGAACACCACTTTAAATTGCGAGTCGTACTTCTTTTCCATCTCCGCCAGTTTGAGTGCGAGATCCTTGTGGGAGGACAACATCTCACGCAGCTTCACGAACGCCCGCATGATCTCGATGTTCACCTGCACCGCACGCTTGCTTTTCAAGACACTCGACAACATAGCTACGCCCTGTTCGGTAAACGCGTAGGGTGCCGCACGGCGGCGGCCACCCCAACTTGAAGTCACAAATTGTGACTTCAAGTTTCTAACCTCTTGTAAATTCAATTGAAACATAAAATCTCCAGGGAACCTTGGGCTGTTCCTTTTAACGGCCTGGACAAGAACCTTGGGCGCAACCTCGTAAAGCTCAGCAAGGTCCGTACTCAGCATCACTTTCTGGCCTCGCAGGAGAAGAATGCGTTTCTCAATACGTTCGCTCGGTATCAGGTCGTTCATCCCCGCTTGCTCCTTTAGCTTGAGGTGCCAAATTGGCACCTCAAGTTTCTAACTTCCTGAAAATAATAAGAACCTGCTCTGCCTAAGGTCGCAAATTGCGCCTGAAAGTGAGACACGGAGGCCCCAGAAAAGGTTGAATGGATTTATTTCAGCGGGGGTGACACCACATGGGCGCCCAGATGCAGCGCGGGGCATACAGCCGGGTCTGCAGGGCCTCGACGGCGAAACGCCCAGCTGCGTTGGGCTATGCAGGGGCAGGACCCGCGCGGGTGGGATTTGTGGTGAGCCGGGTGGGACTCGAACCCACGGCCCTCGCCTTAAAAGTTCAAAAAGGCACTTTACACGACTAGCTCGATTTTGTGAAGGTTTCCCCGTTTCACTTTGAGAATCATGGTGCTATTCGATTTCTACTGTTTCTATTGGGTCTGAGGACTTCTGCTCTTTGTGAGGAGTTTTAGCACAATTTTAGCACATTGACAGTTATACCAATTTAGGTATACACTGTGACAGCGTATGGAACGCGAGAGCGCATAGCAGAGGTGAAACCTGTTCATTGGGTTGGGAGCAGCAAAAAAGACCTCAAGTCGATGCCTGATGATGTCAAGGACATCTTTGGTTACGCGTTGTACCTGGCGCAGATTGGGAAGAAGCATGAAGATGCCAAACCGTTGAAGGGGTTTGGGTCAGCCGGTGTGCTAGAGGTTGTTGAGGACTGGCACGGAGACACGTATCGCGCTGTCTATACGGTTCGCTTTTCAGCAGCCGTGTATGTGTTGCATGTGTTTCAAAAGAAAGCCAAGAAGGGGATCGAAACCCCAAAGTATGAGATCGACTTAATTCGTAAACGATTGACGGCAGCAGAATTAGCGGCAAAGGAGTGACCACCATGAGTAAACACAAATCCATTCATGAGAAGGTCCAAAGAGGCAGCGGCAACGTCTATGTCGATATCGGCTTGCCTGACGCGGATGCCATGCTCATAAAGGCCCAGCTCATGACCAAGATTGCCGAACTCATTAAGCACAAGGGCCTGACTCAAACGCAAGCGGGTCATCTGCTGGGTTTGCCTCAGCCGAAAGTGTCCGCGCTCTTGAGAGGACACTTCCGCGGGGTCTCTGAGCGTCGGTTGTTGGACTGCCTCACTCGACTTGGGAGTGACGTTCAAGTTGTTGTGAAGGCAGCTCCGCGCCGTCGTGGGAGTGGCAAGCTTTCAGTGGTATTCGCCTAATTCCCTTAGTAAGGAATATTTGTATCCCACTCTTTATCAAAAGCCGCCACCGCTTTTGCGGCTCCCTCCCATGTTTTCCGGTTAGCATCACGGAACCCATCGATCGGGGAGATGAACGTCATTTTACGTGACCGTATTGTTTGCACGGCTTGGTCTGCTTTCTGAAAAGCTTGGGCAAAAACGATTGCTGCCTCCCTTAATTCTCGTCCTTCCGTTTCTGATATTTTTACGGCCACATCATGGATCTTCGTGGGTGCCATGGCTAATTCGTAGGTCTGAAGGTGAAGGTCGTTGATGGGATCAATATGCTGGAGCTTATTCTTGGCGCTTGTGAAGGTAAGCAGCTTGCGGTAGTAACCGCATTTGGCTCGCGTCAGCGCATTCTCCGCGCTGAAAAGCTGATCGACGGATTCCTTGATCTCTTCACTTGCCGAGAGACCCCCCAATTCCACGAGCAGTCCATCCCGCTGCTTGATCGTCGTGTCGCACAGCTCGAAGAGGTCCATGAAGCTCATTCCTTGCGAATCAGTTTCGACCCGCATGATCAGCTCTGTTAACTTGGCATCTCTGCCTAGCAACTTTTCCAACTCGGCTCTTTGACGCGCATCACGGATGCCGTAGGCCGCGACCACTGTGGCAACCATCACGATTATTGCTACCATTATTCGCTTGCGGCTCATCTCCTCACCTGATTTCTAGGTTAGGCCCGTCGTGCAGGACCTGTTAAGCAGTGCTTGTTTTTGTTTTGTCACGATAGGAAGGCTCTATTGTCAAACCTATGAGGCATCGCAACGAGGTTCTCTAGACTTCGAGCGAAACCATCAAGGCCAGGAAAGAGGCTAACCCGTGTAATATTCATGCGCTGGAGTTCGCTGAGACCTCTCTTGAGGAATTCTTTATCGCAACAGAGCTTGAGCTTGAAAAAGTGGTCATTTACGTCATTACCCTGCAAGGAAGAGTTAAGATTATCCCTAAAACTTTTCGTCAGATCGATTGGCATCAAAAATACCCCTTGTTGCACAGCTAGTCTATCATCCAACGCCCAAGGATTCTCTGGGTATACTAGGGGTCTCCGTAAGGACATTAGTGCCTTGACAATTTTAGATGTCTTCCCACGTTTAGGGTCTCTATCTATAGCTCTCCGGATACGAATGGGTAACTTCCTTTTTACCTTTCTCCAATACCAGTCATTATCCAGTACCCACAATGCAGCTTCTTCACCACGTCTTGCGTGTTCTATGGCATGAAAGACTCCGACATAAAAAGAATAAGTCCAATCCAGGAGCCTCGTCGGTGCACCATAATGTTGCATGAGTGCCAACCATCGAATAGTGTCCTTCTCATCCGGAATAGTGTTGGTGTAAAGGTGTAAATTTCGCTGAAATTCGGCGAGTAGCTCTTTTTCGATACTGGGCAGCTTAGCTAGGGGCTCATCAAAACGTTCTGCGACACGCTCTAGTTTCGTCGTGAGTTCCCACTTCCAGCAACGAAGTCCACGGAAAAGCCAACGCTGTACATTTTTTGCTTGAAGTTCTCTATACCATTCCTGAAGAGCAGGCCAGTCCTCAATCTCCTTTTCGTGGGGTCTAACAGTATGTTCCCTTCGACGACTCATACAAAGATTGATCCCCTTTGCTTTCCCTAATAGTTGTTTCGGCAGCAAGGCTAGGCCACCCCTAGGAACCTGTCAAGGCTGACTGGTCAAAAACCTCTTTCCGATTCCTTGGTCCACCAATAGATTTTTCGAGTACTTCAGAGTAGGCTTGGGCGGGTCCACAAAGAAATACTTTTGAAAATTATATGAACACCGAGGAATTTGCTCAGGTACTTAACGAACTCATCGCTCTGAAACATGAGCTATCAGGTGTCGAATGCAAGCCGCCTGGGCCACGCACAGATAAAAAGCTTCAGGCGTGGGTTATTCGCGCAATGCTCGGTATGGCCAACCGCCGAGATGGCGGGCTCGTCATCGTAGGGGTAGATGACAGCCTGACTTCTCTGAAGCCGGTTGGGCTAAACAGTACTTATCTTGCCTCTTGGGAAAGGTATGATGATCTCGCCAGTTCGGCAGCTGAGTATGCCGATCCCAGTATTAATTTTGAACAAGAAATCCATGAGTATGAGGGGAATAAATATGTCCTCGTTATTGTGAAAGAGTTCGAAGACATCCCAGTTCTTTGCAAGAAGGACTACCCCGAAATACTCCGGAAGGGCGCATGCTACGTGAGAAGTCGCAGAAAGCCTGAGACAATAGAAGTTCCGACACAAGAGGACATGCGCGACTTACTCGACCTGGCTACCGAAAAGCGCCTCAGAAAATTCCTTGCCCTTGCCAAATCTGCGGGTATTGAAATTGAGGGAGCAACGATGATTACTGACAAAGATCAGTTCGATGCGCAACTGGGTGACTTTTTTAGAGGGTGAACGTAGTGAGCGCGATTCTGGATAAGATACACAAGCATGGATACTGGCGGGTGATTATCAGACCAGCAAGATTCATAAATAATCGCATCGAGTATTCTGAATTACTGCCTTTGCTTCAAAAAGCTTCTGTATCTCAATACCGATCAATGGAATTTCCCCACGTACCACTCTACGAACCAGAGGCTTCGGGAATTCACAAGGATGTTGATTGGATAGGATACGAGTTTGAGTTTTTAAATTTTATCGAAGCTTGGCGCTTTTACACAAGCGGTCAGTTTGCTGACCGCTCTGCAATGTGGCTGGACTGGCGCGATCTTGCTGGCTGGGGAGTGCCCCCGAATTGGGAACCGGGTATGGGTTTGGGCATAACCGAGACTGTTCTTCGTTTTTCAGAGATATTCGATTTGGCATCACGTCTTTCTTTAACGTCGGCTGGCGATGAACAAATGCATATAGAGATACATGTTTGTAATTTGTCTGGCAGAAAATTGATAAATGATAATCCAGCAAGAGCACCTCTATTCCAGGCTTACAAGACCACTATTCTTGAATTCCCAGTCGTAAGGGATCTGCCCAAAGCTCACCTCATCGCCAAGCACAGAGAACTTGCTCTCCAAGCTAGCAAAGATTTATTTAGTCGGTTCGGATGGAATCCATCCACTGAACTTCTACAAAGTATCCAGTCCGGCTAATGTACATACCGGAATGTAACGCTAGGCTGATATGGTCTAAAACAGTTGTTTTTGAGATGAGGCAGAACGCAGCACGACCTTATTGCTTTTCAAGAGCTTCCATTGTTAGCAGTTTTGAATTTTTTGAACGCCACATGTGCCTAGCAACAAGCAACGAGCGGGGGGCAGCTTGTCTACCTCCCCGCTCGCCAGTCCCCAGGAAGCTCACTAGGCACAGGGCTCCAGGGGGCACTAAGTTTAATTGAGCGTCAGAAATGGAAAGATACTCCTGCGGCAAGGATATTAGTTGCGTAATCCCCCTTTAAACCTGCTGGTCCGAAACCAGGAACATTTTCAGTAAAAGTAAATGTGGCGCGGTTGTACTTGTATTCGCCGAAAACTGCCACATGATTAGTCAAGAAGAAGCGTGCACCTGCCAGGGCATTAAGTCCTACAGCCGTGTCGGAATCTCCCCCTGCATTGGCAAAGAAAACACCGAAGCCTGCACCAGCATACGGCTGGAATTGCTCACCAGGATACCGAGCGATAAGATTGAACGCCCACGTTGTGACTCGAATGAAAGTGCCTGAAACAACGCCGCTGGCACTTCTTCCAGGTACCGTTACCGTGAACCCCTGCTGCTTCTGGTTTGGATTAGTGTTGAAAACTTCTGTTTCAACTCCTAGCCAATTGAGGGTTGGGAAGAAATAGCCCAGCTTGGCTCCATACATAAAATGTACTGCCCCAGTTAAATTTGGACAGGTTGTTTCTCGTTTTTGACGATCCATTCTGCGTAGAACTCGGCCGGCGACCGCATCCCCAGAGCGCTGTGAGGGGCCTGCCGGT
>OBEQ013064034.1_pt1 | contig 11875 bp, 5 predicted proteins | sample 1670901 | NCBI WGS metagenome assembly OBEQ01 (sample SAMEA104232315, study PRJEB22302) | groundwater metagenome | biome: forest; feature: aquifer; material: groundwater | place: USA | collected 2011-08-07 | depth 5.4 m | reverse complement strand
ATGAACACAACCGTTCAGTGAAACGATAAAGTGCGATAGTTCTTCGTGGTTGGGGATTGCCACGCCATCCCGCCTGATACTTGATGCGGGAATGGCTCGCAATGACAGAAATCCTTTGGACGCTACTTTTTCGTTCATCGTTAATATTTTAGAAAACTTGTTTTCTTATTTTCTCAGGGTGACGGGGTTTTTACTTTTGAGACAGCCGCACGTTGATGCGAATATAGCCCGTCAATGATCCGTATCAATAATGATGCCGATCCGGTGATCGGCTACTACACCGGGTAGGCAAAAGTTTTATAAAAATAGCAATTGTATCTTACTTATGTATGGGAATTATGAACGAAACCTTTATGTTAAGGTTAAGGTCATAAAATACATAGACTGCTCAAAATGACTCAAAATAATCCAAAATAGTTGTAACATTTAAAGACAAATTTCCGTTAAACAAGGTGTTTACTTATGGTCTATCTATCAAATATATTAAATCAGGAGAATTTACGCATGAAACGTTTCGTGTTAGTGGTATCGCTAATAGTTGCAGTAACCTGCATCTCGTTAGCCCAAACGCCACTCACGCTTGAAAAAGCAGTTCAGATTGCAGTTAATCGAAATACGGATGTCGTTCAGGCACATAATGCAGTTGAATCGAGTCAGAGTGATGTCACATCGGCTTACGGAAACTTGTACCCGACTGTTGGTGTAACCGGTGGTTGGTCGCAAGCGCGGAATCAGTTTGTCATCAATAATTATTCAGCAACAGTTGGGGCAGATGTAACACTTTTTGATGGTTTCGCAAATTGGGGAACCATAGATCAGGCAAAAGCAAGTCAGGTTGCGGCGACACAAAAATTGACCCATGCTGAAAAGTTTGCGATGTATCAAACGCATTTACTCTTCTTAAATGTAATCCGAATGCACCAGTTATTGCAGGTAAACGAGGATAACCTTAAGAGAAGTCAACAACAACTTACACGAATTACTGAAGCGAATAAGGTTGGCTCAGTAGCTCTTGCAGATGTTTATCGTCAAAAAGTACAGGTTGGAAGCGATGAGCTTAGTTTGATTCAAGGACAAAATGACTATGATCAGGCACAAGCAGATCTTTTTGCTTACTTAGCTATCAACAATCCGAAAGAATACACCATAGATTTTGGAGGCAATCTCACAGATATAGACACAACTGAATTTGCCGTATTGGATAAAAAGTATTCGGACTTTGAGAGCCTATCAAAAGAAGCGATGAGCAACAGGGGTGATTATCTTGCGGCAATGCAATCAGTCGCAATAGCAGATGCAGGAATTCAAATTGCAAAATCCGGAAACCTTCCGAGTCTTACCGCAAATGCAAGTTATGGATATAGTAATAATGTGTTAGCCGATGTTTTTGATGATCACTCGATTAACCTCGGACTTACCGTGCGTTATTCAATATTCAATGGATTCCAAACACGATCAGGGATTGAGAAAGCCACAGTAAATCAACGTAATGCTGAAGAACAACTGAACCAAACACAACGACAAATCAGGGTTGACTTGCAAAAGACATTATTAGAGTTACAGGCTTCAGAAAAGCAAATTGTAGTAACAACAACAAGCATCGAGTCGGCAGAAATGGATAGAAAAATCGCCGACGAAAAGTACACCTTAGGCGCAGGAACGTTGCTTGATGTACTCATTGCGCAAGCAAATTATACAACAGCAATGAATAACAAAGTAAATGCAATTATAGGGTATTTACTTTCTAAAAAGAAGTTAGAGTTCACACTCGGAACAATCAGTCAATAATAAAATTTTTTAAGGTACTATCATGGCAAACGGAAAAAAATCTAAGAAAAAAATAATCATCATCGCAATCATTGCAGTAGTGCTACTTGTCCTTGCAGGGATAGTGTTTATGGGGAACAAGCGCGAAACTGTTTATACTGTTCAAACAGAAAAAGTTGCAAGACGTACCATAACACAGACTGTTGTAGCAACGGGGAAAATATCCCCTGAAATACAGGTTGCCATTACCCCTGAAGTGAGCGGTGAAATTGTTGATCTGCCGGTTAAAGAAGGGTATGAAGTCAAAAAAGGGCAAATTTTGATGAGAATAAAACCTGATATGTACAATGCCATGAGAGACCGTCAGGCGGCAGGTTTAGTTTCAGCAAAAGCTTCAATGGATAGAAGTGAATCGGAATACAAACGCGCCCAGGATTTAATGAAAAAGGGTTTAATTGCACAATCTGAATTAGAAGGAGCAAAAACTGCATACGATGTATCAAAAGCTCAATTCGATCAGGCACAGGCATCAGTTAATCAAGCGCAAGAAGATGTCAGAAAGACTACGATTTACGCTCCGATGGATGGAAAGATAAGTCAATTGAATGTAGAACTTGGTGAACGAGTTCTGGGTACGAGCCAATTCCAAGGGACGAACGTTATGACCGTAGCAGATCTTTCCCGCATGGAAGCCCGCGTTGAAGTTGGAGAAAATGATGTGGTGTTAATTGCCATAGGTGATACAACCCGCATAGAAGTGGATGCATTACAAAATAAAAAACTTGTCGGAGTCGTGTATGAGATTGCCAATTCGGCAACGACCAAAGGATTGGGAACTCAGGAAGAGGTAACAAATTTTACAGTAAAGATTAGAATCCTTGATAAGGACCCAGGGTTACGCCCCGGCATGTCAATGACTGCTACAATTGAGACGGAAACAAAAAAGAATGTATTAGCAGTTCCTATCCAGAGCATAACCGTTCGTACCGGCGATAAAAAAGGAATGCAAGGCGGCGGCGGTGGTAATGACGGCGGCGGCGAAGATAATTCGGTGATCAATGAAAAGATCAAGGAAAAAGTTGAGAAGGCTAAGGAAGTAGTATTCTGTATAGCAAATAATGTTGCGAAAACAGCGGAAGTGAAACGCGGTATTGCCGATGATTCGTATGTAGAAATTATCAGCGGATTAGATGAAGGAAAAGAAGTTGTATCCGGCAGTTACAAAACCATCAGCAGAGATTTAGAAGATGGCGTGAAAGTTCAAGTAGAAAACAACAAAGACAAAAAAACGAAAGATAAGAATTAACCGGATTGAAGGAACCAAGAACATGGATACATCGCTTGTAATTGATATACAACAAATTTTTAAGACCTATGATATGGGCGGCGCGGAAAAAGTGTTTGCGTTGCGCGGAGTATCAATAGCAATACATCGAAATGAATATGTTGCGATCATGGGACCTTCCGGTTCGGGCAAGTCCACCCTGATGAATATTCTCGGATGTTTGGATACGCCAACATCGGGGAAATATGAATTCAACGGGGTGAATGTGAGCGAGATGGATGATAACCAATTAGCGCGAATTCGGAATAAAGAGATTGGCTTTGTTTTTCAAACATTTAATTTACTTGCACGCTCTGATTCTTTGCATAATGTTGAATTACCGCTTATTTATGGGGGTGTTTCATCTTCTGACCGCAAAAAATTTGCATTTGAGGCGTTGGATCAGGTAGGGTTAGGCGACCGAGTTCATCACAAACCGAATGAGTTATCGGGTGGACAACGGCAACGAGTTGCCATTGCACGAGCGCTTGTGAATAAACCCTCAATCATTCTTGCCGATGAACCTACGGGGAACTTAGATTCCAAAACAGGGGATGAGATAATGGGATTGTTTGAAGAAATTCACCAAAAGGGGAATACAGTAATTCTTGTTACTCATGAAGAATACATCGCAGAACATGCAAATCGCATAATTCGTGTTCGTGACGGTTTGATTGAAAGTGACGTTAATGTTTCAAAGAAAAAAGTGATTGCTAATTAACAACAGGATGGTACTATGTTTAAAGTGATTAATTGGCTGGATATCAAAGAAGGACTGCGCATCGCGTTGCGCGCTATTCTCGCGAACAAAATGCGTTCTGTACTCACTACGCTCGGCATCATTATCGGTATTGTTGCCGTAACGATGATGGCGACTGCGATAGAAGGTATCAATCGTTCGTTTGAGAAGAGCGCATCCGCGTTCGGGACAAAGGTGTTGTATATTCAAAAGTTTCCCTGGGTATCGGATGGCGATTGGTGGAGAATGCGCAACCGAAGAAAATTGCAGGTTGACTATGCGGATGTTATCACCCGGCGTGCAACCACCATCAGTTCAATAGCGCCAACTGTTGCATCCATGAAGGATGCCAAGTATGACTCAAAAATAATGCAGAGTATTTTTGTTACAGGTACGACTCATAATTATCAAGATGCTTCGGGAGCGACACTTGAAGATGGAAGGTTTTTTTCTCAGGAGGAATCTGACGGAGGGAGACCTGTTTGTGCAATCGGCGCGAATGTATCAGAGCAATTATTCGGCGGACTTGATCCGTTAGGGCAAACAATTAAAGTAGCAGGTCACCCCTATAAAGTGTTAGGCGTTTTTGAAAAGCAAGGGGGAATGTTTGGCGCTTTTACCGCCGATAATCGAATCTACGTACCCATTCATTCCTTTATGGATAATTTCGGCAGTCATCGAGATGTAACCTTGAATGTTAAGGTTTCTGAAGCTGCCACAATAGATGATTCCAAAGAAGAACTACGCGGTATAATGCGTACGATTCGTCATTTGAATGCGAATCAAGAAGATGATTTTAATATTAATGAGCAAGATTTATTATTGCAGGTGTTCGGTACTTTTACCGCTGTAATTGCCGGAGTGGGATTCTTTATTACAGGACTTTCATTGTTTGTCGGTGGTATCGGTATTATGAATATAATGTATGTATCGGTTTCTGAACGGACGAGAGAAATAGGTATCCGTAAGGCAATCGGTGCACGTCGCAGTGCAATTTTATTCCAATTCCTTGTAGAATCCGCCCTGATATGTCTGATCGGCGGGGTTATAGGATTAATTATTTCATACCCGTTGAGTTTACTTGCAAATCAAGTATTACCGACCTCGATGCCGATTTCTGTTGTGGCATTATCATTGTTAGTATCATTGTTCGTCGGAGTTGTTTCCGGATTTTTACCAGCATACCGCGCTTCAAAAATGGATCCGGTTGATGCCTTACGATACGAATAACAGTTAAGGAACGATTAGAATATGAATGTTAAAATAGAGACAGCGATTCTTAACGCGAAGGAAAGTTTTTTTATGGCAATCAATGCCATAAAGATCAATAAGATGCGGTCATTCTTGACTCTGCTTGGAATTGCCGTAGGTGTGTTTTCTATTATCGGCGTTATGACGGCGATGAGTGTTTTATTGAATTCGATAGAATCAGGGATGGCAGAACTCGGAGCCCATACATTTCAAATCCAGAAATTTCCTGCTTTTGGCGAGGGTGGACCTCGTGAACGCGCGCGATACCGCAATCGAAAAGATATCAGCTATGAAAACGGTGTAGTGGTAAAGGATAATACGACTTTAGCAAGCGCGATTGGATTGGAATCGTGGGAAGGGGGTAAAGTTGTGAAATCCACAGCAGGATTAAAAACAAACCCGGAGATCGGAGTTGCCGGTGAAGACGTTGATGGATTTACAACGAATAATTGGAATATAGATCTGGGAAGAGCTTTCACGCGAGCGGAAGTAAATGCAGGGAAACATGTCACAGTAATTGGTAAGGGTGTGATTGATAAATTGTTTCAACACACAAATCCGATTGGGCAACCAATTCGTGTTGATGGAAAAGAGTTTGAAGTAATCGGTACAATCGAAGAGAAGGGACAAATGCTTGGAGGGAATCAGTCTAATTTTGTCGTGATTCCTATTACCACATTATTTAATGAATTCGGTAAGGACCGTTCCATTCATATTATGGTGCAATCAACGAGTCAGGAAACGTACGATGATTGTGTTGAACAGGTGCGTGGAATCCTCCGCACGGTGCGACAGGTAGAACCCGGCGCTCCCGATGATTTTGAAATATTTTCAAACGATTCGCTGATTGCTCAGTTCAATGATATAACAAAGTATGTACGGTTGGGTATTATGTTAATAAGCGCAATTGCTTTGTTAGCCGCCGGTGTCGGAATTATGAACATTATGCTGGTATCGGTGACAGAACGGACGAGAGAAATCGGTATTCGAAAAGCTATTGGCGCGCGCAAGAGAAATATTCTCAGTCAGTTTATTATGGAGGCTATAGTGCTGAGTGAGATTGGCGGTATTATCGGGATCGTTTTAGGCGTTATTCTTGGGAATATTATCGCCTTTCAATTAGATGTTCCTCCGGTTATTCCGTGGGATTGGGTTGCTATCGGATTTATTGCGTGTTCCATTGTCGGTGTTACTTTTGGCGTGTATCCTGCATGGAAAGCATCGAACCTTGACCCGATTGAATCGTTGAGATATGAGTAATGTAATTTAGATTGACAATTGTATTGTTATGTAACAGGCTCCAGATCACACCGGAGCCTTTTTTTATTGTTTTTTATTTGATAATGACCTAAATAATTGGCAAATTGAAGTATTATCATGTTCTATTATTCTTTTCCAGAATAGTTAAAATGAATATCGAACCACAAGGTTGTAGATCGTTACTTCTAAGAAAATTCTTGATGTACCTCATATATCAAGACATAATGAATTTTTCCCGCCTAACAATTTCCTAATAATGTTTTTGGAGATTCACATGTACAAGCACATTACCCTCTTATTAATCTCAGTTCTTTTTTTATCCACAATTATTTTTGCACAGACGAATGTTTCCGGTTCGATTGGCGCGAGTACCCACTGGAACTTAGCCGGTAGTCCTTATATTGTTACTGCCGATGTATCAGTCCCGAATGGAATAACACTTACGGTTGATTCAGGAGTTGTTGTTCTCTTTCAGAACGGGCAAGGTATGTATGTTCGTGGAACACTCAATGCTCGCAAAGCGTTGTTTACTTCAGTAAAAGATACAGCGGGAGGAAATCCGGCAAAAGGAGATTGGAATCGAATTCAAATCAGTGATTGGTATGGAGCGGGTACTGCGACTTTTGATACTTGCCAAATCAGGTATGGCGGGGGAACATCGTATCCTTCAGATAATGCGGAGGGGGGTTGGGATTGGGGAACTGACACATTCAACGGATGCGATATTTCGAGCGGAAAGAATTACGGGATTATGTTCAATGACTCAGGAAAGGTAATCATCAATAACAGTAATGTGTTTTCCTGTGATTGGCCACTTGCTTATGTGGGAACGGGATCGTTGGTGTTTAACGGAGCAAATAACTTCAGCGGTAATAACCATAATGGTATTTATATGAGGATTAGTGGTAACAACAATGCTATGGTGTTAGATACTGTAGCGATACCTTATGTATTTGCTGAATTCTATATAAATAGCGGAGCTTCACTTACCATAGCTTCATCGGATGTTTTGAAATTTTGGGACGGATGTCATTTATATGTTGATGGAAAATTGATAGCGAAGGCAGGTACAGGGCAAAAAATATATTTCACTTCCTATCAAGATGACAATCTGGTAGGAGATACTAATGGTGATGGAACAGCAACAAACCCACATACAAGTAGCTGGGGCGCTGTGATTTTCCGAGATGGAAGCATTGACACGGCTTGTGTGATGAAAAGATGTCGCGTTACATTTGGAGGGAGTTATAATATTGGCGGTATCAGTATGTATAACGCAAGTCCGACAATAGATAGTTGTGAGATGGCGAATAATTATTATGGCGCGATGTTGCAGGATGTTTCCAATCCGGTGTTTTCAAATAATACTATTGGGTCGAGCCAGATGGTGCCGATAGCGATGTCTTTTACGGCAAGTCCAGTATTTACCAATAATTCGCTTTCGTTTTCAGATAATCAATACGATGCGATAGGATTACTTGGCAGTGAAACTCCGGCAAATGGCGTTCTGCCAATTCGTTCGGTAACTTCGATTCCCAATATTACTTATTTATTGCTACAGTCGGTAATTATTCCCGCAGGGAAGACATTTACTATCAATAAGGGCGTTGTTATAAAAAGTTATTATTCCGAACATCGAATTGTTGTGCAGGGAAAGCTTATTGCTAATGCTACAGCGGATAGTATGATTGTCATGACTTCATCTAAAGATGATGGTTATGGAAATCCATTTGATAGCAATAGGGACGGTACACAGACTTCACCGCAACGGGGTGATTGGGGTGGTATTACATTTGAAGCAACGAGTGATACCAATTCGATTTTAAATTATTGTGTAATAAAATATGGAAGCCAGCCGAATATCTATTATAATACTCGATATATCAATGGCGGAGAAATTACAACGGTCAATGCGCGACCTACAATTTCAAATTGTCAGATAAAAGATGTTGTGTATGGTATATACGCGTTTCAATCTTCCAATCCGAAAATACAGAATACATCATTTACGAATACGCAATACACACCGATTGCTATGTCGGTTTCTGCCGATCCAACAATGACGGGATTAACATTTACCAATACATCATGGACTGCTCTCGGTATTATCGGAGAGGAGCTTGGTTTTAATGGTACGATCAAACAGAGAACTGTGGCGGGGTATTCTAATATCACATACGTATTGCTTGATGATTTAACGATTAATTCAGGTACAAATGTTACCGTGAATCCGGGAGTGGTGATAAAAAGTAATGGTCCCGGTATTTTTGTTAATGGCGGATTTAGAGCGAAAGGAACGATTGCAGGGGGGAATATCGTGTTTACATCAATCAAAGATGATAACTACGGCAACCCGTTTGATTCGAATAATGATGGAGCAGGGACTTCACCCGGTCGCGGCGATTGGTCAACAATAAGGTTTCAAGCAACAAGTGATGATGCGTTTTGCTTAATAGATAGTTGTAATGTGAGATTTGGAGGGAGCAATGGTATTTATGGTAATTCAAATTGGGGCGGAGTTACCTATACCGATGCAAGTAGTCCACTCACCCATTCTTTCATAAGCGATGCACTTAATTATGGTATTCGTTGTGAAGGAGGATCGTTTTCGGTTATAGATAGAGTAGAGATTAGAAACTGTCAGTATGATCCGATTGCAATGTCGTTGAAATCAAATCCAACATTTACGAACATCACTTTTACATCGAACGGAACGAAAGGGATCAGGATTCTGGAAGGGACGCTTTCATCGAATGCAACACTTATTAAACGGGATATTGCAGGTATTAATAATATAGGTTACATCGTTACACAGTTAACAGTAAGCCCGAATGCAGTATTAACCATTGAACCGGGTGTTGTTATCAAATTTCCGAATGTGTATGGCTGGAATTGTTCGAATTATAATGAGATTCGAGTACAAGGCGCGCTTGTTGCAGATGGTACAGCAACGCAGAAAATTGTATTCACATCTATCAAAGATGATGCAAACGGCGGAGATACCAATAATGACGGGAATAGCACGATACCGGAGCGTGGTGATTGGTTTAGCGTACGATTTGAAAGTTCGGCAAGCGACTCTTTAAATTCGATGAAGAATTGTCAGGTGCGTTATGGGGGGAGCGGCAGTTGTCAGGATGGCGATCCGGAATATAAATCGTATGGCGCGATCAGGGTGTTTGATGCGATTGTAAAAATTGATAGCAGTTCATGTGAACATTCGTTAACATCGGGGATCGGAATTTATGGAAGCGCACATCCGACAATAAAGAATACCCAGATCAATAATATTACCTTAACACCTATTTCAATGAGTTTATTCTCGAATCCAACGTTCAACACTAATAACACCGCTCTGAATGTGGGATACATGGCGTTAGGCATTGTTCCTGAAACATATTCAGTGAACGCGACTGTTCAAAAGAGAGATTTTGCAGGATATACGAATATGACATATTTCACTTATCCGAAATATTATACTTCTTATGTTGTCAATTCGGGAACGGTTATTACCATACCTTCGGGTGTTGTATTTAAGGGTGAACAGGGATTTCTTGTCAATGGAGCTTTGATTATTACCGGTACACCGGCTGATAAAGTCGTGTTCACAGATGCGAAAGATGATTTGTATGGTCATCCGGGAGATACGAATGGAGATGGTTCCGCAACACAGCCGACGATAAACTACAACGATTATCCGCGACTTAGTTTTTCCGATATAAGTGATGATAGCTTGAGCTCTATGCGAAATGTAATTTTCCGGTATAGCCAACATGGAATTAATCTTGATCAGGCATCTCCTCAAATTTCGAATTGTGTGTTTGATAAAGATGATTGGGGAATACGATTGAATGGAGTTTCAAAACCAAGCGTTGATAGTTGTACGTTTCATAATTTGAATTATGCGCCGCTACGAACATCACTTGTTTCTTATCCACGTTCTACGGTAAATAATATCATTACGGGGACAACATTTAGGGGTATCGGTATTCTAGATGAAACATTAGTACAGGATGTAACGCTTGCCAAACGTGCGTTTGCGGGAATTAACAATATTCCCTACCTATTCAAGAATTATATTATTGGAACAGGAGCAGTGCTGACTATTAATCCGGGCGTTATCGTGAAGTTTTTACCCGGAGGAACGTTGAATGTTAAAAAAGGATTGATAGCAGAAGGTGGTTCGACACCTGATAGTACAATTGTATTTGCAGATTTACGTGATGATTTTTACGGTGGTGATACGAATGCTGATAGTAACGCAACTACGGTTGGCGGGTATAATCCCGGAACATGGTTGGGGATTACTTTTAGTGATGAGTCTCTTGATCCGTTTTGCCGTTTGAGTCATTGCGTAATACGTGATGCACAAATGTATTGTCCGGGATGGTATTGCACAGATGCAACTGCCATTACAACCAATAGTGCAAGTCCCACAATCACTTATTGCACAATCACCAACAATAAGTATGGAATTGTTACCACCGGGGCTTCGAATCCGAAAATAAATTACTGTGATATATTTCAAAATTCAATATTTGGCGTGCAAAACGCAGATCGTTCATTTAATTTTGATGCACGATACAATTGGTGGGGAAATAATTCGGGACCGACACATAGCGCAAACCCATCCGGGACAGGGGATATTGTCAGCGATAGTGTCAATTATTCATCGTTTAGAACTACCGGAGCCTTACAACCCATTGCAGGTGATGTTAGTTTGAACGGGATCGTTCAGGCATTTGATGCATCGAAAATATTGAAGTTTGTTGTTGATTCGGTTTCAAGCCCATTGAGCGCAGTTCAGAAAAAAGTGGCTGATGTGAGCGGTGAGTTGGGTGTGACATCGTATGATGCCTCGTTGATTTTGCAATATGTTGTAGGAAATATTGTTCATTTCCCGATTGAATCGAGCCCCTTAACCGAACCTGTGATACTTCCTAAAGTTTCAGCCTCAGCTATTGAGGTGGGAAACGGCGAGTTGAAAGAAGGTACATCGGTGACAGTACCTATTCGTGTTCATGCAATGAAATCGTTTGCTTCGGCAGATATTCGATTAGTGTTTGATGCAAGTCTCATTACTCCATCTGATATTACAGTCGCTTCGTCTGTCTCCGGTGCGATACTTTCAACACATATTTCAGGAAATGAAGTATCTATAGCTTTAGCAAGTCCGAGATTCATAGATATAGATGGCGACCTGCTTACGATCACATTTACGGTCCAAAGCGGGCAAGGTGGAAACATAAAAACACCAATCAGTTTTTCGCAAGCTCTTATCAATGAAAAGGATTTTCTCTTTTCTGCAAAGTCAGGAGAAATTGTTCTCAGTAATACACCCAAAGAATTTGTCTTAGAACAGAATTATCCCAACCCGTTTAATCCAACAACGGCAATACGGTATCAGATACCTGAAGATGGCGTACAAACGAAGGTTGCAATTTACAACACGCTGGGCGAGTTAGTGCAAACGGTGGTTGATGAAATTCAAAATGCGGGTTCCTATACAATCCAATGGAATGGAGTAAATAACT
>OBEQ010315488.1_pt1 | contig 11875 bp, 15 predicted proteins | sample 1670901 | NCBI WGS metagenome assembly OBEQ01 (sample SAMEA104232315, study PRJEB22302) | groundwater metagenome | biome: forest; feature: aquifer; material: groundwater | place: USA | collected 2011-08-07 | depth 5.4 m | reverse complement strand
CTTTAATTGGAAGTGGTACACCGATTAAAGATGTTGCGGAAAAGTGGGGCGTGTCTCGCACGACGATTTATCGCTATTTAGAAAATCAGTAAATCGGAAGGTTTGATGTCTATGCAGATTGAACATCCTCAGCTATGTCAATAAGCCAATTCCGTAAGGATCCGTAAGGACATTTATTCGTATATTGACAGGTACTTTGCACTTGTGACACGGATGCTCCCTTTAAGCCAACAGGAGGGCGACGACAACTTAGGCTGATTTTACCTTTTTGGGCGGGATGGGCACAAACAGCCAAGTACCAGTTCCAAAATAGTGATTATGATTTTTATAGTTCACATTAGAAAGGAAGCATCAAATTGGTAAGCATTCAAGAAACTGCTTATCCCCGGTTAAGAAGCAATTGTTCGAAAAAGGAACTTGATGAAGTTTATACTCCAACTGCTGCAGAACTTGCATGGATATCTCAGTTTGCTAGGAGCCCTATTTCAAAACTTGGACTGATTGTATCGCTCAAAATTTCTCAGCGGCTTGGATATTTTATTTCCATAGCCGATATTCCAACCAATATTGTAGAACATATTGCTCAATCGGTAGGAATCTCATCCATTTCACCAAGCGAATTGAAGGCGTATAGCCTGTCAGGTACTTGTAAGCGACATCATTCCCAGATACGAAATTATAAGAACTTTCGATTTTTTGATATATCTGCAAAACAGCTCATGTTGGAAGCGATGTCGCAATCGGCTTTAACGAAGGATGATCCAGCTGACCTAATTAATATAGCTATTGAAAAATTGGTTCGCTAACGTTACGAGTTGCCGGCATTCAGCACATTGGCAAAGGTGTAACCTAGGACCGACACAAACAGCGAGGTCTTTGGGAAACATCGATCGTAGGCAAATTGCCTGGATCAACCAGCGACACATTTCGGAGGAGACCTTAGAACTGGCTATCCGTCACATCATTAATTCGTACAATAAATTCATCCTTCCGAAATACTGGGGCACTGGCAAACGGGCCGCGGCCGACGGAACTAAATGGGACTTGTACGAGCACAATTTACTGACAGAGTATCATATACGATACGGTGGATATGGTGGAATCGGCTACTATCATGTATCCGACACGTATATTGCACTATTCAGCCATTTTATTCCGTGTGGGGTGTGGGAAGGCGTTTATATCTTAGACATTTTGTTGAAAAATAAGTCTGACATCCAGCCAGACACTCTGCACGGAGATACCCAAGCCCAGAGCGCCCCTATTTTCGGGCTGTCTTACCTTATAGGGATTGAATTGATGCCTCGAATCCGTAATTGGAAAGACCTTGATCTGCGTCGTCCAAACAAGCACGTAAAATACACGCATATCGATGAGTTGTTTTCATCTAATATTGACTGGGCTTTGATTGAAACCCATCTCCCGGATATGCTGCGGGTCGCTATGTCGATTAAAGCTGGCCGGATTACGCCTTCCACCATTTTAAATAAACTTGGCACCTACAGTAGGAAAAATCGTTTATATCAAGCATTTCGCGAGTTAGGTTTGGCTATTCGCACCGGATTTTTATTGAAATATATCTCGAACGAGGAGTTACGGCGAACAATCCAAGAAGCCACCAATAAAAACGAATCCTTCAACGCCTTTACAAAGTGGCTATCGTTTGGAAGTGATGGCATTATCGGCGAAAACGACCGTGAAAGGCAACGAAAGTTCATCAAATACAATCACTTGATATCCAACTGTCTAATCTTTTATAATGTTTTTGCCTTAACTCGAGTTTTACACGATTACACTCAATCGAAAAAGTCTTTTAATGAAGAAGTCCTCTATGATCTTAGCCCATATATTACTGCTCATGTGAATCGATTTGGTAAATATGGATTGGATCCCAACCGCCACCCACCAACACTAGAATTCAATGTACCTATTAGTCCAAGAAACCATACTGATACTATTGATAGGTAAAATGGTTATGTTAATTAAAGTGGCCCCAAAAAGAAGGAATCGTTGCCATACCCCTTATTGAGGCTACAGCAGACGCCACGTATGGCGGCCCCTTAAATAACATCTTTTACTTCATTACTATTTCTTTTGTTATAGCTGTTTTGTTTATTACATATGTGCCAGATATAATATCGTGCAGAGCTTGCTTATCTTTCGTAAAACCTGCCATAATAAAACCAATTAGAAGGATTAATGCAGATATAACTTTACTCCAATATCTAGCTGTTGCTCTTAGAAACGATATTTTATTATTATTTTCGTCAACTACGACTATACCTAATGCCAATTTTCCTAATGTTGCTTTTAATTTAGATGATTCAAAAAACGCATAATATAACCAAGATAACGATAAATATATAGATACTCCTAAAACACCTAATATGGTTTCTTTATTCTTTTGATCAACACCAATTGCATTTAATAGTAACTCAAATAATGACCAAACCAGCAAAAATAAGATTCCTGTAGCAAAAATAGCCACCCCATCAATCAAATAAGCCCCAAACCGTTTCCAAAATCCCGCGTACATTCTTATAGAACCCTCCCAACTATTTTGTGATATTCCAAAATACAATAGCTAATAGCTTATTTAAAGCTTTTCTCAAATAATCAGCGCAAGGATGCGCTGTCTTTTGCCCCCCATGTCGTAGAACGTAGGTTTTACGAACTTGGTTAGTTGTCTGTCTGATTAACTTAATGCGAACCTGTTCGTATATTTTGCCTTTACTGGCACATGGAATTTATTCGTCATCCATGAATAATTTACCTGCATTTGGCTCCTTAAGTCCAATAACGAACACTATGTAAAGTAGCGAAAAACATATATCCTCAAAAACAGCCAAATTTGACCGTGAGCGGCTATTTACGTATTTTCAATAAGACCAATTTAGAACCCTTTAAACGTGTTTTAACCTAAAGCGCCAAGGTCCGTTTTTCTCTCACTCACACTGATTTTCAGTTGTATCTGTTTTAGTTTTCAAGCTGCGATCCGTGGCTGGTGGACAAACTATAAGTTTTTCCTCTCGACATAAACGCTCTAAGTGGTTATCTTTACAGTGTCCTCATCTTTCATTGTCTTAATTTGTTTCCATGCCTCTTCGATAAGACATTTACGAGTAGAATCCGTTATGATAGCCGGTAGAGTTTCAGAATTAAGAACTTTTGCAACAAGATAAGGCATAAATCCAGCGACTAAAGAAAATTTACCATTATCCAGAGGACGAACAATAATTGCCCTCTGGATAGTATGCTTTTTAAGACCATTAAAAGATATGAATCCATGTGCATGAAACCCTTTTAAGTGTTCTTCCTCAGTTAATACAAGATCGGCGACTTTAATATTCTGAACATCCGTATGATTTTTCCTCCAATAGCTCATAGCTTCAGACTCGTAATTCCATCCTGTTTTTTTTGTTTTAGTCGGTGTTTCGGGGGAATTTGTCTTTGTATCTAAGGGCTTGATCTCCTGAACTTCCTTTTTTAGTGTTTGAATTGGTTTAGGCTGCTCAACTTTTTTAGGCTCAGATTGACCTTCTTTAACCTTTGTTTCAATAACGGAAATATCGAAACAGTTAACCAAGGTAAAAGGAACCCCTTTTACCGTTACTGCTGCTTTAGGTTCGCCAGTAAACAAAATTCGGTTACCCTGGAGTTTATCTGAGACATTTTTCCACATTTTTTGACTAACCGTAATGCTGTAGGTGGATGATCCAAGTTCTTTTAAACCATTTGGGACACCTTTGCTAGTGTCAGCTTTAATAATGACATTTACAGTACCGTCCTCATTAACTTTAAATTTTTCCACTTCACCAGTAATGGTAATTTTCGCTTTTGCCATACCTCAATCGCCTTCCTTAATCCTTAAATAAGTCATTTCCCTAGAATCTTCTTCCACCATGATTTCTTTTGTTGCTGTTTTTCTTTCATAATTGCAATTATTAGCTGATCATGTGAATTTTCGATTTGCTTTCTTAGTTGTGAATTTTCTTCCTCAAATTTATTTTTGATTTCCTTATTTTCCTGGCGTATCTGCTCAATTATTTTAGAATTTTCCTCTTGCACCTCTTTAATAATTAGGGCCATACTACTGGCAATATCCCCATCTCTTTTTTCAATTATTGTTTCTAATGCAGAAATAAGCTCAGCCTTGGTTATGTCTTGTCTTATTGGAACTACTTCTTTGATTTCTAGTGCTAAATTTATATCTGCCTTTGGAATAAACCATTGACCGGCTACTTTGAGTGCACCAGGAAATTTTCCTTCATCGAGCCAGTTTTGAATAGTACGAGTTGTCTTTTGAAATATTTCCGCTGTTTGAGACTTAGAAATATAGTCTTCTAATACTATACCTTTTCGGAAATCTTGGTTTTCCAATCTTCCACCTCTTTTCTTATATCGGAAGGAAATTTCTTATAGTAGAAGGTAATGCTATGAAAATTGCTTCCAGCACGGGAAATTCTAAGGTATTGTAAATAGTTCTCTATTCCCCTATAGATTCCTTTAAATTATGCCTATTTCATACTAAGTTATAGCTGAGAGGGATAATGTCACCCTCGACCATAGTTATATCTGAAAACTCCCAAAGATTTGAATGTATTTCACCTCAGAGTTGATTACAATAGCAAAGCAGGAGGTCACCTGTCGGCATCTCCATTTTTCTACTTGGATTTATTTGGTTGGTAGGATGAGTTCTTAACTCATAAGTAGAAGGTTTCGTATTTGTCTTTTTTCTCCTGTTTTGTTTCCACTTTTACCATTTGTCCTATATTTTTATTCTTATATTTTTCTTTAAATTGAGGATAAGTCCTTGTCGGCAACTCAGTTTGAGCTTGTCCACTTTTGGATTTGAGAAGATCAGCAAAACTAGATAGAATCACGGTTCCAGCAGATTTGAAGAATTTCTTTAGCTCTGTCATTAGTGCTTTGAAGTTCAATTTGTAGTGAACAGTGGGGTTTCCGTTCCCATCTTTCTTCACCTTGTACTCTAGGACACCTTTGTTGTAGAAGTAGTAACGTGCCTTCTCAATTGCATACCTACTTAGGTGAGCAACATCCTTCCATTCCTTCATTGGGATTGGCACCCAATCCTCACGATCATCTGCCCAGAAGAGAAGTTGACTTATGAACCGAGCATTATCGAATGAACCATTAGCAAAGGGAGTCATATCACCTGCAACTGCAAGTAATGTGCTGTGACCCAGGGTGGATTTGAGAAAATCGAAGACCTGTTGTTGAGCTTTCATAAAAAAAACACTCCTCTTTCTAATTACTTGCAAATCAAATAACTAGACATCGAAGCATTAATTTGATAGACTTTGATCAAGTTAATTTTCTCAATCTAGGCTGGCCTCTTGAAAGTGAAAGTTTTGCTGACATGCACTTCCAAGGGGTTTTTAATTTGCAATTCTTTAAGCACCATCATATAGCAGTCTACAAGATTTGCCAAGATTTTCTTCAATATCCAATAAAATTTTATGGAAGTAGGAATAAGTAAACCAAAAAGTAAACGTAAACCATTATTATAGGCGGGCTTTCGGTTTACTACAGGTAAAGAGGAAAGAGCATGGCAAACGATGAAACATGGAGCGCGGCTCCAGATCACAGAGTTGGAACAACAGAGCATGAAGACGTAAGCGCAGCACCGAAGGGTAGAACTATATGATTAAAGCAAGCAATAGCAAAGCAGGGACTTGGGGTAAAACCTTGGAATCTTTGTTTGGCTTTATCTGGTTATTGGTTTCACTTTGAATTTAAAGTATGCTGAGATACAAGAACAACAAAATACATTGTGCTAAAGCTAGAAGAGTACGTGGAACCTTCTGTGAGAGGGGGACTGCGTATTTTTTATTGCCTTTAATTAAACAAATGGAGGTAAAACGTAATGACAAAATGTAACGTAGAAGTGAGAGCTAAGGCAAAGGACAAGAAGATCAGGTTATGGCAAGTTGCTGATGAGCTAGGGCTGAGCGATAGTGATCTTTCTCGTAAATTGCGGTATGAGCTCGATGATGAAACCAAGGCCAAGGTACTAGCGATCATAGAAAGGTTGAAATAGGGGCTAATATATGGCTATTAAGAAAGCAAGAAAGGTCCATGAGTCTTTTGAGGATGTTAACGGCAACGGAAGGTTCGCAAAAGTTTGCCATTGCATGATGCAGGGCAAGGCATGGCAAGCACTTACTTTAGGCCAAATGGGCCTTTATCTATTGCTTAAAAGTAAATTCACTAAAAATAGCACCAAAGGAACAGACAACCGTGACGATATATCGTTCCCAAAGTCTGAATGGTCGAAGCTCTATAAAACTCAAAAAATGTTCTCCCGGGACATTGACGAGTTAATCGCAAAAGGGTTTATAAAAGTGGTGCTATACCAGGCGAACATTAGAAAGCCGACTATCTACGGATTTAGTGACAAGTGGAAACAATACGGACTTGAAACGTTTAAGATTGATAAAAGGGAAATGAGGCCGAAAGATACACTCCCAAAGGAACACAAGGAAGCCTTAGAACAAACCCCATTTTATTGGCTGATTTAGTACTACGAGGGAAGGACCCCTATAAAACCATACCTTGATACCCTTGCTTGAATACAAGAATATAGCGTGACAGGGACAGAATGGCACCTCTAAGCGTTCGTGAACATTAAATGGGTATTGAAGTACCATAAACAAAGAAAAGGCCCCTCACAATTAAAATGAGCGGTCGAGCTGTTATACAAGATAAAGATACAATTCAATACTTTCGTCAGAAAATTTATTTTCACGATAAAGAGATATTAGTCAATTCATTATTAGTATAGTCGGGTTTTTCCGTATCAGGCTTTTCCGGAAGTGGGTTGATCATTGCTAAGTAGTGACTGTTTGTGGTTTGTCTTTTTCCTTAACGACTGGGGGCTTAACTTTTTTAGGCGCTAATTCCATCTGGTGGATTCTCTCGGTCAACTCCTGGTTCTTGGTGGCCAGGGCTTCAACTTTCAAGAAATATTCATCCCTGATTCTCTGGTTCTCTTCAAGCATTTTCTTCTCAGTCTCAAGGATCGCTCTGTCCAATTCCAGCCGATGGACTTCTTTATGCTGCTCTGTTGATCGGATTGTTTCCCTTTCCTGAGCTTCCCTTGATGCCTGGGCCTCTTGCAATTGGCGTTTATAATCTAAAGATTCTTGTTCTAACGATTCAATCCTTTTAATCTGGGCTTGACTCTCTTGATGGACCCGGCCAACTTCTTCTTCAAGCTCAATAACCGATTCAATGCGTGACTCTAATTGATCTAACTTGTCCATTTGCATCTGGATCGTGATCCTCTGAGAAGCATTAATCTCTACAAGTTCAGAGTTACGAGCGGTAATATCAGCCATGGCCTTATCAAGTGATGATTTCTCAAGGATTGCTTTGTCCCTATCCTCTTGTGCCTGTCTGATAGCCAGTTGCTGTTGATCGGTAATGGATTTATGGATAATGGATTCTTGCTCAAGCGATTCGTTGAATTTGTCCTTCAAGTCAATGCCCTTCTCCACAACCGAAATGAAGGATGCCTTGATCTTGTCCAGGTGATAAGTGACCTGCTGGATGTCCTCTGATCTCTGAGCATCACTAACTTGTAGCAGCCCGATCTTATGGGTTGATAGCAATTGCTCAAGAAACTCCTTGCTTGATAATCCCGATTCTTTAACCAATTGGACTAATTCCTCTTTGATCTCTGGTGAAACCTTAGCACTCCATGTTTCATCTGCCATATAACGCACTTCTCCCTTTTTCAAGGTAAACCATAAACCTGCCTATAATCAAAGGTTTACAAAGGTTTACGTTTACTTTTTAGTAAACCTTACCACAAAGAGATAAATATTTCCACCATGAATAAAGAATAACCTTGGCCAGGGCAAATAAAAAAGCTCTCGCATAGAGAAAGCAGTAAGAAAGGTAACAGCCAGTTGTTTATTTAGACCATGCCTATGTCAAATAGTAGTATTGCACCCTAAATCTATTTATCTGGAATTTGTTTTGTAGTTAATAAACATTTATTTATCAAAGTACTTTAATTTAAACAAACACTTTTATATAGTTAAGAGCAACAGTTTGAGGTGGGGAGTTGTTAGCATGAATATAGCTTATGTGAGGGTATCGACCATTGAACAGAATGAAGCCAGGCAGACCGAAGGGCTAAAGAAATACATTATTGATAAATGGTTTACTGAAAAAGTAAGCGCCAAAGATACCAACCGGCCTAAGTTAAAAGAAATGATTGAGTTCGCCAGGGAGAACGACACGATATACATTCATAGCCTAGATCGGTTAGCAAGAAGCACTAAGGACCTATTGGATATTGTGGAGCAGCTACAGGCCAAGGGCATACACCTGGTGAGCGGTAAGGAGAATATAGACACCAATAGCGCAGCAGGTAAGCTCATGTTAACTATGATAGGCGCAATCAATACTTTTGAACGCGAGAACATGCTAGAACGGCAAAGAGAGGGCATAGCAATTGCCAAGGAAGAGGGAAAATACAAGGGCAGAAAAGAGATAGATTATCCCGCTAACTGGGAAGAAGTCTATAGCAAGTATAAGAGTAGGGACCTAACAGGTACTAACGCAATGGAACAGCTAGGGTTGAAACGGAACACATTCTATAAATTAGTTAAAGACTTCAAGGGGTAGGGGTTTGATTGTTCCCCATTACTTAACTCATTGTTAATGGCATTTGTGTTATGATTGCAATGTGGTCGGTTCTGATCGGGCAGACCACACGCCTTCTTAGCTTCTCATCGGAGGGGTTTTTTTTATTGCCTAAGACATAAGGCTGGGATCATGCCGCCCAATGATGGGAAGGACAGAGGCATCTACCCCACCCCCCTATGTGTCCTTTGGGTCCCATACGGCCATGGGTTCCCTTATGGTGTTAGGGTACCTTGGGAAATCTAGCCCAATTTCAGAAACCCCGATTCAGGAAAGTGAAAATTTTATACCACTATTTTTTATTGCTACCAAACGGCTGCACCTTATAAGAGAAAGAAAAACCAACTTGCAAGATAGTATTAAACGAATTACATCGCCTAAACCCTACACGCACAAAATGAAACTTTGAAAAAGGAAATAGCAAACCTCCATGTTTCCATAAAAGCAATTGAGACGCGTCAAATGGAGCGTAAAGCCACTCATTTTGATTTAGTTGATAAACGCCTTAAGGAAATTTCTGTAGAGTCAAAGAAGGGGTTTTGGGCTAGGTTGTTTAAAAATAACTGAGCAGATAAGGAAAATCGAAAAACACAATTTAGTAGCTATAGGGTAGTTGGCCCCGCCCCCTATCCATTAAATCACAGAGTAAGACTCTTACTAAGATCCTCCGTCATTATATCCCTTCGCTAAACACTTAATAGCACAGATTACAGAGTAAGACTCTTACTAAGAACTTACGCCATGGCTATCCTTCAAACAGAGAAGAAAATCAGGGAAGAATATTTTCAAAAGATTTAAACTCTTACTGAGAAAAATCAGGCTTTGAATGATAAGATCCATCAGATTGAATTGGCAAAAAAAGAATCAGTTGTTCAAAGTATAGTTAAGGGTAAGCAGCCATCATCAGTAATCAAGGAAAAGGAAGAAGGGATATAATCAAACATCCCTCTCGAACTTTTGGACGATTTGTGCATAGAACGCCAAGGAGGAGGATGCCATGACAACCTTTTTGAATAAAGTGAAACGCGCTACAACTGCAATGGGAGAAGCCCCGTATTGATGATAAAAAGACGATGGCGTATGCTTTGGAGGTTTCACGAAGAACTTCGGAACATTGCGATAAATTAAGAGCAAAAAAAACTTTGAAGAATGCCAAAGATGTTGATAGTTAGCTAGAATAAAATTCGTTATTTTTTTGAAGAACGATAACCGGCAGGTATATACCTGCCGATAAATGCAATAGTGAAATGGTATATTAATCTATGCTTTTTAGTATTAGCAAGCACTGAATAAATGCCTCCACACTTTTCACTTTCGTTCAAAGGGTGTCGCCATTATTCGCTTGTTAGGGGTCCCCCCCCTAATACCCCTTTTTGGCTTTGTGTCCTTACCTAACAACCTGTTTGCCTTCTATTTTCCTCACCGTGAGGAAGTTGAAGAAGCGCAAAAATTCATTATGTATTGCTGTTCATATTGAACTGTTCCCGTTGGTTTAGTTAACTGAAATATTTAAAAAGAGTGTCAACAAGAAGAAATACATGTTATGTTTTACTGTTTTTTGTTGAGTGTTATTTTTATAAGGTTGGTGATTATGTGACAGAGGAAGGGCGACTAAGAAAGAAGAATATTCGGTTATGGGTTACTGATATTGAGCATCAAGTTATAAAAGATAAAGCAAAATATTGCGGCTTAACAACGAGTGCATATTTGCGAAAAGTTAGTGTTGATGGAATTATAATTAAGCGTGACTACGAGGGACTTAACGATATAAATAAAATTGGTGTGAATATAAATCAGATTGCAAAAAATGCAAATAAACGTGGCACGGTAATTGAACGAGATGTTGATGAATTACGAGTGCAATATGAAAAATTATTTGAAATTGTCTACGGACAAATCTTAAACGGTTAGTGATGGAATTATAAAAACTGTCCATGGCAGCAGGATAAAACGTGACCCAAATAAGAAAATTCGGAAACAAACACCCTAGTAAATCGGCATAAACGAGAGAAAAACAGACTTCGGCTATTATGGGACGCAAATTTAAAATAAAGGTAATTTAATTATTACCAGCGAATGATTTAGATGTTCCAATAGAACGCTGGTGCTATTGATTCAGATGTCCCATAAAGGAACGAATTTTAGTTAATTGTACGTTAGCAGAAATTATTTTCAAGGAGGATTCATATGGGCTCATTGGTGTTAGATTTACAACAAGAAGCTTATAATTCGGATAAAAGCATATCATCTTTGCTTCGTAAGGCATACGTTGTTGCCAGGAAACTTAAGGCAAATTCGGCTAGCGGATAAACAATAGCACTAGCTTCCTTTGATAGAATGCTGGTGCTATTGTCATAACCGTAATTATAGTTATAGGACTCAAGAAGAAAGGAATGCAATATGCTGTATTTATCGGGTATTCATGCACTTAATTTGAATTGTGAATTAGAAACATGTGGAGACTGGCATCAGTCGGCTATCCAATGGGAACGGTTATCATTATTGGATAGCGAAAATAGCATTTTTGGAGATTATGGCATTGAACTAAACAAAGAAGTGCCGGAGCATACCGAACGCTTTAACGCAGCTAACCACATAAGGGCTTTACTGGATTTATTGCAACAAGGAAAGTTTAGTATAGCAGGGGGCATGAATGAAGATTTTATTTGTAACGATAAATATACAGAAGAAATTTTCGAGAAAGTTACCCTTCTGAAAAATGAAGAAAATTGGAGTGCGATAGATCGTTTCATGGGCAAAGAATATTTATCAAAATGGATTGAGTTCAAAAAGAGGTAAGCCCTAGAAGGGGCTTTTAAAGCTTGTCCGAGGTATTGAATATACTCACTTTATAGGATTAGTCAAGCTATGAAAGAATGGTCGATTTGTGCATAGAACCCTAGACCTTGATGCATTACCCCAAGATGATCTAACTCACGTTCATGTTCATCATTCTTAATTTATCGGCAAGGACTGCTATGAATTCGGAATTTGTTGGTTTTTGGCGCTCTATATTCATAGAATATCCGAAAATTCGTTTAAGGGTATCTGTTTGTCCACGCTCCCATGCTAATTCTATCGCATGACGAATTCCGCGTTCTACCCTACTGGATGTAGTATTGAACTTTATCGCAATCCCTGGATAAAGTTCCTTGGTTACTGCTCCTAACAATGAGACATCCTTCACCAGCATCAAAAT
>OBEQ012548133.1_pt1 | contig 11877 bp, 10 predicted proteins | sample 1670901 | NCBI WGS metagenome assembly OBEQ01 (sample SAMEA104232315, study PRJEB22302) | groundwater metagenome | biome: forest; feature: aquifer; material: groundwater | place: USA | collected 2011-08-07 | depth 5.4 m | reverse complement strand
TGAAATTCCCGGTTTTGACGGGAGTTCCAGAGACTTTTTAGACCGGTTCTTAGAAACGGGTTTAGTAGCCCAGAACGAGCCGCGAAACTATTTATATGTAACTGAACCGGCTTATCTGGATGAAGGCCGCCAGTCCATTATTGTTCTGCCGTACCGGGAAGGTTTGAAGCTGTCTTATTCCTTAAGTTATCAGCACCCCGATCTCCATGATCAATTTTTTAGTTCCGTGGCGACACCGGAGGTCTTCGAACGGGAGATCGGCCCGGCCAGAACTTTTTGTTTAAAAGAAGAGATGACTGTTTTAAAATCGAAAGGCTACGGGCACGGCGCCGATTTCGATAACACGCTTGTTTTTGAAAATGATTTACCGATCCAAAACAAGCTTCGTTTTCCCGACGAAGCTTGCCGGCATAAGGTGCTTGATCTTTTGGGAGATTTGTATTTGACGGGCCAACCTTTGCGCGCCCATGTGATTGCGTGCCGGAGCGGTCATAACCAGAACATGAAGTTAGTCGCTCTGTTGCGCGACAGATTTGGCGAGGAGAAGAGAAAAACCATGAGTCATCCGAAACAGCCTTCCAGAGAGCTCGATGTCAATGAGATCCAGAAAATAATTCCTCATCGATACCCCTTTCTGTTTGTGGATAAAATCATTGATTTAGTTCCGGGAGAAAAAGCGATTGGCATTAAAAATGTGTCCATCAATGAATCTTTCTTTCGGGGCCATTTTCCGGGCCATCCGGTCATGCCCGGTGTTTTGATTCTGGAAGCGCTTGCGCAAGTAGGCGGTGTGCTGATGCTGAGCCGTCCCGAAAACCAGGGAAAGCTCGCTTATTTTATGACCATTGAAGCGGTGAAATTCCGCCAGCCCGTTCATCCCGGGGACCAGCTCCGGCTGGAAGCCGAAGTCATTAAAATTCGCTCGAAAACGGGCCAGTGCCGAGGCAGAGCTTACGTAGGAGATAAACTCGTTTGCGAAGCAGAAGTTAAATTTGCACTGGTGGAATCTAAAGAAGCTAAATAAAAATCCCATGAGCGTTGAAACCAAAAAAACATTTATTCATCCAACCGCTATTGTCGATCCGGAAGCCGAGATCGGAGCAGGCGTTACAATCGGCCCTTTTTCGATTATTGAAGCGAATGTGGTCATCGGAGAAGGAACCGAAATCGGTGCCCGCGTTACAGTCGAAGGCCACACGACCATCGGAAAAGAAAATCAAATTTTTACCGGTGCCATTATCGGAAGTATGACGCAAGATAAAAAATATAAAGGCGGAATCACGTATTTAAAAATCGGCGACCGGAACAAAATCCGCGAATATGTGACTGTGAATCCGGGCACAGACGATGGAACGGAAACCATTATCGGTGATGATAATTTAATCATGGCGTATGCGCATGTCGCGCACAACTGCATCATCGGAAACCGGACCATCATCGCCAATGCGGGCACGCTTGCCGGACATGTGATCGTCGAAGACCGCGCTGTGATTGGCGGACTTGCCGGCGTTCATCAATTTGTTAAAATTGGTTACATGGCAATCGTCGGCGGAAGTTCAAAAGCCGTCAAAGACATTCCGCCTTTTATGATGGTTGACGGCCATCCCGCTAAAGCGTACGGACTGAATGTGGTGGGCATGGAACGCGCCGGACTTCCGAAAGAAGAAAGGCTCCTTTTGAAACGGGCGTTCAAACTTATTTTTAGGTCACAATTGGCGGTTAAAAACGCAATCGAGGCACTCAAAAAGGATTTTCCTGCCAATCCTTCCATCACCAGGATTGTTAAGTTTTTAGAATCTTCCGAGCGCGGCATCTGTAAATAGCCGGTTTTCCTCCTTATTATTACGTTAGCTACAAAATTGTAATCTGTGATAGAATTACATTTTTGTAAGCCCTCTATGAGCCAATCTCTCGGCATGATCACTGGAAATGGGACCTTTCCGGAACTGGTTTTGAAAGAAGCAAAAAGCCAGGGCCTGCGAATTGCCTTGTGCGCCATTCAGGGAGAAACAGATCCACAGCTTGAATCGTTTGCGGATACGACACACTGGATTAAACTCGGCCAGCTCGGCTCATTGACTGATTTCTTTAAACGTGAGCACATCCGACAAGCGGTGATGGCGGGAAAAATTACAAAAACAAATTTACTCAAAGGCGATGTCCGGCCCGATTTTGATATGATCAAAGCGCTTGCCAAAATTAAAAATCATTCTGATGATTCACTGCTTGGTGCCATTGCGGATCACTTGGATTCAAAAGGAATTAAACTTTTATCCAGCGTTTCGTTTCTAACGGATGAAAGTCTTCCCAAAAGCGGCGTTTTAACAAAGCGCAAACCCTCCAAAGAAGAATTGGCCGATATTGAATTTGGCTGGAAGCTGGCCAAGGAAATCGGCCGGCTCGACATCGGTCAGACGGTCGTGATTAAAAATGAAGCGGTGCTGGCTGTGGAAGCCATTGAAGGAACCGATGAAGCCATCTTACGCGGCGGCCGGCTTGGTTCAGGCGATGTCACGGTGGTGAAAGTGGCAAAGCCCAATCAAGATATGCGTTTTGACGTTCCGACAATCGGACTGAAAACTCTTGATGCAATGATTCAGGCGAAGGCACGAGTTCTAGCATTTGAAGCCGGAAAAACCATTCTGCTTGACCGCAAACAATTGATTGAAAAGGCCAATGACCACAAAATCTCCATCATTAGCAAGGGATAACATGAAAAAGGCGAACCCCGCCGGCCCTCAAGCCAAAGAACTGAGTGCATTGAGTGAAATCTCCACGGCCATTTCTTCTTCCTTGAATTTAGAAACGGTCATGCAGAATATTCTCAAGATTCTCCACGAGCAATTGGGGATGGAGCGCGGAACCATTTCGCTTTTAGATCCGGAAACCAAAGAACTATCCATTGAAGTTGCTACGGGGCTTGATTTGGAAGAAATTAAACGCGGCCGTTATAAAATCGGCGAAGGTATTACCGGTAAGGTTGTGGCAGCAGGCGAACCCATTGTCGTTCCGAACGTGGGAAAAGAACCTTTGTTCTTGAACCGTACAAAATCCAGGGACTTGACTCGTTCCAACATCGCTTTTCTGTGCGTTCCCATTAAACTCCGGAATAAAACCATCGGCGCTTTAAGCGCGGACCGGTTGTTCCAAGAAGACATTTCTTTCGACGAAGATGTCCGAGTTCTTACGATTATTAGTTCAATGATCGCTCAAGCGGTGCGCATTCATCAATTAGTTGAAAAGGAAAAAGAATCCCTGACGACTGAAAATCTGAGGCTGAAGAGCGAGCTGAAGAAAAAATTTCACCCGGTGAATATCGTCGGCGATAGCAAACGAATGGCCGACGTTTATTCATCTATCAGTTTAGTGTCATCTACAAAAGCGACGGTGCTCATTCGGGGTGAAAGCGGCACCGGCAAAGAGCTGGTCGCTCGCGCAGTTCATTACAACAGCGACCGTGCGGATAAGCCGTTTATTAAAGTCTCCTGCGCTGCTTTACCTGAATCCCTTTTAGAAAGCGAGCTGTTTGGTTATGAAAAAGGCGCTTTTACGGGGGCCAACGCGATGAAATGCGGCCGTTTTGAGTTGGCCCATACGGGCACTCTTTTTTTGGATGAAATCGGCGACATTCCACTGTCGACCCAAGTCAAACTTCTTCGCGTACTCCAGGAGAAAGAATTTGAACGGGTGGGCGGTGTCGATACCATTCGCGCCGACATTCGTTTAATTGCCGCGACGAACAAAGATCTGGAACGAGAAGTTCAGCAGGGACGCTTCAGGGAAGATCTTTATTACCGGCTTAACGTGGTGCCGATTTTTATGCCGCCGCTGCGCGAACGCAAAGAAGACTTGTCGTTTTTGGTGAAACATTTTCTGGAAAGGTCCAGCCAAGAAAATAACAAGCAAGCGCGCCGTGTTTCAGATGAAGCGTGGAAATATATTATGAATTATTCCTGGCCGGGAAATGTCCGGGAACTGGAAAATGCAATTGAACGTGCAGTGATTATGTGCAAGGCCGAAGTGATCGGCCGTGAACATTTTCCGATTGATTTGCGGGCCAACATCAAACCGATTCACTCCAATGTAACTGACGCTGCCAATGGCGCTTTGACAATGCCAGAAGCCGTTGAAACGCTGGAGCGGCAAATGATTCATGAGGCCCTTCAAAAATCCGGCGGCAACAAACGCAAAGCTGCCAACATGCTCGGACTCACCGAGCGCATCTTAGGTTACAAAGTTAAGCAATACAATCTCTCCTAAAACACAAAATTGTAAGACTTTACAATATTGTTTGTCCGCAAGGTTGTTCAATCGGCTTATCTCGTCCAATTGCCTCCTTATTAAAAAATTGATGTTTTCTTGACACTTGGCATAGTGCATGCATTTTTATGCCAAACAATCTTTTAACGGAGGGTTAAATATGGATTCTAAAGTAGCGTTAGATACGATCTGGGTTTTAGTAACCGGAATGCTCGTATTTTTTATGAACTTGGGATTTGCTTGCGTTGAGGCAGGCTTCCAACAGAGTAAAAACTGCGTGAATATTCTTTCCAAAAACTTCGTCGTTTTTGCATGTTCCACCGTGGCATTTTGGTTTCTCGGCTGGGGCTTGATGTTTGGCGACGGAAATCCTTTTGTTGGTTTGCAGGGTCTTTTAATGCTTGGCGGAGCTGACAACAGTCCTGCGACAGGTGACGCCTATCAAGGTGTTTACAGCGCCATTGCATGGACGGGCGTTCCGTTTTATGCAAAATTTTTCTTCCAGCTTGTTTTTGCCGGAACAGCAGCAACGATTGTTTCAGGCTCAGTCGGCGGAAGAATTAAATATTTTTCGTTTATTTTGTTTTCATTTTTGCTTGTCGGCATTGTTTATCCGATTATCGGTCACTGGATTTGGGGTGGCGGCTGGCTTGCAAAACTCGGTTTTTGGGATTTTGCCGGTTCCACAGTCGTCCACTCAGTCGGCGGTTGGGCGGCTTTAGCAGGGGCCATTATTTTAGGCCCGCGCTTTGGCAAATTTGGTCCGAATGGGAAAATTAATGCTATTCCGGGACATAATATGTCCTTAGCGATGATCGGTACGCTCGTGCTTTGGCTCGGATGGTTTGGATTTAATCCTGGCAGCACGATGGCCGCTGATGCGAGATTAATGGCTCATATTTGCGTGACCACAAACATGGCCGCTTGCACGGGTCTTTTAGGCTCCACAATCGCGTCTACGTTGCTTCTTAAGAAGCCGGATTTAGGAATGACCATCAACGGTTGTTTGGCCGGTCTCGTCGCAATAACAGCTGGCTGTGCTTATGTGAGCGTTGGCAGTTCCTTTTTAATTGGATTAATTGCCGGTCTTGCAGTGGTTCCTGCGGTTATCTTTTTCGATAAAATTCGTGTCGATGATCCAGTGGGCGCAACCGCGGTCCATTTGATTAATGGTGTTTTCGGAACCTTGTGCGTCGGTCTTTTTGCTCAAGATTGGGTAAGCCCAGCGACAACCGGCAACGGACTTTTTTATGGCGGTGGAACTAAATTACTTTTTGCTCAACTGACAGGGGTCGGCGCCGTAGCAGTGTTTGCTTTTGTAACGAGCGCTATCTGCTGGCTTGTTCTTAAATACACCGTTGGTATTAGAGTTTCACTCCATGAAGAAATTCAAGGTTTGGATATTGGCGAACACGGCAACTCAGCTTATCCTGACTTTGTGATTCACAAACCTTCATACACATCGATTAGTGCTGGTGACCATGTTACTCGTCCCGCTCAGCCAAAACGCGAGTTCGCGGGAAAACAATAAGGGGAGAGGACAATGAAAAAAATAGAAGCCATCATCAGGCCTGAGAAGTTAGATGACGTCCGAAACTCGCTTGAACGTTCCGGTTATCCGGGAATTACGATTACGGAAGTAGAAGGACACGGTCTCCAGAAGGGCGTTATTCAGCAGTGGAGAGGCGAGGAGTACCGGGTTGATATTCTTCCGAAGATTAAGGTCGAAATTGTAGTCGGTGACAATGAAGCGGAAACCATTATTCAGTCAATTCTGGGATCTGCTTACACCGGCAGCATAGGTGACGGAAAAGTATTTGTGTATGACGTTGCCGAAGCGGTACGAATTAGAACGAAAGAACGCGGACAGCGCGCGCTCGTTTAATCAAGGAAGAGTTTGGTGCTGGGAGTAAGGGCGGGGCTAAAACCTCGCCCTTATTTTTTTGAATTTTACCGGATCCCGTAAAATCGAAGCTTAAACCATTAGACGTTCAGAAATTGAAGAACTGCTTTCGCTGCGCGGTCGGCACCGCCAGGTTCGCCTAATTTTTCACTCACCATTTTCAGATCCGACTTCATTTTTTCTTTTAAATCTTCATGATCCAATAAATAAGCTGCTTCCTGCGCAATCGTTTCTGCGTGAATCTCATGCTGAATAAATTCCGGCACAATTTTACGGCCGGCCACCACATTGACTAATCCAATATAAGGGATTTGGACGAGCCATCGGCCCAGAAAAAAAGTAGAGCCCGCGGTTTTGTAGAGAATCACAAAAGGCGAAGCCGCCAGAGTTGCTTCCAGTGTCGCCGTTCCTGAGGAAACCATTGAGAAATCTCCGGCGTGGAGAATATCGAAACTTCTGTTTTGAATAGCTGAAAGCGCAAATTCAGGTTTGAATTTAAGCACAATTTTTTGATAGACGGATGCCGGAAGGGTCGGCGATTGTGAAAGCAAAAAACGCGTATGAGGGGACCGGCGGTGAAGAAGTTGGGCTACGGCCAGCATTTCAGGAAGCATTCGTTTTACTTCCGATTCCCGCGAACCGGGAAGAAGCGAAATTAATTTTTCACTGTCTGAACCGGCTCCAAATTCTTTTCTGAGTTCAGATCGGTTTTTGCTCGGTTTCGCTAAATCTACAAGAGGATGGCCGATCCACGTGACGGGGATTTGCTCTCGTTCGTAAAGCTCGGATTCAAATTTGAAGAAGACGATCAGATGGTTGATGCAGCGCCGGATCAAATGGATGCGCTGTTTGCCCCAGGCCCAAATTTGCGGAGAAATATAATAAATAATCGGAAAGGCTTTGTTTAATTTTTTGGCGAACCTGAGATTGAAACCGGGGTAATCAACCAAAATAATGACGTCAGGCTTGTATGTTTTGACGTCCGCCAGAGCCTGATCGAAGATCCGTTTAAACGTAAAATATTTTTTGAGTACGTCGCCTAAACCAAGTGCGGCTTCTTTGGTGAGGTCATAGACCAATTCCATTCCTTCGCGGGCCATCAATTCTCCGCCCAGGCCGCGGAAATGAAGATTCGGATTTTGTTTTTTGAGTGCGCGGATCAACGCGGCAGCTTGTAAATCGCCGGAAGCTTCACCGGCGATCAGAAAAATTTTCTTAGGCATGAATCGGTTGAGGGGCGTTTTCTTTAATCGACTGGAGAACTTGGAGCGCGACCCTTAAGGCTTCGCGGGCTTGAACATCCGGTTTACCGTTGAGCGAACCATTGTCAACGCAACGGACAAAATCTTCGAGTTCCGCTTTGAGTGGTTCCTCTTTTTGAATTTCAATATCTTCGCGGCTGATTTTCCCGCCGAAAAGCGCCTGCGGAAGGGAAGCTTTTTTAAAAATTTGTCCCTTTTGGGCCACGTAATCGAGCGAAATATAAGCGTCTTCCTGGAAAATCCGGATTTTGCGCTGTGCGTCAGGTGTTAAGCGCGAAGCAGTGAGGTCTGCAATCGTATTGTTTTTGAATTTCAAACGGACGTTAGCAATATCTTCATAGGATGTTAAAACATTAATTCCGATCGCGTCAATCGAAGCGATTTCGGATTTCACGAGCTGGAGCGCTATATCGATATCATGAATCATGAGGTCCAGCACAACGCCGCAATCAGAAATTCGGGGATTAAACGGGCCGAGCCGGTGAATTTCCATGAAGCGGATATTTTTCGCAATTTGTTCAACACGTTTGAAACCGGCGTTATAACGTTCCACATGACCGACTTTTAACGTGAGATTTTTTTCCCGCGCAATGTCAATCAGCTCATCCGCATCGTTGATATTAGTGGTGATTGGTTTTTCAATTAAGACATGAACGCCGGCGCCTAAGACATCTCTGGCAATCTGGTAATGGGTAGAAGTAGGGGTGGAAATACTGGCGATATCGATAGAACCTAAGACATCCTTGTAATTGGCCACGAATTTAGTTCCGAGTTCTTGGGCCTTCTCGGACTTAGAAGTATCCAAATCACAGAGCGCAACCAGTTCAACATTTGGTAATTGGCTGTAAATCCGGGCGTGTTCCTTGCCGAGGTGACCGACGCCGATGACTGCCGCTTTCAGTTTTTTCATAAGTTCATCTGACTCAAGGGGATAGAATTGAGAAACGGAAAGAATTGTATCATACGGGCCGAAAAGCGTCACCTTTTAATTGGGTGACACTCTAGGCTATTCCTGATAAGATTCACCGAATATGCACGTTTATAGACGCCTCCTGGCCTACCTGAAACCTTATCGAGCTCGTTTGGTTGTAGCTGGTATATGTACCTTGCTTTATACCTTGGCTCATTCACTGGTTTCTGTGACCGTTTTCATCATTTTAAATGGGTTGCAGAACCGCAATTACGTTACTCTGCCTCAGCTTCCCCGGTTTGAATTACTGGAAAGGCTTCATTTAAGCGCTCTTTCCGGAATGAACATCCGGTTTTCAATCAACTACGTACCTTTTATTTTCGTCTTGGTTTTTTTGCTGCGCGGCATTTTCGAATACATTTCCCGGTACCAAATGTCAGCCGTGGGTTTGCGCGCCGTCCGAAAAATTAGAGACGACCTTTACGCTCATCTCGTTCATTTGTCCATGCGTTTTTATTCCAAAGGCCGGACGGGTGAGTTGATGAGCCGGACCATGAATGATGTGAACGTGATTCAAGCCGGCGTAACGGACGTTTTTGTGGATCTCATCAAACAGCCGCTCGTCATTTTATTTCAAATTCCGCTCGTATTTTTCTGGGGTGGTCCGCTGGCCATGATTTCGCTCATGATTTTTCCGTTCGTGTTGGTGCCCATTGTTTTTTTGGGCCGTCAGCTTAGAAAAACGGAAAAGAAAGTCCAAGAACAGCTCGCCAACATCAACGCCGAAATGCAGGAAACTTTTACGGGCATGAATGTTGTTAAAGCGTTCAATATGGAACAATATGAAATCCGAAGGTTTGAAGGGATTCATAAAAACGTATTCGGTTTTTTGAAACGGTCACTCAAACTTACCGTTGTTCAAAGGCCGTTAATCGAAGTTTTAGGCGCTTTTTGGACGGCGGTGGCTGTTTGGTACGGAATGAAAGTGCTTCCGCTTGACCGGTTTGCGTCTTTTGTCACGACCCTTTTTCTATTTTATGAACCGCTTAAGAAAATTAGCCGGGCCAATGGTTCATTGCAGCAGGCAATTGCTTCCGGTGTGCGGATTTTTGAATTAATCGACGAACCTTTGGAAGATCAAACAAAGCCGGGCGCTCAGAAATTGTCACGGGATATTCAATCGGTTCAATTTGATCATGTTTCTTTGGAATATGAACCTGGAAAACCCGCGCTCGACAATGTGGATTTCTCCGTTCGAGCGGGGGAAGTGATTGCGCTGGTCGGGACCAGCGGTGCGGGAAAAACTTCTTTGGTTAATTTATTGCTGAGATTTTATGAGGCCACGAAAGGCACAGTTCTCATCAACGGCCAAGACATTCGTCTCTACGATCTTCATTCCGTTCGGGACAGAATCGGAATTGTGACGCAGGAAACCTTTTTATTTAACGCCACGGTTTTGGAAAACATTGCTTACGGCCGTTTAGACGCCACGCTTGAGGAAGTTAAAAAAGCCGCCGAAGCGGCCTTTGCCGATGATTTTATCAAAGTGCTTCCGCAAGGTTACGGGACCGTCATCGGTGAACGGGGCGTTACATTGTCGGGCGGCCAGCGTCAGCGCCTTGCGATCGCGCGCGCCATTTTAAAAAATCCGCCGATTCTTGTTTTGGATGAAGCCACATCTCAACTGGACACCGAAAGTGAACGCCAAGTCCAAACTGCCCTTGAACGCCTCATGTCCGGCCGTACGGTATTTGCGATCGCTCATCGCTTATCAACCATCCAAAATGCAGACCGCATTTTGGTCTTAGAAGGGGGCCGTCTTGTTCAATCCGGAACCAACGAAACCCTCCTAAAAGAGAGGGGTATTTATAAGCGCCTCTACGACCTCCAGTTTAACGTTTAGCCTATAGGATTTCCCTTGCGTATCTCGTTATATTTGCTACAATTACCCCACGTTTTTTACTCAATTTCCCAAATCCCTTGTCAGTCTTTCGGACTACAATTCGATTGGAATTTTCATAGAGGAGGCAGTTTTGTCACTAGAGATCACAGTTAAGCAGCTTTTAGAAGCCGGGGTCCATTTCGGCCATCAGACCAAAAAATGGAATCCCAAGATGGCTAAGTTTATTTTTACCGACCGTAACGGTGTTTACATCATCGACCTCGAAAAAACACTTCAACATCTGATTCTTTCGTGTAATTACATGAAAACTTTGGCACAGCAGGGCGGTTCAATTCTCTTTGTCGGGACCAAGCGGCAAGCCCAGGACTCTATTTTGGATGCCGCCACGAAAACAGGAATGCCTTATGTGAATCAGCGCTGGCTCGGCGGAATGTTGACCAATTTTGAAACCATCCGCAAGAGCATAACAAAACTCGAAGAAATTGAAAAAATGGAAGCCGAAGGCACCTATCAATTTTTAACGAAAAAAGAAGTTGCCGGCCTTAAAACACAGCGCGAAAAACTGCTCAAAGTTTTAGTCGGCATCCGGAATATGAAAAAACTTCCTCAGGCTCTTTTTGTGGTTGATCCGAAACAGGAAGAAATCGCAGTACTCGAAGCCAGGCGCCTCGGGATTCCGGTCGTTGCGATTATCGATACCAATTGTGATCCTGATTTAATTGATCATGTCATTCCGGGCAATGACGATGCCATTCGATCTGTGCGTTTAATTTGCGATATTGTTTCCAAATCGATTGTTGAAGGCAGAAGCCTTTATATGCAAAGCCGCGGTGAAGCAGAAAGCCCAGTAGTTGCGGTTGAAGACGGCGAAACTCCGAATCAGCCCATTCCGAGCGCCGAGGAAATTGCCGAGGCTTTGGAAGAAAAAGTCGTCGCAAAAATAGTGGACCGTGAAGTGATTAAGCCTAAAGTTAAAAAAGCAAAAGTCCGCAAGGACGTTGTCTAACCGGTTATGTCACAGCAAATCATGAACAGCGCGGAGCAGGTCAGAGATTTAAGAGAACAAACGGGCGCCGGGATTATGGATTGTAAACGGGCTCTGGCGGAATCAAAAGGCGATCTGCAAAAAGCAAAAGAGCTTTTGCGTAAAAGGGGCCTGGAAATTGTTCAGAAAAAAGCCGGCCGCGCCGCCAAAGAAGGACAGGTTTTTTCCTATATTCATCTCGGCGGAAAAATCGGAGTGATGGTAGAAATTAATTCGGAAACGGATTTCGTTGCCCGGAATTCAGAATTTCAGCAATTTGGACGCGACATTGCGATGCAAATCGCAGCCAGCAAGCCTTTGTTTATTTCGCGCGCCGAAGTCGATCCGAAATGGCTCGAAGGCGAAAAAGAAATTTTCCGCGCTCAAATTAAAGATAAGCCGGCGAACATTCAAGACCAGATCATTCAAGGAAAAGTAGAAAAGCGTTTTCAAGAAGTTTGTTTGCTCGACCAAAAATTCATTAAGAACGAAGATGTCACCATTCAAGACCTTCTGACCGGCTTGATTTCAAAAATTGGCGAAAATATTCAGATCCGCAGGTTTCGCCGCTTTGAAATTGGTTCAGAATAATATCCGCCAACCGTAATCGGAATT
>OBEQ012499671.1_pt1 | contig 11877 bp, 11 predicted proteins | sample 1670901 | NCBI WGS metagenome assembly OBEQ01 (sample SAMEA104232315, study PRJEB22302) | groundwater metagenome | biome: forest; feature: aquifer; material: groundwater | place: USA | collected 2011-08-07 | depth 5.4 m | reverse complement strand
GTCGGCAATTCTAAACTTTGCTCTAACTTATTTTACCGAAAAACTCTGAAAGATGAAAGCGACACGCCGAAGGCGTGTCGCACTGTCTCTAAAATCGCTCGGGCTCGCCGGAATTCCTCCCCCCACCCCTCCTTCCGGCTCGCCGATTGCGGAACGGAAGAGAGATGGACATATTCTATTTTTTTTGTTACGATTATCAATAATATGAAGAAACTCACTTTTGTCTTTACAGGTGTTCTGGTAGTAATCAGTCTTTTTCAATACAGCCAAAATGTAGGAGCGACTGCTCCATCTGATTTTGGCCTGAAAGAAGGCGACGTTATCAGTGCCACAGGCGACCCCGATGTTTATATAGTCAACTCTTACGGATACAAACGACTTTTTGTTAATCCAGAAATCTTTGGTCTCTACGGTCATCTTGGCTGGGATAAAATAAAAAAGGTTTCTCCTGAAGCCAGAGATGCCTTTACTACCTCTGGATTATTTAGAAATTGTGAAACTGATGATCAAAAAGTATATGGCCTTGATGTGGTTAATGAAGATGTTGCGAATCTAAGATGGGTAAATACTTCTGGAACCCAGGCAGTAAAAGATGACCCTAATTTCTTCAAGGAGGTTTTCTGTATCAACACTAAAGAAACGAGGCTATATGGGGCGGGCCAATCATTCAGTTCAGTTTCAGAAATTCCCAACTATTCCAGAATTACGATCATAAATAACATAACGATAAATAAGTATTATAATTCGCCGACACCAACGCCGTCTGTAACTATAAGCCCAACACCTACACCAACTTCAATTCAGACCCCAACTCCTGCGCCGTCAATTTCTCCTACTCCTACACCTACACCGACTTCAAGCTCAACTCCAACTCCTAGTCCAACAGTGTCTCCTACTCCATCACCAACCTCTACACCTACACCGTCGGTCACTCCCACGCCTACCCCAATCCCGACACCTGGCACCCTCTCCATTACAATGGATTCAACAACTCCAGCATCGGGAGTGCTTATAGCTTGCGGTACGCAAAGCACATTGGCAGTTTTTCGCTTGACGGCAACATTGGGCAACGAGGCCATAGAGATTAGCGACCTAACCATTCAAGGGATTAGTGGGTCTTTTGGAAATGTTTCATTGCTTGGTGCCACCTCATCTCCCACGGGCACATTCCACTTCTCGAGTCCTGTAATTGTGCAACCAGGGCAATCCATTTCTCTTGCTCTGAAAGGTGATGTAGGGAAAAATATTGTATACTCAACCTGGAACTTTAAACCAGTTTACTACTGTGACGGTTACACCGATAACAGTACTCATGTTTTTCAAATTGCAGATTCCTCTGGGATTATTGCCAAAGGACAAAATTCAAAATCTTCTCCTACTGTTGTAGTTTCAGCAATCAGTAATCCGCAGACCATCCTATTCTCGCGGTTGGGGATAAGTTCAAACCCCACCGGTTCCACAACCAACCGTCCAAAGAGTAGTCAAGACGACCTCGCTACCTTGACCTTTAGTACCGAATACCTTCCAGGAACTAGCTATGTATGGGCGGGAGTTTATCAGGTAACCATAACTTTTGATGGATCGGTTCCCTCAGCTATTCCTAGCTTTTATAATACTGGTCAAATTACGAGCGTTACTTATCCTGACCGCCCTCCTTCTTTTATGTCATTAAGTTGCTCAAATTGTGCAGTCCAACTGATGGGTAACGGCGATGTATACTATCCGACTGCTAGCGGACCAAATAGCTTAACCTTTACTATTGGTATTAAGGCAACACAATTAAAATTACGTATAAATACCGCAGGTATTAGTGGTGGAACTCTCTCTGCCAAAATTGTAAACAAGGGTGATGTTTTATGGTCTGACGATATAGTGTCTGATGATATAAATTCTGCTCGTCCTGTTAAGAAATATGGCCTAGAGATTCCAGCAGGCGTTGTCCTCCCTATAAACATTCAGTCAGTATCGTATTAAATTTAATAACTAGCTCGAATACCTCAACACAGAAGCCAATCGGTATTAAAAATCCGATCTACTTTTGCTACTCGATACTTATGAATTTTAAAAAAATATGCCGAAACTCAAAGAAATTAAATTTAATAAACATTGGGGATCTTTTGCTAAAGGTTATTTAAAATTAGCGGAGCAAGGTTTTTTGTATATTAAAAATCAAGCAAAAAATGATAGGAAGTTTTTTGATAAAAAATCAAAAGTAATTTATTCTCTAGAGAACGGGGGTATGATTATTGCTTCGATTTGGAATATCAAGCACGGCTTAGAATTGGTTATTAAAGCACTCGGGGTAAATTTCAATAAACAATATTGGAACGAGCATGATTTACTCTCTTTGTTTAATGATTTAAAAATTAAAATTGTTTATTTCTCGCTGGAGAGAGACATCATAATGCTTGAAAAGTTAATTGAAAAATATCATAGATGTGAATTTTCAAAAAAGACTATTTTTTGTGATTTAAAAAATGATTATTTAAGATACCCCGAAATTGAAAATAAAACCATAGATTATTCTTTTGTACACGACTTAAAAGAAGTAGATGTTGATCATTTTTTGAAAGATATTTATAACACAAAAAAAGTCTACGAATTGTTGGAAGCTGAATTGCAACATTATCAAACATATTGGAAATTAAGTAAAAAAGAAGCGGATAATATTTTGTTGTCTGTTTCAACAATGAAAAATCCTGGCTTTAAAAAATAAATTACTTAGGTTTGAACTATGTTATAGCTGACCAGAATTTCATCAAAATACCAAAAACAATCGGCGAGCCGGCAGGAGGGGGTTGGGGGGAGGAATGCCGAGCCGTCCGAGCAGTTTTTAGAGACAGTGCGACACGCCTTCGGCGTGTCGCTTTCATCTTTCAGAGTTTTTCGGTAAAATAAGTTAGAGCAAAGTTTAGAATTGCCGACTGAACGAAGTGAAGGAGGGGTGAGGAAGCCAACAATTTGGCTTCCGTTTGGGAGGTGAAAAGCGTAGCGATATATTTTCCGCAATGGGCGGAAAATATCGCGAGCTGGGCCTGCGACAAAATTATTGGAAAATAATTTTAGTTGTAGGCAACTCCCAGCAGCCCGACTAGTTGACAGTTATTAATTTATTAGTTAGAATCTGGCCACGGTTCATTAACACTTGGAGGTTCCATGAAAGCTCGTATTTCTGATACTCATGACTCACATGGTAGTGTTTTTACACTTTCCCTTGAGGGAGTTAATTCTAAAGATGATAAGAAAGTCATGGATTTTCTGGATAGGCAATTTGACAGAAAGACCTCTTTCTATGTTTACAGAGTAGTGAAAATCGGCAAAAGAATTTTGCAGATCGGTTTTTCTGAAAGTAGTGTGGGGAATTCACAGAGAAGCTATTGAGGTTTATGTTCCGAAAGGCAAATCTTTTGAAAAGAGATCAGTTAGCGTTCATACGGAATGTCAGGAAACAAGAGATTTGACGGACTGGTTGTTTTATGCGAAACTAATTTCTAGTTCTTTACATCATTTAGGAAAAACAAATGCGAGACTACGAAAGACAAGTGTTTGAGCTAAAAAATAAAATCGTTGAGACAATGGCCAGAAAAGAACTTAGTGAAGTAGTGATTGCGAGTACAATGTATAAAGGCGCTCACTGTAAACTGGTACTCCAAATAGATGGGCTCTGGAGAGTCGTTTCACCAATGGGCAGTTATCTCTTAGACAAGAACCCGACCGTCCAAGAACTTCTCGAAAAATTTGTGAAACTTGCCGATCAAAATTTTGCTTCTATCGTTGGCGATATTGATCTTTACGATGACACAGATTTTTACTTGAGAAAGACCGAAGAGTATGTAACTCAACATTTGGCGGTTTTAATCCCCAAATTTATTGAAGCTCTGGAAGATGCTCTTGTAAAAGTTTTATAAAAACGGCAAAATCAGCCGTTTTTTATTTTGGAAATTTTAATTAGTAAGCAGGATGCTCTTTTTCGTCTTCACCTATTATGTCATCAGCTTTCTCAATCGTTTCTTCCGCTTCGGCAGGGGTTGTGTCATCTATATCATCCCCGTAATCCGAAGTATTTACGGTTGAATCCTCCGGCTCTTCTTTTTCAAGTTCATCAATATTGATGATTTCCACTGGTGCATCGTCGTTTATTTTTTGATTTGTATCCATAACTTTAAATATAACATTTTTAATATGTTTCCATACCATTTTTCCACGCATCGACCATTTCCGTGGCTCTATTCTTGTCTGTGCGACTCAAAGCTTTGAGTTTTTTAATATCAGAAATCCAATCATCACCACTCCAGTGTTCAATACTTTTAAAGGCTGTTTTATAGAGCGCTTTTTCTCCATACACAGTCCCGACATAAAAATATTCGATACCGTGTTCTTTGGCCATTCTGGCGCTGTTTAGCATAAGCCACATACCAAGAGATTGATGTATATAGTCAAGATTATAAAAAGAGAACCAAAAGTGAGTCATTGAATCATTTGACACTTCGAATACATAAGCCACGGGTTGTTTATTATTATAATAAACAGTAATGTGCGTGATCAGCCCCGATTCTAATATCGCAAGGATTCTATTCTTGGGCATCACATATGGCCCATGACGTTTAGCAAAATATTCAACACAAAAAGAAATAAACTCTTTGTTTTTAATATCAAAGTCATGAATATTAAAAAGTTTGCATAAAAATTCTTCGTCAAATTTTTTAGCAATCCTTCTATTTTCGCTTGTCAATGAAAATGATTTCAGAGGAATACGGGCGCTTCTGGCCATATAAAACACATTTTTAACCCCCGGGCTTCCCGAATAAGGCAAGTATCCGGAAGCATAAATATCAGAAATTTTGTCACTTTTTTCCTTGAGACAATAATTTGAGTATCCAAAAGAATAGCTTTTATAATTCTGTGTAAATTCACTTGAAAATTTCTTCATGATTTTGTCCCGATTTTCCCCCCGCCTTGGCGGGGTTGGAAAATCGAGGATCCTCGATTTTGTGGCTCCGACTGTGTCGGAGACAAAATCGGGAGAAATTCTTTCTCTGTCCAATTAACAGCCATGTCTATGAAACCACCAAACCCACCCGAAGAAAGAATTAGAATCACTGAATTATTTTTAACATATTTTTTTAGTATTGTAAGTCCGTCTTCAGGTGTTTCAAATCCGCCGACAGTTAGTCCTGTTTTTTGAACGCGATCTAAAATATCAATCAATTTTAATTGCCAGCTTTCAGTACGATTTTCGCCTGGCGGTTTATAAATTAACACATTGTTACAATCTTTAAAAACCGTATCATACCAATGGATCACGTCGCGATTTTGCCAACTGAATGTGTACGGCTCGAAGATTACCGTAAGTAACCGATTGGGAAAGTGAAGTCGTATTGCTTCGATTGCTGAACGTGCCTTAGTATATGACGAACCGAAACCCTCGTATGCTGGGACGGAGGTTGCCTCGGACTTTTTATCAAGGCGCCTATCAAGGGCTTTAAATGTTTCCATAGCCTTTTCAAATTGCTTCGGAGTAACAAGGTCAAGAGACAGAAGAAGCGCTCCGGCGCCAAGGATGTTTTCAATATTATGCATACCGAGTAATGAAGTTCTAATTGAAGCGATAGCCCTGCCTTTGTGTGTAATACTAAATGAAGTTTTTTCTTCTAACGCAAGATTCTTAATTGTCCAGTCAGCATTTTCTTTAATGCTATACCAAACAACTCGGCTATCTCCGTTAAGTTCTTCTCGAAGCCCTTCACCATCGCCACAAGCAACAATAATTCCATGTGGGGGAGTAAGAGCGATAAGTTTTTTAAAAGGAGCCCGATAATCTTCTGGTGTTTTGTAGATATCCAGATGATCGTGGGTAAGCGAAGTAAGAAGTAGATGACTAGGATGGTAGTATAAAAACTTTGATTTTGTATCCCAGTTTGAGGTGGGATATTCGTCGCCCTCAAGAACAAATATCTTACCGCTGCCTTTTTTAGAACTTTCACTGGGGGTCTTTGGTATGGCCCCTATAAAATAGCTAGGATTTTTACCAGCACATTCAAGTGCCCAAGCAATAAGGGCTGTGCAGGTCGATTTTCCATAACTTCCGGCTATAACTATGTTTTCATGCCCATGGCTTAATTCACCGAGCACTTCCGGAAAAGATTTTATTGGAACATTAGACTCAAAAGCTTTTTTTACCTCCGCGTTTTTTTCGGGAGTTAATCTAGCGTTCTTGCCGATTACAATTAAACCCACATCCGCGAGAATATTTTGTTCATTATATCCTTTGACTACAGGGATATGATGTTCATCGAGATAGGTGGAAACCGGCGGATAAAAATTATCATCCGAACCGCTGACTTGCCAGCCAAAATCGAGTAATAGTTTAGCAGTCGCACTCATACCCGCGCCGCAAATACCTATGAAGTAAGCTTTTTTTACAGCCATTGGGGGGACTAGAGAGAGTTGAACTCTCGCTCGCAGTTCCACAAACTGCTGTGCTAACCGTTACACCATAATCCCCATTTTGATTTAAGTCATCATATCAAATTTTTGTTAAAAAATCTAGGTCTTTATTTAGACTATTACTTCAATATCTAGTATAGTTTAGTATATGACGATTAAGTCAGATGTCGTAATCAAAGATAAATATTGGCTTTACTTAACTTATTTTTGGTCATTTGTTGCTTTTACAGCAATTATTTACGATTTTGTATACAATAATAGCCTCGGATCATTTTTGTCGCCTATACTCGTTGTTTATATAGCGGTTTTAACCATCTATGTCGGTGTAAAAGAGTTTGAGCGGTGGTGTGAGTTTCATAAAGGACGTCATCCGGGTGAAGTTTTTATATTGATGTGGACACTGATGATTTTTGGGATTCTTATCTCACAGTTTGTTTTGAAAAAACCCTATAAAATTCCGGATGAGGTAATTTCCACCTACATAGCTGTCCTGGGAATTCTTGCCATAACCAGTAAATCAAAGTCGCTTCACAGGTCACATCATCATCAAGATTAGATATAAAATAAAAATCCCACACTAAGTGGGATTAAAACTTGCCTGCCGGCAGGCAAGTTTATGCTCCTTCCGGTTTCCAAACCTTGAAAGCCAGGGATTTCTAAGAAGTTTATTCTTTTCTTCTTCGGTAAAAGAATACTCGTCATTGCAGGTTTGAAAAACTTCACTTAGATCGGGCATGAAAAGATCATCATCAGGATTAAGCGAATACAGAACGCCAGCTTCCAGAAGTTCTCTAATTTTTAAGTACTTAGTATCGGGAATTAATCCCGAACTTAAATTAGAGGCTGGACAACCTTCAACACCGATATTTCTTTCGAGAACGTACTTAATTAAGTGATGATCATAGGCCAACGGTATGGCGTGTCCCAATCTATCAACTCCCAGATCGTGGGCGGCAATCCTAATATTTCTTAAAAGCCAATCCTTATCTCTTTCCCAGTCAGGCTTTTGAAATTGATGATGGCACCATTCGCCAGCATGACAAGTGGTCTTAAATCCAAGTTCTTTGGCTCGCTTAAACATAGCTCGGTGTTTTTCCGGTGGATGGGCAGCTTCGTCACAAACAAGCCCGATCCCCACAACATAGTCACGTTCACATTCACCAGCAATATTCACCAGTCTCACCGCTTCATCTGAACTTACTTCCCGGCCAATTGAAAACAAAATATTTACTTCCACATCAGGAAATTGTTGTTCACCGCTTTTTATCCCGGCAATTAAATATTCGACTACGTTCTTTTCTTTCAAAAAACCCGCTTTGTATATATTATCTCCAAAAACATGGTATTGGGGAGCAATTGTCGCTTCGCAATATTTAAACCCTTGGCAAGCTCTCACTCTCACGTAATTTTCAGCCGCCAGAAAAAGAGTGTTCGGGTTTTGCATCACTCCCGTGGTGTTTGAAAACTTTTTAACAATATCAATTTGGGGATCTTTGAATAACTTTGCCATATCCGCATGAACACCGCTCCAATGTTCAAAAGGATAATTTTTACCGCTAAGATCGAAGAGTCTGGGCAAAATAGAAACCAGTGGAAATGATCCGTCCAGGTGATCATGAAGCAAGGCTTTCTGGGGCCAGTACAAAGACATGCCAATCCTGTTGTAAAAGTGCTTATTTTTGATAAACTTAAATGAATTATGACCCACGGTCAAATACGCGATAAATTTCTAAGATTTTTTGAATCACGAGGACACAAGATAGTGCCTTCTTCGTCTTTGCTTCCAACCGACCCTTCGGTGCTCTTTACGACTGCCGGCATGCAGCAGTTCAAGCCTTATTTTCTTGGAACCTCTGTCTCGATGAAAGATTTTAATTCTAAAAATGTAACAACTTTGCAGAAATGCTTTAGAACATCCGACATTGATGAGGTCGGAGATAGTTCACACGGTACTTTTTTTGAAATGCTTGGCAATTTTTCATTCGGCGGTTATTTTAAAAAAGAAGCCATTGCATTGAGCTTCGAATTTATAACCTCGCACGAAGGTCTCGGCTTAGACCCCCAGAAACTGTATATCACAGCATTTAAAGGAGAGGAAAAAGTTACCCGAGATGATGAGGCAATAGGTTTTTGGCAAGAACAATTTAAAACCGTTGGCATCGACGCCAAGATTGGCGAAAGGATATTTTTATATGGCCGAGAAAAGAACTGGTGGGAAGCTGGCGTAGGACCAGCTGGTCCAGATGCAGAAATGTTTTACGACTTAGGCCTTGAACATAACCCTAAGTTTGGTGCAACTTGCCACCCGAATTGTGACTGTGGAAAGTTTGTTGAAATAGGAAATGACGTTTTTATGCAATATCAAAAAACTCCGGATGGAGAATATCTTCCCTTACAACAAAAGGCTATTGATAACGGTAGGGGATTTGAGCGGCTTGTTATGGTTATGGAAGGCAAGACAAATATGTATGACACAAGTTTATTTGAACCCATTCTTTCTTTACTGCCGACCGAAATTGAAACAAAGACCAAAAGAATAATTGGCGACCACATGAGAGCTGTCTCTTTCTTAATTTCTGATGGAGTCCGTCCGTCCAACAAGGAGCAGGGGTATGTGTTAAGAAAGTTAATGAGAAGGGTTATAACCTATAAATTCAAAATGGATATGGGCTGGTCTATGTTTGGTAATATTTTTGACACCATAGTTAGTAACTACGGGGCTTTTTATCCGGAGTTAAATAAAGAGATCATTGAAGATGAGTTTACCAATGAAGAAAATAAATTCCTGGTAACGCTTAAACGAGGTCTTAACGAATTGGAAAAAAACGACGAAATTAATGCCACAAATGCCTTTAGGTTGTATGAGAGTTTTGGTTTACCATATGAAATAATCAAGGAATTTGGCGGAGTGAAAGCCAATAGTCTGACCCGAGAATCTTTTGACGAAGAATTCAAAAAACATCAGGAAAAGTCGAGAGCTGGAGCGGAGAAGAAATTCGGCGGACATGGACTATTATTGGATACTGGTGAATTAAAAGCAGGCAATGAAGAAGAATTGAAAAAGGCGACCCGATTGCATACAGCGACTCATTTGCTCCATGCTTCTTTGAGAAAAATTCTGGGAACAGAGGTTCATCAAGCCGGTTCGGACATTACACCAGAACGATTGAGATTTGATTTTACGTTTCCGCGCAAAATGACCCCCGAAGAATTAAGACAGGTAGAAGAACTGGTAAACGAAGCCGTGCAAAAAGATTACAAAGTCACTAAAGAAGAGATGGCTTATGAAGATGCAATCAAGTCAGGAGCGATGGCATTTTTCAAACTCAAGTACCCACCGAGAGTCAATGTTTATTCTGTCGGTGATTTCTCCAAAGAACTCTGCGGCGGCCCACACGTCTCTCATACTGCCGAAATAGGTAAATTCAAGATAACCAAAGAAGAAGCCGTCTCGGCCGGAGTACGCAGAATTAGAGCCAGGGTTGAATAATATGAGCAACTTTTGGCAAAAACTGAAGAAACCTTATTTTATTTTGGCGCCGATGGCGGATGTGACCGATATGGCCTTCCGACAGATTATCGTATCATGTGGAAAGCCCGACGTTTTATATACTGAGTTTGTTTCTTGCGATGGACTTTGTTCAGAAATCGGGAGACCAAAGCTGATACCACATCTTAAGTTCGGTGAAAACGAAAAACCAATCGTGGCCCAATTTTTCGGTTCAAGGCCAGAAAATTTTTATCGATGCGCTCAATTGGCAGTTGAATTAGGCTTTGACGGCATCGACATCAACATGGGTTGTCCGGCCGGCAAAGTCGTTAAACATGACAGCGGCGCCGGATTGATATTAAATCCGAAACTGGCCAAAGAAATAATCCGTGAAACAAAACGCGGAGCTGACGGTCTGCCTGTTTCAATCAAAACCCGTATCGGCTACAACAAAATAATTACCGAAGAGTGGGTCCCTCATCTTATTGAAGCTGAGCCAGCAACGATAACTCTGCATGGACGAACCATGAAAGAAATGTCCAAAGTGCCAGCTCACTGGGACGAAATAGGCAAAGCCGCGGTGCTCTGTAGGAAAGCCGGCATCCCAATTATTGGCAATGGAGATGTGGCCAGTTATGCCGAAGGTTTAGACAAAGCCAAGCAATACGACCTGGACGGAATCATGGCTGGCAGAGCAATATTTTCCAATCCCTGGTTTTTCAATCCAGCGATTGACCCCACGCTCAAAACACCAACTGAAAAACTAGAACTGCTGAAAAAACACCTTGAATTATTTACCGAACTCTGGGGCCCTTCGGCAAGCTCAGGGCAAGCAAAAAATTTTGATACCATGAAAAAATTCTTCAAAGTCTACATCTCCGGCTGGGACGGCGCCAAAGAATTGAGGACAAAACTGATGCTGATCAAAAACAAAGAAGAGGCGATGAGTATTTTGGACAATGGTAATTAGAGGTTTTTTGTTATCTCGGACTCTTCTCACAAAACCCCCTCCCCGTTCCCGACCTGCTGCTTAAACCTTCGGTATCTTCGGACAAATGCTTAAATTAATCTCAATTTGCTTAATAAATTTTAGCATCCGTTCCTCCTTACAGGATTTTCCGGCTAAAATTTATTGAATAAGAAAATTATCAATTAATTCAAGCATTTGTTACCCTCGACGCAGACGGCCGAGAGACAGGGAGGGGCTTTTGCAAGATGGTGCTCCGACTCGACACCATTTTCAGTCCGTTAAATTAAAAAATAGAAAAGCCCCACACGGATGAAGCATTGTGTGTTGCTTTTCCATTGTGGGACTTGCTCGTCAGTCGACGACGACGGAAATGTCCTTGGCGTTTGGCGCCATCTCGGATAGCTCCTCGATGGGATCCTTCGCTTCCCACTTCCCGTTGACGAGCGGGCTGACCGAGAGTTTCTCGCCGTACTTGGCGACTTGCTCGGCAAGCCACTGCTTGTAGTTCTTCTCGTTCACGTTCGAGGCGTCGACATCCTTCAGCTGCGGATGCTGCTCAAAGAGAGCAGGCTTGCAGGCATCGCCCGCCCGTGGGAGCTGATGGGTAAAGAGCGATTCGCCCGTCATGAACCCTAAAATGTCGTAGACGCCGTCGATGTGCCTCGGAGAGACCAAGCGACCTGTCGTGATAGAAAGAACATCGCCCAAGTGAAACTTCTTCGTTGCCATGGCTTTTTCTCCTCCTTTTCTGTTCTGGAACCCAGTATAGTCTAATTATAACACAAGAGGTGGCATAAAGTCAATACTCAGTAAGGCACATTCAACCTGTAAGCGCAACACCAAAATCAGCCTTTTGAGCCAATTTTAAACGGCTCACATGGGTGAGCCGTTTAAAATTATCCTCCAAAAGCGAAAGCCATAACACTTTTTCCATCCCCGCAGGCAAGAAAATTTGTGAAAGTAAGATTAG
>OBEQ011835678.1_pt1 | contig 11877 bp, 10 predicted proteins | sample 1670901 | NCBI WGS metagenome assembly OBEQ01 (sample SAMEA104232315, study PRJEB22302) | groundwater metagenome | biome: forest; feature: aquifer; material: groundwater | place: USA | collected 2011-08-07 | depth 5.4 m | reverse complement strand
GACGGTGCGCCGCGCGCCCCCCGCGCGCCCGCCGACGCGTCGACGCGCCTGGCCCGCGCCGCGCGCCGGGCCGGCCGCGAGCTGAGCGCACCCCTTTCCACCGCGGCGCTCGCGCTCACGCATGCGCCCGCGCAGCTCCTGCGCCGCCCGCGCGACTTCGTCCACATCGCCGGCCGCGTGCTCGGGCAGACCGTGCTGCGGCCGCTGCCTTTTTACCTGATCGTCTCGGCGCTGGTGGGCTACACGGTGCTGTACGTCATCAGCAAGGTGGGCGGCGCGGGCGTGCGCCCCGACGCGGGCATCCGCCTGGTCGGCGGCTCGACCGTGATCGCGCTCGCGCCCGTGCTCTCGGCGGTGCTGTTCGTGGCCGCCTCGGGCAACGCAGTCAACGCCTGGCTGGGCGCCATGGGCCTGACTCGCCAGACCCTGGCCATGGAGGCCCTGGGCGTGCCGGTGCGCGCGTACCTGTACGCGCCCGCGTGGCTCGCGCTCGGCCTGGGCTACCTGATCGTGGCCCTGGTCTTCGCCGCCGGCATGACCCTGGGCGGCCTGGCCTTGTGCCGGCAGCTGCACCTGCCCGGCGCGTGGGCGCTGCTCACCGCCGATTTTTTCGACCCGCGCCCGGAGCGGGTCAAGTACGTGGTGCGCGCCGCCTTCCTGGTGTGGATGTACGGCTGGGGCATCGCCAGCGACGTGGTCGCCAAGGGCGGCGCGGAGAAGAAGGAGAGCGACGACGTCACGCGCGGCATGACCCGCTCCGTCGTCGCGTGCACCCTGTGGGTCGTCGCCTGGGAGCTGGCCACCGCGGTGGTGGTGCTTGCCGGGTGATTCGAAGGAAGCGCTCGCCGGGGCCGTGCTGGTCGGCCTGCACGCGATCCTGCTGGTCGGCCTGCTGGCCCGCTCGAGCCACGCCGAGCTCGCCCTGACCGTACCCTCCGACGCGGTCGTGCTGGTCGCACCCGACGGCAAGCTGCCCGATGACGCGCGCGTGCCCTCGCCGCGCGCCCGCCTGCACGTCGACGGCGCGCCCGCCGCGCCCGGGGTGGTGCCCGCGCTGCGGGCGGGCGTGCACCGGATCGAATGGATCGAGTCGTACCGGGGCGGCTTCGAGCGCCGCGTGGGACGGACCGTGCTGGCCGGGCCGCTGCAGGATCCGGCGCATCCGCCCTGCGGCGTGCGTCTCGTGGTCGGGCAGGGCCTGCTCGACGCGCTGACGCCGCTGCTCATCGCCCGCATCGAGGCCGGCCTGCGCGGGCAGCTCGGCTTCCGCCGCGTCGAGGACGCGTCGCTCCTGCTCGACGATGGCATCGCGCTGGCGCTGCGCCTGCGCTTCTCGCGCGGACAGGTGCCGGTGGCGGTGCAGGTCACGCCGCGCATCGTCGCGGGCCGGCTGGGGCTCCAGGCCCACGTCGACGCCAGCGTGAAGCTCGAGTCGTCCTTCCTGGCCGGCGCGGTCGAGCTGTTCGGCCAGACCGAGCGGCTCGACCGGCTGGTGCGCGACGTCGCCGCCGACCAGGTCGACCTGGTGCTCGGCCCGGTGGCCGCGTTCCTGGCCCATCCGCCGCCCGTGCCGGTCGGACAGGGGCGCGTGCTGACGCTCGGCTACTGCGAGGACGAGCCCATCGCGGTGGTGCACGCGCGCTCGCTGACCGTGCCGCTCGCGGTCCCGGTCATGCCGGCCACGGGCGCGCTCCGGCCCATCCTCCTGCCCGCGCGGCCGCCGCCCGGGCCGCCCGACTCGCCCATCGCCATCGACGTCAGCCTGGACGCGGCCAACGCCATCCTCCATCAGATGTGGGCGCAGGGCGCGCTCGACGCGGCTCTCGCCCAGGCCGGGCTCGAGCGCCGCTTCAACGAGTCGCAGGATGTGCGCGACCTGCTCACCGTCCGCGCCGGCACGCCGCGTCTGACCCTGCCGCCCACGCTCGAGGCCTCGGGCAACCCGGCCCGGCCGCTGCTCCTGTCCCTGGAGGCCGAGCTGCCGCTCCTGGACGGCCCGCTGCGCACGCCCGCGCGTCTGTTCGGGCGCGTGGCGCTCGACCTGCGCTCGCAGACCCAGCGCCAGGTGGTGGCCGATGTGGACGTGACCGAGCTGGCGCTCACCTGCGTGCCCGCGCCCGGCGTGCTGTCGCCGTGCTACGCCGCGCTGTTCGAGGCCGCACGCGGCCGCTCGCGCGAGCTGCATCCGCCCATCGCGCAGGCACTGGTGGCGTGGTTCGAGGGCCTGGTGGTCGGTCAGCAGCTGGGAGGAGAGGCGGGCGCGCCCCGCTTCCTGCTCGACGCAACAAAACTAACCCCGCGTATCGACTCGCAATCCGGCTGGATCAGGGTAGAGTTGCGCGGCCGCGTCCTGGACGACGCCCCGACACATCCTTAAATGTGGCTGCAAAATCACACTTGCGGTTGTCTGCAAGTGCGGGTAGAAGTTCGCGACTCGCCCCACAGAAATTGACCCGGAGCCAGACGTGTACACCGACCTCTCGAAGCTCAGAAACATCGGCATTTCCGCGCACATCGACAGCGGCAAGACCACGCTGACCGAGCGCATCCTCTTCTACACCAACCGGATCCACCAGATCCACGAGGTGAAGGGCAAGGATGGCGTTGGCGCCAAGATGGACTCGATGGATCTCGAGCGCGAGCGCGGCATCACCATCCAGTCCGCGGCCACGCACTGCTCGTGGGCGAACCACCACATCAACATCATCGACACGCCTGGCCATGTCGACTTCACCCTCGAAGTCGAGCGCGCGCTGCGTGTGCTGGACGGCGCCATCCTCGTCCTCTGTGGCGTGGCCGGCGTGCAGTCGCAGTCGCTGACCGTCGATCGCCAGATGCGCCGCTACAAGGGGCCGCGTCTCGCCTTCGTCAACAAGCTGGACCGCCAGGGCGCGAACCCGTTCCGCGTCACCGACCAGCTGCGCGAGAAGCTCAAGCTCAACGCCGTCATGCTGCAGATCCCCATCGGCGTGGAAGACAAGCACGAGGGCATCGTCGACCTGGTCACCATGCGCGCGCACCGCTTCTCCGGCCCCAACGGCGAGGAGATCAGCGACGAGGACATCCCCGCCGACCTGGTCGACGAGGCCAAGCACCGCCGCGAGATGCTGCTCGACGCCGTGTCCATGTTCTCCGACGAGCTGACCGAAGCCATGCTCGAGGAGAAGGTCACGCCCGAGCTCCTGCGCAAGGCCGTGCGCAAGGCGACCATCGCGCTGCAGATGACCCCCGTGTTCATGGGCTCGGCGTACAAGAACCGCGCGGTGCAGAAGCTGCTCGACGGCGTGGTCGCGTACCTGCCCGATCCCACCGAGGTCACCAACGAGGCGCTCGATCTCGACAAGAACGAGGAGAAGATGGTTCTCCCCTGCGACCCGGCCAAGGCGCTGGTCGCGCTCGCGTTCAAGCTCGAGGACGGTCGCTACGGCCAGCTGACCTACATGCGCATCTACCAGGGTGCCATCCGCAAGGACGACTTCATCGTCAACTCGCGCAATGGCAAGAAGGTCAAGGTCGGCCGCCTGGTGCGCATGCACTCCGACGACATGGAAGACATCACCGACGCGGGCGCGGGCGACATCGTGGCCACGTTCGGCATCGACTGCAACTCGGGCGACACGTTCACCGACGGCACGGTCAACGTGGCCATGACCTCGATGCACGTGCCCGCGGCCGTGATCTCGTACGCCATCAAGCCTACCGACGCCAAGTCGGAGAACAACATGTCGAAGGCGCTGCGCCGGTTCTCCAAGGAGGACCCGACCTTCCGCGTGCACGTCGACGAGGAGTCGGCCGAGACCATCATCGAGGGCATGGGCGAGCTGCACCTCGAGGTCTACATCGAGCGCATGAAGCGCGAGTACCAGGCGATCGTGACCTCGTCGCCGCCGCGCGTCACCTACCGCGAGACCATCTCGCAGCGCGCCGACTACAACTACACGCACAAGAAGCAGACCGGCGGCTCGGGCCAGTACGGCAAGGTCGGCGGCTTCATCGAGCCGCATCCGGAAGGCGCCGAGTTCGAGTTCGTCGACGAGGTCGTGGGCGGCTCGGTGCCCCGCCAGTTCATCTCGGCGGTCGAGAAGGGCTTCAAGTCGATGATGGAGAAGGGTCGCCTCATCGGCTACCCGGTCGTCGGCGTGCGCGTCACCCTGAACGACGGCGGGGCCCACGCGGTCGACTCGTCGGACATCGCCTTCCAGGAAGCCGCGCGCGGCGCCTGGCGCGAGACCTACGCGTCGGCTCGCCCGAAGATCCTCGAGCCCATCATGCGCGTCTCGGTCGAGGGTCCGTCGGAGTTCTCGGGCGCCATCCTCGGCTCGGTCAACCAGCGCCGCGGCATGATCATCGGCTCGCAGGAAGAGCACGGCAACACCAAGGTCGAGGCGGAAGTCCCCCTCGCCGAGATGTTCGGCTACTCGACCGTGCTGCGCTCGGCCACCCAGGGCAAGGCCGAGTTCACCATGGAGTTCGCCAAGTACGCGGTCGTGCCCTCGTCCATCGGCGAGGAGCTGATGAAGAAGTACCAGGAGTCGATCGCCAAGAAGAAGTAAGCGGCGAAGTAAGGGCGAAGTAAGCGGCGAGAGCCGTTCGCTCGCGGTATACACCCCGCACAGAAAAGCCATCGGCCGCCCCGTCGTTCACGACCGGGCGGCCGTCTCGTTTCCGAGGAGCCACCATGGATCGCCTCACCGTCGTCGAGCTCTCGCCGGTCCGCATCCTGGACCGGCGACTCCGCGGCGGGCTCGCGGCGGGCGGCCTGGGCGTCATCATGGCGCGCGCGGGCGCGGGCAAGACGGCCTTCCTCTGCCACCTCGGCCTCGACGCGCTGATGCGGCGCAAGCCGGTCTTCCACGTCGGCCTGGGCGACCGCCTCGAGCACGTGAGCGCGTGGTACGCGGCGCTCTTCGACGACCTCGCCGACCGCAGCGGCCTGGCCGACCGCGAGGGCGAGCGCGCCGAGGTCGGGCACGGCCGGGTCATCAAGACCATCCACGAGCGCGAGCTCTCGGGCGAGGGTCTGGCCAGCGCGCTGGGTCCGTTCCAGCGCCACATGGGCTTCGCCCCGCAGATGCTGCTGATCGACGGCTTCGACTGGGGCACGCACGACGCCGCGCGCGACGTCGCGGGCATGAAGGCGGTGGCCGCGCAGCTGGGCGCGTGCCTGTGGATGACCGCCGAGACCCACGTGGGCGCGGGCACGCGTGGCGGCCTGGGCGCGCCCTGCGACGCGGCCCAGGAGCACATCGACGTGGCCATCCGGCTCGAGCCGGCGGGCGTCGAGGTGCACGCCGAGCTCCTGCGCGGGCCCGGCCAGGTGGGCCCGCTGGGCGTGCACCTGGAGACCGACAGCCTGCGCCTCGGGCCCGACGTGGGCGCGTCGCGCGCGCCCATGGCCCGCCTGCCCGCGTCGGCGTACACGTTGCTCTCGGGCGGCGCCGCCGGCGCCGAGTCCGAGTTCGGTGCCCAGGCGGAGCGCCACGGCGTGGCCGAGATGACCTTCACCTTCGCGCACCGGCTGGTCGAGCGGCACCGCGGCCTGGTCGTGCTGGGCGACGACGAGCTGGCCCAGGGCGCGGTGTCGAGCACCTGGCTGGCGCAGCACCTGCACCGCAGCTTCCCCGACACGCCCCTGTTCAGGAAGGTGCTGCAGTCGATCTGGCACCAGGTGTTCACCGCCGGCGAGGTCTTCGCCATCGGCGCGGTCCAGGACGGCGGCACGGTCACCGGCGGCACCGGCTGGGCCGTGCAGCTGGCCCGGCAGTGGGACAAGCCGGTGCACGTCTTCGACCAGGAGCGGCGGCGCTGGTTCACCTGGTCGGCGGGCGAATGGCTGACGGTGGCCGAGCCGAGGATTGCGCGCACGCGCTTCTGTGGTACAGGAACACGCTTCCTGACCGACGATGGTCGCGCGGCCATCGCGGCGCTGTTCCAGCGCAGCTTTGCAAGATGACGTTTTCACGGGTCAGCACGCACCGTTACGAAGATCCGCTCGACCGCGTGTGGCGCGTCTGCGCCGAGCGCCTGGGCTTCCGCATCGCGCGCAGTCCCGACGTCTACGCGTCGACCGACGGACGCCGGACCATCATCGTGGGCACCGACGAGACGCTCGATCCCGACGACTGCCTGGCGCAGATGATCCTGCACGAGCTCTGTCACGCCGCCGTGGAAGGCGAGGACGCCGAGCACCGGGTCGACTGGGGCCTCGACAACCAGAGCGAGCGCCACGCCGCGCGTGAGCACGCGTGTCTGCGCCTGCAGGCCTACCTGACCGGCAGCTACGGTCTGCGCGGGCTGCTCGCGCCCACGACCGACTACCGCGCCTTCTGGGACGGGCTGGCGGACGATGCCTTCGCGGCCAGCGAGGCCGACGGTGGGCGGCGCGAGGCCAGCGCGGTCGCGGCGCGCGTGGCCGCGTACCGGGTGAGCCGTTCGCCCTGGTCGCCGCACCTGCAGGAGGCCCTGGCGGCGACCGCGGCCATCGCGCGCGCGGTGCCGCTTCTGGGCGGGCCGGCGGCGGACTCGCTGCCGTCGCTGTGGTCGAAGGTGGAGGCGGCGCCCGAGCTACATCCGCTCGGGCACGCGCCGGTGGCGGCGGGCGCGACGGGCGCGGAGAAGACGTGCGCTGACTGCGCGTGGAGCTTCCGTGCGCGCGGCGCGGCGCGCTGCTGGCACGCCGAGGCGGCGCGTCTCGATCCGGCCTGGCCGGCGTGCGTGCGCTTCGAGCCGGCGGCGCAGCTCGACTGCTTGACCTGCGGCGCGTGCTGCCGCGAGGCCTACCACTCGGTCGAGATCTCGCGCCGCGAGCCGGTCATCAAGCGCCACCCCGACATGGTCGTGGTGCACGACAACTACCTCGAGCTGCGTCGCGACGACGAGCGCTGCGCGGCGCTGGGCGGCGGCCGCACGCCGCACGAGCCGTACGGCTGCCGCATCTACGACGATCGTCCGCGCACCTGCCGCGAGTTCACGCGCGGCTCGAAGAACTGCCTCGACGCGCGCCGGCGCGTGGGCCTGTCGCTGTAGCGGCGCGGCGCGCCGTAACGTCAGACCCCGCTGCTACACCAGGCATCCTCATGGGTGCACTCAAAGGCAGCGTCACGGTGCGTCGCTACGTCGTGCGCGGCAAGCCGCCCGGCGAAAAGGCAAAGCTGGTCAAGGGCGTGCGCGCGCACGTGCTCCTTCCCATCGATCCCGCCTCCGACGTCGAGCGCTCGTATGGCTGGGCGCTGGCAGAGGATCCTGAAGTCCTCGATCTCTCCTCCGACACCATCTTCGTCGGTGGCGCGCTGGTGCTGGCGCTGCGCGTCGACACGCTCAAGCCGCCCGCGGCGGTGGTCAAGCGGCTGGTGGCGGAGAAGCTGCGCGCGCTCGGGCGCAAGCCCGGTCGCAAGGAGAAGCAGGAAGCCAAGGACATGGTGGTCAAGAGCCTGCGCTCGCGCGTGTTCCCGACCATGAAGTCGTACGACCTGGTCTGGCAGATGGACGAGGGCCGGGTGTTCTTCTTCGCCCACTCCAAGGGGCCCAACGAGCTGCTCGTGGATCTGTTCCAGAAGTCGTTCGGGGTCGAGCTGGTCGCGTGCGGCCCGGGCGTCATCGCGGCCGACGGCGGACGCCTGCCGGCGTCGCTGGCGCCCACTCCGGAGCTGGCGTTCGGCTTCGCCGGTCTGCCGGGCCGACCGGTCGCTGGCGAAGACGGCGAGCTCGGCTTCGGCGACGAGGACAGCGACGACGACGGTGGTGTGGAGGCGATCGATGCCTGAGTTGAAAGAGAAGCTCGTCGAGGGCGAGGACATCCAGGACTTCGCCTACCTCGGCCGCGAGTTCATGACCTGGCTGGTGTGGCGAGCTGACGCGGGCGAGGGCACGTTCGGCGCGCGCGGCGAGGAGTTCACCCTCGCCTTCGGCGGCCGTGCGCGCCTGGGCGCGCCCGTCGGCTACGCCACCGACCTGGTGCTCAAGGGTCGCTCGCCCGCGTACGGCGCCGAGGCGCGCGCCGCCATCGGCAGCGGTCATACCCTGCGCGAGGCCGAGCTGCGCTGCACGCGCGGCGAGCGGGAGTGGCGCTTCACCCTCATCGCCGAGACCCTCGACCTGCGTGGCGCCAAGCTGCCCGCGCTGCTGACCGAGGAAGACGACGACAAGTTCCTCGAGCGCATCTCCCTCATCGAGGAGCTGGACGACATGGTGCGCACCGCCTTCGCGACCTTCATGAAGGAGCGGCTGCGCCCGGCCTGGAAGCGCGACGTGGTCCCGGCACTGCGCACCTGGCTCGTCGACGGCCTGGCGGTTACGGAGTAGATTTCGCTCCGTGACACACAAGCGACGCGGCGGACAGTCGGCGGGCGCCAAGAAGAAGAAGAGTGGCGGCCTGCTCATCGGCATGCGCGGCGGCATGAAGAAGGCCGCCGGCGTGGGTCATGAGAAGTCGAGCGGCCCGGGTGCCGGTGGTGCGGGCGCGCTGGGCAAGGTGTGGACGCTGCTGACCGTGGCGCTGCTGGTGGTCACGGTCGTGCTGCTGATCCGCCGCTTCAGCGGGCACTGACGCGCCGAACCTGCCGAGATCAGCGCTGGTCAGGGCGCGTGCGTGGCGCACGCGGGTCTGCTGGGTTAGGGTCCCGGGCCATGCTGGTGGTACCGGTCGTGGTCGCTGTCGTGCTCTTCCTCGTGTGGCTGGACCGCCAGCGCGAGCTCTTCTGCCTGTCGGTGCGCGACGGCAAGGTGCTGCTGGTGCGCGGCCGCGTGCCGGGCGGCCTGCTCTCCGACTTCAAGGACGCGATGGCCGCGTCGCCGCGGGTGGCGCGGGCCACCATCAAGGCCTACCGCGCCGAGGGCGGCGCCGAGCTGGTCGTCTCCGGCCGCATCGACGACGGCCGCGCCCAGCGGCTGCGTAACTGCTTCGCCATCTACCCGCTGTCGCGGCTGCGCGCCGCACCGGCGCCCAGCGAGCGCAGCATCGGCCAGCTGATCGGCGTCGTCTGGCTCGCCTGGCTGCTCGAGCGCTCGCGCGGCGCGTAATCAAGGCCGAGCGCGGGCGAGCGCGCGGCGGACGACCACGGCGACGACGACCACGAGGAACACCAGGTTGCGCAGCGGCAGCGCGGCGCGCCAGGGCATGGGCGCAGGTGCGCAGCTCTCGCCGTGCGCGCACGCGGCCAGGCGCGGCGCCAGGCGTCGCAGCCACGCCACGGAGAGCGGCCAGTCGACGATGCGCGCGCTCCACTCGGCCGGCACGGCGCGCGCGCCGGCCGCGGTGCCCGCCAGCGCGCCGACGATCGCGGCGGTCGAATCGGTGTCGCCGCCCAGGGCGATGACGTCCAGGATGGCGCCGCGCACGTCGAGCGGGCGGCGCAGCCAGCAGAGCAGGGCGGCGGGCAGCGTGTCGACGACGAAGCCGGTCACGCCGTCGGTCAGCCCGGCGGCGCGTGCCCACGCGGCCGGCTCGTCTCCGTGCGCCAGCGCTGCGGCGAGGAGCGCGAGCGGCCGGCGCCAGGCGTCGTCGCGCAGGTAGGGGGTGATCTCCGCCAGCACGGCGTCGGCGGTGACGACGCCGTCGCGGGCGCAGGCGGTGGCGGCGGCGAGCGCCTGGGCGGCCTCGAGCGCGAGCGGGTGCGTGTGCGTGAGCCGCGTCGAGGCGTCGACCAGCGCGTGGCGCTGCGCGGCGTGGCGGGCCGCGAAGCCGAGCACGGGCGCGCGCATGAGCGGGCCGTTGCCGGCCGAGCCCACGCCGCTGCGCTGCGAGGACCACCCCAGGCACAGCTTCACGCACGCGCGCAGGGTGGCGAGACCGATGGCCGGCGGCAGGCAGGCGAGCCAGCCGCGCAGCTTCCAGGCCAGGCGGCGGCGGAAGCGGGCCGGGTCGCCGTGCGCGGCCAGCAGCGCCTGCGCGGTCATCACGGCGTGCTCGCTGTCGTCGCTGAGCAGCATGCGCCCGGCGATCAGGCCGGGGGTGAGGGTGGCGCCGAAGCAGCGCACCGCGTGCGCGGGCGACAGGCCTTCGCGGCGCAGGCCCATGGCGTCGCCCACGGCGGCGCCGAGCAGGAGGCCTTCGGCGCGCTGGCACAGATCGAGAGGCATACGCCACGCGCTTGCAGCGGGCGTGCCGGCGCCGCGGCGCGCGATTCTGCCGGCTTGCGCGCGCCGCCGGCCGCACGCGCCTGTCAGTTCGGCACGCCACGCGTGCCAGACTTGCACTGCGGCGCGCCGGCCTCATATTGAAGCGCATGTTCGCTGTCATCTCGTGGCTGATCGTGGGCTTCTTCGTGGGTCTGGTCGCGCGCTGGGTCAGCGGAGGCGGCGGGCCGCGCGGCTTCTTCATGACCTCGTTCTTCGGCAGCGCGGGCGCGTTCGCCGGCGGCGCCATCGCGCAGGCGTACCACTTGCCGCAGTACGGCGCGGGCGGCTTCCTCATGTCGGTGATCGGCGCGGTGGTGCTGCTCGCGGTGGTGGGCTTCCTGCACCGCGCGTTCCGCCGCTGAGCGCTACGTCGAGGTCTTCGACGTCGTGTGCGCGAGGTCGGCGCGCAGACGCTCCCACTCGGGCCGATCGAACAGGTCGCAGGCCGCGCTCATGAGCTCGAAGGCCTTGCGGTACTCGCCGCGTGCCTTGGCCAGAGGCACCTGCTGGACCAGCAGCTCGGCGGCGTGGCGCACGTCGACGCCCATCTCGGTGCGGTAGGCGCGCCGCCCGGCGCGGTCGATGAGGCGACGGTGCGCGCGCTCGGCCAGCTCCATCAGCTTGGCCGCGTACACGGGTGACGAGGTCGCCGCGGGCGAACCGACGCGGTAGCGCGCACGCGCCGCTTCCAGGGCGATGGGCACACGCTCGGGTGGATCGCTCCAGTGCATGCCCAGCGCGGCGAACAGGTCGCCCGAGACCAGACGCTGGTAGTGGGCGCGCACCTCGTCGGTGGCGCTGGCCTGCTTGTCACCCTCGGGCAGGAGCAGCTCGCACAGGCCGAGCGCCTGCAGCAGCAGCACCAGACGCTGCACGCTCAGCTCGGCCATCGCGCCCAGCTTGTAGATCTCGCGCAGGCTGAGCTTGCCGTTGAAGTCGCGCCGCACGATGCGCTCCTCGGCGGGCGAGAGGTCGAGCGTGCGCGCGCGCTCGGCGAACGCGGCGGTCAGGCGCACCGCCAGCGTCGCGTCGGTGCGTGCGGCCAGGTCGTCGGGGCGCGCCTCGCGCACGGCCAGGCGGACGAAGTCGAGCACCAGCCGCCAGGCCGAGACGGGCAGGCGGTGGGGCGGCCGGTCGGGCGTGTCGGGCTCGAAGACGTAGCGCCCGGTGGGCCACTGGAAGATGGGCCGCAGGCCGTCGCGCTCCTGCGGCGAGAGCAGGAAGGAGCCGCTGGCGATGCTGACGCGGCGCTCGCCGCCCGCGTCGCCGGCCAGGGTCAGGTTGCCGCTCACGCGCCGCGCGCCCATGAAGCGGAGCAGGCCCACGGTCGAGACCATGGCCAGGTCGCGCACCGCCGCGATGGGACCGAGCGGCAGCTGCAACAGGCCGTCGAGGCCCTGCGGGTTGACCAGCAGCCCGGCGATGGGCCCGGCCGAAGGCGGCGCCGAGAGTACCGGGAAGACGCCCGTGGTGGCCGGATTGGCGGCCAGCGGCGAGGGCGTGGCCCAGTCGAGGCCCTGGTCGAAGGCCTCGTTGGGTGCGCCCGGCGCCACCGTGGGCGGCGCGGTCGGCAGCACCGTGGGCGGCGCGCTCGGCAGCACCGTGGGCGGCGCGGTCGGCAGCACCGTGGGCGGCGCGGTCGGCATGTTCAGCGCGGGCAGCGGGCGCGTGGTGCGCGTGCCTCCTGCAGCGCCCGGCGGCGGCAAGGTGGCGGCGACGGGCGGCGGCAAGGTGGCGGCGACGGGCGGGCGCGGCGCCGCG
>OBEQ010721927.1_pt1 | contig 11880 bp, 9 predicted proteins | sample 1670901 | NCBI WGS metagenome assembly OBEQ01 (sample SAMEA104232315, study PRJEB22302) | groundwater metagenome | biome: forest; feature: aquifer; material: groundwater | place: USA | collected 2011-08-07 | depth 5.4 m | reverse complement strand
TTCGGGATGATGGACGTGGTCAATCTCGCCCACGGCGCGTTCTACATGCTCGGCGCGTACGTCGCGCTCACCGTCGTCCAGCGCACCGGACAGTTCTGGCTTGCGGTCATCGCCGCGCCGCTGATTCTTGGCGCGCTCGGTCTCGTCATTGAGCCGCTCCTGCTCCGGCGCCTGCTCCCGCGCCTGCGCCCACAGCGCCCGCTCCAGCACCCATGCCTGTTCCGGTACCCGCGCCGGCCCCCGCGCCAGCCCCAGTGCCCGCGTCTGTTCCCGTGCCGCCGGCGCCGCAAATTCCGGCCGCACCGCCTCAGTCCTCAACCCGCTATTATGGCAACCCCGAATTGAATAATTTTCAATTCTCATATGGGAGCTGGGCGACGGTTACGGGAGGATCGAACGGCCAGCCGTATCGCACTTCAAGGACGGTTACCGGTTCTTTCTCCAACCAGCAAACTCTGCAAAGCAATTTGTTTTTTACGGAGACCGTCGAATACAACGCGAGGACGAGCAGTTGGGAGCTGAGCACCGCGCTCGGCACGATTATTGAGACATATGAAACGAACGACGTGAACATCAGCCCTCTCTACAACACGAGTTATGAGCAGGAAGACAGGGCGATTTTTAATATTTCTTACGATTCGCGCTCATCAATATATCCGATGGACCACAGTGTGTTTCTCAGAGAGTTTGCCCACAAACTCGTTGCCAGCGGCGATGACCCGCAATATACGGCGGGCAGCGGCGGATCTCAAATCCTGAGCGGCAGGGACACATATTCGCTTGATGAAGATTGGAAGGCCACATTTCCCGACATTCAACGGATCATGTACGCGGAGGTCGGGGGCGCCATTTTTTCGAACAACTACAGCGCGGTGGCGGATATCGTGAAAGGCCGCGCCATAACGATTCTCGACCTTCAAACCGTTATTGCCATGAATATTCAAGAAAGCGAATTGCAGGATTTCGCCAACCTGACTGGACGTTCGGTTTATTCGCATCAATCTCAGGCGAGGCAGAACGACGGAAAATTGCATCTTGTGAGTCAGACTTCATCAAACAACCAGTATGATCTCGTAGAATTGCGCCGGCAGTGGATTCGGGGAAATCACGGTGCGACGTCAGGTGCTTCCGGAACCGTCGCACTCACATATTCAATGGATCCGAGTTTGCCCGCGGGTTCGACGTCTGGCCCGGTTTATGTCAGCTCGACTCATACGACCGGCAACGATTTTGAAGGAAACGCTTATGACTATACGCTGGCCACCGTAAAAAATGGAACCGGGGTGTTTCCTTCCAGCCTGTCCGGCACCCTCACGGATTATCAGGGCGCCACGATCAACAGCATCAATCTCTCGTGGGCCTCGGTGACGCGCTATTCGGTCGGCAGTCTGGCGACGTCGCCGGTCATATCGACGACGCGATGGGAAATCACGAGCGCCAACACCGGCCTCTCCAGCTGGTCCATGGGCATTACGCGGGACCCGATGCCGGCCAATATGAGATCTATCGTGAGTTCGATCCTCTCGCGCTTCAGCAAATCGGTGATGACAGCGGGCGCGACCTTCATGGGCGCCCTGCCGCTGAACTATCTTTCGGCCGAGCTTGCGCAGCCCGGCGATCCGGTCAACTTCCGGTCGATGCCCTAGCCGGGGCCTCGGGGCGGAGAAAAATAAAGAAAAGCACGGCGGCGACAGCGGAAATCGCGGCGCTCGTCGAAAAGGCCGCCGCGGACCCGAACGCCTGCCAGAGAAGCCCGAAGAGCAGGCTCGCCGGAAGCGCGCCCAATCCCACCACGAGATAGAACCACCCGTAGACCTGCCCGCGTTCGCCTTTTTCCGAAAAGTCGGCGAGGATCGCGCGTTCCGTCCCTTCCGTGAATCCATAAAAAAATCCGTACACGAGGAAGAGCGCCCACGCGTGCCAGGTTTGCGTCGCGAACCCGAATCCGAGATAGGTCAGCGTGTAGACGGTCCATCCGGCCAGCATCACGCGCCGCCGTCCGATGCGGTCCGAGAGCGCCGAAAGCGGCAGACCGCTCGTGGCCTTGACGAATTGGAGCGTCATCCAGATGATCGGGAGCAGCGCGAGCGGCACGCCGAGATCTTTGGCCCGTAAAAGAAGAAACGCGTCCGAGGAGCAGCTCAGGATGAATATAAAGAGAATGGCGAGATAAATCCTGAGCCGGCCCTGCGGGAGTTTGAGACGGAATTTTTGCGGGGCGAGGGCGCGGTTCAAGGGCAAGACTTCGCGCACTTTCCATAAGACGAGGGCGATGGCGAGGAACGCCGGGATGGCCGCCGCCCAAAAAACCTTCCGCAAGTCCCACAAAAAAACGCCGATCAGAAGCGAGGCGACGAGCGGACCGACGACGGCGCCGGCGTTGTCGAGCGAGCGCTGGACGCCGAAGGCGCGGCCGCGGTATTCGGGCTCGACGGAATCCGCGATGAGCGCGTCGCGCGGCGAGGTCCTTAAGCCTTTTCCGATGCGGTCGGTGAACCGGACGACCAGGACGACCCACGGGTTCCAGGCGAGGGCCGTGAGGGGCCGGGCGAAGCCCGCGAGGCCGTATCCGGCGAGCACGAGCTTCGAGCGGTCGCGCGCGCGATCGGCGAGGATACCCGAAAACAGCATCACGAGCGCCGCCGTGGATTCGGCCACGCCTTCGATCAGTCCGAGGAACCTTTCGCTCCCGCCGAGGTGCTGAGTGATGAAAACGGGAAGCAGGGGATAGATCATGTCGCTCGAAACGTCCGTGAGAAAGCTCACGAACCCGAGCGCGACGACGATCGCGGGAATGCCTTTGAGGCGCATCATGACAGCATTTTATCACGCGGCCCGGATGGTAAAATAACGCCGTTATGTACGCGACCCTTCATTTTGCCGTCGGCGAAGAAATCCTGCTCAGCGAGCGCCTCCACGCGCTCCAGGACATGGGCTACGAGCGCGAGGCCAAGATTAGCGACCCCGGCACGTTCAGCCACCGCGGCGGCGTGATCGACGTTTTTCCCTGGGGCAATTCGTTTCCCATCCGCGTCGACCTCGAAGGCGACACGGTGCGGTCGATCCATTCGTACGACCCGGCGGGCGGGTCGCTGCTCGAGCCGCACAAAATAGTCGTCATTCTGCCTATCGGCGACCGCGCGGTCCGGCACCGCGGCGAGACGGCGATCTGGGAGTGGGGCGAGAAACCCATTAACCCGTTCGTCGACGTCGAAGAGGGCGACCATCTCGTCCACGTCGCGCACGGGATCGGCGTTTTTCGCGGTATCGAAAAACTCCCCGACCGCGGATCCAAACCCGTCCCGCACCTCGCCGTCGAATATGCCGGAGGCGAGCGGCTGTACGTCCCGTTCCGCGACCTCCATCTCGTCCAGCGCTACGTCGCTCTTGGCGGTTCGCGCAAGCGGACGGACATCAAGCTTTCGAAGCTCGGGTCGAAGCGCTGGCAGAGGGTCCGCGAGCGGGCGCGCAAAGGCATTCTCTCGTACGCGAGCGAGCTGCTCGAAATACAGGCGAAGCGCGAGCTCGTGCACGGCCACGCCTTCGCCAAAGACACCGAATGGCAGGTCCAGCTCGAAAAAGAATTTCCGTTCACGGAAACGCCCGACCAGGCCCGCGCCGTCGTCGAGGTGAAGGCCGACATGGAACGCGAGCGCCCGATGGACCGCCTGATCTGCGGCGACGCGGGTTACGGCAAGACCGAAGTCGCGCTGCGCGCGGCCTTCAAGGCCGTGATGGACGGCCGCCAGGTGGCGATGCTCGTGCCGACGACGGTCCTCGCCGAACAGCATTACGAGACGTTCGCGGCGCGTTTCAAATCCTTTCCGGCGAAGGTCGAAATGCTCTCGCGCTTCCAGACGGCGGGCGAGCAGGACGCCGTCGTCCGGCGCGTGGCGTCGGGCGAAACGGACATGGTGATCGGCACGCACCGCATCCTCTCGAGCGACGTGGCCTTCAAGGACCTGGGGCTCGTCATCGTCGACGAAGAACAGCGGTTCGGCGTCCGGCACAAGGAGCGCCTGAAGCGTTTCCGGCTCGAAGTCGACGTCCTCACGATGACCGCGACGCCGATCCCGCGGACGCTCTACATGTCCCTCGTCGGCGGCAAGGACATGTCCGTGATCCAGACGCCGCCCCAGAACCGGATGGTCATCCAGACGGAGGTGGTCCAGTACGACGACGGCGTGATCCGGCAGGGGATCGAGAAAGAGATCCAGCGCGAAGGCCAGGTGTTTTTTATCCACAACCGCGTGCAGGATATCGGGAAGATCACGGACAAAATCCGCAAGCTCGTGCCCGAAGCGCGCATCGCCTACGCGCACGGGCAGATGGCGGGGCATGAGCTCGAGAGCGTTATGCGGCGTTTCATCCGCCGAGAGCTGGACGTCCTCGTCTCGACCACGATCGTGGAGTCGGGCATCGACATCCCCAACGCCAACACGCTGTTCGTGAACCGCGCGGACGCTTTCGGCCTTTCCGAGCTTTATCAGCTCAAAGGCCGCGTCGGCCGCTTCACGCGCGAAGCTTACGCCTATTTTTTGATCCCCAAAGGGGCGATTCTGACCCATGATTCCCAGCGCCGGCTCCAGGCCATCGTCCGGCACGGGTCGCTCGGGGCCGGCTTCAACATCGCCATGGAGGACCTCGAGATCCGCGGCGGCGGGAACCTCCTCGGCACCGAGCAGTCGGGCTTCATGACGGCGGTGGGCTTCGACCTCTACTGCCGGCTCCTCAAGGACGCCATCGACGGCCTCAAAAAACCGGCGCCTCGCAAGCGGTAGCGCCTGCCCCGGTTTTTGACTATAATGACCCTTCCCATGCTGAACGCCGACAACGACCTCATGAAAGAACGTATCCGGAAGCTGCAGGCCATCCGGGACCTCGGGATCGACCCCTACGGCGGGCGTTTCGAGACCTCCGGCCTCGTCAAAGACCTCCTCGCCTCGTTCGAGGAGGGAAAAAAGGTCCGCATCGCGGGCCGCTTCATGGCCATCCGGCTCCACGGGAAGTCGGCCTTCTGCGACCTCCGGGATTCCACCGGAAAGATCCAGATTTACGTGAAGGAAGGCGTCCTCGACGCTTCCGATTATAAAGTCTTCGAGCTCCTCGATATCGGCGACTTCGTGGGCGTCGAGGGAGAACTCTTCAAGACGCGGACGGGCGAGTCGAGCGTGAAGGCGCTCCGGCTCTGCATCCTTTCGAAGTCCGTCCGGCCCCTCCCCGAAAAGTGGCACGGACTGACGGACACCGAGACGCGTTTTCGCCACCGCTACCTTGATCTCGCCTCGAACCCCGAGGTGCAAAGCGTCTTCCGCGCGCGTTCGCGCGTTGTGTCCGAAATCCGCAAATTCCTAGACGCGCGCGATTACCTCGAAGTCGAGACGCCGATGATGCACCCGATCCCGGGCGGCGCGGCGGGAAAGCCGTTCAAAACCCATCACGAGGCGCTCGACACCGACCTGTATTTGCGCGTCGCGCCGGAGCTGTATTTGAAGAAACTCCTCGTCGGCGGCTTCGAGCGCGTGTACGAGATCAACAAAAGCTTCCGCAACGAGGGCATCTCGACGCGCCACAACCCCGAATTCACGATGCTCGAGGTCTACACGGCTTATGACGACGTCGAGAACGTGATGAAACTCACCGAGGACCTCGTGAAGAGCGCGGCCCAGGCCGTGTTTGGCTCGCTCAAAATCCCGCAGGGCGAAGGAAAACCCGACCTCGACCTCACGACGTGGCAGCGCGTGTCGTTCGCCGAGATCATGAAGAAGAATTTCGGGATCGAGCCGGATGACGACGAATCGAAGTGGGCGGACAAGCTGAAGAAAAACGGCGTCAAGATCGAGGGAAAAGACCTCTCGCGCACCCAGCTCATCAACCTCGTGGGCGACCTCATCGACCCGGGCAAGGGTGCCTCGGCCGGCCATCCCGTTTTTGTGACCGAGTATTTCACCGAGCTCTGCCCGCTCGCGAAGAAGAACAAGAAAAACTCCGCCATCTCCGACCGTTTCGAGCTCTACGTCGGCGGCATGGAAATCGCGAACGGCTACTCGGAGCTGAACGACCCGCTCGAACAGCGCGAGCGCCTCATGGCCGAAATCCGCGAGAAGGGAAAAGAAGCCACCTCGCAGAACCTCGACGAAGACTTTTTGCTGGCGCTCGAGCACGGCATGCCGCCGGCCGGCGGACTCGGCATCGGCATCGACCGCCTCATCATGGTCCTCACGGGCCGCGACACGATCCGCGAAGTCGTCCTCTTTCCCCAGCTCAAGCCGGAGAAGCCATGAGCTTCGAGGGCATGCTCGCCCTGCGCTATTTCCGGTCGCGGAAGAGCCACCCGTTCATCGGGGTCATCAAAAACATTTCCATTCTCGGCGTGGCGCTGGGCGTGGCGGCGCTCGTCGTCGTCCTCGGCGTCATGAACGGCTTCGAGAAGGACCTCAAAGAAAAAATCGTCGGCATTTACGCGCACGCGGCGGTCGAGAGCGACATTCCTTTTCCCTACACGGACGAACTCCGCAAAAGAATCATGGCCGGCACGGATTCGATCCGGGGCACGGCGCCTTACGTGCAGGGCCAGGCCCTCGTCGAGCACGCGAAGGCGATCGAGGGCGTCCTCATCAAGGCGGCGCCGTGGGATTCCGAACGGGGCGTTTCGGACATCGACCGTTACATCACGGACGGCACGTATCCCGCCGAGGGGAGCCGCGAAGTCATGCTCGGCGACGTTTTGGGCGGGATTCTCCGCGTGAAAGCGGGGGAGGAGGTCCAGATCATCGTTTCCGACACGCGGAAGCCGGTCATGGTGAAGGTCTGCGGGTTTTTTCATTCGGGGATGTACGAATACGACGCGCACCTGATTTATGCGCCGTTGAGCCTCGGGCAGGAAATCTTCAAGCTCGGCGCGAACGTTTCCGGCGTCGCGGTCCGCTACCGCGATCCGGAAGACGCGATCGCGCATAAGCACCAGCTTCAGGAAAACGCGGGCTATCCCTTTTACGTGCGGACGTGGAGCGACATGAACCGGAGCCTCTTCGGCGCGCTCAAGCTCGAGAAGACCGTGATGTTCATCATCCTGACGCTCATCACGCTCGTGGCCTGCTTCAACATCGTGGGGACGCTGACGCTGCTCGTGATCGACCGGACGAAGGACATCGGCGTCCTGAAGGCGCTCGGCGCGACGTCGGGCCAGATCATGCGCATTTTTACGTGGAACGGGCTTTATATAGGATTCTCGGGGACGTTTCTCGGTCTCGCCCTCGGGTTCGGCGCCGTGTGGGCGCTCAAGCGCTACCCGCTCATCGAAATTCCGAGCGACATCTACTATTTCAACCGCCTGCCGGTGAGCCTCGACCCGACGGACGCGCTCATCATCGCCGCGAGCGCCCTCGCCCTCGCCCTCGCTTCGACGCTCTATCCCGCGATTGCCGCCGCGCGCTTGAAGCCCGTCACGGCGCTGAGGTACGAGTAATGGCAGCCGTCCTCGAAGCCTCGGGCCTCTGGAAGACCTACCGCAGCGGAGCCAAGTCGCTCGACGTGGTGAAGAACGTGTCGCTCACCGTCGAAGAAGGCGAAATCGTGGCGGTGCTCGGGCCGTCGGGCGCGGGCAAGACGACGCTGCTGCATATCCTGTCGGGCCTCGACGAACCGACGAAGGGGGACGTGAAGCTGCTCGGCCACCGCCTCGCGGACTTGAGGGGCAGCCGCCGCGCGCGCTTCATCAACGCTTCGGTCGGGTTCGTCTTTCAGTTTTATCACCTGCTCGGCGACCTCACGGCGATCGAGAACATCCTGCTTCCCACGCGGATCTCGGGAAACGGCGACGCGCGCGCGGCGCGGCGGAAAGCCGACGAGCTCATCGAAGAGATCGGCCTCGCGTCCCGCGCCCACCATTACCCGTCGGAGCTTTCGGGCGGCGAGCAGCAGCGCGTCGCGATCGCGCGGGCGGTGATGAACGACCCCCAGATCCTTTTTTGCGACGAACCGACGGGCAACCTCGACAGCGCGACCGGCGAAACCGTTTCGCGCATCCTCGCCAAACTCGCCGCCAAGGCCCACAAAACGATTCTCATTGTGACGCATGATGATAAAATAGCACGCATGGCCGGACGGCTCGTCCGGCTCAAAGACGGAGCGCTCGACGCCGGAACGCAAACCCCCGGCGGCCCGCTCGAACGCGTCGGCTCTTTCGGGCTTTAACACAGGAGAGTTATGGACTTCAAAGTTTACGTGGACGGCAAGTGGGTCCCCAAATCGAAGGCGTCAGTGTCCGTGTTCGATCACGGCTTCCTTTACGGCGACGGCGTCTTCGAGGGCATCCGCTCGTACAACGGCCTCGTCTTCAAACTGAAGGAGCACGTCGACCGGCTTTATGAGTCGGCGCACACGCTGATCCTCGAGATCCCGCTTTCAAAGGAAGCGCTCGCGAAGACCATCGTGGCGACGCTCAAGAAGAACCGCCTGAAGAGCGCCTACATCCGCGTGGTGGTGAGCCGCGGCGTGGGGGACCTCGGTCTCGACCCGCGCAAGTGCAAGAAGGCCTCGCTCATCATCATCACGGACACGATCAAACTCTACCCGCAGAGCCTTTATACGAAGGGCCTCGAGATCATCACCGTGGCGACGTCGCGCAACCTGCCGGAAGCGCTCAACCCCCAGATCAAGTCGCTCAACTACTTGAACAACATCCTCGCCAAGATCGAGGCGGTGAACGCCGGCTACGAGGAAGCGCTGCTGCTTTCGGCTCAAGGGTACGTCTCCGAGTGCACCGGCGAAAACATTTTTACCGTCAAAGGAAACGCGCTGCTCACCCCGCCGCCCTACGTCGGGCTCCTGAAGGGCATCACGCGGGGCTCGGTGATGGGCCTCGCGCGCGGTCTCGGGATGGAGGTGCGCGAAGAAGTGCTGACGCGCCACGACGTGTACAACGCCGACGAGGTTTTTCTCACGGGCACGGCCGCTGAAATCGTCCCGATCGTCAAGGTCGACAACCGGACGATCGGCACGGGGAAACCGGGGCGCGTGACCGGCGACCTTCTCAAAGAATTTCGTACGCTCACCGAAACCGACGGCGTCCGCTATACTCTCTAGGAACAGGAACCCCGATGAAGTGCGACCAAAAAGAGTGCGATAAGGAAGCGACCGTCCATCTCACCGAGATCGTGAACGGCAACATCACGAAGCTCCACCTCTGCGAGGAACATGCCAAGCAGAAGGGCGTGGAGATGGAACAGCACTTCGGGATTGCCGACCTGCTTCAGGGCCTCGCCGAATACGGCGGCCCGCCCTCGGAAGCCGAGACGAAGCGGGTCAAATGCCCTAACTGCGGCATGACGTACGAAGACTTCAAAAAAATCGGACGGCTCGGCTGCGGCGACTGCTACCGCACGTTCCGCGAGAGCCTCGCGCCGTTGCTGAAGCGCATCCACGGCGCGACCCAGCACACCGGCAAGGTCGTGCTCGCGGCGCTCTCCGAGCCCAAAGAGCCAACTTCCAAGTCGTCCAAGGCCTCGGCGCGTTCGTCCGCCAAATCGGCCGACGTCGATGCCCTCAAAGAAAAACTCCGCAAGGCGATCGAGAACGAGTCCTACGAAGAGGCCGCGCGCATCCGCGACCAGATCCGCTCGCTCGAGGTAAGCCCTCGCGAAAGGAAGGGCGAATGAGCTTCAACATGAACGGCCTTCTCCGGCAGACGAGCGAGTGGCTGCGCGGGACCGGGCCCAACTCGGACATCGTCATCAGCTCGCGGGTGAGGCTTGCCCGCAACCTCGACAAATTTCCGTTCGCCCACTGGGCCTCGAAGAAGCAGGAGCGCGACATCCTCAAGCTTTCGGAGGATTCAATTCTCTCGTCGAAGACCATGAAGGGCTCGGCCCTGATCCACATCAACGAAATCGCGGATGTGGACAAGCAGTTCCTGCTCGAGCGGAACCTCATCAGCCGCGAGCACATCCTGCGGCCGGAGTTCAAGGCCGTCGCCGTCGGCGACCGCGAGATCATCAGCATCATGGTGAACGAGGAGGACCATCTCCGCGTTCAGGTGATGCAGTCCGGCTTCAACCTGCAGGAAGGCTGGCGCATCGCCGACCGCCTCGACAACGAGCTCGCGGACCATCTGAGGTACGCGTTCCACGAGAAGTGGGGATTCCTCACGGCCTGCCCGACCAACACGGGGACGGGGCTGCGCGCGTCGGTGATGCTGCATCTGCCGGCGCTCGTGATGACGAAACAGATCAACCGCGTGATCCAGGCGATCATGAAGCTCGGAATGACGGCGCGCGGCCTGTACGGAGAGGGGACGGAGGCGGAAGGAAACTTTTTTCAGATCTCGAACCAGGTGACGCTCGGCCAGTCGGAAGCCGAAACGATCGACCACATCGAGCGCATCATCCAGCAGATCATCGGCCACGAAGAGAACGCGCGCAAAAGCATCATGAAGCAGAACCGCGAGACGCTGCTCGACAAAATCCACCGCGCCAACGGGACGCTTCGCTGCGCGCACGTGATCACGTCCAAAGAAACGATCACGCTGCTCAGCATGCTGAGGCTCGGGGTGGATTTGGGCCTGATCGAGGACCTCGACCGGCGCACGATCAACGAGCTTTTTATCCTGATCCAGCCGGGTCATCTGCAGAGGATCGAGGGCAAGGTTTTGACGCAGGCCCAGCGCGACGTGAAGCGCGCGAGCCTCATCCGGCGCCGCCTCGAAGGCAAATAAGCTCCCCCAAGGGCTTCCCGACGCCCTTTTCATAACCAGCACTAGTAGATTTAACTGACTTTTCGTGTATAATACTTAGTAAGGAAGAGGCGAAAATCCATTATGTTTAACAAGTTCACCGAGAGAGCCAGAAAGGTCATCCTGCTCGCCAAGCAGGAGGCGAAGCGTTTTAACCACGATTACATCGGGACGGAGCACATCCTTCTCGGCCTGTTGCGTGAGGGCGAAGGCGTCGCCGCCGCCGTGCTTCAAAGCCTCAACATGAATCTGGACAACATCCGGCTCGAGGTTGAAAAACTCGTTCAGCCGGGACCCACCACCGTCGTTTCGGGCGATCTTCCGTTTACGCCCAAGGCCAAAAAGGTCATGGAGCTCGCGATGGACGAAGCGCGCGCGCTCGGCCACAACTACATCGGCACGGAACATCTTTTGCTGGGCCTGATCCGCGAAGGCGAAGGCGTCGCGAGCCAGGTTTTTATGAATCTCGGTCTAGATCTCGAGCGCGTCCGGGACGAGGTGATCAAACTTCTCGGTTCAACGACTCCCGGCACCGGCCCCGAAGGCGGCCCGCAGCAGGGCGGGGGAGGCCCCGGCGGCCCCGGCGGCGGAGCGCCGACGGCCACGACCAAGGCCAAGACGCCGGCGCTCGATTCGTTCGGGCGCGACCTCACGAAGCTCGCGAAAGACAACAAACTCGACCCCGTCATCGGCCGCCAGCACGAGATCGAGCGCGTCATGCAGATCCTGTCGCGCCGCACGAAGAACAACCCCGTGCTGCTCGGAGAAGCGGGCGTGGGCAAGACCGCCATCGTCGAGGGCCTCGCCCAGATGATCATCGCGGGCGACATTCCCGACATCCTGCGCAACAAGCGCGTCATCACGCTCGACCTGGCGCTGATGGTCGCCGGCACGAAATACCGCGGCCAGTTCGAGGAACGCATCAAGGCCGTCATGGACGAGATCCGGCGCTCCGAAAACATCATCCTCTTTATCGACGAACTGCACACGCTCGTGGGCGCGGGCGGGGCGGAGGGCGCGGTGGACGCGTCCAATATTTTGAAGCCGGCGCTATCGCGCGGCGAGCTCCAGTGCGTCGGCGCGACGACACTCGACGAATACCGCAAATATATCGAGAAGGACGCGGCTCTCGAGCGGCGCTTCCAGAC
>OBEQ010410520.1_pt1 | contig 11880 bp, 7 predicted proteins | sample 1670901 | NCBI WGS metagenome assembly OBEQ01 (sample SAMEA104232315, study PRJEB22302) | groundwater metagenome | biome: forest; feature: aquifer; material: groundwater | place: USA | collected 2011-08-07 | depth 5.4 m | reverse complement strand
GTAACTACTTTAGGTGGTGTTCCATTGGTTAAAAACGATATGCAATATTCTCAATTACTTGCATTTGACTTTCCTAAATCTCAATTAGCTGAGGCTTTTAGAAATATACGAACGAATTTAAATTACATTAATTCCAATTATCACTACTATCCGAAAGTTTATATTTTCAAAACATCTGAAAAACCCCTATTTTTGTTTTTGGAAAAATAAAAATATTTTATGGGGCTCTTCAGACGAAACAAAAATACAAACAAACCCGTTATTAAGCAAATACTAGATTTAGTACCTCGTTGGATACTGAATTCTTGCACCAAACAGCATCAAAGCGATAAATGGTGCAGTAAATATAGGACTTACGACCAATTTGTGGCTTTAATTTTCGGACAGCTTAATAAATGCTATACTTTGAGTGATATTAGTACTGGAATTGGGGTCAGTGAAACTTTTATTGAAGATTTGGGATTAACTCAAAGTCCAGCTCGATCGACGATGAGTGATGGCAATAAAAACCGCTCTTGGAAAACTTTTGAATCCTTGTATTACAAGCTTTTATGTCATTATGACTCAATTCTTAAAAAGGGTAATAATAGGACAATAATTGAAGAAATTAAAAGCCATAATATAAAACTCATTGATAGCACCCTAATTAGCTTGTGTTTGTCGATGTTTGATTGGGCAAAGTTTCGGACAGCAAAAGGAGGTCTAAAAATACACACATGTTGGAACGATGAATTACAAATCCCTGACATAGTAAATATCACAGAGGCTAAAATCCATGATAGATATGGACTTTCGCAATTAGTTTTCCCGAAAAACACCATAGTTGTTGAGGATAGAGCGTATTTTGATTTTGAATTAATGATGCAGAGAATAAATGCAGAAAATACATATGTAACAAGAATTAAGACAAATACATTATATGAAACGTTGGAGGAGCTAGACTTACCTGAAAATGAAGACCAGGACATATTAAAAGATGAAATAATCCAATTAACTAGTAAAAAGGCAATTAAAACAAAGATAAATGGACAAAAATTAAGATTAGTTTCTGTCTATAAGGAAGATGAAAACAAAGTTATTCAAATAATCACAAATAATTTAACTTGGACAGCTAGAACCATAGCGGATTTATACAAAAAACGATGGGATATTGAACTATTTTTCAAAGCCATGAAACAGAATTTACAAATTAAAACATTTTTAGGAACAAGCGAAAATGCTGTCAAATCTCAGATATATGTTGCCTTAATAACATATTTACTACTTGAATTGATAAATAGAACTATGGTTAAAACAAAAAAATCATTTTCAAATTTTGTGGAAAAAATAAGAATGTGCCTCGTTTTTTATTTAAGTCTCGACTATGTGTGTAATCAAGTGTGTGAAGGTGTAAAAAAAGTGAAACATCAAAATAAACTAATTTTCAAAACAGACTTATTTTCACCATAAATTGAAATAAAACAACCATTTTACTGGGATGTAGCTCTTAAATCACCTAATTTGAAAAACTTTCGGATGCTAGTGAGTAAAGCTCTAACAAATTACCTAAAAGCAATTCAAATTAACAGAAAAATTAACAATTTAGATAATACAGCTCGTCTGTACAACAATGTGGGTATAGTATATTTAAACCATGGTCAACCTCGAAAAGCATTAGATTATTTTCTAAAATGTAAAAAACTTCAAGAAAAGATCAAAGATCCTACCATAGGAATAACCCTTACTAATATAGGTAATATATACAATAAACAAGGAAAATACGAAAAGGCAATTGCATATTATCAACAAGCTCAAAATATTTTTAAAAAACACCCAAATCCTAGAGGTCTAGGTGAATTGTATAATAACATGGGGCTTTATTATAAAAAACAAAACAAAAAAGAAGAAGCCGTTAAGCAATATCAAAAAGCAATCGAAATTTTCAATTCAATAGAGGACAAATTTGGGATTTCTGATACTTATTTTTATCTCGGAGAAATCTATTTTATTTACAAAGATTACACAAAAGCGATCGATTACATGCAAAGATCCTTGAAATTATCAAAGGAACTTGATGTTTTAGAACAAGTAAAAAGTGCTGAAAAAAAGCTGTATGAAATGCATAATCAACTGAATAATAAAGCAGAAGCTCTTGAGCATTTTATCGCATTCAGTAAAGCAAAAGATAGTATTCAGAGTAACGAAAACATTCGAGACAATATTCGCGCTGAATTGAACTTTGAATTCGATAAAAAAGAATTATTAAACAGAAAAGAGAAAGAAAAAGGTATCTTTGTATACAAGGAAAAGATGAAAAGAAATACACAGCGTATGATTTTCACTTCCAGCTTTGTTGCCTTGATATTAGGTTTCATTTTTCTACTTTACAAAAGACAACAAACAAATAAAACACTTCGATTAAAATTAGACCTAATCGAATATGAGCAAAAAGCTTTACATCTTCAGATGAATCCCCATTTTGTATTTAATTGTTTAGGCTCAATATCGAGTTTTATTCTGCAAAATAATACCGATGAAGCCGTTAAATATTTGTCTAAATTTTCAAAATTAATGCGTTTAACTTTAGAATTTTCAAAAGAGCCTTGTATACCTATTGATAAAGAAATTGAAAGTCTTGAAAATTATTTGGAGCTTGAAAAACTTAGATTTAATAATGCTTTTGAGTATTCTATTTCAAAATCAAAGGAAGTTGAAGATGATTTTGCTCTCCCATCCTTACTATTGCAACCTTTTATTGAAAACGCGATTATTCATGGCGTAATTCCTAAAAAAGACAATAATGGTTTAATTTCGATAGATTTTAATATCAAAGATAATCACATCATTTGCACCATTATAGATAACGGAATTGGTATCTTTCGTTCAAAAAAACTAAAGGAAAAACTCGTGAATCTTCATAAATCAATGGCTTTGGACATTACACGTAAACGTCTCGATATGATGGAAAGTGTCCATTCAAAAAAATCAAATATCGAAATCCTCGAACTTTCCTCAGAAAATAGCAAACAAGAAAGTGGTACAAAAATAGTTTTACAACTTCCTGTTCAATACATTAATTAAATTTACATGATCAAAACCATACTAATTGACGACGATATTAATTTAAGGATGGGAATGAAAAGTCTTCTTAAACGACACGTTCCCGAAATTGAAGTTGTTGCAGAAGCAGATAGTGTTCAATCAGGCATTCAAACAATTGAATCCACACCTGCAGATGTTCTATTTTTAGATATTCAATTAGGTGATGGAACTGGCTTTGATATACTAGAACAACTAACAGTTCGCCTAGGAAAAATTCATCATCATGTTGTTTTCATAACCGCATTTGAACAATATGCTATCCGAGCATTTCGTTTCAGTGCTTTAGATTACCTCCTAAAACCTGTTGATCCAGAAGATCTCAAAAAGGTAACAGATAAAATTATTTTAGCAATGGCTCGTAATCCAGAATCTGAAAAAGTAGAGCTTCTCTTGGAAAATATTCGTAAAAAAAATGAAAATTTTAATCGGATTGTTCTCTCAAATTCGGATGGAATGCAAGTAGTTGATATAAAGGAAATCATCCGATGTGAAAGTGAAGATAATTACACACGTTTCTTCGTCAAAGGTCAGAAAGCAATTTTAATTTCAAAAACTTTAAAAGAATATGAAGAACTACTTTCCCCACATAACTTTGAAAGGATTCATCAATCACATCTTGTCAATATGTCATTTGTAAAATCCTTTATTAAGAAAGATGGTTTTTTTGCCGTTTTGACAGATGACACTCAACTTCCTGTTTCACAAAGAAAAAAAGAACGTTTTTTAAATGTATTGAAAAACATAGGACAGTAATTTTACTTTTTTATATCTCTACAAAACATGAAATTCGAATTTAACATAAAAGCATTACCTAAAATGAAAAAAATTGCCTTTATAACACTCTTACTATTTTTTACTCAGGTCATTAATGGTCAAATAATAAATTTTCCTGACCTTAATTTTAAGGCAGTTCTTGTTGCTTCTTCTACTTCTAACGGAACGGCCACAGGCGTAGGTTCTTCCCCATTACAAATTGACGCAAATTCAGATGGAGAAATTCAGATAAGTGAAGGTTTAATGATTCAAACTCTTGTTCTTGATAACAACGCAGCTATAACAGACCTTACTGGAATTGAAAATTTCACTAATCTTATTGATATTTCCTCAAAAAACTGCAGTATTACTTTTCTAAACTTTACTGGAATGACAGCATTAGTAAACATCGATTGCGGTTTAAATCCATTAACATCCGTTGCAATTTCTAACCTCCCGAATTTACAAAATTGTTTAATTAACAATGCAAATCTCAATTCCCTTGATCTAACCGGATTGTCAAGTTTGGGTTTCTTACGCTGCTCCACCAATCAACTCTCACAATTAGACGTGACAGGAATTCCTAACATTACAAGTCTCGAATGCAATGCAAATCTTCTCTCAACGCTTGATGTGTCGAGTGCAAAATTATTAAATTATCTTGTTTGTTCAGACAATCAATTGACCCTATTGAATCTCAAAAATGGTCGTAATCAAACAATTACTTGTTCCAATAATCCAGGATTAATCTATGTCTGTGAAGATGACGAATATACGGCAACCACAAAATCAACTTTATCTGGTCAAGGTTATACAACTCTTTCCGTCAATGCTTATTGTAGTTTTACACCTGGAGGAAACTATAATACACTCGGTGGAAAATACATTTTTGACGATGATAATAATGGATGTGATGCATTTGATGTAAAGAAAGTCAAATTTCAAAAACTAGAAATTGATTACAATGGAACTTATTCAGCCACTTTCACAGATGATGCTAATGAGTATATAGATTTTGGAGATTCTGGGACATTTCAAATGCTACCAACCTTTGAAGATTTTCCAGCATTCAATTTCAATCCTGTGGGAAGTTCCGTTTATTTTGCAGACGATCTAAACAATAATTTTTCTCAAGATTATTGCATAACATCCAATGGTATACATCCAGACGTTGAGGTGGTAATTTCGCCACTAATGAATGCTCGTCCTGGTTTTGATGTTTCTTACCAAATCATCATTAAAAATAAAGGAAACCAAACTTTATCAGGTACCACTGAATTGAATTATAATGATAACAAAGTTGATTTTATTTCTTCCGATTCAATTCCCACTTTAAATAATACGGGGCATTTGGAATGGAATTATTCTGATCTATTACCCTTTGAAACTAGAAAAATTGAACTTCTATTTCATGTAAATAATACACTCCAAACACCTCCTGTAAATATTGGAGATACACTTACTTATAGTGTTGCTATCACTCCTACTTTAGGAGACGACATTCCTGAAGATAACCAATTTACATTTCAACATGTTGCTGTTTCTTCATTAACACCCAACCAATTTATATGTCTTGAAGGAAGTAATGTACCAGAAACTGCTATTGGAAATTATCTACATTATGCTATCTTGTTTGAAAATCCTTATGATACTCTTGTAACAAATGTCGTAGTGAAAGAATTTGTCGATTCCAATCGTTTTGATATTAGGACGTTGGAATTGCTTCACGGTTCTGACACCATGTATACTAAAATACTAAATCATAGAGTAGAACATTTTTTCCAAAACATGGCATTAGGAGATCATAATCATGGTAATATTTTATTGAAAATGAAAGTAATGGACACAATAACTGTTACCGACACTGTTTCAGGTGCTGTAGAAATTTATTTTGATTATGCCCTTCCAATAGCAACCGACTCTAGTAAGACTACTTTCAACAAGTTGCTATCATTAATTCCTCTAGAAATGCTCGATCTTTCCATCAATGTTTATCCAAATCCAAGCAATGGATTGTTTTACATTGAAACAGACAATTCAGTTCAGAGCGTAGAAATATTTGATGAAGCTGGTCGATTAATTATTGTACGAATTGGAAAAGAAACAATTCCAAAAATAGATCTAAGTTTACTTGAAAAAGGGCAGTATTACGCAAAAATAACCACTAAAAATGGTGTTAAAGTGGTACCTATTCAAAAAGAATAGTCAATTATTGATTGGAAATAATATGAATAAGGCGGTCTCAAAGTAGACCGCCTTTTTAATTTTTGAATCTTTTTTAAGTGCTTTTCTCTCCCATCTTCATCAAATTCTAATCATACCTTATCGAATTCTAGTTTCCTTATTCATCATAAGTTAAGTTGAATTATCTTTGATTCGAAGATCAGATGAGATCTAATTAATAGACTAAAAACAAACACCATATAATATTACAACTACCACTAATTAAATCAAAAATAGGCTATCTCAAAAGGATAGCCATTTTTATTTTTTTATTCCCCACAACAAGTTTCTAAATTGAAAAGAGTGTTTATTTCTTGTTGTGTTAGAACTTTGTTAAACAAAATTAGATCATCAATTTTTCCTGTATAGTTTTTCCCTATAAATAAATCTCCAATATCCTGAACTGTAGGCGTTGAAGATATGCCACAATTACTATTTCCAATTTTACTGTTCTGCAAAACACCATTTCTATATATTGACATGGAAAGTTGAGATTGATTGAATGTAACAACAAGGTGTACCCATTGATTTGTGCGACTATTAATTTCTTGTTGACAGTCAAAATCACTATTAATTAAATTGTTATCCCAAACAGAATTATTTCTACCAAATACAGCTTTTCGACAATCATATAACCCTATTGACCATTGTCCAAGCCTATCTGGACAACTCATACCTGTACCTCGATTAATTAAAGCTTCAAAATCTTCACCATTTCGAGAAGTATCAATTGGCTGGTACCATAGAGAGACCGAAAACTTGTCTAAATTATTTAAAAATGTAGTGTTTGATGTCGTTAAAAATTCTACTGAAGAAGGCATATTATTGAACTCAAATGCACAATTTGAATTTCCATTTCTATCACTGGAAGATGTGGCAGTTGTGTTATTGAATAAATGGTTATTATTGCCCGAAAAATCATTTATTGATCCATTTGAAAATGGATAAAAAGCAATAATGCTGTTTTGTAAATTAGTTGGAATACAAGGAATTGATTTTTCAAGACTTTTTTTCTTTGCACAAGATGCTATCAAAATAATTAATCCAATCTTATAAAATTGAAGTACGTGTTTCATAATATAATTGTTTTGTTTTTTTAATTACAATTATGAAAATAAAATGGTTGTCTATTTAAGTGTAAAATATCCTATTTGAAGAAAAATTTCCTTTTACAAAGCTACAAAACTACCCGTTTCATCATCTTTCAAAATAGTTATAGATCTTGGAATACGTTCTTGTAATTCAGTCAGATGTGAAATAAAACCAACAATTCGATTTTCTTTCATCAACGATTGCAATGTTTCATATACTAATCCAACGCTTTCAGCATCTTGCGTTCCAAATCCTTCATCAATAAAAAAGAAATTTTTACTGCTTTTACTAGTCGACTGAACGCTTTCCGCCAACGACAATGCTAAACACAAAGAAGCTTGAAAACCTTGACCTCCAGAAAGCGTTTTCACACTTCTACTCGAACCATTATTCAAATAATCGATCACCTCAAATTCATTATTTGCATTAATCTTTAAACTCAATTTGTTTTTTGTAATTCGATGAAAACGAACATTGGCTGAATCTGCTAAATTTTGTAAATAAATACTTGATACATAATTCACAAAGCCATTTCCAGAAAATAAATTATCAAGCGTTTTTAAATTTTCAAATCGACTATTTACTTTTTCATATTCTTTTAGCAAAACAGCCTTTTTATCTAATTCAATTAACAAAGAATCTAATTCTCCTACTCTTTTGGCTTGTTCGGTAAAAAATTGTTCAAATTGTAAAATAGTAATAGCTAGACTTTCTGTTTTTAAATTAAATAACTCTCTACTAAATTCTTGACCATTTAATCGATTAACAGATTCTTCCAATCCATTTTTTGCAGTTTGAAAATCAACTTGGTACATTTTAATTTTTTCCTTTTCTTTTTCGATATCAAGGCTATAATTTAAAATTAATTGAACATCATTTATTGAAGAATATTCATTTTGAATCAACAAATCCTTTATTTTAGTCTCTAATTCAGTGCATCTATTCGTTACAATTTCTTCTTGCTTTTTTACCTCAATTAAACTTCCTGTATTGCTAGCAAGTTGATTTTCTAACATTACTTTCTTCTCAGTTTGCTCAAGAATATCGGCTTCTAATTTTATATTTTGATCATTCAAAACATTTTTATCATTTGTCAATTGATCCACTGAAAAAGAAAGAAAATCTTCATATTTAAAAACCTTTAACTGCGACAATTCATTTGATTTTAATCCTTCTTTTGTTGCTTTTTGAATGGATATTTCAGAATTAGTATCTCGAATTAATTTCAATTCATTAGCGCAATCATTCATTTTACTTTGAATTGTTTGCAATGCATTTTCAGTTGCTAAGATTTGTTTTTCAGTCGTTTGAAATTCTGTTTTTTTAAGTTCAAATACACTTCTATCATCGGCTTTAAAGTCTGACCAAATAAAGTTTTTTATATGATCTGTTAATTCTAAATCTACATTCGCTTTCAAACTACTTATTGAGACAAAATCATTGTTCAATTTCAAAAGATTCCCTTCAATTTGTTCGGCTGATGAATTTCTTTTTATAATGTTTCTCTCATTTTCTAGCAGCGTTTTTAAAGATGCATTAAGGAACTGCAATTTTTCTGATACATCTTCTGATTTCATTATCGAAGGGTGGTCCAAAGAACCACAAAGAGGACAATTATCACCGTCATGAAGATTAGATGAGAAATGTGTTAATTGTTCAGAGACGAGCAATTTTGTCTTCAGGTTTTCGAGTTCTGATCTTTCGATATCATTCTTCACCTTCAAGGTATCGAGTGCAATTCTCCAATTATTTTTATCTATTTCTAAGGTAGAAAAAAGTTGATTATTTTGTTGAATTTCTTCTGATATTTTAGCTAAATTGTCGACAAACCCTTTTATTTTTAGCTGAAAAAAATCAAGTTGAGAATACCATCTTTCTAATTCCAACAATACATTTGAATCTAACTTACTTACTCGTAACGCTACTAAATCTAGACTTAATTTCTCAAGTTCCTTTTTTAAATTTAACTCTAAAAGTTCAGTTGCTTTTGTCTTTTCATTGGCAACTATTAATTGATTTTCCAACCGATTTATTTCAAGCTGATTTTCTTGAATTTTAATAATTGAATTATAATCCGTTACCTTATTTTTGTTTTCAGGTAAACTTTTTGAATGTTGAATTAATTCAGTTAACGAAGTAGAAAGTACGGTTACTTTATTTTCTAATTCTATTTTTAAGAATTCAATTTGTTGCTTTTTATCTTTGATTTTTAGTAGCTCATTTTGAGAACTGTTCAAATTATCTAGCGGAATTTTAAACTGTTTTTCAACTTTTTCAATTAACTGTATTTCTGAATCTAAACGATCCATTTCTGGTTTTAATTCTGTTAATTTTGCTAAAATTACTTTATGTTTTTCTACCGATTCAACATCTTCTTTTAATTTTTTCAAGATTAGAACTTCTGATTCTAATGCTTCTTTTTCCTTTTTTTTAAGATCTAAAACAATTGAATGATTGTCAATCTCACTCTTTTTCAAATCCACTATTTCTTGTGTAATTTCATCAAATCCGTTTAAACCACCTTTAATGAAATTTAGATTTGCTTCTGTAACCTTCTTTAATGCTCCCACTTTATTCGATAGGTCAAATCGCTCCAAGTGAAAAATTTCCTTCATCATTTCAGAACGAGCTTTCCCTCCCAATTCTAAAAATTCTTTAAATTTCCCTTGTGGTATTATGATCGTTCTTTTAAAATTATCATAAGACAAACCAACAATTGGACTAGCATCAACTGAATCTATTGGAATCCATTCTGTACCCCTCCATTTATACGCTTTTCGTTCAATTGGAGAAATGTCTTCAAACTTTTTCTTTCGTGACCAATCAGCAGTAAATTTATACTTTTCGTTTTCAAAATTTAAAAATTCAAAATCAATCGATGCCTTATTTGATTTCAAATTCAACATATTATAGGAACGTTTTTCTTGACTGTTCATACGTTCCGTATTTCCATACAATACAAATCCAATCGCTTCCAAAATGGTTGATTTCCCCGAACCAACAGCTCCAAAAATTCCGAAAAGTCCAGCGTCTGTTAATTCCTCAAAATCAATTATTTGTTTTGTTTGATAAGAATATAAACCTTCTACACTTAATTTTAATGGGATCATATCTTAGTTTTTTTCAATTTGAGAACCTATAACTTCTTTAAACAAAGCCATTAAATCTTCATTTGGATTTTGCCCCTTTTTTGACAAGAAAAAATCATTAAAAAGACCCTCAATGTCTTGATCTAAATTTACTTTTGAAGATTGTTCTTCATCAGTAGAAGGTTTCGAAATCACAGGAATAATATGAATAATTCCATCATGATTCTCATGTAATCTTTTCAAGTCTTCATTGGTAATATACGAATCACTGATCAATGTTAACTCGATTAAAGTATCCGGATTATTTACTAACCATTCTACTGCAGTATCAATATCTTCAAACTTTACTCGGTGTAATTCTCGACCTTTTAAAAGGGGAATAGGAGAAATTTTTGCCCTTACAGATGGCTCAACTTCAATAATTATCACCTTTTTTTCTCGTCCAGCTTCAGAAAAACTGTACGCTAATGGACTACTTGAATACATAACAGGATTTGGATGACCACCCACATTTTGATAATTATGTAAATGGCCTAAAGCAGTATATTGAATTTGACTAGGAATGCAATCCGTATAAACAATATCAGCATTTCCAATTTTCAACGGTTTTTCACCTTCTGGTTCTTCTAAGATTTCACCTCCTCTTTTTAACATGTATAAATGAGAAGTCAAAATATTTACACCATTTGAATCGCAGTATTTATCTGCAAGCGTTGTCCATTTTTCTTTCAACAATTGATTCAATTCCTCTTCTCTATTTTCTGAACCTAAATAGGTTTTCAATCTCATTTCATTGGCATAAGGAGTAGCAATTATTCGAAGAGGGAAATTGAAATTTTTTAATTTAATTTCAAAAAAGTTAGCTTCCGATTGCGTAATTTCAAAACAATCTTGAATAGAAAATGTAGGAACAACAGTATCAGGATTTCCAACAAATATAATCCCACATTCTTTTGCCAATGGATTTGGAGCATCTATTCTATCTGGACTATCATGATTTCCAGCAATTGCAATTATCGGACGTTTTCCATTATTAGAAAGTATTTTTAAAGTCTTATAAAATAATTCAATCGCTTCTACAGGCGGATTAAAAGTGTCAAAAAGATCTCCAGCTACGATTACAACGTCTACCTTTTCAGTTTCTGCAATATCACAAATCTCTTGCATTACCTCAATTTGTTCCTCCAATCTAGAAAAATGATCTAACCTTTTTCCAAGATGCCAATCAGCTGTATGCAATATTTTTAATGCCATTTTTATTTGTTTAAAGAAGAAGGGAAAATTCATCACCTATTTTATCTCAATTATATAATCGATTTAAAACAACTTAATACAAAGTAAAATTAATAAAAATGATTGGATGTGAACTCAAGAACTTGCTATTATGTGATGGCAAATTTTTTACCTTTTTCGGCTAATTTTAGAAAAAAGCGATTACAAATTGTATAGACTAAGGATAAAAGAATCAATCAAAATGGGTAGTTTATTTCCTGACAGATCCTAACCCATCTTGTAAATTTGTGCCTAAAAAATCACTAAAAAACATCTTTTTTCATGAGTTTTTAGTAAGTTTAAAATTACAACTACTTGAATATCATGATTGTATCTTTTCCTGTTTTCATTTGTAGTGACCCATAGATTT
>OBEQ010868970.1_pt1 | contig 11883 bp, 10 predicted proteins | sample 1670901 | NCBI WGS metagenome assembly OBEQ01 (sample SAMEA104232315, study PRJEB22302) | groundwater metagenome | biome: forest; feature: aquifer; material: groundwater | place: USA | collected 2011-08-07 | depth 5.4 m | reverse complement strand
GAACGCCGGGATCCACTCTGTGCAGACCGCGCATTGGTGAAGAGTGGATCCCGGCGTTCGCCGGGATGACGACGGCGGTGTCTTCATTTCTCTTCGTCGCTCGACTGCTGCAGCCGCCACATCTGCGCGTAGCGCCCATTCATCATCAACAGGTTCGCATGGGTTCCGCGCTCGACGATCCGCCCCTGGTCCATCACCAGGATCTGGTGCGCGTCGACCACCGTCGAGAGCCGATGCGCGACGACCAGCGCGGTCTTGTTGCGTGCGACGCCTTGCAGCTCGGCCTGGATCGCACGTTCATTCGCCGAGTCGAGAGCCGACGTGGCTTCGTCGAAGATCATGATCGGCGGGGTTTTCAGAAGCGTGCGCGCGAGCGCGACCCGCTGCTTCTCGCCGCCCGACAGCTTGAGCCCGCGCTCGCCGACCATCGTGTCGTAGGCCTTGGGCGTCGAGACGATGAACTCGTGGATGCGCGCCGCTTTGGCTGCCCCCTCGACCTCGCCCTGGGTCGCTCCCGTGCGGCCATAGGCGATGTTGTAGGCCACCGTGTCGTTGAACAGCACCGTGTCCTGCGGCACGATGCCGATGTTCTGGCGCAGGCTGGTCTGGGTGACCTTGCGGATGTCCTGAGCGTCGATGCTGATCGCCCCCGAGTTCACGTCGTAGAAGCGGTACAGCAAACGCGCCAGCGTGCTCTTGCCGGCCCCCGACGGCCCGACCACCGCCACCGTCTTGCCGGGCGGGATCTCGAAGCTCAGGTCGTGCAGGATAGGTCGCGCCGCTTCGTAGGCGAAGCTCACATGCTCGAACACCACCCTGCCCTCGCTCACCTGCAGCGGCTTCGCATCGGGCGCGTCGTCGACCTCGCGCTCGCGCTCCATCAGCGTGAACATCTTCTCGAGGTCGGTGAGGCTTTGCTTGATCTCGCGGTAGATCACGCCGAGGAAGTTGAGCGGAATGTAGAGCTGGATCATGAAGGCGTTGATCATCACCAGGTCACCCAGCGTCATGCGAGCGTCGACCACCCCGGCGGTGGCGCGCCACAGCATCAGCACGAGTGCGGTCGCGATGATCAGTTGCTGTCCGGTGTTGAGCAGCGACAAGGTGCTCTGCGACTTCAGCGCCGCGCGCCGCAGCTTCTCCAGGCTCTCGTCGTAGCGCCGCGCTTCGTAGGCCTCGTTGTTGAAGTACTTGACCGTCTCGTAGTTCAACAGGGAGTCGATGGCCTTGGTGTGGGCTGTCGAGTCGAGCTCGTTCATCTGCTTGCGGAACTGGGTGCGCCAGTTGGTGACGCTGATCGTGAACGTGATGTAGAACACCAGCGCCGCCGCCGTGATCCACGCGAACCAGGCGTCGAACTTGACCGCCAGCAAGGTCAGCACCAGCGTCACCTCGATCAGCGTCGGGATGATGCTGTACAGCGAATACGAGATCAGCGAATGCACCCCGCGGGTGCCGCGCTCGATGTCGCGTGTCATGCCGCCGGTCTGGCGCTCGAGGTGAAAGCGCAGGCTCAGCGAATGCAGGTGCCGGAACACCTGCAGCGAGATGCTGCGCGCCGCACCTTCGGTGGCCTTGGCGAAGATCAGCTCGCGCAGCTCGGTGAACAGCGAGGTCGACAGGCGCAGCGCCGCGTAGGCGATCAAGAGCCCGATCGGCACCACCAGCGCGGCACGCGGGTCGCCGGGCTTCAGGGTCAGGTTGTCGACCAGGCTCTTCAAGAGCAGCGGCACCGCCACGTTGGCGAGCTTGGCGCCGACCATGAACGCGAGCGCCAGCAGCACGCGCCAGCGGTATCGCCACAGATAGGGCAGCAGCTTGGCCAGCGTCTTGCGGTCGGAACCGGGCTTGCGCGGGCCGGCGGCGGGCAGCGGCGCGGCTGAACTGGGCGGAGACAGGGAGGCGGGGCGCATCGTGGAAGAATGGGGGCGGACGACAACAGCAGCAGGTGGAGCAATATGCCCGAGATTTCAAACCCCGAGCAAACGCTGATTCCGGACTCGCTCGCGCCGCTGACCCTGCCTGCCGACCGCCAGCTCGTGATGCGCGTGATGCCGATGCCGGCCGACGCCAACGGCAACGGCGACATCTTCGGCGGCTGGATCATGGCCCAGGTCGACCTGGCGGGCAGCGTGCTGCCGGCGCGCATCGCCAAGGGGCGCATCACGACCGTGGCGGTGAACCAGTTCGTGTTCAAGCAGCCGGTGTCGATCGGCGACCTGCTGAGCTTCTACGCCAAGGTCGAGCGAATCGGCAAGACCTCGGTCACCGTTCACGTCGAGGTCTACGCCGAACGCAACCCGGCCAACCTGCATGTGGTGAAGGTGACCGAAGCCAACCTGACCTTCGTCGCGATCGACCACGACGGCCAGCCGCGGCTGATCCCCAAACTCTGAGAAGCAACTGCCATGTTCAAGAGCCTGCGGGTCCCCGAGAAGCTGTTCGCGCTGGTGATGTGGCTGGTGTCGTTCGCCTTCGCCGGTTTCCTGATCGGCCTGGGCAGCAAGGTCGTGGCCGACCTGCCGCGGCTTGAACACAGCCTTTCCATCGAGCAGTTCGCCGACGCCAACGCACTCAACGCGGCGCGCAGCGAGATCAAGAAGCTGACCCTGGCGCAGCGCGAATTGGGCGACCGCCACGCGCAAGCCCAACAAGCGCTCGCCGCCGCGGCCAACGCCTACAACTCGGCGCGCGATGCCTACAACAACTGGATCGGCACCCGCACCGCCACCACCGACCCGGCGCAAGACCCCGAGGTCATCAAGCGCACCCGCGGGCTCGACACGCTGAAGGGGGCCGAGCGCAAGGCCCAGGTGGCCGTCGAGCAGGTCGACCAGGAGACGCTGGACAACACCCAGGCGCTCGCCAAACAACATCGGGCCGAGGCCGACATCACCGCGGCCGCCGAAGGTGCCTACCGCGCCGCGCTGTTCAAGCAGGAGATGCGGGTGTTCGGCTTTCGCCTGGCGCTGACGCTGCCGCTGCTCGCGATTGCCGGCTGGCTGATCGCACGCAAGCGCAAGAGCGACTACTGGCCGCTGATGCGCGGTTTCGTGCTGTTCGCCGTCTTCACCTTCTTCTTCGAGCTCGTGCCCTACCTGCCGAGCTACGGTGGGTATGTGCGTTACGCGGTAGGCATCGTGCTGACGGCGATCGCCGGCCACTACGTCATCAAGGCGATGCGGCGCTACCTGGCGAAACGCCAGGAAGTCGAGGCGCAGACCGAGACCGAGCGGCGCCAGTCGCTGGGTTACGAAGAAGCGCTGAAGAAGATGGCCGCCAACATCTGCCCGGGCTGCGAACGCGGCATCGTCGTGATGGCGACCGCCTCGGGCACGCCCGCCACCGCCGCCGCGGCAGGCAGCGCACCGAGCAGCTTTTGCGTGCACTGCGGCATGAAGCTGTTCGACCAGTGCGGCCACTGCGCGACGCGCAAGAATGCGTTCTTCCACTACTGCCCGAGCTGCGGCGTCGGAGCCGCGGCCGCACCGGCGTGAACATCCTGCCGATCAGCGACCGAGTCGATGGCGGGCGGCAACTCGCGCTGCTTCTCGCGGGCCGCTTCGATTCGACGCCGGTCGTGCTCGCGCTGCCGCGTGGCGGCGTGCCGGTGGCGGCCGAGATCGCGCGTGCGCTGAAGGCGCCGCTCGACCTGCTGTTCGTGCGCAAGATCGGCGCGCCCTTCGAGCCCGAGCTGGCCTACGCCGCGGTGGTCGACGGCTCGCCGCCGCAAACGGTGGTCAATGACGACGTGGCGCGCTGGGTGGAAGTCGACGAACATTTCCTCGTCGACGCGACCCGCCGCGAGCTCGACGAGATCGCACGCCGCCGCGCCGTCTACGTGGCCGGCCGCGCGGCCGAGGACGTGCGCGGCCGCCACGTCGTGCTGGTCGACGACGGCCTGGCCACCGGCACGACCGCGCGCGCCGCGATCCTGGCGCTGCGCCGCAACGCGCCGGCGAGCATCACGCTGGCGGTGCCGGTGGCGCCGGCCGACACCGCGCTCGAGCTGGGGCCGCTGGTCGACGCGATCGTCTGCCTGGCGATGCCCGAGCCCTTCCATGCCATCGGCTGCCACTATGACGACTTCCATCAGTTGAGCGATGAGGAAGTGATGGCCGCACTGGCCAGCGTTCAATAGGCCGTCATACCGGCCCTTCGACAGGCTCAGGACAGGCCGGGCTGCCCCCGCGCCGATATCAACTCGCCTGATTGGCGACGAAGCTCAGCTTGACCTCACGTGCGCCCCCTCACCCCAACCCTCTCCCCCGAGTACGGTGGAGAGGGAGCCAGAATGCCCCCTCTCCCGCTTACGGGAGAGGGTTGGGGTGAGGGTGTGGGGGGTCGCCAATCAGGTCCACTCGTGGAGCATCGCGCGATCGTCACGAGTGGATCCCGACTTTCGTCGGGATGACGCTTGGCCCCTCCCTATGACAAGGGGAGGCCAAGGCGCGCGGATTGGTCTACATTCGGGCCGCACGCAAAGGAGTCGTCGTGGCCTACGAAGTCTTCATCTCCTACTCCAGCGCGGACCGGGAATGGGCGAGCAAGCTGCACGCCGACCTGGCGGCCCGCAACATCACCGCCTTCTACGACCAGGCCTCGCTGCGCGACGGCGCGGGCTGGGAACAGCAGATCAAGTCCGCGCTGCTTGCGAGCCGGCACCTGGTGTGCCTGTGGTCGGCCAAGGCCAGCATGTCGCAGTGGGTGCAGCGCGAGCTGGCCTTGTTCGACACCAAGACACCGCCGACTGCGGACGCCGCAGGCTCCCTGCTGCTGGTGCAACTCGACAGCACGCTCAATGCCTACTCGAGCCTGCAGCAGATCGCCGAAGCGCCGGTCGCGGCAGCCTACGCAGTGGGCCAAGCGGGCCTTGAGAGCCTGGCTGCCGCGGACTGGAAAAAGGTCATCAACCGCGTCAACGACGTCGTCAAGCGCAACAGCAAGGCGCTGCTGGTGCCGGTAGCGCTGTTGACCCTGACGCGGCCGCAGGCCGAAGAGCTGGGCCCGTCCGAGCTGAGCCGCATCCAGACCCGGCTCGGCCTCGACAAGGCCGCCGTGCTCGACCGTTATGGCGACTCGCGCCTCGCCTGGCGACCCTTCGGCGGCACGCAGACCATCGAGGCGCTGCTCGACCAGGTGAGCGCCATGCTGAACGCGAAGCTGGCACCCGAGACGGTCGAGTGGGAGCTGCCAAGCGACGACTTCTGGAACACCTTCGAAAGTGCGCAGGCCTTTTCGGCGGCGATGCAGCAACGCAAGCTCGGCGCCATCGTCATCGACCCGGTCGCGCTGTCGAACAACACGGTGATGGCCAAGCTGCAGGTGTTCACGTCCTGCCTGCAGCACGAGAACATCGCCATCATCGCGGTGCCGCCGTTTGCCGCCAACCCGCAGACCACCAGCTTCCGGCGCTGGATCGAAGAGTTCGCGTCGTCGATCGTGCAGACCTATTTCGACCCGCCGCTGCACGCCGAAAGCCTGTGCGTGCCGCGCTGCGGCATCGGGCTGGACGATGCGAGCGAGCTGCGCCGCCTGGTGCAGACCAGCATCGGCCAGTTCAAGCGGGCCAGCCGGCGCGACAGCCAGCAACCGGTCACTCCGACGCTGGCAAATTGACGCCGGGATGATCGTCACCTTCTATTCGTTCAAGGGCGGCGTCGGCCGCTCGATGGCGCTGGCCAACATCGGACGCTGGTTCCAGATGTGCGGGCTGGACGTGGTGGTGGTCGACTGGGACCTCGAAGCGCCCGGGCTCGAATCGTTCTTCCTGGCGCCCGGCCCCGAGGCCGACAACGCACGCGAACAGCTCGGCCTGCTCGACGTCCTGAACCTGTACCGGCAGGCCCACCCCAACCTCGGCTTCGACATGACGCGCGAGCCCGGCCAGGCCACGCTCAAGCAGGACCCGAAGGCCGACCTCGACCGCCTGCGCGCCCGCCTGCCGCCGATGCTGCACACGCTGATCGACATTCCGGCGCCGCCCGCCAATGGCGCCGGGCCGAACCGCCAGCAGCCCGGCAGCCTGAAGCTGATGTGCGCCGGCTGGCGCGGCGGCGAACGTTTTGCAACCTACGCCAACGCAGTGCAGTCCTTCGACTGGAACGACTTTTATGCGTCGTACCACGGCCGGGCCTACTTCGAGTGGCTGCGCGAATCGCTGTGCCAGCCCGGCGTGGCCGACATCGTGCTGATCGACAGCCGCACCGGCGTCACCGAAATGGGCGGCGTGTGCACCCGCCAGATGGCCGACGTGGTGGTCGTGCTGACCGCGCCGAACCGGCAGAACATCGACGGCGCGACCCGCATGGCCGATTCGTTCCGGCGCAAGGAGGTGATAGACGAACGCGGCGGCCGCGCGCTCGAGCTCATCATGGTGCCGAGCCGCGTCGACGTGTCGTCGTCGGACGTGAAGGTGGCCTTCGAACACGACTTTCGCGCCAATGCCGAGCGTTTCGTGCCCTACGAAATGCAGCGGCTGCAGCGCGACTTCTGGGACCTGCGCATCCCCTACATCGCCAAGTACGCCTTCATGGAGAAGCTCGCGATCGGCGAGGCCGACGGCGACCCCGACATCGTCGCCGCGTACAAGGCGATCGCCGCCCACGTGGCCTGGCTGGCCCCGGAAGAAAGCCGCATCAAGCAACTGATGCGCGACGAGTTCGAGCGCGTGTTCGGGGTCGAGCAGACCCGCATCTATCTGGCGTCGGATCGCTTCTTCACACGCGCGATCGAGCGGCTGGATCCGGGCGATCTCAAGATGGCGCGGCGCATCCTGATCCGCCTCGTCACGGTGGCGCAAGACGGCGCCGGCTCGCGCGACACGCCGCGCCAGGTTGCGTGGGACGCGTTCGACGCCGAGCACCAGCGGGTGATCGAATGCCTGATCCAGTTCGGCCTGGTGCGGCGCGCCGAAGGCAAGCGCGCGCTGATCGGCCTGTGCAATGACGACTTCGTGACGCGCAGCGAACTCAAGGCCTGGGTCGACGACGACCGCGAGTTCCTGCTGTGGCGCCAGAAGCTGCGTGGCTACATGGACGACTGGGAAGCGAGCAAGCGCGACCCGGCCGCGCTGCTGCAGGGCAGCCTGCTCGACGCGGCGCAGCGCATACGCGCGGCACGCCCGAGCGCCGACCTGTTCCGGGACGAAGCCGATTTCATCGAGGCGAGCGTCGCGGAGGTGCGGCGGGTGACGGTTGAAACCGCGGCGCAGGCCCAACAGCTCAAGGAGGCCCAAGCCACGGTTCTCGCTTACGCGCCTGCATCGAGCGGGCACAAGCTCTGGTGGGGCGCGGCCGTTCTGGTCGTCGTCGTCGCGCTGGCATACGTCTTCCTCTCGCGGCCCTCGGTCACGCCGGGCACCACCCCGCTGCCGGTGCAGGTGGCCTCGCTGTTGATGCAGGAGCTGATCAAACAAGGCCAGGCAGAGTTGCGTGGCGGCGACTCAGCCGAGGCGATCAAGACCTTCACTCTGGCCCTCGACATCGATCCCGCATCGCGCGATGCGCTGCTGGGTCGGGCGCGTGCATTGAAAGCCGGCAACGACTCCAAGGGCGCGCTCGCCGACCTCGCAACCGTGCTCGCGCAGGCGCCCAACGACGCCGAGGCGCTGCTCGAACGTGCCGGCACGCACGCCGATTCCGGCGACGCGAAATCGGCGCTGGCCGACCTCGACCGCATCGCCGCTGCCGGCGTCAAGACCCCGGGCGTGCTGATGAAACGCGGCAAGGTGCTCGAAGCCCTCGGCAACGACAAGGCCGCACTCGAAGCGCACGACGACGCCGTCAAACTGTCCGACGGCAAGAACGCCGACGCGCTGTTCGCGCGTGGCGAGGTCCATGAGCGGCTCGGTCAAAAGACGCTCGCGCTGCGTGACTTCGACGCCGTCGGCAAGCTGCCGGTCGACGAGCTGACACGCGCCGCGGCGGCCGCGCGGGTCAAGCGGCTCGCGCCCGAGATCCCGGTGGTGGTCCGGCCGGCGCCGTCCAAGTCCGAAACCATCGCGCGCATCAACGTCGCCAACAAGGGCGATCTCAAGCTCGCCGAAATAGTCAAGGAGTCGCTCGGCAACAGCGGCCAACCGGCGCATGTCAATCTCTATTCCTTCAGACCCCAGGCGCCGCAAGGCATCGGCTTCGTGTACTTCTATTCGCCCGCGGACGCCGAGCAGGCGAACAAGATCGGACGCCTCGCCGAAAGCGCGCTGGCCAAGGCCGGCTACAAGGCGCCGATGAAGGTGCTGTTCCAGGCCAAGGGCAGCGGCAGCGGCGATGCGATCGAAGTCTTGCTGCCGCCGCTGAGCTCGCCGCGCAGCCAGCCGAACTGAGAAGGTAGCATGTCATCCCGGCGCACGCCGGGACCCACTCTGCGCAGACGCGCGGTGAAGCGGCAGTGGATCCCGGCGTTCGGCGGGATGACGACTCTGAGCCGCGTCAATCGACGAAGAAGTCCGGAATGAACTGCGTCGTCCCCGGCGTCACCGAATACTTCTCCAGGTCGGTGATGCCGTGCTGCGCGAGCAGCGTGTCGTCGATGAAGAAGTTGCCGGACGTCGTCTTCGCGTCACTGGTCAGGATGAGGTAGGCCGCGTCGGACAGGATCTCGGGCTTGCGGCACTTGCCGAGGTCGGCGCCCGGGATCATCTGCAGCGCGGCGGTGGCGATCGCGGTGCGCGGCCACAGGCTGTTGACCGCGATGCCGAGCGGGCGGAACTCGCCCGCATGGCCGAGCGTGCATTCGCTCATGCCGTACTTGGCCATCGTGTAGGCGGTGTGGTTCTTGAACCAGTGCTCCTTCATACTCAAGGGCGGCGACATGTTCAGCACATGCGGGTTGCGCCCGGTCTGCGCCGACTTGATCAGATGCGGCAGGCAAGCCTGGGTGCACAGGTAGGTGCCGCGCACGTTCACGCCGAACATCAGGTCGAACTTCTTCATCGGCGTGGCCGGCGTCGGCGTCAGGCTGATCGCGCTCGCGTTGTTGACGAGGATGTCGATGCCGCCGAAGGCCTGCACCGCCAGCTCGACCGCGGCCAGCACGCTCGCCTCTTCGCGAATGTCGGTCTGCACCGCCAGCGCCTTGCCGCCGGCGGCCTCGATCTCGGCCGCAGCCGAATAGATGGTGCCGGGCAGCTTCGGATTCGGGTCGGTCGTCTTCGCGGCGATGACGATGTTGGCGCCGTCCTGCGCCGCACGCTTGGCGATCGAAAGGCCGATGCCGCGCGACGCGCCGGTGATGAAGAGGGTCTTGCCTTTGAGGTTCATGGAACTGCCTTTGGTGTGGCGATGAGTTGTCCGGCGATGAAACGCGCCAGCGTTTCGCCGCAGGTTCGGTAGACCGGCTCGCCGGGGTGGAAGCCGTCGGGCGCCATGCAGTCGGCGCCGAGGCGGATGTCAATCGGCACGTAGGAGACATCGGCGCGAGTCGCCGCCCAGCGTGCCAGCGCCGCGTCGTGGCGGCGCGCGTCCATGCCGATGATCCAGCGCAGCGGCTGCGGCAACAGCGGGAACTGGTGCATCGGTGGCAGCGGCGCGAACACCACATGCCGCACTCCAAGCTGGCCGAGCAGCCAGTCGGCGAGTGCGGCGCGCTGCAGCACTGCGCGCCGCGACGGCACCTGGTCGATGACGTCGTTGACACCCAGCACCACCACCGCGATATCGGCGGCGGCGGGTGTATGCGACTGCACCAGCGCCAGCGCCTGCGCGCTGTTGATGCCGCTCTTGGCGACCAATCGCCATTGCACTTCGACGCCGCCGGCCTCGGCCAGCGTGCGGGTCAGGTATCCGGCCAGCGCCAGCTCTTGTGTCGCGACGCCCACGCCCGCGGCCGACGAGTCGCCAACGATGAGCAGCCGGCACGGCGGCCCTGCGCCGACGCTGCCCTCGCGCGCGCCGCTCGGCTCGGGCAGCAGCGGCGCGCGACGCCGCGTCGTGAGCGCTTGCGCCACCAGCAGCGGCGACAGGATCAGCTTGGCCGCGAGGCTCACGAGAACTGCGAGAAGTCGGGCTTGCGCTTCTGGAAGAACGCGCTGAAGGCTTCCTTGGCTTCCGGGCTTTGCAGGCGCTCACCGAAGATGCCGCCTTCGATCGTGATCTGCTCGAGGATGTGGGTGCCGCCGGCACGCCGCAGCAGCTTCTTGCTGTCGCGCACGGCACCCGGCGGCAGTGCGTTGAAGCGCTCGGCGATGCGGCGTGCGTGGTTGACGACCTCGCTCGCCGCGATCACCGCGTTCGCGAGCCGCAGCTCGACTGCTTCTTCGGCCGTGAACGGCTCGCCGAGCAGCAGCTTCTCGGCCGCTTTCACATGCCCGACCAGCTGCGGGAAGAGCAGGCTCGATGCGAACTCGGGCACCAGGCCCAGGCTGACGAAGGGCATCGCGAGGCGCGCTTCGTCGGACACATAGACCAGGTCGCAGTGCAGCAGCATCGTCGTGCCGATGCCGATGGCCGCGCCGGTCACCGCCGCCACCACCGGCTTCTCGCAGCCGACCAGCGCGCGCATGAACTCGAACGCCGGCCCACCGTCGCTGCTGGGCTTGCGCTGCATGAAGTCCTCGAGGTCGTTGCCCGAGGTGAAGATGCCGGGCTGGCCGGTGATCAGCACCGCGCGCACCGTGGGCTCGGCATTCGCGTCGCGCAGCGCCTGCGCCATCGCGCGGTACATGTCGCCGGTGATCGCGTTCTTCTTCTCGGGGCGCGCGATCTCGATCGTGGTCACGCCGTTCAAAGTGGCGGTCTTGATGCTCATGCTGACTCCTTCACAACGGAAAAACCTTGCAGCAACGCGGCCGTGCGCGCCCACAAGGACGATTGGAACTGGTCGCGGAAGAATCCGAAGTGACCGATGCGTTTGGCGTCCACGTCGGCCGGCGCGATGCGTTCAATGCGTGTCGGCGCGTTCGCATAACAGCCGAGCAGCACGCGGGTGCCGCGTTCGGTCATCAGCTCGTCGTCGGTGATCGACAGCGCCACCACGGGGAAGCGCGCCGCCTCGAACTGCTCGCGCACCGGAGCCCCTTCGGCGCCGACGTGGTAGCGCGGGTTCATGCACCAGCGCCTCCATTGCATCACCACGCCGGCCGGCAGGTCGCCGACCTTGCCGATGCGCTTGCCGGGGAAGTAGCCGCACAGCGCCGTCGCGACCGGCACCAGCACGTGCCAGAAGTACAGCACGATGCGCTTGAGTTGCGGGGCGTTGTCGCGCCAGTAGCCGCTGCCGGCGGCGACCGACACCAGGCCGGCGACCTGGTCGCGGTGTTTCAGCAAGCCCGGCAGTTGTGCGCCGAGGCTGTGGCCGATCAGGTACAGCGGCACTTCCGGTGTCGCCTTCAGCAACGCCGCGATCGCCGTGTCGGTGTCGCGCGCCCAGCTGAACAGGTCGGCCTTGAAGCCACGCAGCGGGCCCGCGCGCGACTCGCCCATGCCGCGGTAATCGAAGCTCATCACGGCGTAGCCTTCACCCGCGAGCCATTGCGCGAAGGGCTGGTAGTAGTCCTGGCGCACACCCATCGCGCCGCCGATCAGCACCGCGGCTTTCGGGTACTGGCCTTCGGGCGGGCGGAACAGCCGCGCAGCGATGCGCGGGCCGTCGGGTGATTCGAGACTCAGCGTCAGCATGGCAGGTCCTCCAGCTACAGCAGCGTCAAACCAGGCCGCGTTGCCGCGGCCTGGGGGCGTGAAGACGTCAAACGCGTTCGAAGATGCCGGCCGCGCCCTGGCCGGTGCCGACGCACATGGTCACCATGCCGTACTTCAGGTTGTGGCGGCGCAGCGCATGGATCACCGTCGCGGCGCGGATCGCGCCGGTGGCGCCGAGCGGGTGGCCGAGCGCGATCGCGCCGCCCATCGGGTTGACCTTGGAGGGGTCGAGGCCGACGCTGTG
>OBEQ012373627.1_pt1 | contig 11884 bp, 9 predicted proteins | sample 1670901 | NCBI WGS metagenome assembly OBEQ01 (sample SAMEA104232315, study PRJEB22302) | groundwater metagenome | biome: forest; feature: aquifer; material: groundwater | place: USA | collected 2011-08-07 | depth 5.4 m | reverse complement strand
GTTCGTTGAACGATTGTGCCGTTGCGCCGATCTCGTCGCGGCTGTCTATGGCGATGCGACGGGTAAAGTCGCCAGTCTCGCCGATCTCTACAATCGTGGATTTCATCATGCTCATAGGGAGAATGACCGAGCGCGTGATGACGACGGAGAAGACGATGGCTAACAACGCCGCCACTACGCCGCCGATGCCCATTACGCTCATGGTGCGCGTGGCGTTGCTTAAGGTGCCGGCGGTCACTTCGTTGGCTTCGGCGATCTGCTGTTCGCGGAATTTGGCCAACTCGCTGGAGATGGTTTCGCTGTCCTGGTCAAAGCCCGCCAGTTTGTCGGAGCCTTTCATGAGCAGATTTCCGGCCTCGATTCCCTGCGTGATATAAGCCTCGGCCATTTGCTTGCCCTTGGCATTGAACGCATTGAAGCTGGCTTCAATGCGTTCGATTTGCTTCAGCTTCTCGGTATCGTTTTCGCGTTCATACATCTGCTTGAATTTTGTCACTCCGTTCAAAAAGAGCTTGGCGGCCGCATCGGACTCCTTGTAGCCGGCCCTGTCGTGGGTGGCGGAAACGTCGGTTAAAAATTGCTGCACTTCGCAACGGCTGGTGTCCATTTCGTCAACGATCAGCACGTAGGGTAGCGTCTCTTCCTTAATCTGCCTGACGTCCTGTATGACAGACTTAAACGAGACGCCTACCAGTATCAGGTTCGCCACGAATAAGGTCACTACAATGGCGAAACCGGCGGCAAGCCGAACTCCGATGTGAATATTTTTCATACTTCCCCCAAATGATGGGCCTGTTTTAACGGGCCCCAAGTATTGTTGTTTTTATCGGCAGATTCGGCCTGAACTTTAGGCTAGATATTAGTCTCTATCCAAGTTGGGCGACGCGATAGTGATCGTGACGCGCCGGTTTTTGGAGCGGTTTCCCGCGTTATTGTTCGGCGCCAGCGGATGATTCGAGGCTAACCCTACTACCGCCAGACGTTTCTCAGGTACGCCGTTTTCAATCAGGATTCTGACCACACTACTGGCGCGCACTGACGACAATTCCCAGTTGGATGGAAACTGGGCCGTCGCGATAGGGGTGTCGTCGGTATGTCCTTCCACTTCGACAAGCAAATTTTCTTTGCTTAACACCTCGGCCACTGCGCGCAACACGCCCAGTGAGTCGGCGTGCAGCACCGCTGCGCCCGTGTCAAACAATGTGCTGGCACTGATATCCACGACGACTCCGCGCTTGGTCAGGTCGATGTTGACCGAGCGCTGCTTGATCAGTGCCGCCATTATCTGATTCAACCGGACAGCCAGTTTTTTCATGCGGTCTTCAATTTTGCGCTGCTCTTCGCCCAGCTGCGCGGTGTGCTTGTCTACCAATACCTTGTTCTTGTTCACCAGTATATTGCTCGTTTGCGGCATCGGTGTGCCGGGCGTAACAATCAACTGCCCGGGGTCAACGTAGCGTGTGGTCGGGGTTAGCGGCTGGATAAAGGCGATGCTGAGCGATTCGCTGAAGATTCTGTACTTCGATTCATTTATCGAGGAGATCGAATACATCACCACAAAAAATGCAAACAGCAAGGTAATGAAGTCGGCATATGAAACCAGCCAGCGTTCATGATTGTCCCCCTCGGCTTGTCGGCTCGGTTTCTTCATGGGCGGAGCGGAGTGTTCGGCGATTCAGTTCTGCTCATTTGTTTTAGGTAAGACCCGACCGGCATATTGAGAATGGGGTGAATTATGCAGCAAATAGCGGCTTGTTGGCGCGGTGTGAGGGCGGCGCAATTGTTCGGGAATACTCTGTGGAAACTCAATTGTCAAAAGGGAATGACACGCCCACGCCCCATGTCACGTGGCTTTGGTTGTAGTCGAGCAGGCTCTCGCCGAAGCCGTTGAAATAGTGCAGGTGGACATTGATATTGTGTTCGTATGACTCGTCCAATGCGAGCCATGATGACCACGGTGCCGCGATGTCCAACTGGGTCGAATGGATTCTTGAGATCACTGAGATTTCCCAATTGTCGTCCTCGATATAGCGTAACTCGAATTCCCGGTAGCCCAGAAAATTCACGATGTCGGCATTGTCGTCGACGAGAGCCGGCTCCCGTATCCTTTGCCACCAGCGCGCCAGCAAGACTATGCGCCATCCCTCGTCGCCGATCTCCAGTCCGGGCTGAATATAGACTCTATTCCAGCTGCGCGATCTGGGGTTAGGCTCGCCGTTCGATTGATGCACTGCGCCAAGATTCAGGAGGCTGAAGTCGCTGGGGCGCAGTGAATAGATGAGTTCGGGTTCGTAACAAATTTCTCTGATGGGCTGAGAGTTGCTTCTGTTGTAATACTGCCAAAGTACCAGTTGCGTATATCCGAGCCACAGCGCCCCATACTCCTGAAAATCGGCAATATCGTGCTTCAGGCTGATTTGGAACTTCATGTCTCTGTTGTCCAATGCATACGGGGTCAACACTTGGCCCAATGGATTCGGACTCGTGGGCAGATTGTTGGGCTGCGAGGAGTATGCATACAGGAGCAGATAGTTTTTTTTGTATGTTTTAAGTTCATTGCCCGGCTCCCACTCATGGGCAAGCCCGCGAGCACTTGAAGACTGTGTACGCACTCTGGCCGGGGCAGATTTTGCCGTTCTGGTCGGGGCGGCTTTGACCGTTTTGGCGGGCTTTGCCTTGGCGGCATAAGCCTGCGATGGCATCCCCGCCATGCAGAAAATGGCGATCAGGCTGGCGAGAGCGAATGCGCTGAGTCCGGACTTGGCTGTACAAAACTTGCCGCAGTCGCGCATTGTTGCAAGCCATTTGTGCAGAGTTGCAGACATCCCGGTTATCTCCACGCCTCTGCTTGAACGAGCTGCGCGACTTTATCCAGCGCGCGCAAAGCGCGTTTGATCACAACTTGTTCGTCCCTGCCGTTATGCTGCGCCGCTTCTACGATAAGACGCGAGCTGGCGCATATCCGCAAAGCACTTACCGCGATTCCGTCGCGCTGGCCGCAGGCTACCGGTTGCGCCAATTGCACGCGGTCGATTCCATGCGACTCATTTTGCAACGCGAGATAAATTTGCGCGGTTTCCGCGCTGCTCAAAGGAGTTTTTTCGGAGGTGCCGGCGGCACGAAATAACAGGAACGGAAAAATCGTTTGAGTATCGTCCCAACCCGGGGCGGGCGCAAACGGGTGGCGCTGCAATTCGGGAACCGGCAAGGCTGCAAAAACGGGATTGCTTGCCAGGTGCGTCTGAATAGCCGCAGCGAAAGTGCGCAGGAAATGCGCTGCCGCAGCGTTGGATACGGAACGAAATGCGCGCAATTCTTTCATCGCACCCTCCCAGCGCAACAGCAGGCCGAAGTTCGCTAGCGCATCGAGTTGTCGGGCCTTGCCCCAGCTTGCAGGCCAGTCTGCCCGGGCGGAATAGGGCTGCAATTTATCTGCCACTGTTCCGTTGCGCAGTTTTTTTGACAGTTTTTCGGGGATGAGCAATGCGCCGGAAAAGCTGGGGCCGGTGATGAATTTTGAACCCGTTACGCCGACCATGAAACCCTGTTCCAGATAGGCTTGCAGTGTCGTCGGCGCGATGCGGAACTGGCAGGCATCGACCAGCACATCCAGCGTATCCGGGAAGCGCCGATGCAGCCCGACGGCGCACGCGACACTGGGGGCGATCATGCCGGTCTTGGATACATCCACCATCGTCAGCAATACGCGCTGACCGGCCGCTGCCGCCGCGACGACCTGTTGTTCAAAGTCGGCATCGATGTCTGCGCCGGGGCGCGGCGTCCCGTCGGCCAAACGTACCGGGATGGCAACCACATCGTGACGGCTACTCTTTTCAAGCATTGAATCTTGCGCTACCGCCTCGCCCAATGCGGAACGGCTGCTGAAGTGCCTTCCAGATAATGCCGCCGGTACGCCGCTGCCGGTCTCCGCTGGATCGATGATCAAGATGCGCACTCCAGCCGCCCCGGTTTGGGCAGAAAGTTGTGCGGCGATCAGGTGAACGTCGGTGCCGGAGGCGGCGAACACGATATCCAGCCCGTGACAGCTGCCCAGCTCGCATAGCTCAATCAGTTCGTGGCGGATACGCTGCATTTCGTCCGCGTAGATGTCCGCTGCCTCTTCCGTGGCCGCATGCTGTGCCAGACGATTGCGCAATTGGTTTGCCGCAAAGAACGCGGTGTCGGAAATCGTGGTTGCCGTTGCGGAGCCGAAGGCGGCGATGTTTGCATCGGGCCGGGGGCTGCAACCGTATTTGTTCGTACCCGTTGCCGGATTTAAGATGATGCGCGCATCACCGCCTTCCACGAGCAATTGTTCTGTCGAGGGAAAAGGAGGGGCCGCACGCAATTGCGTATCGCTTTGCGCCGGCGCTACCGCGTAGGCTGTTTCAAGCGCATTCATTTTGCAGCCTCGTTTTTGCGCGCCGCCTTGATGAGCAGCGCTCTGAATGCGGCAAAGACCTTCTGCATCTGGCCTTGTTTGTACGGGAATGTCTCTACAGGATCGAGAGCATGCACGACCATGTTGCTGTCCACTTCAAAAATCAGCAATTCGCCGCGGGGCGTCTCGGCGCAGTCGATGCCCAGATAATCCAGGCCCATGCGTTCGTAGATGATTTGCAATTCCTGTGCATGGCGCTGCGCGAAACCGCTATCGAAACCGGCAAAGCAGCGCTCTTCTTCGGCGCGCTTTTCCGCGCTCTCCGCCATGCCGGCATTGAGGTAATGGATCATCCAGTGCGACGAGATGGCGAGGTGGCAAATATACGGGCGGCCGTCGATCAGCACGATGCGATATTTGCGGAACTGTCCGTCCGCGCTACGGTAATCGATGAACGGCGAAAGGTAAAAACTGTCCTCCGTCATCGTGTGCAAATAGTCGTGCAACTCTTGCGCCTGTTCGATCTTGGCGAGTCCGCGTCCGGCATGCGAACCCACCGGGCGGACGATAACGGGGAATGCGCCGTCTTGCAGCACACTAGCCAATGTTTGTCTTTGTGCGGCGATCTCCGCGAGCGTTTGCCGCGTTACGCGCACTGCAACGGGCATGACGATACCGGCTGTCGCACCCAGCAGGGCGCAGGTGCTGTCGCGCGACAGCAGAGCGATACGCGCCGGCGAATTTAACACCGGACGCGGCCATAAACGCTCGACTTCGGTGAGGGTGTGCAGCAGCGGCATGTTCTCCTCCGATTCCGCCACCGCGATAAACATCACATCGTGCTCGGGCACGGCTTCGGGGAAGGGCAGGGTGGCGGAGACGTAAACCATATCCAAGGCGATATCGGAATTTTCCACCAGACATTCCACCGGGGTGTTGGAGAGCAGGTCGCAGGTGCCCATCATGACCGCCAGACGTATCTTGGCGGGTTGTTTGGCGGCGGGAATGCTGTAGATGCGCTGTGTTTTGAGCGCTTCCATTTGCATTTGCATGGCGAGGTCGTGCTGGAAACCGAGCTGCAGGATAGTTGATAGATCCATTAGTGCATTGGCGTCGCGCGGGTCGCGTTGCGCACGGGCAGACAGTTCCGCCGCGAGCGGCTTCAGATCGGTTTCCGAGAACACCATGCGCATCAATGCCGCAAGGCCTATCAGGGGCGCAGAGGAGTTCGTTGCGGACGGGGAATGAGTGGTCATTTTGCGGCTCGCGTGAGTGTATCCCCGAGGGCGACGGCTTCGCGCAGCAAGGCGTCGATGTTCTCCCGGGTCGTGCGATGATTGACGATGGCGGCGCGAATTGCGAGCCGTCCGTTCACTGTGGTGACGGACGGAGCGGCGATGCCCGATTCCTGTAGTGCCACGACGATGGCGGCATTGACGCTGTCGGCATCGGCGCAACGATAGCGGAAGCACACGATGTTCAATGAAACGGGTGCCAGCAGTTCGAGCTGCGGCAATGTTTCGATACGCTGTTTCAAGTATTGCGCCAAGGCGCAGGTGTTGGCGATGGTTTCGCCCAGTTTTTCCGCGCCGTAGACTTTGATGGTGAACCATGTCTTGAGTGCGCGGAAACCTCGCGACAGATCAGGGCCGAAATCGCACGGCCACGGCGAGCCTGCGGCCATGCCGCGCGTATCGCGCTTCAAGTAGGCGGCGGGGGCGGCAAAGGTGGCATGATGCAGCTCGCTGTCGCGCACCAGAACGAATCCCGCGTCGTATGGAACCTGCCCCCATTTGTGGAAATCGAACGCGATGGAATCGGCGCGTTCGATGCCTTTCAGGCGCGGCGCGAGTTCGGGCGACAACATAGCCAGCGCGCCGTAAGCGCCGTCGATGTGGAACCATATCTTTTCATGCCCGGCCACATCGGCCAGCGCGGTTAAATCGTCGATCGCGCCGACATCCACCGAGCCTGCCGTGCCCGCGATAAAAAACGGGGTGAACCCGGCGTGGCGGTCTGCGGCGATGGTGCGGCGCAGGGCGGCGACATCCATCTCGAATGCGTTGTTCATGGGGATGATGCGCAGGGCGTTGATGCCGATACCTGCCAAGTCCATGGCTTGGGCGATGCAGCCATGCGCCCCGGCGGAGGTGTAAGCGCTCAGACGCGGTTCGCTTGCGGCCATGCCTGCTTTGCGCACTTCGGTTCCCAGAACTTTGGTGCGCGCCACCCATACCGCGATCAGATTCGCCATTGAAGTGCCGGTCACGAACAGGCCGCTTGCCGTAGCGGGAAACTGGAACAGTTCGCGCACCCATTGCAACACCTGGCGTTCCACCTCGATAGGCATCTGGTCGCGTCCGCCCAGATTAGCGTTCAGCCCGGCGGCCAGCATTTCCGCCAGCATGCCCACGGGGGTGCCGCCGCCGTGTACCCAGCCCATGAAGCCGGGGTGGGCATTACCCACCGCATAAGGCAGCACTTCGCGCATGAAGCTGGCATGTACTTCGCTCAGATCGGCGGGGTGTTGCGGAAGCGGTTGTTGAAAGTTGGCACGTACTTCCTGTGGAATTGGCTGCCAGACGGGGCGGGAGCGAATGTGCTCAATGTAATCCAGCATGTCATCCAGCATCTGATGACTCTGGGCTCGCAGCGACGACCAGTCCGCCGGATCAAGTGTGGTGGGTGGCTTCATATAGTTATTAGTCGCTAGTCATTAGTCGTTAGTTGGGGTAGCCGGAAGGAGTTTAGGTTTTAACTACCCGCTAACGACTAGCGACTACTAACTGCCTCATTTAAACCTGCATATTCATGATGTCGTTGTAGGCCGCCACCACTTTGTTGCGCACTTGCAAGGTGGTTTGGAATTGAATATTGGCTTTTTGCATGGAGATCATCGTATCGCTTAGGCTTACTGTGTCGTCGCCCATCACAAAAGCCCTTTGCATATCCTGTGCTTGATTCTGTGCCTGAGATACGCCGTCCAGTGAGGATTTCAGCACGTTGGCAAAATCCACACCGCCAGTGGCGGCCGGCGCCTGAGTCGCGCCGCCGCCCTGCGCGGCGGTCATCGCGGCACGCATCTGCGCGAGTAAACTATCTACATTCGAAACATTCATGGCTCACCTCCGAGTCATTAGCTATTAGTCGTTAGTCATTAGTTGGCGTCGTCGCTACGCGGGTCTTGTTTTGCTAACGACTGGCGACCGGCGACTAATAACTTTACTGAGTGTTCACACAATATCACCCGAGTGTCTTCATAAACGCGAGAAAAGCTATAGAATCCCCCCGCTTTTCGGCATACTGAACTTGTAAAGGACGCCGATAATGTGCAACGTGAGGTAAGGCACTTTCTCCTTTGGAAAATAACATGACCGATACAGTTAACAATCCGCCCACTTCGATCACACGCGTGCTGCTGGGGTTGAATGCGCAGCAAATGATGGGTCTGGGAGTCGCCGTCGCAGCCACCGTGGCCGTGCTGGCGGGGCTTTTTATGTGGGGGCAGACTCCCGACTACCGCGTTCTGTACGCGAATCTCTCTGACCACGACGGCGGTGCGATCATCGAATCGTTACAGCAACAGAACATTCCCTATAAATTTGCCGAGGGCGGCGGTGCGCTGCTCGTGCCCGCCAATGTCGTGCATGAGGCGCGCCTGCGCTTGGCTTCTCAAGGCCTGCCCAAAGGCGGTACGGTGGGCTTTGAACTGATGGAGTCGCAAAAATTCGGTACCAGCCAGTTTCTGGAGCAGGTGAACTACCAGCGCTCGCTCGAAGGCGAGCTCGCACGCTCTATGCAGACGCTCGCGGCGGTGCAAAGCGCCCGCGTGCATCTGGCCATTCCAAAACCTTCCGTCTTCGTGAAAGAACAGCAAAAGCCCAGCGCCTCCGTGGTGCTCGCTTTGCATCCCGGACGTACGCTGGAACCCGGGCAGGTCAATGGCATCGTTCACCTGGTTTCCAGCAGCATTCCCAATATGCCCGCGCAAAGCGTGACTGTGCTGGATCAAAGCGGCAATCTATTGAGCTCCGCGCGTGAGGGTGCCGATCAAACGATGGATGCGACGCAACTTAAATATGTGCGCGAGATCGAACAGGATTACATCAAGCGCATCGAGGCTATCCTGATTCCTATCACCGGCCAGCAAAACGTGAAGGCTCAGGTCACCGCCAATATCGACTTTTCCCAAGTGGAACAAACGGCCGAGAGTTACAAACCGAACCAGCGTCCCAATACCGCTGCGGTGCGTAGCACGCAATCGCTGGAGACGCTCAATGGCGTCGCCAATACCGGCGGCGTGCCGGGGGCCTTGTCCAACCAGCCTCCTGCCAATGCAACTGCACCTATCGCTAATGCCCCCAACGCGCAGGGCGCGGCAGCGAATAATGCAGCCAACACACGCAAAGAGGCTACCTCTAACTACGAAGTGGATCGCACTATCCAGCACACCAAGCTACCTGTGGGCAGCATCCGTCGTTTGTCCGTTGCCGTGGTGATGAATAACCGCAATGTCACCGACGCCAAGACGGGTAAAGTTTCTTCCAAGCCTTACACTGAGGCCGAGAATGCGCAGATCACTGCGCTGGTTAAAGATGCGATGGGTTTCGATCCCAAGCGCGGGGACAGCTTGAACCTGCTCAACAAAGCCTTCAACAACGAGCAGGAAGCTCCTGCGCCGGAATTGCCGCTATGGAAGCAGCCGGAAATGATCGCGCTGGCCAAAGAAATTCTGAAATACCTGTTGATCGCGGGCGGCGTGGGCTTCCTGCTGTTCGGTATCATCCGTCCGGCCTTTAAAAATCTGGCCGCACAGGCTGCGGCACAAGCCGAGGCTATTGCTGCTGCCGCCGCTGCGGATGCGGCCCGCCATCACGGCCATGGTGCGGGGCAATACGAGGAATCCAAGAACTCTTATGAAGACAACCTGCAACTCGCCAAAGACTTAACCAAAAACGACCCCAAGATCGTCGCGTCCGTTGTAAAAGAATGGGTGAATAAAGAATGAGTGATGCCGGAGTTACCAAAAGCGCTATTCTGCTTCTGACGTTGGGCGCAGACGAGGCCGCTGAGGTCATGAAATTTCTTGAGCCGAAAGAGGTGCAGAAGATCAGCACGGCGATGGTGTCGCTCAAGAATCTGAGCCGCGAAGAAATCGCCAATGTGTTCGAGGATTTCCATGAGGTTGCGTCCGAGAAGACGACCTTCGGCATGGATTCGGATGCCTATATTAAAAGCATGCTGCAAAAAGCGCTGGGCGATGACAAGGCCGCCGGTCTGATAGACCGCATTTTGCACAACAGCGATACCAGCGGCATCGAAAGCCTGAAGTGGATGGACCCCGCCTCGGTTGTCGATCTGGTCGCCAACGAACACCCGCAAATCATCGCCACCATCATGGTGCATCTGGATCCGGATCAGGCCGCCACAGTGATGTCCTTGCTAACCGAGCGCACGCGCAACGATGTGATGTTGCGCATCGCCACGCTGGACAGCGTGCAACCCGTGGCCTTGCATGAATTGAACGATGTGTTGACCAAGCTGCTTTCCGGCAATGCGGTCGGGAAGAAATCGCTCAAGGGCGGAGTGCGCGCCGCCGCTGAAATTCTCAACTATATCGGCAGCACGCAAGATGCCGTGCTGGATTCGGTGCGCGGTCACGACGCCGAGCTGGCGCAACAGATCATGGACGAGATGTTCGTGTTTGAAGACTTGATGGACATCGAAGACCGCGGCATCCAGTTGATCCTGCGCGAAGTGCAGTCCGAGTCGCTGATCGTGGCACTCAAAGGCGCCAGCGAGGAATTGCGCGACAAGATACTCAAGAATATGTCGCAACGTGCGGCTGAAATGTTGCGCGAAGATCTGGAATCGAAGGGCCCGGTCAAGCTCAGCGAAGTGGAAGCCGAGCAGAAAGAGATCCTCAAGATCGTGCGCCGACTTTCCGATGAAGGCCAGGTTTCAATAGGCGGAGCAGGAGATGAAGCTTATGTCTGATGTGCTGACACCTAAAGAAAAACTCACGGCATATGAGCGCTGGGAGTTGCCCTCATTCGACGCGGGCGGGGGCATTCGTGTCTCCGGCAACCCCGGCGGAATGAAGCTGCCCACTGCGTCCGAACTTGAGGACATCCAACGTCAGGCGCATGACGAAGGCTATCAGGCGGGGTATGCGGAGGGCTTGCACAAGGCGACATCCGAGACGCAGCGCTTTGCCGCGCTGCTTGCGGCGACGGAGCAGGAGTTGGATCAGCAAGTTACGCAGAGCCTGCTCGACCTGGCGCTTGAACTGGCACAGCAGATGCTGCATCAGGCACTGAAGGTCAATCCCGAGTTGCTGCTGGACGTCATCCGCGAAGCCATCAGCAGCCTGCCGCATTTCAATCCGGGCGCACACATCGTTCTAAATCCGGCAGATGCCGAGATCGTGCGCGCGCGCATGGGCGAACAGTTGGCGCATTCCGGTTGGAAGATATTCGAAGACGCGCAGATTACCCGTGGCGGTGCGCGCATAGAAACGGCACATAGCCAGATTGATGCCACGCTGGAGACGCGCTGGAAACGTATCACCGCAAACATGGGGCAGGATTCGTCCTGGCTGCAAGAATGAATTCCCGTCAAAAGCGCTGGCAGAATGTCCTGCAGGCCAATCGCGATGTGGTCACGCAGAGTCCGCCCATGTTGATCAGCGGACGCCTGACTAAAGTGACGGGATTGGTCATGGAGGCCGTCGGCCTGCGCATGGCCGTCGGCAGTACCTGCATTATCCAGTTGCCTAATAGTCAGGTTGAGGCCGAAGTGGTCGGTTTTTCAGGCGAGAAATTATTTCTGATGCCTGAAAACGACGTGCATGGTCTTGTTCCCGGCGCCCGCGTGATTCCTTTTGAGGCGGCGCGCAGCGCAGTTTTGTCAGGACAGCCGCCGCAAGCGCAACATCGCACGACAGACTTGGCGCGCCATCTGCCTGTCGGCGAAATGCTGCTGGGGCGTGTGTTGGATGGTGCAGGTCGTCCGCTCGACCAGTTCGGCCCGTTGCCGGACGGCCCCAGCGCGCCGCTGCAAAGCCGTCCGATCAACCCGCTCGATCGCGCGCCCATCAACGAAGCTCTGGATGTCGGCGTGCGCGCCATCAACGCGCTGCTCACCGTGGGGCGCGGTCAGCGCATGGGTTTGTTCGCGGGTTCCGGCGTCGGCAAGAGTGTGTTGCTCGGCATGATGACGCGTTACACCAATGCTGATATCACCGTAGTCGGTCTGATCGGCGAACGCGGCCGCGAAGTCAAAGAATTTGTGCAGAACATTCTCGGCGAAGAAGGCATGGCGCGCGCCGTGGTGGTGGCGACGCCGGCCGACAATTCGCCGCTGATGCGCCTGCACGGCGCCATGCTCGCTACCAGCATCGCCGAGTATTTCCGCGACCAGGGCAAGCAGGTGCTGCTGCTGATGGATTCATTGACGCGCTTTGCCCAGGCGCAGCGCGAGATTGCACTCGCCATCGGCGAG
>OBEQ012340825.1_pt1 | contig 11885 bp, 9 predicted proteins | sample 1670901 | NCBI WGS metagenome assembly OBEQ01 (sample SAMEA104232315, study PRJEB22302) | groundwater metagenome | biome: forest; feature: aquifer; material: groundwater | place: USA | collected 2011-08-07 | depth 5.4 m | reverse complement strand
GGGGCCCCCGCGGCGTAGAGGCCGATCCAGTCGCCGGGGCCAGCCCCGCTCCCGCTGGCGGTCCAGGTGACGGTGAGGCTGCCGGATGGGCCGACGCTACTCGGGCTGGCGCTGAGGGTGTACGTGGGCGGCGCATTATCGACGGTGACCGTCACCGAAGCGACGGTGTTGTTTCCGGCGGCATCGAAAGCTCTGGCGTCCCAGGTATGGCGGCCATCCGACACGAGCCTCGTATCCCAGGGGCGGGTGTAGGGGGCGTCGGTGAACGTCGTCTGCATCACCCCATCCAGGGTAAACACCACCCGCACTACCCCGACGTTATCGGTGGCGTCTACGCTGAGGGTCTGCGTACCCCACACGACGGCTCCGTTTAACGGGCGGATCCACGTGACGGTCGGCGGGATGGTGTCGTTGAGCACCCGGACGGTCACCGGCGTGGACACGGCCTCGTTGCCGCCCACGTCGCGGGCGACCGCCGTGAGGACATGGAGGCCATCCGGCACGGTCCGGGTGTCCCAGCTCATGACGTAGGTGTGATTGCCCACGTCCGTCGCCGTCCCGGGAATCGCGACGCCGTCCACCTGGAACCACACGCGGGCGATACCGACGTCGTCCGTGGCGAAGGCTTGCAACGAGATGGTCTGCGACACGGTGGCGTCGGCCAGCGGCCGTTCCAGATCCACTCCGGGCGGCAGCGTGTCCACCACCGTCACCGGATTGCTGGTAGCCTTCCGCACCAGGGCCGCGTCCTCGACGCGGAAGAGCCGGAACTCAAACACGCCCACCCCCAGCTCCGGCGGCATGGGCACCAGCAGGCTGCCATTCTGCAACCCCCCGGTCGACAGGAGCACGCCGGAGAAGTCGCTATCCGGCGCGCCCGGCACAAAGAGCCCGATCAGATCGGCCAGGGTGGGGCTGGAGGGCGTCGTCCACGCCACCGTCACCTGCCCGCCGATGGGCACGGCCGCGGGGCTGGCCGTTACCGAAAAGCCCGCGACCGATAACGATAAGATCCCACGGGAGGTCGTAAGTGTGAGGTCGCCGGAGATCGCCAGGTTGCCCGACGCGTTACTCGACTGCACCCGGTAGTAGTACAGCGTTCCGGCGGAGAGGCCGCTGAGCGTTACGCGGTGACTGGTCGTCAGGACCCCGTCTCCCGAGGCACTGCCGTAGGCGGCGGTCGTCCCGTACTTGACGAGTGAGTCTGCCGGCACATCGGTCGTCCACGTAATGGTGGCCTCGGTGTCGATGACGTTGGACGGCGTGACGGCGCTGATCAGCGGTCCGCCGGATGACAGCAGCGCTGCGGATGAGCTGACGGCGGCCGCAGTTGTGGAGCCAACGTAGGTGGTGAAGACCTGCTTGTGGTAGGCAATGACGGTTGGGAAGTAACGCGCTCCATTCCAGCATGACGTCTGCACGGCGATGTTGCACATCTGGTCCGAATAGGCGAAGTACCAGACACCGATGACTCGCGGTTCCGCGGCGGCCTGGTCCACATACCACTGCTGTTGGTTAGGCGTCGGGGCGCTGGCCTGGCTGGGGCCGCTGGAGGTCCCGTCGAACGCATCCGCCGTCAGGAGGATGGGCAGCGAGGTGTTCTGGAGGAGCCACGTCAGGTCGGCCGCTTCCGCCGCGCGGTCGTTGTAGGCGTGCGTGGAGATGAGGTCGAGCCCGGCCGGCACGCCGTTCGCCAGCAGCCCTGCCGTTCCGGCTTCGGTAATCAGGGTCGGGATTGCCGGAAACTCCGAGTCGAGGACGGAGATGACGAGCTCCAGGTCTTGGCGGGTCACCTTGGGACTCTCGTACGGCTCGTCGTTGACCTGGAAGGCGCTCACCGTGCCTTCCGCGACCATCTGCGCCACGGCGGGCCTGGCGGCCTCCCAGACCTCTTTCCAGTTCGGCAGAAGGTCCTCGTCCGAGACGTCGACTCCGCCGCCGAAGAAGTAGGATTCGACGTTGAGGATGACACGCAGTCCCAGGCCGGAGGCCCGCCGAGCCGCCTCCACGACAGAGGCGTCGACCGCGGTGTTGATCGTGTAGGGGGCGATGCTGATGAGGTTCGAGAACCCGGCGACCTCTGCCATGTAGTCGCCAAGGTTGGCCGGGGGATTGTTCGCATAGGCCCAGTGGTAGCCGAGATACCGGATGCCGGAGTCCGGCGTCAAGTCGAGTGGTTCGGCCTGAGCCGTCACGCCGCCGACAAGCGCCTGGCCTGCGCACAGGGCAACGAGCGCCAGTCCGGCGACCCAACCGCCACACCGCTTGCGTCTCGCCATCCGCACCTCCGTCCTGCCGACCGAATAGCAAAACCGGGTTGCTGTTTCGGCAACCCGGCTGTCCTCCACGGGACCCGTGGCTTTGCGTCCCCAGCTTACGCTGAGTTTGCTCTTTCGACAGATATTGTTAAACAGTTTCTATAGATACCACAACATAATCCTGTACCCATGAATTATACTTGATCACCTGAGGAAAAACAATAGGGCGCATCGCGCCGTCTACGATGTGCTCCACCGAGAGGAGGGTGGCCTCATGAGCCGACGCGCCAAATGGGCGTGCCTGTGCGCCATCTCTGCCCGCTACCAGCGGGCCTCACTGGTCGAGAAGCCCCGCATCCTGGACGAGTGCTGCCAGGTCTGTGGGTCCTATCGCCAGTCTGCGCTGCGGCTGCTCAATGGGCCGTTCCCGACGCGGCCCCGCCGCCGGCGTCGGAGCCGGCCGACGTGCGACAGCGCCCAGGCCGTGGCGGTCCTCCTCGCCGTCTGGGAGGCGGCCGGCTACCCGTGGTCGGTGCGGCTGAAGGCCCTGGTGCCCCTGTGGCTGCCGTGGATCCGGCAGCGGTTTACCCTGACGCCCGCGCTGAATCGGCAGGTGCTCGCGATCAGTGCGCGCCAGCTCGACCGACGCCTCGCGCCGCACCAGCACCGCCTGAAGCGGCACCTCTCTGGGCGCACCAAGCCGGGCCCCTTGCTGAAGCACCACATCCCGATCAAAACCGATCACTGGGATGTCACGCAGCCGGGCTGGACAAAGATCGACCTCGTCTCGCACTCGGGCTCGTGTGCGGACAGCGAGTTCCTGCACTCCCTCACGCTGACCGACATCCACACGACGTGGACCGAGAGCCGGGCCGTCCTGGGCAACGGTGATGCCGGGATCGCGACAGCCCTGGAGCAGATGCGCCAGGACTTGCCCTTCACCCTCCGGGGCCTCGACTCGGACAACGGCAGCGAGTGCCTCCACCACCATCTCTGGCGCTACACGCAAGCGCACCGCATCCCGTTCACGCGCGGCCGGCCCTACAAGAAGGACGACAACGCCCACATCGAGCAGCAGAACTGGACCCGCGTGCGCAAGCTCCTCGCCTGGGAGCGCTACGAGACTCCCGAGGCCCTGGCGGCGATCCATGCGCGCTACCGCCACGACCTGCGCTGTATGATGAACCTGTTCCAGCCCTCGGTGAAGCTCGTCAAGACGGTCCGGGTCGGCTCCCGACTTACGCGTCGCTACGATGCCGCAGACCCCGCTGGATCGCGTGGCGGCGTGTCCCGACGCCGATCCGGTCAAGATCGCCGCGCTCAAGCGCCTCCGGGCGCGGCTCGACCCCGTCGTCCTCGCCCAGCGAATCGAGGCGCAGCTGGCGCACATCTTCCGCCTCGCAACGCGGAGTCGGAGACTTCGGGTATCCACAAACGCACACCTTATCCACCCTTCCCCCAGACCCCCATCAAGAACGACTACTGGGTAACATGCTTCAATGGCTTGACAGGTAGCGGAGTTAACATCGAAATCTGGCCAGAGAGAAGGGTGCTGGGGGGAAGGGCGCGCGTCCGGTCAGGATGAGGTCCGCCATGCACGTGGCGGTCACCGGAGCCAGCAGGATGCCGTGGCGGAAGTGGCCGGTGGCGACGTAGAGCCCCTCAACGGTCGTGCGTCCTAGGATCGGTTTTTGGTCCGGGGTATGCGGACGGAAACCGGCCCAGGCGCCAAGGAACGTACAGCTATCCAACGCGCGGCTCATCCTCTGCGCTCCCTGGAGGATACCGGCCATGCCCTCCAGTGTCAGCGCCTTCTGGAATCCCACCCGCTCAATGGTGGAGCCGACCAGGAGCCGCCCGTCGCGCCGCTGCACCAGGTACGCGTGTGGAGACATCACCGCCCGATGGACAAAGCGCTTGGGGGCCTGGAAGACGAGGATTTGTCCGCGCGCCGGCTCGACCGGCAGACGCACCGGAAAGTTGCCGCCCAGCGCGGCCCAGCTGCCCAGGCAGTTCACGACCACGGGCGCTGCCAGCGGCCCACCGTCTGTCTCGACGCCGCGCACGCGGCCGGCGCGGATGAGCAGCCGGCGCACGACCGTCCGCTCTCGCAGGCTCACGCCGGCCGCTCGGCAGGCGAGGGCGAGGGCCGCCATCAGCGCCACATTGTCGACCTGCGCTTCCGCCGGAAAGAACCATCCGCACCGGAACCGTCCGTCGACCACCGGTTCCTGGCGCCGCACCTGGGCCGGGGACCAGCGCTCCACGCGCAGCCCGCGCGAGCGCTGCCAGCGCGCCTGGCGGGCCATGGCCGCCTCGCCGCGCGGTGTGTCCACGAGGAAGAGGCTGCCGTCCGCCTGGAAGCCAACCGATCGCCCCAGGCCCCGCTCGAGGTGCGCGACCCACGACGGGTACATCCGGCGGGCGACCTGGCACAGGTCGAAGAACGGGCCGGGGCGGGGCACGTCCATCTGCGCGGCGAGGATCCCCGCGGCGGCGGAGGAGGCTTCCGCGCCGACGCGGCCCCGCTCGACTACCGCCACCCGCTGCCCGCGCCGGGCGAGCTCCTCGGCCAGCGCACAGCCGATGATGCCGCCGCCGAGCACGACGACGTCCAGCCGGTCCATTAGGAGGCCTCGCAGGGCGGGATGGCTTCCGTCAGCCGCTTGCGCACGGCCGGCGTCAGCGCCCAGATCAGCGTAAAGCGTGGATCGGCGAACCCATCCGTCTTCTTCATCAGCAGCCACTCGTTCCCCGTCGTGCGCGGCCCCCTCATCTTCACCAGCGCGAACGCCCCCCTGAGCCGCGCGCCCGAGAGCTCGATCGTCAGCGAGCCGCGCGCCAGCGCCGCCGCGGGGTCGGCGCCCTCGATCGGACGGAACGTCCCCTGGTCCCAGATCACAACCGAACCGGCGCCGTAGCGTCCTTCGGGAATGACCCCCTCAAAACTCCCGTACTCGAGCGGGTGGTCGTTGACCATGACCGCGAGCCGCTTGTCGGCGGGGTTCATCGACGGCCCCTTCGGCACCGCCCACGACTTGAGCACCCCGCCGATCTCCAGCCGCACGTCGAAGTGCAGCCGGGAGGCGTGGTGCTCATGGACGACGAAGCGGGGCTCGTGGGCCATCGTGGCGCGGCCGGAGCGGGAGGCGGCCCGGCCTAGGCGGACGCACGTGGTGCTGCGGCGCCGCCGGCCGATGCCGGCAGCGGCTCGCGCGCGAGAAACGGGGCGGGCACGTGGGTGGTAAGGAAGAGCTCGCTCTCCCTGAAAAACACCACGCCCTGATGGAAGGCCTCCTGCGCGAGGATGCGGAAGACGACGGGGTTGGCGGTTTTGCGCTGGGCGATCGTTAAGGCTTCCTCCCGCGTCGTGCTCAAGTGGAGGTTGCACCGGTCCGCGGGCTTGAGCCCGTCGGCCAGGATGGTGTCAGCGGAAGCGGCATCGGTGCCGTAATAGAGGCAGGCCGTCGGCTCCACCGGCGGCCCGACCGGCTCAACCAGAATGGAGTGGCCGTAGCGGGCACGCACCTGGCCGCCTGCGATCTCGAAGCGGGAGGCACCGCTCACCTCGATGAGCGCCCGGAGCCGGTCCGGTCCAAGGTCCGGGTAGCGGCGCACGGCGATGTGCAGGAACTCCTCGAGATTCACGTAGCCGTACCGGTCCGGCTGGAGGCCGTACCGCTCAGGATTGTGCCGGAGGACGTACGACATCCACCGGCTGAACCGCTCTGCGCTGAATTCGTAAGGAATCATCGTCACATTTTTGATTTTGGATTTCCGATTTTGGAAGGGACGGTGTGGGCACCAATCCAAAATCTAAAATCCAAAATCTAAAATCGAAAATGTGTTGTTATTTCTCGACGGGAAACCCGGCCTTGCGCCACGCTTCGATGCCGCCCAAGAGCTCCTTCGACCGGTAGCCTTTGGAGGCCAGCGCGTAGGCGGCCTGCGTCGCCAACAGGCACGTCACGTCCCAGCAGCAGGTGACGATGCTCTTGCCGTGAGGCAGCTCTTTCAGCCGCCGGGGCAGCTCTTCGAACGGCATATGCACGGCGCCGGGGATGTGGCCAGCGTCGAACCCTTCCCTTGACCGGACATCCAGCACGACGACCTGCGAGGCGTCTTCATCCAGCAGCCGCTTCAGGTTGTGCGGCCCAAGCTCCGCCGCCAGTTTGTCGGCAAAGTACTTGGACAGCTGGGCGGGGCGGGGCGCGGAACTCGCGGAACGTCTGGCCCCGTACGACGCCTTTGTCGGTTGTCGTACGGGGCGGGCGGTTGCGGTGGGCATCGTCGTCTCCTCCGGGTTGTGGCTTGCGGTGTGCTTCCTCAGCTTACTCACCTGTGCAGGTCGGGTCAAGCGTTTGTTGAGCGAGCCAGACACGAGCGCCGGGACACAGGACGCGGAACATTGGCGCTCAGGCTATCCGGCAGCTTGCGGCTTGCGGCTTGCACCGGTTTGGGCTAGACTGCCGGTGCAGTACGCAACCAGGAGGTCGCCATGGCGCTGGACAAAGACAAGATCATCAAGCTGATGAATGAAGGGCTGGAGATGGAGTACGCGAGCCAGATCCAGTACCTCACGCAGGCGGCCATCACGACCGGCCCCTATGCGGACGGGCTGATGGCGCGCTTCACGGAGATCGCGTCGGACGAGATGGAGCACGCGAAGATCCTCCGCGCGCGCATTGCGGCGCTGGGCGGGGTGCCCACGACGACGGTGGGCAAGATCCAGATCCACAAGGACTCGATGCAGGCGGTGAAGATCAACCTCAAGTACGAGCGGGACACCGTCGATTTCTACCGCAAGCTCCTCAACCTCATCCCGCACGACGAGGTCATCCTCTACGAGGCGCTCGAGCACGTCCTCCAGGACAGCGAGGAGCACGTGGAGGAACTCGAGCGGCTGGTCGGGAAGTAACAGCCGGCAGCAAGCGGTTGGCAGTAAGCAGCGAACCAAACGACAATCGGCATAGGGGGTAGCGGATCGCCCGCTACGCCCCTGCCACACCACCGGACATGCGGGTCCGCATCCGGCGGGTCAGTCGGTTGAGGTTACGCAGCCAACCGTGGTACCCCCAAACGGTCCTAGTGGCTCGACGGCAAGGCGATATGAATCGCCATGCCTGCGTTGCGCCACCAGCGGCGGGTATGGGCGGCCACCTGAGCAGCGAGGTCGGAAGAAAGCCCTCGCGCCCGTAGTTCCCGGTAGGTCGTCCGTCCCCGCTTCCAGTGCTTCAGCTGGATGGCCCGCAGGCGGTGGCGAACCCAGTCGTCCAAGCTGCGGAAGATGCCGGGGGTCTCTGCGAAACGGAACTATTCCTTCCATCCCGTGAGGTACTCCCGTAGCTCTCCCGCAACGGCCTCCAGGCTCCGTCCACCCGACCGGCTCGTGATCTGCCGGACGCGATCCTTCATCGCCTTCAGGGCTTGCCGGGCCACGCGCCGCTTCACCACGCGCCCTGGGGCTATCCAGCCGCTGTAGCCCAGGAGTCTGCGGCTCCAGACGCGCGCCACCGTGCTCTTGTCCTCGTTGAGGTGAAGGCGGAGCGTTGCGTCGTGCCGCCGGAGCGCCTGGAGTACGCGCTCCCCCGCCCGCCGCGACCGCACGTCCACGTTGCAGTCATCGGCGTACCGGACGAACGGCTGTCCGCGGCGCTCCAACTCCTTGTCCACCTCGTCGAGGAGCCCATGCGCCAAGAGCGGTGCGAGCGGCCCACCTTGCGGTGTGCCCTCGTACCGCTCCATGACCACCCCGTGCGCCATACTCCCGGCTTCGAGGTCGCGGCGGATGAGTCTCAGCAGTCGCTTGTCCGCAAGCCGCTTCGCCAGCCGTCCCAGCAACCCCTCGTGGTTGACGCGGTCGAAGCACGCTTCGATATCCACGTCGACCACCCACCGGCGACCTGCCTGGACGTATGGCTGCGCTTCGCGGATCGCGCCGTGTGCGCTACGCCCCGGCCGAACGCCGTGGCTGTGCGGCGAGACCGTCGGGTCGAAGCGCGGTTGCAGGACGTGCCGGATGGCCTGTTGGATGACCCGATCCAGGACGCCGGGAATCCCCAGTTCCCGGACTCCGCCCCCTGGCTTCGGCATCGACTGCCGCCTGACCGGCTTCGGCTGGTCGGTGCCTGCCAGGAGTGGTGCTCGCAGGACTTCCCAGTGCTCCACCAGGTACTGCGGCAGTTCCTCCACGCTCATCCCATCGCTGCCGGGACGGCCCCGATGCTGCCGTACGCGCCTCAACGCCATCCGGGCGTTGCTGCGTTCGACCACCGCTTCCATCAGGTGGTCGCTGCCTGAGCACTCGGTCTCCTGGGTCGCCGTCAGGGCTTCACCACTGCGCTGGCCCTGGGGGGCTTCACCCCTGGTCTCCAGCGCGAGCTCCCGTTGCCTGGACATCTGGTGCTGAACCCCGTCGAGACTCATGGTCGAGTCGCTCTCCCCCCTGTTCGGCCCTTCGTCCCCCTACGACCGGGACTACTGCGGCCTCTGCTGACTGCTCGCTCCGCCTCTCGGCGTCACCCTTTCAGGTGTGGGGCGAGCGCTCCCCAGCTAAGGGTCATGCCCGTCCCTGCACAACCGCCGGCTCGACGCCGTCTGTCTTTGGTCGCAAGGGCTTCGCGGTCATGTGCCCGCTTGCCCTGAGGTGACGTCGCCTTGTCTCCGGTTCCTGTGCGTCGGCTCGCAGGTTCGCTCCCCGCTGCCTTCAGCGCCTCCCTCGCGGTCAGCGCCTTGCGGTTCGCTTGGGGTCGTTGCGACCAACTCCCCCAGAGGACTTACACCTCCGAGTCATGGCCCATGCTGGGCGTACACAAAAAACGCCTGAGGCATGCCTCCGGCGTTTTTGTTTTCTGCCTACTGCTTGCTGCCGACTGCCTACTGGCCGTCAGATCTCACTGCGGGACCGCTTCTACTCCGGCGATCTCCGGCACCTCGGCGCGGATCGCGCGCTCGATGCCCATCTTCAAGGTCATCATGGAGGATGGGCAGCCCGCACAGCTCCCCACCAGGCGCAGCTTCACCCAGCCGTTCTCGACGTCAATGAGCTCGATGTCGCCCCCGTCCATCTGCACCGCCGGACGGATGCGATTGATGACCTTCTCGACGCGGTCTTTCATCTCTATTTTCCCCTAAGTCGACGAAGCGTCTCCCGGTAAGGGGCCACGACGATTTCTCTCGCTCCGTTCTTTCCGATTACTAGCTTTTCCGTAGACAAATACACCGGCTAAACCAGCAATGTCAACCGACGCGATGACTGCAGCCTCTTTAGAATATCCTCGAGCCAAGGCGTATGCAGCTAGGGCGAGCACCGCTCATGCCACAACCAAGGCACAAATGATTCCAAATAACGAATCCCGAGCTCCAGAACTAACAGCGATTTTTTCTAGGGATTACCGATGCTTGGACTGCTCCTCAGCCATGGTGAGAAGTCGCGACGCGGCGCCTGGCACAATCCGATCATATTTTTCGAGCGCCTCAGGAGGAGGTAGCGGACCTTTGAAGTAAGATGCCTCGAGACTGGTAACGGTGCTGCGTGGGTTCTGTGGGAGTTGGGTCATGAAGACTCAAGGGGGAAAGGATCACTTAACGCTGTGAACTATAGATTCTCGATCCCGATCATAAAGAGCTAGAGCGTAACTCATGTCGTCTCCTACAGCGCACCAATCGCTCCACAGGGCAGCGCGGTCCGCCTCTTCAGGAGTCAGGCTCACATTGAATTCGAATTCGTTCACCGTGCCCCCTAGATCAAGAATTCTGGAGAAACCCTGGGTGAAAGACGGCGTGGCAAACAGCCGACCTGATCTAAAGAAGCACATCGTTATCGAGATATTCGGTGCCCATAGCGAAAACCTCAGGAATGCGTCACCGGGGTCGGAACCCTTTCTCCTCCCACAGAGATAGAGCCCCGAGACCACACAGTGGCCTCGTAGACTTTAGTACCAGTATACCCGCTAGTCAAGTTTTTTGTCGGTCAGTGTCGGTTAGTTTGGTGGGTGGCGCGGAGCCGTGGCCCCCACATTCGTCCTCCCTCGACTCGCTTCGCTCGCTTGGGATCCTGAGCGAAGTCGAAGGACGGCGGGACGCGCCAAACTGATTCACGACTAACGAGCTATCCTGGCGGGACGCTTGCCGGTGAGCGAGGCGGCGACGGTCTTGCCGATCTCCGCCGGGCTCTCAATCGTCGTCACGCCGGCCGAGCGCAGGACGGCGTACTTCTCGGCCGCGGTTCCCCTCCCGCCCGCGATGATCGCCCCGGCATGGCCCATTCGCTTCTCCTTGGGCGCCATCTTGCCTGCGACGAAAGCGAAGACGGGCTTGCGCATGTGCGCCTTGATGTAGGCCGACGCCTCTTCCTCTTCGGTGCCGCCGATTTCCCCGATCAGGACCACCGCTTCAGTCTGCGGGTCCCGCTCCAAGAGCGGCAGGAGGTGGATGAAGCTCGAGCCCAGCACGGGATCGCCGCCGATCCCGATGCAGGTGGACTGCCCCAGCCCGGCCTGTGTCAGCTGGTAGACCGCGTCGTAGGTCAACGTGCCGCTGCGCGAGAGCACGGCGATCCCACCCGGCCGGTGGATGTAGCCCGGCATGATCCCCACCTTGCACGCACCGGGCGTGATGAGCCCGGGGCAGTTGGGCCCGATGAGCCGGATGGGCGTGCCGGAGAGCCGCTTGCGTACGTTGACCATGTCGAGCGTTGGAATGCCCTCGGTGATGACGACGATGAGCGGCAGGGCCGCGTCGATCGCCTCGGCGATGGCGCCGTAGGCGAACTTGGCCGGCACGAAGATGATCGTGGCATTGGCGCCGGTGGCCGTGACCGCGTCCTTGACCGAGTTGAAGACGGGCACCCCGTGCACCGACGTGCCGCCCTTGCCCGGCGTGACACCGCCGACGACCTGCGTCTTGTACTCGAGCATCTTCTCGGTATGGAAGGCGCCCGCCTGGCCCGTGATGCCCTGGACAATTACTCGCGTATCCTTGCCAACCAAAATGCTCATGGGATGCGAGGTGCCGCAAATTTTTGATTTTGGATTTTCGATTTTGGATTGACGTGACGAGGACCGCGAACCTCCCAATCCAAAATCCAAAATCTAAAATCTAAAATTAGCCTGTGGGGCATGCGTTTGCCAGTTGCACGACCTTCCTCGCGGCATCCGCCAACTCATCCACGCTGATCAGGTTGAGCCGTTTCGCCTCTGCCCCGTCACCGGCGGGGTCGCCAAGCAGCCGGCGCCCCTCCTCGACGTTGGTCCCCTGCAGCCGCACGACGATCGGGATCGTCACGTCGAGCTGCTCGGTGGCGTTCAGTAATCCTTGGGCGATCCAGTCGCAGCGCATGATGCCGCCGAAGATGTTCACGAGAACGGCGCGGACCTTCGGGTCGGCGAGGATGATGGAGAACGCGTTGGTGACCTGCTCGACGTTGGCGCCGCCACCGACGTCGAGGAAGTTGGCGGGCGAGCCGCCGGCGAGCTGGATGATGTCGTTCGTCGCCATCGCCAGGCCCGCCCCGTTGACGAGGCAGCCGATGTTGCCGTCGAGACCCACGTAGGAGATCCCGATGCGGCTCGCCTTGAGCTCCAACGCATGCTCTTGGCTGTCGTCGCGCAGCGCCGTTCGCTCCGG